>Ga0190270_10000559_pt1 | contig 16235 bp, 20 predicted proteins | sample Popmic320T_FD_133748 | JGI IMG/M metagenome (GOLD analysis project Ga0190270, IMG submission 133748) | Populus adjacent soil microbial communities from riparian zone of Weber River, Utah, USA - 320 T | ecosystem: Environmental > Terrestrial > Soil > Riparian zone | place: USA: Utah | collected...
CTGTGCTGTGCCCTTTTGCGATCGCCTTGCCTCCGCTGATGCTAGGCCGCCCCTACGTTTTTTCTCGCTAAGCTCGCTGGCGCGGGCGCGTTCGATCTCGATTCTTTTGTGCACCCATCTATGGCCTTGGATGGTGAAGTATTTTTGCAGGATCCCCCGCCGGTCCCGCCGCCAGAGAGGCAACGGTGTTCGGGCGATCGTGGCGAGTTGACGGTCGTCGTCCGGCGGCGGCCCATTAACCCAATAATCCATGATCAGGAGCAGGTAAGCGCCGTGTTCGGCAGCAGTCAGCCGGCCGGTGTCGCGCAGGTAGTCGCCGATGTAGAGCGGCATCCAATCGTTGCCGTGTGCTGCCATCTCACTGTTCCCATTCCCCTTGGTGTTGCATGATGTGCGCGGCGAGCTGCTCGCGGATGCGGTGCCAGCGCTGCGGCTGCTGGTCGTGGAGTGCCGCTTCAGCGGTGCCGGGGCCGACGCCGGTGCGGCGCCACAGGGCGATCTGCTCGTCAGCCAGCTTCAGCGCCCGGTCCCAGGTCATGGCGGGTCACAGTGCCAGCCCGCGCTGCGCGTCGGCCTCGGCGGCGAGCTTTTCGTACTCTGGCCGGAGTGCGCGGATCAGGTCGGCGTCACCGCGGCGCAGGGTTTTCCACCACCGCTCGAAATCGGCCGTGCCCTCGCGTGTGGCAGCGCGGGCCTCGTGGTCGAGTTCAGCGAAAACGTCGTGGGCGCCGGGGCTTATCGGCTCGTTACTCAGCACGCTGGGAATACTTTCCGTCACCGTCTCGGCAGCCGGCAGTGATGGCAAGTTAAACGGATCGTCGGCTTGCTTTGCAGTCTCCTCGAAGGCAACAAGGTGGTGTCGGATGCTGTCTCTCTCTCGCATCGACAGCGACTGCCAGAAGGCATAAAAGGACTTTTTGCCGCGCTCTGCACACTCCTGTCCTTCGGCTAGAATATCTCGTGGTGGGATAGGCTCTGCGTCACCTGCAACGGCAGCGAACTGGTCGAGGTCTGCGGTGGTATCGGCGGGCATTTCCGGCAGTGCCATAGCGGGGAGGTCGCGGACTTCCTCGGGGACATAAAAGCCGCTCGTAGCAGACGGGCACACGGTGCGGACGCCTTCCGACACGCAGCGGGAGCGCATCATCTGGCGCGGGAATTTCCGCCACATGTCTTTGCTGGCGAGCCCGGCTTTGGTAGCGCGCGCGGTATCCCAGAGGATGCGGATGGTGCCGCCCTGTGGATGGGTGAAGGTGGCGTCTGCCGCATCGTCCGTCAGTTGGTGCCATTCCACCCGGCCGCCGGCCGAGATGAAATCCCGCATCATCGCTTCGCTGGTTTTGGCGGGGCGTCCTTGGATGATATTGTAGTCTCTGGCCGCCAGTGCCGGGTGCCTGCCTTCGGCTTGCGAAATCGCCATTAGAACAAGCGCTTGTTCCTTGGTCTGGATGCCGAACATGCGCGAGCGCGCGACGGCCTCGGCGAGCTTTTCGATGTCGGCGATGGAGTGCGCGGCACCGGGCCGGACAGGGAGTGTGACCACTTCATGCTTCGGCATCTCCTGCCTCCTGTTCATTGACGGCGCGGACGCGCAGGACCCGGATATCGCGGGCGGGTATCACCGTTTCGCGCCTGTGCTGGGTCTTGAAACTGATGTTGAAACCGGGGAGATACGCGGTTGCGGCACTGCCCATCGCGGTCTTGATGGCACCATCGATCTCGGCGACAGCCTTTTCCGCGCCGCTGATTTCGGCCTTCAGCCGCTCGCGCTCGGGCAGCATGGAGCAGAGGAAGTTGTCGTCCGACAGATCGACGTGGCTGCCGTCATCGAGCATCTCGGCGAGTTCGTTGCTCGGCATGGCCTGCGCGATCTCGCCGGCATCCCAGGCCCGCCACCATTCCGCGACGGCGACGAGGATGCGCTGCTCGGCGCGCTCGTGGCGCTCGACCGCGAAGTAATGGACGGGATAGCTCGGGCTCATCACCATGACTGCCAGGGAGCCCCAGGCGCGGCCTGTGACGAGCAGTTCGGTCAGGGTCTGTAAGGTATAGGCGAGCGGCGGACGGCCGTGCCACGCCTCCCATGCGCGCGGAGAGCACGTCTTGATCTGCACCAGGCCGTCGTCGCCGACGAAGTAATCCGGGGTGGCGCCGAGGCGATAGGCTGGCAGCCGGTGATAGGTGCTCGCCTTGATCAGCAGCCATTCCGGTTTGTCTTCGGCGATGGCAGCGGCGGCCGCCGGTTCCCAGATCCGGCCGCGGCGCATGCTGGCGTTGCCGGCCGGGATGGTGCTGCCGCCGGTCGAGGTGTCGCCGCGCAGGATCTCGGCGAGGCTGTCGCGGGTCATAAAGGGGTGGGCATCGAAGAGACAGGCGACGCGGCTGGCGGTGACATCGCGAGTTCGCCATTGCAGCCATTCGGCAATGGTCGTGATCTCGCGCGTCTCGCGCGCCACTTCGCTCATGGCGCGCCGTCCTCGACAAAGCAGCCGCAGCCGCCGATGTCGAACAGGTCGGGCTGCCAGCCGCGCTCGATGCGCTCGCGGAATGCCGTAAGGGTTACTGGCTTGACGGTGCCGCCTGTGCTGTCGCGTAGGATGGTTTGCCGCCATCCGGTAGCGGCGCGCACCTCGTTCTCGGCCGCTTCGTGTTCGGCGTATAGCGCTGGCCGCATCTTGAGGAGGTGGGCGAACTGGCCGAGCCCGGCTTTGACGCAGAACCCGCCGCAGTTGTTGTGCGCAAAACCTTCGTCATAGAGGCGCGGCCGGCGGATGCCGGCTTCGCGCAAAGCGATGAACAGGTCTTGCTTGGTGAGGTATGGCGGCTCACAGAGCGGCGCCTTGCAGCGCCAGCCCGCCCTCGCGTAGCGGTTCTTGGCACCCCGGCCCTCGCCGTTATCGAAGCGGTGCGCCTCGGTCCAGTCGATCCCGATATAGACGGTCGTGTTGGCGGGGTCGCAATGCTCGGCGAGCCAGGCGTCGGCCGGCTCGCGCTTGAGGATGCGGGAGCAGAGATCGGCGCGGGTGTTGGCGATCATCCCTTCGTCGCGGAACACCTGCCACGGCGAGCGGCCTTCGGTGATGCGGACCAGCCGGCCGCCGACATCGGCTGCGGCCTCGTCGAGGAAGCGATGCAAGTCCGCATCCTCGATCAACGTGTCGGTGAAGAGCAGCACCAGGTTATCGGTGCCGTGCCGCTCGGCGACGCGCTTGGCGGCAGCCCACGATCCGACGCCGCCTGAGAACATGACGACACGCACGACTTCGCTCATGGCGCCCCCCGCTTTGGCGGCAGCAGGCTGCCGGGGTAGCCGTCCTCTTCCTGGAAGTGGTGGCCGCCCGCCCACGGGCTCGGGTCGCGGGTGAGCCGCAGCGAAGCCGCGGCATCTAAGAGGGCGCCGACCTGCGCGCCTGCGATGGCGGTGAGCAGCCCCTCCGGGGTCGTCGGGCCGTTGTCGCGGATGGCGACGGCGAGCGCCTCGATGTCCCTAGCGCACGCTTCTCGCTCCCCGCGCGCAGATGGCGCGGGCTCCGCCGCCGCAAGGGCATCTAGAACGTGGGCCGCTGTCAGTAGGTATTTGTCGTGCAGTGCTTTACTTAACGGCAGCTCGTGCGAGGCAAACATTGACGCCTCTATTGCCTGTGCAATTATTTCTTCCTGCTGCTCGCGCGTGTTGCCCTCCCACGGTCCGGTGCGGGCGGCCTCGGACAAGCGGCGGGCGAGCACGGTGTCACACGAGAGCCCCGAGGCGTTTGCCAGCACGATCCACATACGCTTGCGGGGGTCGAGGTGTTGGTTCTGATTCCATGTCGCCAGCGCGGCATCGACGCGCTGGGGCGATATGATCTCGTGGTGGATCGCCGCGGCGAGGTCGCGCTCGCTCATGGCAGCACGCAGTTCAGCGCGAACACGATGGCGTCGGCGCATGCGCGGCTGTTGACGTGCCCTGCGATGGCGCGGCCGTCAGCGGCCAGGATCGTGTAGGGCCACTCGACTTCGCCGCGCGGACCGTGCATCAGTCCGACGCGGAACGGTCCGGGCGGCATCGGGTCGCCGCGAGCGATTTCGCCGAGGCGGACCGGCTCGCTCATGGCGGCGCCTCGCGCGCCGCCCGCCGCAGCCGGTCGCCGATCACGCTGGGCGCGACACCGAACCGCCGCGCCAGCGCTGCCCGCGACATACCGGCTGCGTGCAGGGCCACGATCCGATCGACAGGGAGATCGATCTGCCGGCGGCCGACCGTTGCCTCCTCGGGCCTGCGCTCGGGCGGCGGCGGCCCGGTCATGCCGCGGCTCCCGTCGCGATGGTATTGAACGAGCGAACCCCGAACAGGGCGATCAGCGCGGCCTCGGCGCGGCCGATGGCGCGGGCGCGGGTGCACTGCCCGCGGCGTGCGGTCCAGTGGTGCGCGTCCTCGGGCATGAGGCGGCCGGCGCAGTCGAGAGCGAGTGCCTTGTCGGCGCGGATGCCGAAATGCCCTTTCCAACGCACGGGCGACACGACCTCGTATGGCCAGCCGTGGCAGGCGGCGATGGCGCAGACGGCCATGTAGCGCTGGCCGAGCGCGAAGGCGCTGGTGGCGCCCATCGTGCGTTTGCCGCTGCCGGCGAACGGTTGCTGCTTCTCGATCCAGAGGTGGCCGCAGCGCCGGCCGTCGAGAGCCGCCAGCAGATCAACCGCCAGTTCGCGCACGCGCAGTTCGCCGGCTGACATGGGCATGTCGATTATGTGCAAGACGCGGCACGTCTCGACATCGAGGAAGGCGAGCGCGCCATCGGCGCCGGGGTCGCAGCCGGCGATGATCACGGCGGCATCCGCTCGATTGCCGCCAGCACGGCGGCCCGGCCGAACTTGCGGATCAGCGCCGCGACGGCGGCATCGGGATCGGCGGCAGAGACGGCGATGGTCGGCTGTCGGAACCCGGCCTCGATTGCCGCGGCGTGAGCTGACAGCTTGCCGGCGACGACCATCTCGGCAAGCTCGGGATGGTCCCGCTTTAGACGGCGCAATGCGTACGTCGCACCACGGTCGTCTCCAGAGGTAGCAACACTATCTCTGCTATGCCCTCCACCGATTTCCCCGTGCGCCGGCATCGCCCCGACCTCGCGCCGGATAAGCTCGGCCACGTCCGTATGCTTGCGGCAGTACAGCAGCAATTCGGGAACGCTGCTTTCCAGGCCCTGCCACAGGATATGCGTGGCGAACGCCTCGAAAGAGCGGAACGGTTGCCCGTTCCTGTCCTTCCGGTCCTGCCATAGCCGGTGTTCGAGCACGTCACGGAGCACTATCGGGACAAGATCGAACACCTGTTCGCCGCCATGCCCGATCAGTTGCTGTAGACTTTGGATCGTGTCATGCGGCGGCATTGGAACTGCTCAGCCACTGCCTGACGAGATCGAGCGCCTGATCCATGATGGCGATCGAATGGTTGTCCATCATGTCGTCCAGCGATTTGACGTTGAGGGTGCGACAAATGCCGGTAAAGACCGCGCCGTAATCGGGCTGATCCGGGTTGGTCTGAAGGGCGAGCCGGCGGGCGAGCTTTACGAGTTCTGCCCGCCGCCGCTTCTTCTGAATGTGCAGCGGATCGCCGGGCGATTCCTGCGGGTCGGGAGTGACGCCGGCACGGCGCAGGATCTGCGCGATCGAGGTGATCGGAATGGGCGAGAGTGACGGCTCCCCCTCCTTAATTTTCTCGGCGTGATTGATCTCGGCAGCGCTGTACTCCTCGCCGAAATCCGATATGGCGCCGCCCTGTTCGTGCGTCGTGTCGCCGGGGATAAAGGATGACGACGGTTGCCTCGGATCGCCAGGCTCGCGCGGCGGGGGATCGCGCTCCTTGATGCCTGCCTGGGCTTCTTCCTGGATCCGCTTCGACCACTCCACTAGCTGCGGGAACTTGGCCTGGTAGACCGTCGCATCCCCGGGGTTGCGCGGATCGTCCACCCGCACGACGCGCCCGACCACCTGCCGGAATAGCAACTCGGTCGTCGGGCGATTGGCTAGCACCAACACCCGTAGCCGCTTGATATCGACGCCTTCGCTGATCTTGCGAACGGCGCAGATCCACCGCTGGCGGCTCTTCCTGAACCGCTCGATTTTCGCCGTGGCGTCGGGGTCCTCGTATCCCACGACCTCCGGTTCCTCGCCCACCACCTCGGCAACCAGTTTAGCGATGCCGCGCAGATGCTTGTCGTCGAACTCGTCGGTGCCCGGCCGGCAAATCACGAGGCCGCCGGCATCGACATCCCAGGTGCGGTACTCGTCGAGCGTGGCGTCGGCGCGCTCGATCACGGTCTTCAACCACTCCGAGTCGCCACGGAAAATCGTCCGGGCCGCGCCCGCCTCGCTCTCCTCGTTCTCCGGCTCCGAGATACGGACCGATTCCTCGATCTCCTTGCTGATAAACTCGGCGATGCCGTCGTCTGTCATAAAGCTGACGGGACGGCAGACATTGTCCCGCACCGCATCGCGGTAACGGTAGCGGTGATCGGCCAGCGCTTCCCCGGCATCGTTGTATTTGACAAAAGAGATGCGACGCCCGTCGCCGCGGAACGGTGTTCCGGTCATCGCCAAGATCTTGGTTGCGCAACGCGCGAGCCGCTCGGCAGCGGCACCCCACTGATTGCTCTCGGTGACGTGGTGAATCTCGTCGAACACGATGAACAGCTTCATCCCGAGCGAGCACCATTGCTCGACCGTACCGACGATATTCATCAGTTGCTGATAGGTGATAACGGCGCCGTTGAAGCCTTGCGGCCAACCCTTGCCATCCTTCAATACGGTGGTGATCTCCAACCCAACCTTGTGCCAATCGCCGAGAAACCCAGCCTCGGCATCGCCCTTGAGCGTTACGGTCGGCACCACAATGAGCGTAAAGGTGATCTCCTTCTGCTCGCCGAGCTGATTAGCGCAGAGCGCGGAGAAGATTGTCTTGCCTGCCCCTGGCGTTGCTTCCTGCAAGAAGCATAGCTCGCGGTGCCTCTCAAATCTCGTGAGCGCGCTCGTCTGCCAAAGTCTTGGCGATACCATTCCGATTCTCCTGTGGACAATTCCGTGGCAGCGCTCGCACAGCGCTTCCCCGTTGTAGATTTCGGTCACACCATCATCGGCGTAACGTTGTTTGTGGTGGGCATGCCAAGCCGTACCTAACGGCTCGCCGCACCGTTCACATCGACCTTCGCTCCGAAGGTAGAGGTGTCTCTTTTGACTGTGGGAGAACCCACGCCGCATCACTCAACGGGGCCCTTCATCGCGAACCCGCCCCGTCGAGCCAGGCGTGCTCCAGCGCCTCGGTCAGGAGCCTCACGACATCGGGCTCTGCCGGTGTGGTGAGATCGCGCGCGGCGTCGAAGGCGAGCGCCAAGATCCTCGCGAGCGCGTCGGCCTCCTGCTGGAAGGACGGCATCTCGTCGGTCATCGCATGTTTCCGGACGCGGGCGGCCCGAGATTGGGGGCGGACCGCCCGCGCCGGTCCTGGCCGACAGGGGACAAAGACGACCAGGGGTTCCTGTCGCCGGTCATTCGGCGGCGCACTTCGGAGCGGCGGGCGTCAGGGATGATGCCAAGCGCGACCGGCTGGGCGGCGTGAACCCGCGTGCGGTGAATTTCGGCACCCGCACGATGGGCCCGCCCGGCACGTCCTTGGGCCAGCGGGCATTCTCCGGCCAGTGGTTGCGGAAATAGTTCTCCGCGGCCTCGAGCGTGCGGGTGGTGATGCCCTTGCCCTCGGCGAGCCGCACCAGGCCGCGGCCGTTCTGCTCGCCGCAGGCCCGGTCACCCGCGCCGCGCAGGCTCAAACCCGTTGCTTTGCAATAGGCTTGGGCCACTTTGAGGAGGTCGCCGGGGGACAACATAGGGCAAGGCTAAGGCGATTTTTTAGCCCCGCCAAGAGGGTTTCAATCCAACCTCGCCTGCCGATACGCGTTTTCAATCCAACGACGCCACCCAAGCCGTGGTGCGACAAAGTGTTTTGCCCGGATTTTTTTCCTCCCAAAATTATTGCAAAGCAGGATGCCGCGGGGCGATAAACGCGGAGCCCAACAGATCGCCTGATGAGGCTGTGGGCGGGGATGGAACCAGATGGCGAAGACGGACATGCCTGCGGGCAGAAAGCGCCGTAAGCACGCCCAGCTTTGGAACGACGACGTTTTCCGCAACCGGGTTTTGATGCTTGCCGAGAAGCGGGGCTTGAGCGTGCGCGCCGCGATGCGCGGCGCCGGCTTTACCGCCGATTATGCCGACCGGGAAATGGAGATGCGCAATTCCAACCAATTGATGGTGCTGGCGAATTACTTTGGCGTTTCGCCGGCCTATCTCTGCGGTTGGCATGACAAGCCGCAGCAGAAGGGGCGCGATGCGGCGGCGTTGCGGGCCCGTGGGGCCGAGCAGGAGCGACAGACTACGGCCGAATATCGCGAGTGGCTCGGCGGCCTGATCATCGAGATGGTGCGGATTGCGCAGCAGGGGTGCGGCGATGTCTACGGCATCGCTGAACGGGTACTGACGACGGCGGGACTTGAGGGTGTTCAGCCGCCCCGCTCGGCCGATGATGGGGCTGACTCCTGAGTTGTCGGCAAGTGCAACCGATAGGGCGCAAAGCGGCGCACCCCGTCGATCGGCTCGGTATCCAGGCTGCGCACCCATCCCAGATCGATATCGTAATGCGATGGCGCGATCAGATCGCCGCTTTCGGTCTTGACCACACAGGCCCCGAGTTCCTCAAGTGGGCAGGGAGTCGGCTCCCCGTCGTTGTACCACTGCAGCTTTTGGCAGACCTCGGGCATCCCTAACTCCCTGTTCCTATGCCTATTATTGTACCAGCGGGGCACCTTTCTCTCTCCAGGCGACATCAATTAACCAGATCCATAGGACACCCCGACGCATCCGGCGACAAGCAAAAAAGGCGCTTGCCAACCCGGAGATTTTGCCGCCCATAATGGGATTGCAACCCGCGAGAGACACGCACCCAATCCCACTGGAGAGCGCCGATGGCTGCCCCCACAGCCGATCCGCATGACGACCGCCCGGCAATCGAGCCCTATTACACCGACGTGCAAGCCGCCAAGATCATCGACCCTAGCGGCGAGCTGTTAGGCCCGAGCGCCATCCGCACCGAGCGCGAAAAGGGTCGCTTGGTAGGCACCAACATTGCCGGCAAATGGCTCTACAGACGGAGCGACCTGCTGGCCTTCCTGGAGATCGCGCGCCGATGCCCCGCCCCAGCCGAGGACCACGCCTCACCATCCGCAAGCAGAAGGGATGGACCCGCGGTATCTACTATATCCGCTGGACCGAGGCCGGTCGCGACCGTGAACAGGCCACGCCCTTCGACACAGCGAGTCCTCGCGAAGCTGAGAACTACTTCGCCGATTGGTTGCACCAGCGACAACGAGAGCTGCGACGAGCAGCCGGACGCCCAGGTGATCCCGATCAAGTCATGATCGTTGACGTGTTGGAGGATTACGCGCGCGACCGCGGCCCCGACATGAAGGACAGTGCCAAGCTCGGGTGGACCCTGGCGCCGCTGTTGCATTTCTTCCGCGACGACACGCTGGCGAGCCTGACGACCGGACGGGTGCGCGCCTACTGGGAATGGCGCCGGGTGACCCGGATCGAAAGCCGCACGGTGGGGGAGGATTTGGAAACCGTGGCGGTGCCGGGCACGGTCGCGGACGGCACCATCATCCGCGAACTCTCGGGCGCGCTCAGGCCGGCGATCAAGCACGCGATCGATGAGAAGCGCCTGGCTCCCGGCGTCTATTATGTGCCGATCCCGTCGGCGCCGCCGTCGAGAGACTACTGGATCACCCGCCCGGAGGCGGCGCGGCTGTTGTGGGAAAGCCGAAAAGACCCACGCTCGCGGCTACACCTGCCGCTCTTTGTGCTAATCGCGATCTATACCGGGGCGCGCACTGGCGCCATCCTTGATCTGCGCTGGCCGCAGGTCGACCTCGTGCGCGGGCGGATCGATTTCAGCCTGCCGGGCGAAGCGCGCACCAACAAGCGGCGGGCTCATATCCCGGTGCCGCGGTCGCTGCTCGCGGCCTTAAAGCGAGCGCACCGGCGGGCGTCCTCAGAATTTGTTATCGCCTATCACGGCGAGCAGGTCGGCAGCGTCAAGACAGGCTTCAACTCGGCCGCCGCCCGCGCCGGCATCGCCGACTGTACCCATCACACGCTGCGCCACACGGCAGGCACCTGGATGGCGCAGGGCGGGGTGCCGCTATGGCAGGTCGCTGGCTATCTGGGTCACTCGGTGGCGCGCACCACCGAGCTTTATGCGCACCACCACCCCGACCACCTGGGCGACGCCAAGCGGGCGCTAGAGGGCCGGCGGAAATAATTAACGGGACATAACCGGGACATGAGCAGGAAGGGATCGCGACAGTGGCCAGTAAGTCCTTGAAAAATTGGTGCTGCCGGTGGGTATCGAACCTACGACCTCCCCCTTACCAAAAGACCGCTCTACCGCAAAAGCTAAGCTTTTCCGCCATTTCGCGGTTTTTTGTTCCCGATTCGAGCGGCCCAAAACCGTTATTTCTCGGACGTAGCCGGGACATAACCGGGACATTCCTCGGACGTTCCCGTTATGGCGCGGTGGTCCCATGAGCGAACGCCTCGACGCGCTGCTCGCCGGCCTCGTCCTGGCCGGGATCATCCTCGGGCTGATGGTCTGAAGGGTGTTCTGTGCTAAAAAGGAATGCCGGCTAGATGGGCTAGCCGGCAAACCGCAGAAGGAGACGAGCGATGAAGCACCATCGCAAGCTCCTGGTCCTGATAGTGGGTCTGCTTGGCGTCCGCGTCAAGTTGACGATCTATCGGTAAACCAAGAGGGGCTGGCCCGCAAGGGCCAGCCTTCTCCTTCTCTGAAGGAGCGAACCCCCATGTGGTTTCCGTTCATTCAGTTCCGTGACCCGGACGACCCTCCGGGACGAGTTGAGCGCACCTACTCGATCCCAATCCCCGAATGGCTGGCGCGCCGGCTCAAGCCGGACGAGTCGCCCGTGCCGGGCCGAAAGCCAAGGATCGTCCTGAACATCACGCAGGAACCGCGCTGAGCGCATGACGCCGCTTGCACCGGGACCTAAAATCAATTTTCTGGCCGGCATTATCAAGACGGCGGTCAGAGACGCGCACCAACTTAGGGCGGCGCCGAGCGGGTCAGCAATCCCCGCCCGACGCCTGACCACAACCGACTGAATGGAGTCGATCATGGTTGATGAGACGGTAACGCTAGAATTTCTGGCCAGGCAAGGACGCCAGATCCTCGATGAATTGCGCGACGGCCGCGCCGAGATGGATATCGTCCGCACCGACAATCGGCGGGTGCTGGGCGAGCTGGCGAGCAACCGTGCCACGATGGCCGGGATCGCAACCGAGATGACCAACATCCGCGGCGAGATCGCCATCGTGCGCGGCGAGGTCAGCGCCATCCGTGACGTTGTGCGAGGCGAGATCGGCTCCATCCGCGGCGAGATCGGCTCTATCCGCGCTGAGGTCAGCACGACCCGCGATACGATGGCCGCGATCCTTGTGGAGATGCGCGAGATGCGCGCCCAGAACGCCAGCAAGCGGGCCTAAACCGATGGCAATCGCGTGGATCTTGCTCGGTCTTGGTTTTTTGATGCTGCTGGCTGCCAAGGATTTCAAATAAATCCAGGCGGCAAGCGACGCGTCCAGGCCGGGTCGTCGGTCGTAACATATCCCGGTTGTGCTGGCGGCTGGTCGCCTTGCCCCATCGTCTGTAATAGGCCAGGCGGCATCAGGGCGCGCAGGACCGCCGTGTCTCTAGCCGACCATTGGTCCGGCTGGTTGGCTAATCGCCGCTGCCCTTCCGGCGAACGCAACCGTAACGCCTGTTCCAGTTCCTGTGCGCCGCGCGTCGCCATCAGGTTCTCCAAGGCCTTTGCCCCTCGACCGAGAAGACCGGTGCCGACTGCCGCCCCCGTGCCTAACCCGGCCGCGACAGCCGGCGCGGCACCTCCGGCCAAGGCAGCGCCGCTGGTGGCCGTGCCAACACCACCGGCCGTTACCGCCTGTCCGAGTCCGCCGCCACCGCCCAGCAGGTTGGCGAAGCTGCGTACCGCGTTGAGCGGCGCAGTGCCGTCACGCACCTGCTCCAGCATTTTGATTTCAGCCGGCGAAAACCCGAACAGATTGTGCTCGTCCTCCAGAAATGCGCGGGCTTTCTGGCGCAATGCGTTATCGAGATTGCGCCCTGATGCGGTAGATGCAGCCTGCGCCTGCGCTCGCTCCAGAAGCCCCTTTGTAGCCGGCGACAGCTCGCCGCTGATTACATTAGCCCGCTCGGCAGCAGCCCAATTACCGCGCCCGCGTTGTAGTAATTCGTTGATCTCCAGTCCTGTGGCGGTGCCCCCGACGATGTCCTTGCCAGGAAGGGTGTTCAGGAACTCGTCGATGCCTTTGACGGCCTGTCCCGCCGCAGCGGCTTCTTGGGCGTTGGTACTGGTGACGGCCTCTTTTAGCAGGGTTTCGCGATGCGCCATCAAGGTCGCGATGTCAGTGTTCGTGCCATAGGTCGGCGCTAGGTTGGCAACCGCGCCGCGCGTGTTTTCGGCAAGCTTACCAACCCGCCCCTGCAGGCGGTATTGATCGAGCAAGTCATCGGTCATCTGCCGCACTGCACTGCCGCGAAACTCTGCGCCGGTAGCGCGAGCAGCATCGAGATCGGCACCGCCAAGCTTGCGCAGATCCTTCGCGGTCGGGGATTGCATCATCGAGGCACGGCCGGCGATCGTCGCTGGGCTGGAGAGGTTGGGCCACTGCGCAAAATTTGAAGCGCGGTCGATGAATTGATTGCTCGGCCGCCCGGTCATCGGGTCAATGACCTGTTGCCGGTTGCCCTGTTGATCTCCAACCAGGACATCGCCAGGCAGATTAAAGGCATCGTAAGCGCTTCGGGCGATCGTGCCTGGCAGTCCAGCCGTGATGTCGAACCGCGTTTCCCCGGCGGCATTCTTGGCGAACGGCAAGACCGTGCCGCGATATTGATCCGGCGCAGTCGGGCTGACGATCATCTGCTGTTTTGCGATAGCCTCGACCCGGCGGTTTTTATCTTCGTTTGACAGTTGGCCCCAATCCTCGCCGACATCGACCCGCTTACCTTCAATCGTGATCGTTGGCATGCCTTATTCCTTCCACCGAAGCCCGCCTGGGGTGGTGCCAGATTTTTGCTGATAAGGCGGCGGCATCGGAATTTCTCGGCGAAACCCCGTAAAAGCGCCTGGGTTCATGCCCTTCGCTTCTTCGTTGTGTCGCTCGACCGCAAGCCGGGCATAGCGTTCGCGCATATCCAGCAATTCTCGGATGGCTCCAGCCGACATATTGGCGCCGCCGGCCATCCTCTCGGCGAATTGCAGATCGACGTTAGAGGCTGGGCGCAACTCCTTGACCATCGCCAGAACTTCCTTGCCGATGCCCGAGATATAGACTTCGGTGTTTTTGACCTTCTCCGGGTTGGACAGTCCCGTCCATCCAAGGGTTTCGCCCAGTTTAGCAGCAAACAGGCTCCAATTGGCGTCTAGCCCGGTAAAGATGCCACTGTCGAGCTTGGCGCGCAGATCGTGGGTGCTGCTGATGGTCGAACTTGCCGCCTGTGCCTGCCGTCGCAACGTGACAAAATCCTCTCCCAAGGCTCCGGCAATCTTCTTTTCCGGCTCAGTCAGTGCTGGCGCATCAATGATGTCGCCGATCTGCGGCGGGCCGCCTGGCCCTCGCTCGCTGGCGAGCTTGCGCCGCGCCGCAGCCTCCAGGTTGGTCATCGGCTGCGATACCGTACCCGATGGGGTCCAAACCTGGACTGTGGTCATTTCCTGGCCGGTCTTGCCGCGCTGGGTTTGCGCTGCGGTTTCTTCCGGGCTCAGTACCGGCGTCCCGACGATGTCGCCTGGTTTTACCGTAATCTGACCCGTGGCTTGGCGCTCAGTCGCTTGTCGATCGGCGGTTAGTTTTTGCCGTATCGCAATTTCCAGCGCCGTCATCTTTTTCTGAACGGGTTTGCCGTCCTCACCAGCAATTGTTGCCTCTTCGATTTTGGTGCCAGCCGCTCCCGCCTGCTCTAATGCTTTTGTGTGCCGGTCGATTTCGGCTTGTGCTTGGGCGCGATCTTTCAATGGGCCATTCATTTCTCGCGCTACGGCGGCTTCAAGCCCTGGCTTTAATTCGGTGTCGATCTTGTATTCTAAACGTTTCTTTTGTTCTATAATTAGAGGGTCCATCTTGAGATCGATATCTTTTTGCGCTTGCGCTCGCGCTCTTGCTTCTTCGGCGATGTACCCCGGCGATTTGTAGTAGGTGTCCAGCACCGATTTGAACGGGCTGTCCATGCCGCCCATCTCCAGGAGCGCATTCAGCGCCCCCAGGCCTTGCGGGGTAATGCCGAGGCCGGGGATGTAGCCGCCGCCTGCGGGAGCGCTCGCGCCACCGCCGGTGTCCGCGACATTGGTCAAGGCACTGCGGGGGATACCGCGGCCGGACGGGATCACCGTGTCTTGACCGCCGCCCTGGTAGCCGGTGGCTGCTGCCAGGGCCTTGTTGTACGGCGCCCATGGGGCGAGCCCTTGCTCGCGATAGAGGGCTTCCGCCGCCTTGTCCTGGAGTTCTTCCGGCGCATCGATAGCGCGCGGGTACTGGTTTGTATCGATCCCGACCTTCCTCGCTGCGGCGCGCCAGGTCGGGTCGATCATCTGGTAGTACCCGCTGGCCGAGGAGGGGCCAGTGACCCGCCCGACGCTCGGGTTGTAGCCGCCTTGCGGCCCGACCACGCCTTGCTCGATGTTGCGTCCGCCGCTTTCGTATTTGCGAATTAGCGGCTTGACCCGCTGCCAGTCGTCAGCCCCAGCCGCTCCAGGGGTTGCGGCGCTTGTAGGGGTCGACGAAACCCGCTGGAAAGGGGGCGGCGCGCCGCCTCCAGCGGCTAATGCGGCGAGCACTCCGGGGCCTTGCAACGGTTGCCCGTCCGGCCCGACCACCTGATCCTGCGGCGGCAGGAGGCCGGTGTTCTGCTGCGGAGCACCAGGCACCCCGTAGTCTGCCGGGGTAATCCGTCCGCCCGGAGGGGCAGGCGGGATCGGCAAAAGTGCAGGCAAAGCATCGGGGGCCGGCGCCGCTCCCGGCCGCTGCGGGATGCCGAAACGGGTCAGGTCCTGCGGCGGCGGCATGCCGATGGCGTTGAACTGAGGTGCTTGCGCAGGCGGTGGAGCAGGCGCCGCGTCGGGCAGAGGTGCGGCGGGAACAGCGGCGGGAACAGCGGCGGGAACAGCTTCCGCAGGAACTCCGGCAGCCCCCAGGATCTGCTTACCCAAGGGACCGTTCGGGTCGATGTTGGCCGCGATCAGTGCCTGTACCAACGGCGTCGCCTTGGCGAGAATATCCCGCTTTTGGCGGGACGCCCTGACACCTTCCGCGGTCTTCATCCCTTCCAGCGCGGTCTTGGCGGCCTCGTCGCCGTGTCCCGCCATCGCCCCGGCGGCTTGCCCCAAGGTCGCCATGAAGCTGGTCGGCATGCGGGACGGCTGCGCCGCCGCCCCGAAGGCCCCCGCCATGCGCAGGAGCCCTTCCGACGCAGAGCGTGATGCAAGGGCAGCTTTCTGTTTCTCCGAGAACAAATCGCCGTAGATGTCGAGCGGGTCGCCGCCCCCGCCACCGAGCAGTCCGCCGCCATCCCACCATGCCATGGGTGCTTCTCCTTACTTTTTGTTGTTGGCTTCTTTCTTCTTGGCGTCTTCTTTTTCTTTAGCCTCCTGCTCGGCCTTAGCCTTGGCTTCCTTGTCCAGAGCGGCCTGGTCGCTCGCGGCGACGGAAGGTGCGTTGGGCGTGCCGCGGCTGTCCGTGTCGTGCAGTTGTGCCTGCTGCTCGTGTGTCGCGGCGGCCTCGGCGTGTTGCGGCGCATTGGCCGGCTGCGCCTGCGCCTCGGCCTGGTGGATGCCGGCGGCTTGCCGGTGCGCCGCCGCGATGCGCTGGTGCGCCTGCTCGTGGTCGGGTGCGACCAGAGCCTCGCCCGGCAATGGCGGCACCTGACCCTGTACCGGGGCCGGCACATAGCCCGGGGTCGAGGCGGGAGAGAGAGCCGAGCGGGGACCGCGCAAATCCGGGGATTTTCCGCTACGCCAGCTCTCCAGGTCCTTTTTGGCGGTCTCTATTCGTTCCTGTGATTGCTGGGCGCGCTGCTCGTGCATCCGCTCGCCCTGCTGCTCCGAAGGCGGGACCCCATC
>Ga0190270_10000560_pt1 | contig 16227 bp, 13 predicted proteins | sample Popmic320T_FD_133748 | JGI IMG/M metagenome (GOLD analysis project Ga0190270, IMG submission 133748) | Populus adjacent soil microbial communities from riparian zone of Weber River, Utah, USA - 320 T | ecosystem: Environmental > Terrestrial > Soil > Riparian zone | place: USA: Utah | collected...
CGAAGTCGAGGCCGTTGCAGTTCTGGGCAATCGCATCACCGCCGTCGGTTCGATTGAAGAGATTCGCAAATGGATCGGCGTGAATACGAAGGTGATTGACCTGCAGGGCAAGCGCGTCACGCCTGGTTTCAACGACTCGCATGTGCATTTTCTAGATGGCGGGATGGGGCTGGCCAGCGTACAGTTGCGCGACGCGAGGACGCCCGAAGAGTTCCGTGATCGCATCCGTGATTTCGCGGCGAAACTGCCTAAGGGCAGATGGATATTGAACGGGAACTGGGATCACGAGAACTGGACTCCGCCCTCGCTACCCACGCGACGTTTGATTGACTCGGTCACGCCGGACAATCCGGTCTTTATCCACCGGCTCGACGGGCATATGTGTTTGGCCAATTCGCTGGCGTTGAAGCTGGCGGGAGTGACGCGCGAGACGCCAGACCCGCCGGGAGGGACGATTGTGCGCGACGCTGGTGGCGAGCCGACCGGAGTGTTGAAAGACGCGGCGATGAATTACGTCTACAAGGTCATTCCGAGTCCGAGCGAGGAGGTGATGGCCGAGGCGATTCGCGCGGCGCTCGCCTACGCGGCGGAAAACGGCGTCACCAGCGTGCAGGATATGTCGGCCTCGCCCGAAGTCTTCGGCGCCTACCAGAAGTTGGTCGCGAATGGCGAATTGACCGCGCGCGTCTACGGACTTCAGCCTCTGTCGGAATGGGGGCGTTTGGCGCGCGTGGGCGTCCGCGCCTGGTTCGGGAACGACAAACTCAAGATCGGGGGATTAAAAGGATTCGCCGACGGCTCGCTTGGTTCGACAACCGCGTTGTTTTTCGAGCCTTACCTCGATGCCCCGAAGACTTCGGGGCTGCCGAGCGACGAGATGTTTCCCGAAGGCAAGATGCTCAACAACATCCTGGACGCGGATAGGGCCGGTTTGCAGATCGCGGTTCACGCCATCGGCGACAAGGCGAACAAGACGATCCTCGATGTGTTCGCCGAAGTCGAGAAGCGAAACGGCGCGCGCGACCGCCGGCTACGCATCGAACACGCGCAGCATTTGCGGCCCGAAGAAATCAAACGTTTTGGCGCCGAACGCGTGATCGCTTCGATGCAGCCCTATCACGCCATTGACGACGGGCGATGGGCCGAGAATCGCATCGGGCCGAACCGCGCGAAGGGGACTTACGCTTTTCATTCGCTGCTCGACGCCGGGGCCACGCTGGCCTTCGGCTCCGACTGGTTCGTCGCGCCGATGGAGCCGCTGATGGGAATCTACGGAGCCGTGACTCGCCGCACGCTCGACGGCAAACGTCCGCAGGGTTGGGTCCCGGAACAGAAGATCACCGTCGCCGAAGCCGTCCGCGCCTTTACGATGGGTTCGGCATACGCCAGCGGTGATGAAAAAGTGAAAGGCTCGATCGAGGTCGGCAAACTGGCCGATCTGGTCGTGCTCTCAGCCGACATCTTCAAGATCGATCCGGTCGAGATCGAGAAGGCAAAGGTCGTAATGACTATCTTCGATGGAAAGGTGATTTACCAGCGAAAGTAAAACTCCGAGAGGAAGAGTTTCAGCCACGAATGGACACGGATGAACACCAATGAAAATAAGTATTCGTGTTCATCCGTGTTCATTCGTGGCTGATCTGGCTCAGGCGTTGATGGCTTGCTTCCACAAAAACAGCCACGTCGAGTATGCGTTGATCGCTATTGAAGCGAGAAGCAGCGCCACTTCAGCCAGGCCGACCTTCTTCGGGCAGCTTTCGAGTAGGATCAGAAACATCCACGGCAGCAGCTCCATCGCGTAGCGGTAGGAGATTTGCCATCCGCCGGGGTTGCCGTGTAGCCAGAGCGTGAGCGTCAATACCGCGACGGCGACCCATGCCAGAGTCTTCAACGTAGCGTCGCGCGCGCCGGCTCTGAACAGGTAGATCAGAAAGGGACAGCTCAGAAAGATCGATCCGCCGAACCCGGTCGGTGTGAAGTAAGGGAATCGGTCGATGCGCCGCCAGGTTTCGAACAGCATCGCCTCGGCGTTGAGCGGGATGGCGTAAATCGAGAAGATGCCGTGCCGGTACCACGGTTCATCGAGCACGCCCGGAATCCTGGCGTAGCCGAAATCGAAGAAGGAAGAGAACCGCGCGTAATTGTAGCCGAGCGTCAGAAGGCCGAGGGTGATCGGGATCGCGACGAAACGGGCGATCATCCGCCACTGGCGGGCCCCGTCTTTTACGACCTCCGGCGGCGCGTGTTTGACGATCAGGTAGAAGAAAATCGGCGCCAACAGAATGATCTCAGTGCGATTGCCGAAAGCCAGAGCGAAGCAAAGTCCGGCGAGCGTCGGGCGGTAGTCGATTATGATGAAATAGAGCGCCCCGAGTTGGCCCACGACCGCGACTCCCAGCGCGATCTGCCATGCGCCCGCGAAGGCCAGATTCGCCCACATCCATGTGCCGAAGACCGGCAGCAGCGTCAACATCAGTCTCCGTTTGACGCCGTCGGCGTATCTCGCCGAGAGAAGATAGAAGGCCAGTGAAGCCACGCCGGCAAGCAGCGCGGCGATCAGCGTTCCCGGGAAAAGTTCTATTAGGCCGAGGCGCTTGAGCGCGGCCAGCGGCAGCATCGACACGACCGCGCCCAGCGGGAAGACTGAGTAGTACTTCCCGTCGAGCGGGACCATTTCATTCAACCAGTCGGGCGGGCGTTCGGTCAGCCCGAGTCTGCCGTCGAGCATCGCTTCCGCGATCCGGAATGTGTAATCGTAATAGGAGCCTGAGTGTGAGTTGGAGAAGTAATAAATGGCGAAAGTCGCGATGAAAAGAGATGAAGGGATGAGTTTCTGGAAACCTGAATAGGACTCATAGGATTCATGAGTCCTATGAGTCTTATAAGTCCCATTCATAATGCTCACAACGATCTACCGAAAAGTCAGAAAATTGTGTCGGTGATTGGAATTCTTGCCCCGTTTTCAATAGCGGTCGTCCGCGTTTCATGGCCGTGGGCATGGTTATCTTTGAGTTTTTCGATCTCGGTTTCAAAGATGTCGAGGGCGGCGCGGGCTGCGGCCTGATGCGCGCCTTTGATGGTGGCCCCTTCGCCGGTGGCGAAGCATTGGCCGTTGACGCGCAGTTCGACTCGGAAGACGCGGCGATGGTCGGGGCCGAGGCTCTCGACGATGGCGTATTGGGGCGTCGGTAGCCCGACCGATTGCAGGCGCTCCTGCAGCGCCGTCTTGTAGTCGGTTGCGGTAAGGTCTTGTGGGTCGATCTCGGCGAGCGTGTCGGCGAACTCTCGCCGAACGAAATTCCTGGCGGCCTCGATGCCGCGGTCGAGGTAGATGGCCGCTAGCAGAGCCTCGTAGGAATCCACAAGCAGGGCCATTTTGTTCCGCCCGCCCGTTTTTTCTTCGCCACGATTGAGCAGCAGGTAGCTGCCGAGCCGCAGTCGGGCGGCCTGTTTCTGCAGGTTGACCGCGCTGACTGTGTAAGCGCGCATCTTCGAGAGCGTGCCTTCGGTTTGGGTTGGGTAGAGTTCCAAGAGCCAGGCGCTGATCAGGAATTCGAGCACGGCATCGCCCAGGAATTCCAGGGCCTCGTTGTGTGGAGGGCGCGGGTCAGCCTGCTCGTTGGCGTATGAGCGATGGGTCATGGCCCGGCGCAGCAGGTTGCGATCGCGGAAGAAATATCCGATCTCTTCTTCGAGATGCGAAAGCATCTCCTCGAAGGAGGACGGCGTCTCGTCCGGATAGAAGATTTGGTTTTCAGTCGCTGTGTCGCTCACGACGATTACTGGCGCCTCTGCTTAGCCTCTGCCACGCTTCCTGCTGCTTTTTATACTGGCCTTTTTTTCGGCCGTAGCTTTTACGCCATTGCCGCCGGGGAGGCCGGCAGGCACGCCCGCTTGCAGTTTGACATTGGTTGTAACTGTTGTCGGGACGGGAGCGTTTAAGCTGCTCGCGTCTTCAGGCTTCGCCGGGACCGGCACGTTGGCGATGGTCGGGTCGTTCGCGTAGTACTTAACGTAATCGGCGGCCTTGTCCGGCGCGTCGGTCCGAAATTTCCATAAAAGGTCGAACTGTGGTTTGACGACCTCGTAGTAGTTTTTAGCGTTAGGGTTGTTGGCCGTTGCGAGGACGCGGGCGTATTCCGGGATCAGCCTGGTATCGAGCAGTTCATTGACCTTCTTGAGAATCTCTTTGCCTGCTTCGCTGCCTTTCTGCTCGTCCGTCATCTGGTCGTACGGCTTTTTCAATTCGAGATATTGAGCGCTGTAGATGGTCGACCGCAGCCAATAATTGTTCGGGTCTTTCCATCCGACGCCGTCTTTGCCCTTCACCTGAGTGGCTTTGGTCAAATATTCGAGCGCCTGATCCGCGTCGCCCTTGGTCTCAATCAGCCGGAAGCCGAGGAACTGGGCGCCGTTGGCCATCACGAGGTCTTTCAACGGAACCACGTAGAGGTCGAAATCCTTCCTGGTCTTCTCCGACGCCAGGGCGCTCTGGAAGGCCTTTATAGACTGTTCGACGTAATCCTTGACCTTATCCAGTTTGTCATAAATTCTGCTTATCGATGCCTGGTGGCCGGCCAGGGCCATCTGGCCGATAGCATAGAGGTGAGAGGGGGCCTGGTTGTCAGGCTCTACCTGGAGGAAGGCGTCGCCTGCGGCGAAGAGGGCTTCCAATTTCGCGGCGTCTTGTGGAGGTTGCTTGTAGTAAGCGTCAAACGCCACTTGAAATTTCTCCCAGGCTTTATTTTGGTCATAGACCTTGACCTTCACCTTTGCGTTATCGATGTACGTGCTCTTGTTGGGATATTTCTCCAGCAATTCCTTGGACAGTTGGTAACACTTCTCTACATCTTTCTTGGTGTAACAGGTGTCGTACCATGTGCGCTCGAACTCAGCCTGCGCTTCGTCTTGCGCGTTTGCTGTTAGCGGCGCAAGCGCAATGAGGGTGACCAGGGGCATTAAGGCAATCAATAGGCTAAACTTCTTCTTCATAGAACTGAATCCTCCACAGGCTTCTTCTCGGAATCTTCCCAGGTCTTGAAACAAAGCTCGGGGATTGGGTGAGCCGGGACGCCGATACGACATTCAATAACGCTGCGCTAACAGCCTTACCAAGAACTTGTTAGGTGAAAAGGTATTGTGCATGAATCGGGGGCCTTGTCAAACCGGGCGGGTTGCGGATCGAAGATGTAGAAAAGATAGAGGATCGAAGATCGAGGATCGCGTCGCCTGTTCGATCCTCGATCCTCGATCTTCGATCTGCGATCTGTCAGTTACGCCTCCTGCCCTTTGGTTTGGCTTTGCCTTTGGCCGGCGCCGATTTAGCGCCATTGCCGTTCGCCGCCTTGCCGCCAGGGGCGGCAGAGGGCTTACCCGTCGGCATTTTTATGTTGGCGGAGCCGGTTGTCGGGGCGGGAGCGGCCATGCTGCTCGCGTCCGCAGGTTTCGCCGGAATCGGAACTGAATTGATGGTCGGGTCGCCCGCATAGTTTTTTATGTATTCGTCGGCTTTGTCTTTGGCGCCGGTTCGGTACTCCCACAATTGGTCGAACGGTTGTTTGGCGGCGTCATAGATATTCTTGGCGTCAGGCCTGTTAGCCGTCGCGAGAACGCGGGCGTATTCAGGAACCAGCTTGGTGTCGAGCAACTCGTTGACCTTGTTGAGGATCTCTTTGCCCGGGTCGCCGGTCTTCGCGGCGTCATCGGGTAAGGAGTCATATTGTTTTCTCAAATCGGTGTATTGATTGTTATAGACCATTGCGCGCAGCCAGTAATTGATCGGATCCTTCGAGCCCACCTCTTTTCCCTTCACCCGGATCGCCTGGCCCAAGTAATCGAGGGCCTGATTCTGATCGCCCTTGGTCTCGATCAGCCGGAAGCCGAGAAACTGATTGCCGTTGGCCATCACCAGGTCTTTTAGCGGAACTACATAGTCATCGAAATCCTTCTTGGTGGCTTCCGACGGCTGGGCGCTACCGAAGGACTTCATGGCTCGGTCAATATACGCTTTGACCTTGTCCAGCTTGTCATAAATCCTGCCCAGAGAGGCCTGGTGGCCGGCCAGCGCCATCTGCCCGAGAACATAGAGGTGAGAAGGGTTTTGTTGATCAGGTTCAACCTGAAGGTACCCGTCGCCGGCGGCGAAAAGCGCTTCCAATTTGGCCGCGTCTTGTGGCGACTGTTTGTAGTAGGCGTCTAGCGCGGCTTGAAATTTCTCCGAAGCTTTATTTCGATCGTACGACTTGACGTTTTTCTCCGCATTCGGGCGGTATTTGCTTGCGGGGAATTTATCCAGCAATTCCTTGGATTGCTGGTAGCACTTCTCATTGTCTTTCTTCTGGTAGCAGGTGTCGTACCAGTCGCGTTCAAACGCGACCATCTTGTCATCGTCCTGCGCGTTCGCTCTTAGCGGCGCAAGCGTGACGCAGCTAGCCAGCAACGTTAATGCGATCAACGGGCTATACTTCTTCATATGGAATTTATCCTCCACGGTCATTATCTAGGAATCTTCCCGGATCTCAATATTAGAACTCAGGGGTTGGGTGAGCCGCCACGACGGCGCGACTCTGAAATCTGACCACCTTACTTCGTGGCGCCTTTAAAAAGGCGCCGTCACGCCTTGACGCTATTGACGCCGCCAGCCCGCTATAAGTTTCACCGCGCGGTTTTTTTTACATCGGGCGCCGAACACCGTTTGAACGACCGTCGCCTAGGAATCCGCCGGCGCCGGGAAGTCGCCCTGGCGCCGATTTCAACGAAGCCAGCGACGAAGACTTACGGGGTATGGCCTCTTGACGGAGCTTGATTGATGACTTTGTTCTATAACCAAGAACTTGTCAGATGATGCGGTATTGTGCATGATTCGGACGCCTTGTCAAACTGCACTTGATTGCGGATTGCGGATTGCGGATTGCGGGTCCGCAGTTGTCAAACTACCTAAAATAATGACACCGATTGAGAGTGAAAATCGAGACCAGATGGCGCCCGGCGAAAATAAATCCGCGACCCCAGAGTCCTTATCCGCAATCGAAGAATTGGCAATGAACTTGCTGGATCATTACGCCGCGCGCCGGGAGGCGATTCTCCAATCGATCCGGGAACTGGTCGAACGTGAGACCAAGTCGCGCGAAGAGTCGCGGCTCAATGAGATCGCGAGCTTCGTCTCCGGGCAGTTGCGCGAAATCGGCGGCCAGGTCGAATTGATACCGCAAGACGGATACGGAACTCACCTGCGCGCCAGATTTGATTTCGGTCACGATAGGATGGAGCAGGGCGTTTTGGTGGTGGGTCATTTGGATACTGTGTGGCCGATCGGCTCGCTCGAACGCCTGCCTTTTCGCGTCACGCCCGAAGGTCGCGCCCACGGCCCCGGAATCTTTGACATGAAATCCGGCGTCGCGATTCTCGTCGAATCGCTGCGGACAATCGTCTCGCAGAGGCTGGCCACGAAGAGGCCGGTTACGCTACTGCTTACATGCGACGAAGAGATAGGCAGCCGAACCTCGCGCCCGCTCATCGAAGAGGATGCGAAGAACGCCGCGGCCGCTCTGATCCTCGAGCCGCCGATCTCCGGAGGCGTCGTCAAAACCGGCCGCAAGGGCATCGGGACTTTCACCGTTCGGGCGCTGGGGCGCGCTGCGCATGCGGGGCTCGATCCGGAAAAAGGCGTCAACGCGATTGTCGAGCTGGCTCATCAAACTCTGCGTCTGTCGGCGCTCAACGATTACGGGCGGGGGGTTACGGTCAGCGTGGGGCTGGTTGAAGGAGGCAGCGCATTGAACGTCGTCCCGGCTTGCGCCTCGGCCAAAGTCGATGTCAGATTCTGGACGCCAGAAGACGGCGAGAATCTCATCGCCACGATTCGAGGGCTCACGCCCGTCACAGCCGGCGCGAAGATTGAAGTGTCGGGCGGAATAAATCGTCCGCCGATGCCGCGCTCGGAGAAGAACATTGCGCTCTACGAGCACGCCCGGGCCTTGGCTGCTGAACTCGGATTCGAGCTCAAAGACGAGGTAGTCGGCGGAGGCTCAGACGGAAACTTCATCGCGGCGATGGGCGTGCCCACGCTCGACGGACTCGGTGTCGACGGGGCGGGGGCGCACGCCGAACACGAACACATCGTCATCGACGACATTCCCCGCCGCGCGGCTCTGCTGACAAGGCTGATGCAGACTGTGTGAGGATAGCGGATTGCGGATAGCGGATTGCGGATAACAAGAATACTAAGCGCACTTCGAATCCGTAGGGTAACGACAGCTCAAATTATCAAAACGGATCATTAAGGACAGAATGAAATCACAACTCCTCAACTCTCTTAAATCCGCAATCCCAGAGTCCCAATCCGCAATATTACATGCGTTATTTCCGGCCGTTCTACTTTTCTGCTGGTTGATCTGTCTGCGGGCGCCGGACGCTCTTCCGCATGCCGGCGTTCGCGCGCAGGGCGCCGGCGTGGCCAACAGCCGCGAAGACCGGCTCAAAGTCTTCGATCAGGTCTGGCGCGCGATATCCGACAATTATTACGACAAGCGCCATCGCGGGGTCGATTGGCGGTTGCAGCGCGAGATTTTCCGTCCGCAAGCCGAAGCAGCCCGCAATAACGCGGAGTTTTATCGGGTGCTGCGGCAAATGATCGGCAAGCTGGGCGACGCGCACACGCGGGTCTATGCGCCCGAGGACGGCTTCGATCGCGACCGCCCGGCGGGCTCCACGGTCGGAGTGGCCGTGCGCCGCATCGAGGGCAAAGCTGTCGTGACCTGGGTCGATCCCGGCTCCGAGGCCGCGCGCAAGGGCATACGTCCGGGCTTCACCGTCATACAAGTCGACGGGCTGCCCATCCAGAAGGCGCTCGAACGCATACGCGACGAGATCATTGAAAGCTCGACCGAGACTGCGCTAGAGACGCAGACCTATGACAGGCTTTTTCACGGGGCGCGCGACACGTCGGTGTCGGTGACTTTCCTGGACATCGAAGAAAGGCCGCGCACCGTGACCCTGACGCGCCGGTTCGTCGAATTCCAACGGCGCGTGGTCGCTAGGAAGCCGCTTAATAACTTCGGCTACATCGAGATAACGGGATTCGGGCCTGAGATCGAAGGAGATTTCGAGGCCGCAATGCGAGAGGCGCAGGGGACGCGCGGACTCATTCTCGATTTGCGGAATAACGGCGGCGGCTTCGTCGCCACCGTCGCCCAGATAGCCAGTTATTTCCTTCCGGAAGGCGACGGCCTGGGGGAATTCATCAGCCGGCAGGGGCGCGCCGCCTCCCGTTACACCCAGCGGACGGAGATAAGTTATAGCGGGCCGCTCGTTGTGTTGGTCAGCGCGCGTTCGGCCAGCGGCTCCGAAATCTTCGCCGCCGCGATGCAGGAGCGGAAACGCGGTATAATCGTCGGCGCAAGCCCCACAACCTGCGGCTGTCTGCTCGGCGTCAGCCGGACGGTGAAACTCCTCGACGGCGGCAAGCTCAACGTGAGCGACAGCGACTATCGAACGGCGATGGGGCGCCGCATCGAAGGGTTGGGAGTTAAACCCGATTTGCATCTCGAAACGCGGATAACGGACCTGCTGGCCGGTCGCGACCGTACGCTCGATTTTGCGATCGATCAGTTGGGACGAATGGTCGCCTTCGGGGCGCGCGGCGCCGACATAGAATTCAGGTTGAATCTGCCGAACGTCAAACTACAGTCATCAGTTCAAGGCTCAGACGCCTCGCAATCGAGGCCCTGAAGAACTTGCCACAGAGATTACAGAGGCCACAGAGATGGAGAGATGGAGAGATGGAGAGACAAGGGGACAAGGGGACAAGGAAGAGGGGAGAATCTTCTCCCTATCTCCCCCTCCCCTTGTCCCCTTGTCCCCTCGTCCCCTTGTCCCCGTGGCAGGCAGGAGAAAGTCATGAATCGTTTATTACAAACTCTTATGGCCGTAGCTTTGCCCCTTGTCATCACAGCCGTGGCTCAGGCCCAATGGGTCGTGGCTTTTCAGGAGAAATCCAGGCGCGATTTGAACGGCGTGTTTTTCATGGACGGGCGATACGGGTGGGTGATCGGAGACCGCGGAATCATCCACACAACGCAGGACAACGGCGGGGAATGGCTGCCGCAAGGCCCCAATCTCAATGACAACATCAGCGACATCTTCTTCCGGACCCGCGACGAAGGCTGGCTCGTCACGATCGGCTCGACCGGATCGCGCATACTTAAGACGGCGGACGGCGGCGGGACTTGGGAACTGATGTTCCAATTAGCCGTGGATCCCGGAGCTAGGAAAGACGACTTGCCGACGCTTTACAGCGTGGTCTTTCCAGAAAAGAAGTTGGGCTGGGTCGTCGGCGACACCGGGAGGATCCTGCACACGGAGGACGGCGGGAAGACCTGGCGGCGGCAGGAGAGCGGCGTGCGGGACGAGCTGGTTCACGTAAAATTCGTCAACGACAAGCGCGGCTGGGTCGTTGGCGCGAAGGGGACGATCCTTTATACCGATGACGGAGGCCGCACCTGGGAGCGGCAGACCAGCGGGACGACGAACCACCTCTACCACATCGAAACGCGGGGCAAAGAAAGCGCCTGGGTGGTCGGCGACAAAGGGACGATTCTCCGAACGACGAACGCCGGCTTGACCTGGGAGAGGGTTGCGGTCGAGACCTCGCAGAATCTCCTCAGCGTCGCTTTCGCCAACGATAAAAACGGGTGGATCATCGGCTGGAACGGGACGATTTTGAGGTCGGGTGACGGCGGGAAAAGCTGGATCGGGCAGGAGAGCGGCACCAGAGCGAATCTCTACGGACTTTCCGCCTCGAAAAAAGGAATCTGGGCGGTTGGCGCCGAAGGCTTGGTTTTGAAATATTCCGGCCAGTGAGATTTCTGCAAATCGGCCTGAACTTTCAAGGAAGAAGCCCGCGTAAGTGAAGCTGGAACATAGCAGGAGGCCAATGCCTAGCCCCGGGCATTGGCCTTTTGCTCACTCAGGGTTAGTTCTCTACTGATGAGGCCACCTAGGTTGGTAACTATGAATGTGATGTTAGCGCTGTCGAAACCCTCGGGAATCACGAAGTCGCGGATTGTATCACTGGCTCCTGTTACCAGCGGAATGAATTCGAAGCTATCAAAAAACTCTCGGTCTTCATCCCCCCTTCCCGACTGCAAGAGTCATTTCGGAGGAACGGATCGCAGTTATTCGTGACGCAGCGCCTCGACAGGCATGAGCCTGGCCGCCGTCCGCGCCGGGTAGATCGTCGCCAACAGACAGATGATGACAGCCAGAACCGCCACGCGGACGCAATCAATGGATTCGACTTTGAGCGTGACGTGAGAGACGGCATAGACATCAGCCGGAATCGAAATCAACTGATAATGATTGGCCAGCCAGCTCAGGCCGAGGCCGAGCAGCAGCCCCGAGGCCGCTCCGATCAGGCCGATTACCAACCCCTGCAGCATGAATATTCGCCGAATTGATCGCGGCGTGGAGCCTTGCGCGCGCAGGATCGCTATGTCGCGGTTCTTTTCAATGACCATCATCGTCAGCGTCGTGATGATGTTGAGCGCCGCTATGGCGATCAGCAGCGCGAAGAAAACATATACCACGCGGTGCTGCAACTGGAGCGCGGCGAACAGCGGGTGGTTCAACTCCTGCCAGTCCTTGGTCGAGAAATCCTGGCCGGCGATCGCGCGGACCCGCTCGCCGATCTCCTTGACGGCGTAAATGTCCGCCACCTTCATCTGGATCATTTCGGCGGCGTCGCCGCTCCCTTTCACGCTCTGCGCGGCGGGGAGCGCAATGTACGCCCACTTCGCGTCGTATTCGTACAGACCCAATGAGAAGATTCCTGCGACCCTGAAGCGAGTGTAGCGCGGCCGCGGCTGCAGCCCGACGGGAGTCAGTCGTGTTTGCGAGGAGATCGCCGTCACGACGTCATTTACGCGCAGCTCCATCGACTGCGCCAACTGCTTGCCGAGAATGATCCCTTCCAGCGCCTTTTCCTCCGGATCCTCCTGGCTTTGATCAGGAGGTTGATTCGGAGGTTGATTCGGAGGCGCGGGATTGAGCCGCGTCGGATCGCCTTCGATCACTGTCGAGAAGACCTCTTTGACCTCGCGCGGCGAATTCAGATCGACGCCCTTGAGCACCGCGTATTCCTGATGGCCCTGGGCGCTGAGCAGGACTTCCGCGTAGATCGTGGCCGAAGCCTCGCTCACGCCGGGCGCGGAGCGGACGCGCTCGACCAACTCGCGATAATTTTCGACGACGCCGCCGTCCCTTTTAAGCAGATTGAGGTGGGCGGTGCCCCGAAGGATCTTGTCCTGAACGTCCGTGCGAAACCCAGTGATTAGCGCTTGCGCGATGACGAGCGCCGCTACGCCGAGCGTGATTCCCGCGACGGCTATGGCCGTGATCACAGAGACGGCCGCCTGCCTGCGCCTGGCGCGCAGATAACGTAATGCGATGAAGAGTTCGTATTGCATTTATTGAGAGTGGGAGAGCGGGAGAGCGGGAGAGCGGGAGAGCGGGAGAGCGGGAGAGCGGGAGAAATTGATTCTACCCAACTCCTGCTCTCTCGCTCCCTCACTCTCTCACTCTCCCGCTCCCCGATTCCGGGCGCATGTGCGGGAAGAGGATCACGTCGCGGATCGAATACTGATTGGTAAGAATCATGACCAGGCGGTCGATTCCGATCCCTTCGCCTCCGGTCGGCGGCATCCCGTAAGAGAGCGCGCGGATGTAATCCTCGTCGAGCATCATCGCCTCCTCGTCGCCTCGCTCTCGCTGTTGCGTCTGTTCCTCGAAGCGGCGGCGCTGTTCGACGGGGTCGTTCAATTCCGAGAAGGCGTTGGCGATCTCCATGTTGGCGACGTACAGTTCGAACCGCTCGACGAAGCGCGGGTCGGCGGCCTTCTGCTTCGAGAGCGGCGAAAGCTCCGTCGGAAATTCCGTGATGAAGGTCGGGCCGATAAGATGAGGCTCGGCGACATGTTCGAAGATCGCGCCCAGCAACTGACCGTCGTTCAACTTCGGGTCGAAGTCCAGGCCGATCTCGGCGGCGGCGGCTTCGAGCCGCTCGCGGTCCATCATGTCTTCCGGCGTCGGCCGCGTCGCTTCGGCGGGCCAATATTCAAGCGCCGCCTCGCGCATCGTCATCCTCCGCCATTCATTGAAATCGATTATGCGGTCTCGATACACCACCCGGCGCGTCCCGCAGACCTTGTCCACCAGCATCGTGATGAGGTCTTGAGTCAAATCCATGAGGTCGTTGAAATCCGAATAGGCCTGATACCATTCAAGCATCGTGAATTCGGGGTTGTGCTTGTAGTCCAGTCCTTCGTTGCGAAAGTTGCGATTGATTTCGTAGACCTTCTCGAAGCCGCCGACGACCAGCCTCTTTAGATAAAGCTCGGGCGCGATGCGCGCGTAAAGCTCGATGTCGAGCGCGTTGTGGTGCGTGACGAACGGGCGCGCCGCCGCGCCGGTCGCCAGCGGCGAAAGCATCGGCGTTTCGACTTCGATGTAGCCCCGGTCGTCGAAATAGCGGCGGATCTCGCGGATGATCTGCGCGCGCCGCTCGAAGACCTCGCGCGAAGTCAATTCGCCGGGAGGCCTTTCCTGCGCCGCGCCGCTGGCGATCAGGTCGACGTAGCGCTGGCGGTAGCGCAACTCCTTGTCGGTCACGCCGTGATATTTGTCGGGCATCGGCAGCAGCGCCTTGGCCAGAAATTGAAGCCGGGTTACGTGGACCGAAAGTTCGCCGGTCTTCGTGATGAACAAAAAACCCTCGACGCCTAGCCAATCGCCGAGGTCCAGCTTTTGATATAGCGTCCAGGCCTCGTCGCCGACGTCGTTCTTGCGGACGTAAACCTGCAACCGGCTCAGGCCGTCCGAGAGGTGCGCGAAGGCGGCCTTGCCCATCAGCCGCATCGTCATAATCCGACCGGCGATTCTGACTCGCCCTCCCTCCACCGCTTTCAACTCTTCGTTGACTCGCGCGGCTTCCGTCTCGTCGTCCTTCTTGCCGGCGTAGCTCTGGTAATGCTCGACTATTTGCGAGATGGTGTGGGTGCGGTCGAAGCGGTTCGGATAGGCGTCATTACCCATCTCCGCGATCTCTTCCAGATGGCGGCGGCGCTGTTGAATTTGATCGATCTCCTGGTGGTCTGACAAAACAGTGAAAACTCCCTCAAAAAAGTTGCGCCGGACTGCCGGTCCTCGCGTAATATGCTTATGCGGAATTCATTCGGAGCGGTAACTGGCGGCGCGGAGCGTGGCGGCTCTGTAAAATTCAAAACGGGATTATAGGAACCACGATTTAAGGGTGTCAACTATAGGTTTTGTGAGACTTATAGGATTCATATGTCCCATAAGCTCTAAAAGTCCCATTCACGCTGAGGAGAACAAGATGAAATCAGGAACACGTATTTCACTGACTGTTGTGGCGGTTTCTCTGGCGCTGTTCGTCGCGTTCGCGGCATACGGGCGCCGCAATGAGGCTGCGGACGATCGGACGGACAGTACTGAGCCACAATGGGAGTATCTGATCGTTTCAGGGGGCTCAACCAATCTTTCGACCTCGGGCAATGAAAATTATCCGAATATGCGGAAACAGCAGGACGGCTCATTCGCCCGTGAATATTTTCCGCTCGAACGCAACTTCGATAAGCTCGGCGCGAAAGGGTGGGAACTGGTGAGCGTCCACGGAACTCAGAACGAACCGGTCTATTTTTTCAAGCGGCCTAAAGGCGGCAAATGACCGGTACGGCGCCGCTCGCCCACGCGCGGGCGGTATGCCGGCAGGCCAAAATTACTGAAACATCAGTCGCGCCGCCCGCGTATAGCCCGTTGCAATCAGTTCGGAATCTAGATCAGGGCCTGAATTTGCAGAGGCTTAAAAGGAGAGTAGATCTATGGGTCAGACAATAGGCACGATCATTCTCGTAGTTCTAGCGCTGGTGGCGGTCTCGGCAGTTCTCAATTTTATTCTGGGTGTGCTCGGGTTCGTCTTCACACTGCTCCCGCTGCTTATCAAGTTGGCGATCTTCGCAGGAGTCTTCTATCTGGCATGGCTGGTGTTTCGCAAACTCGCTCACTCGAAAGAGTGCTGAAGAATTGATCCGTTGATATTCAACCTCCAATATGGATCTTTGACGAGCCGCCATGCTCGGCTCGAGGCCCTTGTCTCCAATCGCGTTGGCTCACGTTGGCCAAGGCCTTCGGGAATCGGGCCGGGCATGACGGCTCTTTCTTTGTCAAATTCCTGAACTGAAATTTTCTTTCCCGGAATCTAATAAAATGACTTCGCTCTGGCGCATTCGACCAGCGCGCATAATTCGCTGAAGCGCTCGATTACATAATCAACTTCCGCCTCGACCAGTTCCGTACGCCCACGAAAACCCGGAACGTAGCCGCAGGTCTTCATCTTCGCCGCCTTCCCGGCCTCGACGTCCACACGGCTGTCTCCGACCATCAAGCACTCCGACGCCGGGGCGCCGCACCTGCGCGCCGCCTCCAGGAGCATCAGCGGAGAAGGTTTGCGCTCCGGCAGACAATCTCCGCCAATAACGACCTTGAAATACCGCGACAGCCCAATTCCTTCCAGCAGCGAGATTGTGAATTCGTAGGGCTTGTTGGTGACGACGGCTTTCGGGGTATGAGTGAGCCGCGCGAGCGTCTCTATTACCTCAGGGTAAACGCGCGTTTGATCCAACAAGTGCTCGCGGTAGTGGCGCCGAAAGACTTCGAGCGCGTGATCGACATCGTAGTCCGGCGGCCCGCCGTTCTGACCGGCTCTTAATGCGCGCTCGACCAACAAGCGCGCGCCTTCGCCAACGAATTTGAGAACGCGTGTGTCGGGCAGGGGCTCGCGCCCGAGTTCGGCCAGCATCAGGTTAACCGAATTGATCAGATCGGCGCGCGAATCCACCAGCGTTCCATCAAGGTCAAATAGCAAACATTGATAACTCATCCGACTTTCGTTTTCCCTCAGAGGAGCGGTAGTATGATCTTTACTCCAAAGGTTACTTTCGGCTTCCCAGTTTACAATCTGAACACGGTCGAAGCCAGCGCGATTTCGAACTTACTCCCCGCTTCCATTTTGATGGCGATTATCAGGAAAGGATCATAATGTCCAAGCAGGACCACGCTCAGCACAAATTCACCAACCGTTTGATCGAGGAAACCAGCCCTTATCTTCTACAGCATGCGCATAATCCGGTTGACTGGTACGCCTGGGAAGAGGAA
>Ga0190270_10000561_pt1 | contig 16209 bp, 10 predicted proteins | sample Popmic320T_FD_133748 | JGI IMG/M metagenome (GOLD analysis project Ga0190270, IMG submission 133748) | Populus adjacent soil microbial communities from riparian zone of Weber River, Utah, USA - 320 T | ecosystem: Environmental > Terrestrial > Soil > Riparian zone | place: USA: Utah | collected...
CGAAAGGTTCGACGCGCATCGGGACGGGGAAGATGGCGATATCGCGCCTTTTGCGCAGCCGCTGTTCGTAGATCGAATGCGCGACCGCGGCGCTGCCTTTGACGCTCTGGTTGTTGAGCGTGTAGCAGACAACCACGGCGTCGGGCATTTGCACCGTGCAAATGCCCGAGGTGTCGCTGACGCCCGTCCGGCTGTCGATCACCACGTAATCGTAATCGGACCGCATCTTCTCCTTGACCGATTCCAGAAAGACGCCGCCGCCGCGACGCTCGTAGAATTCCTCCCAGTCGAAAGAGTTGACCCGCGCCGAGTAAGAAGCCCCCTGGCGCCCGGCGGGCAGCAGGTCGAGCGTGCCACCGGTGGGGAAGTCCCAATCGAGCGAAACGACGTAGGCCGAGATGTCGGCGTACGACTCATGCCAGTTGTCGTCGTTTCCGCCGGCGTGGCCGGTGGCCGTGGCGTCTCTGAATTCGATCAACAGGTCGATCAATCCTTCGGAGCCGGTCAGGTCTTTATCGCTCAGGAACGGCGCGAAATAGCGGTGCAGCCCCGGCGCCTCCAGGTCCCAATCGACGGTCAGGACTCGATTGCCGTTGCTCGCCAAAATCCAGGCTACGTTTGCGACGGCCATCGAGCGCCCCGAGCCGCCTTTGTATGAATAGAATGTGATGATGTTGCCCAGCGGTTTTCTCACCCGAGGGGTCTTATCCATTGTTCAGTTTCCCCCTGGCCCTTCGATGTTCGCGAGCGCGACGGCCTCGGCGCCTGTGGCCTTCCGCAGTACCTCCGCTCGTTTGATGATCTTGCTCCTGGTGACTTGCAGCATCGCGGCCAGCCGGTCTTTCATCTTCGTGGCCGAGTCGATTTGCGTGAGCAGATCGGGGGATTCGTTCGCCGTGCGGTTGACGAACGTGGCCTGCAGAAGCATTTCGAGCGTCTGTCGCTGATTCACCGCCTCGGCGTCCTGCGGGTTCCAAGGAACGACGATGACGCAGTTGACGAATTGTTTGGGGTCTACGACGTCGCGCATGTGCTTGCGATAATCCTCCAGCCGCAGCGTCCACAGGTCGACCACGATTACGACAATCTTGTTGCCGTTCTCGGCCTCCTTGAGCTGCTTCTCCAATTCATTGTCGAGCGGGATGACGCCGTCCGAAATGAGCCTTTCGCGCTGGATCACGTCCTGAACCAGCAGATCGACTTCATCCCTCGGATCGGGCAGCCAGGGACGCCATTCGCCGCCGCTCTCGCCGTAAGGGTCGAGGCTGGCTCTGAATGGCTGCAACTCCTGCCTGCGCCCCGCCAGAAAGATGAATTTCACGTAGCGCGGATTGGCGCCGGCGACCTGTAACTGCACGGCTTGCGCCTGCGCGGCGGCTAGCCCAGGGAATGTCTCCGCGACCTGATCCAGGACCGGCAGATTCGGCAATGCGGGCAGCTTGTGTTCTTGCGCGGCCTCGATCACGTCGTCGGCCAGGACGGAAATGAAGTCGTCGTATTGCTGCTTGAACTTTTTGTTTCGCAGCATCGTGCGCAGCCCCTGTTCGGCGTATGCCTTCCCGTAGGCGTCGTATTTGTATTGAATCTTGCCGAGCGCCGCCGGGATGCGCGGCAATACGTAATCTTCTTTCTGCCACAAGATCGGAAACATCAGGCCGGGGAAATCGGCGCCTTTAGGCAGGTTTTTCGAGTAAATCTCGACGCGCGAGCTGAAGACGGCCCACTCCTTGCCGCAGAATTTTTTCTGGAAGTAGTACGGCGAGTAAACGGCGATGAAGACGCTGCTTTGTTGCAGCGCCGAGGCCAGCTTATGGTCCCAGATGGTCCCCGGCTCTATCTCCGCGCCGTCGAAGAACCCGACCTCATCCGGCGACGCGGCTATCTTCCCGGCGATGTCTTTGCTGAGATCTTCATAAAATTTTTTGACAAGACCATCCAATTTATTGTCTTCGCGCGCGTAGCTGAGAAAAAAAAGGTAACTCATGTTGATGGTGAACCTTTCGGTAAAACATTGGCCAAGAGGTCCAGGTAATATCCCGGGCACGCGTGGATTATAGTCGAAGCGGGCTTGTTTGCAACGCTCTAAATCGGTTTGCAATCGCGTGTACGGGGGTGTGGCGCGAGTTGTTTACTCGCGCTTGTTTCCTGATCGGACAAAGCCACAAACAGGGCGATTAAACAAATCGCCCCACACCGTACACGCGATTGCAAACCGCTATAAATCGTAGCGGGCGAGAGTGGAACAGAACTGATACTGCTGGCAAACTCAGCGAAGCTATTTCGCGCCCCGGAGGGGCGCCGGATATTAGCCGGTGGCGGAGCCCTAGCGTAGCCACCGGGACAGACCATAAGGGATTTTTCGCGTCCCGGCAGGGACGCCGGACCAAAATTCTCGACAGTAACAGCCCGGGTCCGGCGCCCCTTCAGGGCGCGTGGCGCTGTTGTTACGTTTCCGGCGCCTACGCTCGGGCTCCGGCGCCGGCTAATATCCATCGCGCCTCCGGCGCTGAAGGAGTTTGCCAGCAGTATCAGACCTTATCACACTATCAGACGAAAAAGCGTTGAAGTGATTCGCGCCATTTGTCTTGCGCTTTGAGAATGAGTTCGACGGTTTCGCGCGCCGCGCCGCGACCGCCGGGCTTGTTCGTCACGAAATGGGCGCATTCGCGTATTTCGTCGACGGCGTCCGCGACGGCGATCGCCAACCCCACGCGGCGCATCACGGGGAGGTCGGCCAGGTCGTCGCCGACGTAGGCGATCTCGTCGTCGGCGAACCCGTCGGCGATTTTGATCTGTTCGTAGACTGAGAGTTTGTCGTCAATCCCCTGATGGAGGCTATCAATTTGCAATTCGCGGGCGCGGGCGATGAGGGCGGGCGAGATGCGGCCGCTGATTATGCCGAGCTTCAAGCCGGCCTCGCGCGCGAGCTTCAAACCTTGACCGTCGTGGATGTGAAAGACCTTCGCGCCTTCCATCACGCGCTTGCCGTCGAAGGTGTAATGCAGGCCGCCGTCGGTCAGCACGCCGTCGCAATCCATCAGTAAGAGTTTTATACGGCGGGCGCGGGAGATGTTTTCTTCAGTAATGTTCATGCGCCTTATGAATGAATAGGACTTACGGGACTTATGGGACTTATGGGAATCCAGACTCCATTAGACGCATAAGTCCTATTAGTCCCATTCATCACTATTTCACGTCAAACGTCGGCACCTCGCTCAGGAGCAGTTTACCACCCGTCCGGCTGATGATGTAGACGGCTCGTCCCGAGTAATCTTTTCCCTCGATCTTGATCTTCAGCGTCACGTCGACGGCCGTGCGGCTGGCGTCCCATTCTTCGGCGCGCAGGGCCTCGGTCACCCAGGTCGAAGGTTTTCTGACGACCAGATTCTGGGCGAACTTTCTGAGGTTGCCCAACTCGACGAATTGATTGACGGCGGCTGAACTGCCTTGCAGCACGGCGGCGTCGAATTTTTGCAGGAAGGCGCGAACGTCGTCGGGAATTTTCACGGCATTGGCGCCGCGTTCGGCCTTGAGCGCCCCGTCGCGCGCGGCGATGGTCGTCGCGGCGTCGAGGTCGGCCGCGGCCGCGAAGCGGAAGTGTTTCGCCGCGGCGTCGAATCTGTTCTGTTGCATGGCGAGTTCGGCCAGGCCGAGATGCGCCAGCCCGTAGGCCTGGATGGGCAGCGGCTCCGCTTTGAGGGCGTCGTTGAAAATTTTCGCGGCCTCGTCGTTCTTCTTCTGGGCCAGCAGGGCGCGGCCCAGAAGAGCCTGGAGCGTCGGCGCGCTAGTGGAGGCGCCAGAGGAATTGGATGCGGCGAGACCCTCGCGCGCTTTCGCCTCGGCCGTCGCGAAATCGTTTTTGCTGAAGGCCAGGTTGGCCTGGCCGAAGGCCTCGGACTGCGACGGGCGGCGCGGATAGACGTCGTTCGAGTATTCGCTCTGCAGATAGATTTTGTCGGGGTCGATCTCGATGGTTTTGATGTCGATGCCGGCGGGGAAGTTGACCGAGCCATATTCACCGGCCTTGACCGTCACGGTCTTTTGAATCTTCTCCCCGCCGGTTGTCGCCACGACCTCGACTGGGAAATCCCCCGCCAGGTCATCTCGCTCCCGGCTGCCGAAATTGGCGACGGTCGATTCCACGCCGTTGGCCGTGTTTTGTGGTTTGCCGATGGCGAAGTCAGGTAGCGTCACGGACTCGATCCAATTGTTGAAAAGCTCGTTGACGAGTTTGCGATCGGCGCCCGCGGAGATCAGGTTCTCTTTGAAGTTCGCGCAGCGCGAGAATTGGCAGAGCGGGTGTGGCTGCGGCGCCCCGCGCCTTTGTTGCCCCAGTTGCGTTTGCTGTGGCGCCATCCATCCGGCCAGGCTGAGCGCGTCGACTCTGCCACGCGAGAGAGACGAGCGCAACGCGTTGTCGAACGGCGCCGCTCCGAACGTCCGCTCGATCATCCGCCAGACCAGCGCGCCTTTGTTGTAGACACTGGTGGCGTAATTGCGGTCGAGCTGACTCTGCGTCAAAAGCGGCGCGTCGTTGCGCGCGACCGTCGCGTAGGCGCGGCGGAATCGCTCGAACGCCGCGTCGCGTTGAGGGAGGCCGAATCGCTCGCCCAGGTATTGCGCCACGAGATAGACCGGCAGCGCGTCGCGCAGCATCCCGGCGCCGCGCCCGCGAATGAGGACCTGCCCGTCAATCCAGGCCCTGGCAGCCGCGCCCGAAAGCAACTCGATCGTCCCCAGGTCAACGGCGTCGCGGCGGAAGATATTTTCGTCAATCATGACCGCGCCCACCATGGAAGCGGAGGTTTCGCGGGAGGCCGAGAACGAGTCGGAGGTCGCAGTGTTGAGCTGGCGCGCCTGGGTAGAGATGACGCGGAAGGGCTCCACTGGCGCGACTTTGAAGTACTTGGCGTAAAACGCGACGGCGCGTTCTGCCTCGGTCGCGATCCGCTCGGCCTGCTGTTTCCCGATCTCGCCCGATCCGCGCGGGTAATAGACTTCGACCGGGTGGTCCGCGCCGCCCCGCGAAACGACGTCGTAATCGCCCACGATGAGGAAGGGAAGCGCGGCCAGCGATTGCTCGAACGAATTATCGCCTTTGCGGACTCCCGATGAGATCACCTTCAACCCGGCGGGCGCCGCAACCGTCAACGAAAACGGCGCGGTGTCGGCCCCGTGATCGGCGTAGGGCGTGTGCGTTACCGGAACCCAGAAGCTGGCCGGGAGCAGAAAAGTCTCTTCGCCCGAGACGTGCAGCGCAGCGCCGCGGTCAGTGGCCGGGATCGAATAGTCCAAGTCGACGTCGAATTCGCGCAGGCCCATCAAGGCGCTCGTCATCTCGACGTAGACGCGCGTCAGGTTGTTGCGAGCGTCCTCGGCGGTCTTGGGCTGTACGGCGGCGCCGTTGACCTTCATCGCCTCGATCGCCGCCTTCGGGTTCAGGTAGAACGACAGCCGCGGCTTGTTGTCGGGCGAAAGCAGAATCCTTTCGGTCAGCTCAGGGTCCGAGAGGTTGACCAGGCGCAGCTTCGCCCGCGCGGCGACCTTCTGTTCTTCGGGGACCACGCGCGCGTCGATCTCATATTTCTTGATCTCGAACTCCTGCGCGAAGGCGATTGAGGAGAGCAGGAGAATGGAAATGGAGCAGAAAATAAGTTTATTCATCATGGTTGATTCTTCGTGTTTTGCCGGCGATCCGACCTTGTCAAAATCTTGCCCGGCAATTTGCCGGCGCCTTTTCCCCCGTCCACGACCAGTTCGCCGTTGACCATCACGTAAGGCACGCCTTCCGCGTATTGATGCGGGTCGGTGTAAGTGGCGCGGTCGCGGACTTTCTCGGGGTCGAAGACAGTCACATCGGCCCAGTAATTTTCCCTGAGCATCCCACGGTCTTTCAAGCCGAGTATTTGCGCAGGCAGCGAGGTCATCGAGCGGATCGCGAACGGCAGCGAGATGACCTGCCGGTCGAGCGCGTAATGGCGCAGCTTGCGCGCAAACGTCCCATAATAGCGCGGGTGCGGAATGCCCTCGCCCTGCGCGACGGTCCCGCCGTCGCTGCAGGTCGCAGTGAAATCCTGTCGCATGATGTGCTCGATGTCATACTCCGAGAGCGAAAACCCGCGCATCCTTGCCCCGCCCTGACGATTGAGGCCGTTCAGTTGAATCCAGACGGCCGTGTCAATCGGGTCTTCTTTGCGCATCCTGGCTATCTCGGCCAGTGATTTCTCATTGAGCGACGCGTCGCTGAATTCGAAGACGACGATTTTATCCGCGCCTCCGCGACGGTCGATTTCGTGCGCGATGTCGCGGCGAATCTTCTCGCGCGCGGCGGGGTCGCCAAGGCGGCGAGCGAAATTCTCGCGCATTCGTTTGAACGCCTCTCCGTCGCCTCTTTGCAATTGGCCGAGCTGTCCGCCTGCGTCAACGCCTTCGTCAACCAGGGCCCACATCGGGATCAGAACCGTCTGGCCGTCGGAACCGGATGTCGGATAGGGATATTGATCGGCGTAAACCGGGACGCCGCGTTCGCGCGCGTCTGCGATCAATCGCGTGGCGGCGAAGCCGCTCCCCCAGAAGCTCGCGCCCTTAGCCTTCAAATGCGAGGCGACGACCGTGATCCCAGAGCTTTCGCCGATCTCGATCGTCTCTTTCACGGCTTGCAGCAGATCTACGGACGGCGTGTGGTCCGAAGCGTTCTTCCACATCGGGTCGCGGCCTTCGCTGCGTTCATGCGAAATGTAGACGGCTTGATACGGCGCGATGGCTTTCGCAATCTCGACCAGCTCCCGCGTGTCGCTCCAGCGTCCGGGGACATACTCCAAGCCGGCGGAGAGTCCGAACGCGCCGTCTTCCATCCCCTGCCGCGCGAGTCTCTTCATCTCTTCGATCTCGGCGGCCGTGGCAGGTCGCTGAAAATCATTCTTCATCGCCGCCCCGCGGATCGTGCCGTGGCCGACCATCAGAATTACGTTTACGCCGACCCCCTGCTTTTCGTAAAGCTCCCTCTGTTTCGACAGCGGCCACATCCGCGACCGGCCGTCCTGATTGACCACTTCGGTGGTGACGCCCTGCCTGACCTTGTTCGGACTCGCGTTGGTTTGCGGGGAACCCAATCCTTCGTCGGCGTGCGAATGAATGTCAATGAAACCCGGCGCGACGTAATAGCCCTGCGCGTCGATCACGCGCCTGGCCGCCGCCCCCGTCAGTTTGCCGATCGCCGCGATCCTTCCATCTTTGATTGCGATGTCGGCGGGGAACCAGGGATTGCCCGTGCCGTCCAGGACGCGCCCGCCGGTGATCAGCAGGTCATAGCTTTGTTGTTGTGTAAAACCGCGGAAACCCAGCGCGCAAAAGACAAGACACACAAAGGCTATTATCGTGATGCGTTTCATTGAAATTCCTTTTGACGCGTTCTTAGCCCGCGGATGCGGGCGGCAGAATAAAGCCTGGGGTGGAGCGTAGCGGAACCCCAGTACGATCAGGATTTATCGCACAAGCCTGCGAAGCAGGCGACAGCCCTTGGTTCAATGATGATGAAATGGCGCATGACAAAAAGCTGCCGCCCGCTTCGCGGGCTTGATGTGTACTTACGCCATATTCCTGGGGTTCCGCGCTGCCGCGCTCCACCCCAGGCTTTATTCTGCCGCCTGCTCCGCAGGCTGAAATTGAATTCCCGACAGCCGCATTGGCGCCTGGAGTGACCGATTTTACTTCAAAACCGCCGCTTTTGGCTGCGCTAGTTGATGAATCTTGAGCAGGGTTTCGAGCAGCGGTTCGAGTTTGTCCAGTGCGAACTGGGTGGCGGCGTCGCTCAGGGCCATCGGCGGGTTGTCGTGGACTTCCATGAACAATCCGTCAACGCCGCAGGCGACGCTGGCGCGCGCCAGGTGCCCGACGTATTCCGACTGGCCTCCGGTGGCGTCGCCGAGCCCGCCGGGCAGTTGCAAGCTGTGCGTGGCGTCGAAGACGACCGGGTATCCGAATTGACGCATCATCGGGAAGGCGCGCATGTCCACGACCAGGTTGTTGTAGCCGAAACTCGTCCCGCGCTCGGTGATCATGATCTGGCGATTGCCGGCGGCTTCGAGTTTCTCGATGATGTTGCGGACGTCGAGCGGCGCGAGGAACTGGCCCTTTTTGACGTTGACCGCGCGCCCGGTCGCCGCCGCCGCCTGCAGCAGATCGGTCTGGCGACATAGGAACGCGGGGATTTGTAGGATGTCCGCGACCTGAGCCGCCTCGTCGGCCTGATGGGTCTCGTGAATGTCGGTGATGACGGGCGCGCCGACTTCGTCCTTGATGTGACGCAGGACGCTCAGCCCCTCTTTCATTCCCAGGCCGCGAAACGAGCGAGCCGAAGAGCGGTTGGCTTTGTCGTAAGAGGCTTTGAAGACGAATTGGATGTCGAGCCTCGACGCGACGCGCGAAATCTCGCGGGCCATCATCATCGCGTGATCTTTCGATTCGATCACGCAGGGGCCGGCGATCAGGAAGAGGTCGCCGGCGCGGCGTTTGATGTTCTGATAAAAATCGTTCATTTGTCAGTTGATGAGGGCGGGTTCGAGCAGGCAATCAATATCTTCGATCTTCGCCAACGGCTTTGCCGCCAGCCATCGCAGCAAAATCTCCCTGGCCTGTAGTTCGGAGAGGGCGGCGAAACCGATGCGCCGGTAATTGGTCTGATCTACGTCGTGTGTGTGTTTGGCGTCGAGGCGGCCTTCGCTACACGCCCTGCAGATCATTCGGAGGTTGGAAGACCAGTCCTCGGCGGCCAAGCCCCGCTCCGAGGCCAGTTCGGCCAACGATTCGACGTCATCCGGGCCGACGCCGTTGACGATGACCTCGAAGGTCCCGAATTCGCTTGCGGTGAGCAGTTGCAACTCGTCGAAGACCGGAATTTCTTTCCCGTCCACTTTCCTGTGCCCGTTCGGCGCGCCGTCGTGGAGCAGCAGGTCGCCGTAGCGATGCTCCGATTGCGGCAGCGGGACGCAATCGATGATCGCCCGCGCCGGATCGATCCTTCGACACCAGACCACTTCGGACTCCTCGTACGGGTTGATTCGAATCGGCGCGAGGCCGATCTCCATCTCGATCGGGCCTGCGCCTTCGGGGATTTCGATTCCGAACTCTTTCCACGCGCGGCGCGCCTCGGCCCAATCTCCGAGCGCCGTCGCGGCGATGCCCAGATTCCACCAGGCGTCCTGCTCCGACGGGTCGAGCGCGACCGCCTTCTGATTGCAGCGCAGCGATTCCTGCCAGTTGCGATGCTCTTTGCGCAGCAGTCCGAGGTTGTACCATGGCGTCGCCCACGCAGGCCAGAGTTTGGTCGCCTTCTGATAATACATGACCGCCTCGGCGATCATGCCACGCTGCTGGAGCTTGATGGCCTCCTCGTTGTGGCGCATCGCCAGCGATTGTGACTCTTGACTGAATTGATGAACTTTCATCGGTTAAAACACGAACTCACGTTGTTTATTTTCCTGGTCCGATTTCACTCTTTGGTCTAAAACCTGACGATACGACGGATCGATGATTGTCAGGCTTGGCGTGCGATAGATCCCAAGCGCGGGAAAAATCGTATAAACCGGGGGATTAATAACCGCCTCAACCTCAAGCCCTTTGCATTTGAGCGTTCTTTGGTCGTTACTCGAAGATGGCTCCCAATAGCTCGCCCCCGGTATACTAAATGAGCTCGATATTTTTGCCGTCCATTCATCAATAGTCCACGAAGGATACAGGTCTGGACTGCGCCTACTGTAAGTCACGTGTATCCCTACCAACCGCCCGTCAAATGTCGTGAAGCTGAAGTTGTAGATGCCAGCGAATTTTTCCCTTACTTCCATCATGGTGGAATCCCTTGGGGATAACGTAAAAGTCGCCAGGCCGTAGTTTGGAGCCAGGCCGGCATTTTTGAGAGCGGTTTCGACTGGAAGTCTTGAATTGTTGTTGAACGCTAAAAGCGACAGGAGTTCATCAGCGCTCATTCCCAAACGTAAGCCGCGGATGGACGGCGACCTGTCCAATGGAACCGAGCATTGTGGCTGTCGCTTCGTGATCTGTTTGGACTCGAAGCCTCCGGGCCGTTTGAAATAGTGGACCGGGCATCTGGTCGTTTCGCTCACCTGTCGCGTATCCGCGCTTACCAGCTCCCACCCTTCTTCGCCGAGATACTGGATAATCTCTCGCTCATCTATCGCCTGGTTTTCAGGATCACAGTAATTGACTACTTTGTACTCCCACTTTTGAGGTTGGTTGGCGTTTTGTTGGGCAAGCGCCGCTGGCGCAAAGGTTGAGCTGACAAAAACGATTCCCATCGCCATCAAACGTCCGTAACGCATTGGAATTCTCCTTTCAATGACGCGCCTGGGGAAATGCGGGGGTTGCACGCCCAATGGGTCGGAATCCAAGCGACCTGGTAGCCTCGTAGCGCGAGCATTATGAAGGCGCCAGGTCGCTACCGCTCCCTGTACCGTACCGAAGTCAGTCCGCCGCCACGACCTCGCTCTTCATCTGTTCTTCGCCGACCTGGTCGCGCAGTCGATGATTGTAAGCCGCGCGAATGAAGCTGGCAAAAAGCGGGTGCGGCGACAGGGGCTTCGATTTCAATTCGGGGTGCGCCTGAGTGCCCAGGAACCAGGGGTGGTCGGCGAGCTCGATCATCTCGATGAATTTCTCGTCGGGCGATTTACCCGAAAAGACGAATCCGGCCTCCGCCATGCGGTCTTTGTAGGTCGGGTTGAATTCGTAGCGGTGGCGATGGCGTTCGGAGATGGGGTTAGATTTGTAGACGCTTTCGGCGAGCGACCCCGGCGCCAGTTCGCACTCATAGGCCCCGAGCCGCATGGTGCCGCCCATCGCATCGACTCCGAGCAGGTCTCGCAGTTTGAAGATCACGGGGTTCGGGGTGTCGGGGTCGAATTCGGTCGAATCGGCGTCCTCGATGCCGCAGACGTTGCGCGCGTATTCGATCGACGCGCACTGCAGCCCCAGGCAGATGCCGAAAAACGGCTTCTTTTCACGGCGCGCGTAAGTGATGGCGCGGATCATTCCCGGAATCCCGCGCTTGCCGAATCCGCCGGGGACCAGTATCGCGTCGACGTCGCTCAAAAGGTCTTCCCACCGGTCGCCGGTCATGAGGTCTTCGCTCTCGATCCAGCGGAGGTTGACGCGCAGGTTGTTGGCGAAGCCGCCGTGCACCAGCGCCTCGTTGAGGCTCTTGTACGAGTCTTCGAGCTCCACGTATTTGCCGACGATGCCGACGGTCACCGATTCGCGCGCGCTGCGCATCCGGTTGACGAGCGCGTTCCACTGCCGCAGGTCTGTGTCGCCGAGCGGCAGCCGGAGTATGTCGACGATCAACTGGTCGAGGCCCTCGTGGTTGAAGATCAGAGGGATCTCGTAGACCGATTTGACGTCGGGCGCGTTGATCACGGCCTCCTGCGAGACGTTGCAGAAGAGCGCGATCTTGGCCTTCATCTCGGCGGGCAACTCGCGGTCGCAGCGGCAGAGCAGGATGTCGGGTTGGATACCGATGGCCAGCAACTCCTTGACAGAATGCTGCGTCGGTTTGGTCTTCAGCTCTCCCGACGCGGCGATGAAGGGAACCAGTGTGAGGTGTACGAAGGCGGCGTTGTGGCGCCCGACCTCGTTGCCCATCTGGCGTATGGCTTCGAGGAAGGGAAGCGATTCTATGTCGCCGACGGTCCCGCCGATCTCGACGATCACGACGTCCATCCCGTCCAAGACGACCTTGATCGCGTCCTTGATTTCATTGGTGATGTGTGGGATCACCTGGATGGTCTTGCCCAGGTAATCTCCACGCCGCTCTTTCTCGATGACCGACAGATAAATGCGGCCCGAAGTCCAGTTGTTGGCCTGCGTCAACCGCGCGCCGGTGAAACGCTCGTAATGACCGAGGTCCAGATCGGTTTCCGCGCCGTCGTCCGTCACGAAGACCTCGCCGTGCTGGAAAGGAGACATCGTGCCTGGATCGACGTTGATGTACGGGTCGAATTTCATCAGCGTGATCTTCAGCCCGCGCGCTTCGAGCAACGCGCCGATCGAGGCCGCGGCGATGCCTTTGCCGAGGCCGCTGACCACTCCTCCAGTGACGAAAATGTATTTTGGCATATGCTCCTCGTGGTTTCGGGCGATTTGTGGGTCAAGGCGCCAGAAATCCTGTGTATTGATCGCCTCTGAGTTTTGAAATACGAGGTAGGAGCAAGAGTACCCGTTAGACGGCGCTTCAGTCAATTCGCCCACTCGGCTGCGGATTGCGGATTGCGGATTGCGGAATGCGGAATGCGGAATGCGGAATGCGGAATGCAAGAAGATTTAGCGTATCTCGAATCCATAGGGTGACGGGTCGGAATGAAATCACCGTTCACCAACCCTCTTCATTCCGCATTCCGCATTCCGCATTCCGCATTCCCCGCTTACCGGAACCAATTTCTTAACCGGTTTCCCAGCCCGCGACTAGATTTGTTTTTAACCGTCGGGTTCATTTCGTCCTGGGAATCTGAAAATGCCGTAGGCTCCGCGGGATCCGGTTCGATGAATTCCTGTCCTCGAGGCAAGATGGCCTGCTCATCTACTGCCGCCTCCTCACTCGGCGGCGCGAGCGGCGCTGAGAAAGCGAAATCGTCGGCTTCCTCGGAGCCCAGCACGTTTTTAGCAATTTCGTAATATTTCTGCCGCTCCGCCAACCCGTTCAATCCGCCGTTGATCCGTTTGGTGATGGCGATGAAGTCCTGGACGTCGGCCAGTTCGTTCAATCCGTTCAACCTCCAGAAGACGCCCGCCGTGGAGAACGCGTATTGCGGAGTCGACGCCAGGTCGGGATTTTCCTCCAGATCGACGCCGAGCAGGTCTCCATATTTCTTGTAATTGGCGCGGCCGGTGATCTGGATGGGGCCGCGCCCACGGTAGCGGAACCCGTCGCCCGGTTGGGTGTTGCCCAACTTATTTGCCAGGTCGCTCGGCGGCTCGTATTTCTTCTGCTGCGCCGTAGGCCCCCAAATCTCCTCCATATACTTCAACTCGGCTGATTCGTGGGCGATCTGGGCCAGGAAGGCGGACGCCCGCAGCGGGGTGTCGATCTCGTAGATCTCCATGACCTTGTTTATGAAGGGCAGGTAAAGCTGGCGCTTCGCCTGTTGCAACCTCGGCATAATCTGTTGCAGATCATTTTCAGTAAGCATCGTCGATTCCTCCTTGGTCACAACCGGCTGATGTCGCCACTAATTCATTTTGTGTTCGGCGTGCAAAAATCCCTGAGCGATTATACCAATTCTTCGACGTCCAGCGCATTCATGGCGATCTCGTAATATTTCTGCCGCTCCGCCAACCCGTTCAATCCGCCGTTGATCCGTTTGGTGATTGTGATGAAGTCCTGAATGTCGGCCAGTTCGTTCAATCTGTTCAACTTCCAAAAGACGCCCGCCGTGGAGAACGCGTATTGCGGAGTCGCCGCCAGGTCGGGGTTTTCCTCCAGATCGACACCAAGCAGGGCGCCGTACTTCTTGTAATTGGCGCGGCCGGTGATTTGTATAGCGCCGCGTCCTTTGTATCGTTTACCGTCGCCAGGCTGAGTATTGCCAAGCTCTGTTGCCTTCTTGCCGGGAGGCTCATATCGCTTCTGCGCCGCCGTGGGCCCCCAAAGCTCCTGCATAAACCTCAGTTCGCCCGATTCGTGCGCGATCTGAGCAAGGAAGGCGGACGCCCGCAACGTAGTGTTAATCTCGTAAATCTCCATGACCTTGTTTATGAATGGCAGATAAAGCTGGCGCTTCGCCTCTGGCAACGTCGGCATGATTTGTTGTAAGGCGCTTTCGGTAAGCATGACTGAGTTCCTCCTAAGTGATGGGCAGGGGCGGATTGAGAATACCCCGGCTTTGGTTGCTGGATATGGCCTTGGCCGATCAACTGATTCGTCAGTAAACCTTGAAAAGCGGAGCAATTAGAACACGGGAGACGGTGATAGGCAATGTTTAATAGACAGGGTTCACGGGATTGTTCAGATACAGTACCGCGCGCGTAAGCAAGCGGCCGACTGATCAGTCGGCCGCTTGCTTACGCGCGCGGTACTTCGCCGGCGTCCCGATGTTGCGTGGCCTGATTTAGTTGGCGCCAGCGAGCGAGACGTCCACCGCCTTGATGATGAAGTTGTAGTTGGCGCTGCTGGCGTTCTTGCTCAGATAGAACGCCGCCGTGTCGAATTGCGTGAAGGAGGCCGCCGGCTGCGTGGCGGAAAAGGTCATCACCACACTACCCGTGGCCGCGTCCCTCAACGTGTAACTGACGTTAACGCCGCCGCCCGTGTTCTGAAGAGTGAGCGTACCGCGATAATCGGTATTTGCGACCATTGCCGTCGATGGCGTGGGCGCATCGCCTGTGAATTGCGTGAAGGGGCTTGTGCTGTTCAGGAGCGAGGCGCTCACTCCCGTTCGGGCGTAGAGCCTGACCGGCGTGTCGAAGCCGGACAGGCCGGTATAGGTCATTGCCGCATAGCCGCCGTAATTGCTAAATGCGTTGGTGGTGGGATTGTTGCTTCCGAAGTCGCCGCTCACGCGGGCGTTGGTGTTGGGCGGGCCTGTCGCGGTGAAGCCCGTTCCGCTGGTGGCGTCGGGGTTGGCCACGGAACGAAGTAGGCCGACCACGAAGGTGTTTGCGCCGACCACAGTCGCGGTGTCGAAGCCGGTGAATTGAACGGTGAAGTCGAGCGTGAGCGTTTGATTGACGCCGAGATTCACCGGCGTCGCGGGCGCGTTAGTGAAATAGGCGAGCAGCGTGCGGCTCGAACTGATGATCTGGGTCGCCTGACCCACGATCGCCGTCAGGTTGCTGCTGCCCGAAGACGTGAACCACGCCGCAGAGTCGGGCAGGTTCTGCGTCGTTCGGTCTCCGTCCGCGAACCGCTCGCGCAGTAAGAAGGTCGGGCCGGTCGTGACCGTCAGCGTGGCCGGGTCGCTCGTGGCGTCGCCCAGGCTGTTGCTGACCACGACGGTGTAACTTCCGGCGTCTGAGGGTTGGACGTTTGTCAGAGTTAGCGTGGCGCCGTTCGCTCCGGAAATGTCGGCGCCGTCCTTTTTCCATTGATAGCTCAGCGGCGCGGTTCCGGCCGCCGCCACACTGAAAGTCACATTCGAGCCGGCCGGGACGGTCTGCGACGCGGGCTGCGTCGTGATGCTCGGCGGCGTGAGCGCCTCGGTGAAGATCGCGGTAACGCTCTTCGGGCTGTTCATCACAATAGTGGCGGGGTTGGCGGCGCCGGTCAGATCGCCGCTCCAATTGGAGAACTGCCAACCTGCGGCGGAAACGGCGGTGAGCTGAACGATTGTTCCGGCTTGATATGTCGGGCCGGAAGGAATGCTCTGAATCGTCCCTTGCCCCTGCGTCGACAGCGACAGAGTGAATCCCGCGTTCGCGAGCAGAGAGGTCAGCGGCAGATAGCCACGCAACAGCGCGCGATCCGTGTCATCCGCCGGAGTGATGGTCCCGATCTGGTTCGGGTTGTTTCTGACGAAGTCCACGGGCGATAGCGTGTACGGGTAGGGCAGACTCGTGAGGTCTGTCCACGTGAAGCTCGCGGGCGGATTCCAGACGAGCGCGTTCGGATCGACCGGATTCAGCCGCGCCGGATCGAAGGGCGTTGGCGCGCCGTTAAACGTCCACTGGCTACCGCGCTGCGTGATCCGCCCGCCGCCGGAGAACGCAAGTGGCGTCCGCACTTCCAGAAATTCGCTGTTCTCAACCAGCACGGCGGCGTTGATCGTGGAGTTGACCGCCGTCTGTGTGCCGGGGAAAGGCGCCGAGAGCGTGTCATCAACAAGGATGTTGTAGACATGCGCGTTGCCGAAGCGCATGCGCGGCGTGCGTTGGCGGACGAGCGTGAATGCGTTGTGATGGTAAGTCACGTTGAGCCTGCCCGTGTCCGTAGCGCCGGCGTTGTCGTCATTGCCAACGAGGCTGGTCTTATCCTGCGGAATCTCGTGAGTGATGATCTGCTGGACGGACTGGCCCGCGTTGCGCAGACTCGCGTAATAACTGATGCGCGGGTCTGCTGGATTGGCCTGGAAGAGGCTTTCGAGGTGATTGATCTGATTGGCGGCCTCGTCGCCGAGATCGCCGGTGAAGCGGCAATGGGAGAGGGTAACGAGGTCGGAGCCCCGCACAATGTCAACCTGACCGTCATAAACCTTCGCAAAATCG
>Ga0190270_10000562_pt1 | contig 16184 bp, 14 predicted proteins | sample Popmic320T_FD_133748 | JGI IMG/M metagenome (GOLD analysis project Ga0190270, IMG submission 133748) | Populus adjacent soil microbial communities from riparian zone of Weber River, Utah, USA - 320 T | ecosystem: Environmental > Terrestrial > Soil > Riparian zone | place: USA: Utah | collected...
ACGCGGCCAGACCGGGCAGCGGTGCGACGAGGTTGGTCGCAAGGATCGTAAACAGCACGGCGAAAATGACGCAACTTTGGATATTTCGCATAAGTGTCCCCGTAGGTCTCTGTTGTTCGCTCGATTGGGCTGCAAGTCGCTCCCAAGTCACTCAATCCCTCGCAAAAGCGCCGTGCCCGACTATATCAATGGCGTGATGACTAGCGTGCTGGGAGCGGAATTTTGTCATCTTGCCATGTGCAAGGACCTCAAGCCTGTCGCAAAAACGTGATAATCCAAGGGCAATCATGAGACAGAATCCGCTGGTCGATTCGTCGCGAAAAGCGGGGAGAAGCCATTGAGCGATCAGGCAGAACCCAGCGCCCGGGCGCTCGATCCGGGTCTCGCGGGGCGCATTGGCCAGGCGATCCTGCGGCCCTTCCGGGAGGTCGCCGCCAGGCTCAAGGCGGCGCAGTGGCTGATCGTCGCGGTCGCCGTGATCATGCTGTCGCTGGTCTTTATCGCCGGTCTGTCCAAGGCGTTCGCCCTGATCGCGCTGCTCAGTTTCGTCGTATCCGTTGTTCTCCTGCCGCGCCAAGATGCCGAGCCCGTGCCGGCGGGGACCTTGCAGCGCGGCTCGGCTGCGGCGCGTACGGCATCGGCCATGCACCTCATGGCGGACGCGCTCCCGGATCCGGTGATCGTCCTCAACCCGGCGGGTCACGTGCTGTTCTGCAATGCGCCGGCGCGCGGGCTGTTCACGTCCTTGCGCGAGGGCAGCCATATCTCCTCGGTGATCAGGACGCCGGAATTTCTCGATGCGGTCTCGGCCGCACCGGAGCGCGGACGCGCCGTCACCGTCACCTATGCCGAGCGGGTTCCGGTCGGGCGCCGGATGGCGGCGACGGTGGCTCCGCTGACGCGCGGCAGCGAGCGGGGTGGCAACATTCTTATCCTGCTCCGTGACTTGACCGAGGGTGAGCGCATCAACCAGATGCGCGCGGATTTCATCGCCAATGCTAGTCACGAATTGCGGACGCCACTTGCCTCGCTGCGCGGTTTCATCGAGACCTTACAAAGCAGCGCCAAGGGCGACCCTGGCGCGCGCGAGCGCTTCCTGCCGATCATGGCCGAGCAGGCGTCGCGCATGACGCGCCTGATCGATGCGCTGCTGTCGTTGAGCCGGGTGGAGATGAACGCGCACGTGCCGCCGTCGGACCTGGTCGACCTCAATGACGTCATCAATCATGCCAAGGATACGCTCGATCCGCTGGCACGCGAGATGGGCTTCCGTTTCGAGGCGGGACGCTTTCCACGTCCGGCGATCGTGCGCGGCGATCGCGACGAGCTGGTTCAGGTGCTGCAGAACCTGGTGCAGAACGCCTTCAAATATGGAGACCGGGGCGGGCAGGTGCGGATCGATGCCAAGCATATTCCGTCACTGGGCCGACAGGCCGGGCGGTGGGCGATCGCGGTGATGGACAACGGGCCGGGCATCGCGCCGGAGCATCTGCCGCGGCTCACCGAGCGCTTCTACCGGGTCGACGTGGCGTCGAGCCGGGAGAAGGGTGGCACCGGCTTGGGGCTCGCCATCGTCAAGCATATCTTGAACCGGCATCGGGGCGAGCTCGCCATCGCATCTAAGCCGGGCAAAGGCTCTACCTTCACGGTGATGCTCAGCGAGGCGCGCGCCAGCCACGGTGAAAAGGGCGCCCATTAGGCTAGCCGTGCGTCGGCCTTGGTTAATGGCGCGCCCTCGGCGCCGGTGGCGCGGGCCAATTATCCACAGCCGGCCCACAACAAAATCATTCATGTTCAAACAGTTAGATTGTCATAAAGCCGAATCATAGGCGTCATAAAAGGATAATTGCCGCGCTCTAGCGTGCCGGCGAGCTAGCGGCGGTGCTCGCGCTGGCAGAGGCTCAGTTTCAAGATGAAGGGAGAGCGAAGTGAACAGAATTTCCGTAATCGCGTCGGCGCTCGCCGCCGCAGCGCTTTGCACGGCCGGCCCGGCGCTGGCCCGTGATCAGATAAAGATCGTTGGTTCCTCGACGGTTTTTCCCTACACCCAGGCCGTCGCTGAGGAGTTCGGCAAGAAGACGGGCATGAAATCGCCTGTGGTCGAATCGACCGGCACCGGCGGTGGTATGAAGATCTTCTGCCAAGGCGTTGGCGAGGCCAACCCAGACCTCACGGGAGCGTCCCGTGCCATGAAGAAGTCGGAGTTCGAGCTCTGCACCAAGAACGGTGTTACCGACATCACCGAGATCCAAATCGGTTTTGACGGTCTCTCGGTTGCTCAGTCGAAGAAGGGAAAGCCCCTCGATCTGACAAAGCCGCAACTTTTCCTGGCGCTGGCTTCGGAAGTGCCCGACGGCGACAAGCTGGTACCTAATCCCTACAAGAAGTGGAGCGAGGTCGATAAGGCGCTCCCCGACGTGGTGATCACGGTCTACGGGCCTCCGCCCACCTCCGGCACGCGCGATGCGTTCGTCGAACTCGCCATGCATGAGGGCTGCAAGGCACTCGACTACTTCAAGAAGAAGAAGGGCGAGTTGGAGAAGGCTGACTACGACAAGCTGATCACCGAGAAGTGCACCCCGATGCGGCAGGACGGCCCCTTCATCGAGGCCGGCGAGAACGACAATCTCATCGTGCAGCGTATCGAGGCCGATCCCAACGCGCTGGGCATTTTCGGGTATTCGTTCCTTTATGAAAACGCGGACAAGCTTCAGGGCGTGAAGATCGCCGGCGTCGAGCCGGGCTTCGATACCATCGCCGACGGCAGCTACGGCCTTTCCCGCCCGCTGTTCCTCTACATCAAGAACGCCCACCGCAAAGTGATTCCCGGCATGAATGAACTTCTTGCCGAGTTTACGAGCAACGAAGCCATGGGTGAGGACGGCTATCTGCACGAGCGGGGTCTCGTCGTACTCTCGCCAGACCTTCTGAAGGAGATGCAGGACCGCGCCAAGAACGGCGAGAAAATGGGTGCGCCTACCTCGTAGGGGGGGCAGCCGAGTACGAACCGGTTAGACGTGGTCGTGATGACGTCACGGCCACGTCTGTGCTCTTGGGAAGCAGATCGTTGGCGCGCCTCCAATCGAGACGCGTTTCAGAGGAACGGCGGGCGACAATGATTGGCTACGTCCTGCTAGGGCTCATAGCGCTGAGCGCACTAAGTTATGTGCTCGGCCGTCGGCGGGCCATCGCCGCGGTGCAGGGCCGCGAACCGGAGCTTCATTCGCGCCCGACCTATCACGGCGCCTTTGTTGCCGCCTGGGTCGGCATTCCCTCTATCCTGCTGGTGCTCGTTTGGCTCGTGTTCCAAGGCACAGTCATTGACACGCTGCTGCTGTGGAGCTTGCCCCCCGGGACCACCGACGGGCTCGACGAAGGCCAGGTCGATCTATTGCTGAGCGAGATAAGGTCAGTCGCCGCCGGCAACGTTTTCGGCGAACCGAGCTTGGTGGTCCAGGCCGCCGCCGAGCGTTACCAAGCCTGGCAGACGATCGCCCGCTACGCCATGGTTGCCACCGCTTTCAGTGTCGCATTGTTGGGCCTGTTATTTGCTTCCCGCCGTATTAACCCGCAGTTTCGGGCGCGTCATGGCGCCGAGCGCATCCTCACGGGTCTGATGATCGCCTGTTCGTTGATCGCCATTCTCACCACGCTCGGCATCGTTCTCTCGCTTCTGTTCGAGGCCTTGCGGTTTTTCGACCGCGTGTCGCCGCTTGAGTTCTTCTTTGGCCTCAACTGGGAACCGCAGATTCCGATCCGCGAAGGTCAGGTCACGGGTGGGGGCTCGTTCGGCGCCATTCCGGTGTTCGCCGGCACGCTGCTGATTTCGCTGATTGCCATGCTGGTGGCCATTCCTATCGGACTTTTCGCCGCGATCTATCTCACCGAATACGCACATGCGAAGGTGCGTGCGACGATCAAGCCGGTGCTCGAGCTTTTGGCGGGCATTCCCACGGTGGTCTACGGCTTCTTCGCCGTTCTGACCGTGGCGCCCGCTTTGCGCGAATTCGGCGAGACGATCGGCGTGCCTATTGCCCCGAACAGCGCTCTTGCCGCGGGGGCGGTCATGGGCGTCATGATCATCCCCTTCATCTCGTCGCTATCCGACGATGCCATAGCGGCGGTGCCGCGTGCCATGCGCGACGGCTCCTACGCCATGGGCGCAACCAGGGGCGAGACCATCACCAAGGTGCTGCTCCCGGCCGCTCTGCCCGGCATCATGGGCGGTATCTTGCTCGCGGTCAGCCGGGCCATCGGCGAGACCATGATCGTGGTCATGGCCGCCGGCATCATCGCAAGCCTGACCGCCAACCCGCTCGAGCCTGTGACGACCGTGACCGTGCAGATCGTGACGCTGCTCATCGGCGATGTCGAGTTCGACAATCCGAAGACGCTCGCCGCGTTTGCGCTCGGCCTCGTGCTCTTCGTGGTCACGCTGGCGCTAAACGTGCTCGCCTTACATATCGTGCGCAAATATCGAGAGCAATATGAGTGACGCGCAGACAATAAATCGGCAGCCGCGTGCCGCCAATTGGGCGTCCGACGCGGCGCGCCGCCGCGTTCGCAGGCGCTACGCCGCCGACCGGCGACTGCAAGCCTATGGCATTATCGCCATTGCGCTTGCCGTGGGTCTCCTCGGCATCCTTGTGACCTCACTGGTTTCGACTGGCTTTCCTGCCTTCGTGCAGACCAAGGTCGACCTTGCGATCTATGTGGATCCAAGCAAGGTCGACCCTAAAGATCCTGCCAACGGCAATTTCCGTGCTCTGGTGCGCGAGGCGCTGGCGCCCTTCGTGCCCGAGGGCGCGACAGACAAGCAGAAGATCGATGTCACAAAAATTCTGACCTCCGACGCGCCCTATATCGTGCGCGACTATGTGGTCGATCATCCCGATACGGTCGGCAAGACCGTCACCCTGCCCATTGCCGTCTCCGATCCCTACGACCAGCTCCAAAAAGGCGTGATCCCGAAAGAGGTGGACGCGCTGAGCTGGAGCCAGGTCCGCTATTTCGAGCGCCTGCAGACCCGCGGCGTGGTGGCCGAGGAGGGCGGGCGGACGAGCCTCAAGCTAGAGGTCTATGTCGATCCCGCCAGGATCGAGGCTGGTCCTCCACCGAGCGGTGATTTCGCCGCGGTGGCGCGAGACAGCCTCCAGGCCTACCTACCCGATGTGCATGACACCGCGCTGTTCGCCATGCTCGCCGACGACGCCCCCGACGCTCTCGCCAATCGGGTGGCAGAAGATCCGAGCCTCATCGGCAAGACGGCACAGGTAATCTTCCCGGTCGCGAAACCCTTCGCGCAGCTTGCCAATGGCGAAAGCCCCAAGGTCCTCAATCCCCGCTTTACTTCGACCCAGATCGAGGCCTTCGACACCATGGTGGCCAAGGGCGTCGTTCACATGCCCTTCAATTGGGAGCTGTTCTTCAATGCCGACAGCCGCTTCCCCGAGCGCGCGGGTCTGGCCGGCGCGGTCACCGGGTCGTTCTACGCGCTACTAGTTTGCTTCCTGTTGAGCTTCCCGATCGGCATCGCCGCCGCCATTTATCTCGAGGAGTTCGCACCCAAGAACCGGCTCACGGACCTGATCGAAGTTAATATCAACAATCTCGCGGCCGTTCCCTCGGTGGTGTTCGGTCTTCTTGGCCTCGCCGTGTTCCTCGGTTATTTCGGACTGCCCCGCTCGGCGCCGCTCGTGGGCGGCATGGTGCTGTCCCTGATGACGCTTCCGACCATCATCATCGCCACCCGCGCCGCCCTAAAGGCAGTGCCGCCCTCCATCCGCGAGGCGGCGCTCGGAATCGGCGCCTCCAAGCACCAAGTCATTCTGCACCATGTCCTGCCGCTCGCCATGCCTGGTATCCTGACCGGGACCATCATCGGCATGGCACAGGCGCTCGGCGAGACGGCGCCGCTGCTTTTGATCGGCATGAACGCCTTCATTCCGAGCGTCGAGAGCATGGGAATCCTCGAGCCGGCGACTTCGCTGCCCACGCAGATCTACAGCTGGGCCGACAGCCCCGAGCGCGGCTTCGTTTCCCGCACTTCGGCGGCCATTCTGGTGCTGCTCGGTTTCCTCGTGGTCATGAACATTGTGGCCATTACTCTTAGGCAGATGTTCGAGCGTAAATGGTAGAGAGGGACGACGTCATGGAGGCTAATGTGGCTCGGCCAATCATCCGCGTGCAAGCGCCTGCGGCGGCACAGCTTAGCGAAGAGGTCCTGCCGTCGCATGAGCTGAAGATGACGGCCCGTGACGTCAATTTGTGGTACGGCGAGAAACAGGCGCTATTCGATGTCTCGCTCGACATCTTCGATAGCTCGGTCACCGCCCTGATCGGCCCCTCGGGCTGCGGCAAGTCCACCTTCTTGCGCTGCCTCGACCGCATGAACGACGTCATCGAAGGCGTCCGTATGACGGGCGACATCACTCTCGACGGGGAGAATATCTATGCGCCACAGGTCGACCCGGTGCAGCTGCGCGCCCGTGTCGGCATGGTGTTTCAGAAGCCTAATCCCTTCCCCAAATCCATCTTTGAGAACGTCGCCTACGGCCCGCGCATTCACGGCCTCGCAAGGTCCAAGGCCGATCTCGAGGAGATCGTGGTGAAGAGCTTGACCAGGGCCGGCCTGTTCGAGGAGGTGAAGGACCGCTTGCAGGAGTCGGGCACCGGCCTCTCCGGCGGCCAGCAGCAGCGGCTGTGTATCGCCCGTGCCATCTCCGTCAACCCCGAGGTGCTGCTTATGGACGAGCCCTGCTCGGCGCTCGACCCGATCGCCACGGCGCGTATCGAGACCTTGATGGACGAGCTAAGGAAGAGTCTTTGCATCGTCATCGTTACCCATTCGATGCAGCAGGCGGCGCGCGTTTCGCAGCGAACGGCTTTCTTCCATCTCGGCAAGCTGGTCGAGGTGGGCGACACCACCAAGATGTTCACCAACCCGACCGACGTCCGCACGCAAGATTACGTCACCGGCCGCTTCGGCTAAGCGGACCGCACCAGGAGACTAAAGCGCGATGGAGCAACACGAACACATCGTCAGGTCCTACGAGGAGGAGCTTTCCCTCCTGAACAACAAGATTGCCAAGATGGGCGGCCTTGCCGAGCAGGTGCTCGGGCAGTCCTTCGAGGCGCTCGACCGGCGCGATCCGGAGCTTGCCGCAGCCACCATCAAGAAGGACGAGGAGATCGATGCGCTGGAGCGTGAGATCGAGGAGCAGGCGGTGCTGATGATCGCACGGCGTCAGCCGATGGCCTACGATTTGCGCCAGATCATGGCCGCGCTGCGCATCTCCAACGATCTGGAGCGCATCGGCGATCTCGGCAAGAACATCGCCAAGCGCGCCGTCGCGGTGGTGAGCGAGCAGCAGCCGAAGCAGCTGATGCTTGGCCTGAAGCATATGGGCGAGCTGTCGCTGGGCCAGCTGAAAGAAGTGCTCGATGCCTTCATCGAGCGCGACGCCGACCGGGCGCTCAAGGTTTGGTACAAGGACGAAGAGATCGACGCCATGTACAACTCGATCTTCCGCGAGTTGCTCACCTACATGATGGAGGATCCGCGCAATATCGGGCTCTGCACCCATCTTCTGTTCGGCGCCAAGAACATCGAGCGTATCGGCGACCACGCCACCAATATCGCCGAGACCGTGTACTACCTGGTGCACGGCTCGGCGATCACCGATCAGCGCCCAAAGGGCGACACCACGAGCTCGACACCGGTCGCGCTGAAGCGGTCGGCGGGCTGACCTCATGCTTGAGATGAACGCCATGAGCCCTGGAGCCAAAGTCTTGGTGGTGGAGGACGAGGAGCCGCTGGCCCTTCTCCTTCGCTACAATCTCGAGGCGGAAGGCTATTCCGTCGATGTCGTGCACCGCGGCGACGAGGCCGAGATGGCCATCGCCGAGAGCTCGCCCGACCTGATCGTGCTGGACTGGATGCTGCCGGGGATTTCCGGGCTTGAACTCTGCCGGCGCCTGCGGGTCGGCAAGGATAGCCGCACCATCCCCATCATTCTGCTGACGGCTCGCAGCGAGGAGAGCGACCGCGTCAGGGGGCTTACCACCGGCGCCGACGATTATGTGGTGAAGCCGTTCTCGCTGCCCGAGCTGATGGCGCGGGTGCGCGCGATCCTGCGGCGGACGCATCCGGAGCGCATCGCCTCGGTGTTGAGCGTCGGCGACGTCGAGCTGGACCGCGAGTCGCATCGGGTGACGCGCAACGGCAGGCTGGTGCATCTCGGACCCACCGAGTTTCGACTACTTGAGTTCCTAATGCAAAGCCCCGGCCGGGTGTTCAGCCGCGCGCAGCTGCTCGACGGCGTGTGGGGCCGCAATGTCTATGTCGACGAGCGCACGGTCGATGTGCATATCGGGCGGCTGCGCAAGGCGATGATGCGCGGGCCGGAGACCGATCCCGTGCGCACCGTGCGCGGCGCGGGCTACGCCTTCTCCGACAAGCTCGAAGAGACCGCCTGATCGCAGTCAAAACTTAAGAGGCGCCGAGCGGGCGCCTCTTTGTCGTTCTGCCGCATTTGAGCGCCGGCTGAACCTAGCCGGTGGCGAAGCGCTTCTCGCGGCGCCTTGCCTGCACCGGCTGATAGGCCATGCGTGCATGATGCTCGCAGTAGGGCAAGCTGCCGCATTTCTTCCGGCCGCAGAAATGAAACTCGGGATCGCCGGGATCGCCGATCGGCCAGCGGCACATCGGTTCCTTCAACGTCATGATGCTCGCCCGCTCATGGAGCGGGATAACCAGCTCCTGGAGCGGCTGGGGCACCAGATCAGCCTCCATTTCGAATTGAGGCTTGAGCGCCGTCGCGCCGCGCGTCCCGAATATCAGCGACGGCGTGCGGTTGGCGCGCGGCACCACATTTGTACGCCGCGGCCGCGGGCTCGACGAGCGCGAGCTCGTCGCCCGGCCCGACAGCCCAAGCCGGTGCACCTTGCCGATCACCGCGTTGCGCGTCACACCGCCCAGACGAGCGGCGATTTGACTCGCACTTAAGCCCTCGGCCCAGAGTTTCTTCAGCAGTTCAACCCTCTCGTCAGTCCAAGCCATGGTTTGGCCTCCTCGAATTGGACTCAGAATCCCCCCGTCTGCCTAGAGACGGCTTTGAAAACTCAGAAATTACTGCTGGGAGTGACCGCCCGGGCGCACGCAGCACCCACGACATCTTGTAGCCGAGCGGTAATACGCTACTATATCCGCTAGAACCCGGCAAGCGTCCGCCACGCTTGTTGAGTCCGTTTTCCACCGGAACCGGGAGGAGTCTGCCACTTCTTCGGCAAGAACACAAATCGCTGCGTGGACGGAAACGTGGACGAGCGTTGGATAAGCGCTTGATGTGCCCTGATTGACACGCCGCAAGTGGGGACCTAATGCTCTGAGATTGCTCGCTGCCGCCGATCGGCGGCAGTTTTTGTTTCAGGGACAGCGAAACTTCGATGCCGGCCCTTCTTCCGACCTATGCCCGCAGCGAGCTTTCCTTCGCGCGCGGGGAAGGCGCCTATCTTTTCACCGCCGAAGGCGAGCGCTATCTGGACTTTGCCAGCGGCGTCGCCGTGACCGCACTCGGGCACGCGCATCCGCATCTCGTCGCCGCGCTGACCGAGCAGGCGAAGCAGCTTTGGCACGTCTCGAACCTGCATCGCATCCCGGAGCAGGAACGGCTGGCGGCAAGACTTTGCGCCGCGAGCTTTGCCGACATGGCGTTCTTCGCCAATTCGGGCGCGGAAGCCGTCGAGTGTTCAATCAAGGCCGCGCGGCGCTATCATTTCAAGAACGGCGCGCCGGAGCGCTACCGGTTGATCACCTTCGAAGGCGCCTTTCATGGCAGGACGCTGGCGACCATCGCTGCGGGCGGTCAGGCGAAGCATTTGGAGGGCTTCGGGCCGCCGGTCGTGGGCTTCGACCAGGTCGCGGGCTTCGACATCGACGCGGTCGAGGCCGCGATCGGGGGAGAGACCGCCGGCATCCTGATCGAACCGATCATGGGCGAGGGCGGCATGCGCGAGGTCCCCTGGCGCTTCCTGCAGGATTTGAGGGCGTTGGCGGACGATAAAGAGATTCTTCTTCTGCTCGATGAGGTGCAGACCGGCATGGGCCGCACCGGCAAGCTGTTCGCGCATCATTGGGCCGGCATCGCCCCCGACATCATGGCGACGGCCAAAGGCCTCGGCGGCGGCTTCCCGGTCGGCGCCTGCCTCACCTCCGAGGCGGTCGGCTCGGCCATGACCGCGGGCAGCCACGGCTCGACCTTCGGCGGCAACCCGCTCGCCATGGCGGTCGGCAACGCCGTGCTCGACGTGGTGCTTGAGGAGGGCTTTCTCGATCATGTCGCAAAGATGGGGCTAAGGTTGAAGCAGCGGCTCGCCGCGCTCAAGGACGAGCACGGCGACGTCATCGAGGATTTGCGCGGGCAGGGGCTCATGCTCGGATTGAAATGCAAGCTGCCGAACCAGAAGCTGCTCGAGGCGCTGCGGGCCGAGAAAATGCTGACGGTGCAGGCCGGCGATAATGTCGTGCGGCTTCTGCCGCCGCTGATCGTGGGCGAGGCGGAGATCGACCTGGCCGGCACGAAGCTCGATGCCGCTTGCGTCGCGCTGAAGACCGGCGCAGCCGCGCGCGCTTAGCACATTACTGGCCAGCAGCCATGTCCCCTAAGCACTTCCTCGATATCGCCGCACTGGACCGCAAGGAGCTTCGCGCCATCATCGACACGGCCGTGGCGATGAAGCGCAAAGGGCGGGTGCCGAAGAGCCTGCGGCTCAGCCGCGGCGCGGTGCTCGCCATGATCTTCGAGAAGCCCTCGACGCGCACGCGCGTCTCCTTCGAGGTTGCGATGCATCAGCTCGGCGGCGACTCGGTGGTGCTCGACCCGCAGGATATGCAGCTCGGGCGCGGCGAGACCTTGGCAGACACCGCGCGCGCTCTCTCCCGCTATGTCGACGCCATCATGCTGCGTACCGGGCCGCATGAGACACTGACTGAGCTCGCCGCCAACGCCACCGTGCCGGTGATCAACGGGCTGACCTGCCGATCGCATCCCTGCCAGGTGATGGCCGACGTGATGACCTTCGAGGAGCTGAAAGGGCCGATCAAGGGCCGCATAATCGCCTGGATTGGCGACGCCAATAACGTGGCCACGTCCTGGGTGCATGCCGCCGCGCGCTTCGGCTGCAAGCTCAGGATTGCCGCGCCGAGGGCGTTCGGTCCTTCGCCGGCGCTGCTCGATTGGGCAAGAGAGCAGGGCGCCGAGATCGATCTCGGCGACGATCCGCTCGCAGCGGCGCGCGGGGCCGATTGCGTGATCACCGATGTCTGGGTGTCGATGGGCGACAATGACAAGAAGAAGCGAGAGGACGCGCTGCGCCCGTTCCAGGTCGACAGCAACGTGATGTCGCAGGCGGCGAAGGACGCAATCTTCATGCATTGCCTGCCGGCGCATCGCGGCGACGAGGTGACGGCCGAGGTGATCGACGGCCCGCAATCCGCCGTGTGGGACGAGGCCGAGAACCGGCTGCATGTGCAGAAGGCGATCCTGTCCTGGTGCCTCGGCGCGAGCCCGGCCGCCAAGGGGCGCCAGGCAAGTAAAAGCCGCGCAGCACGCACGAAATCGCGCGGAGCGACATGATGACGGACTATGCGCCGGAAGCGCGCATCAAGCTCAACATCCCGGAGGATGATCTCATCCTGCCGTTCCACGCGGAGCAGGCCGATGTCTCGGGCCGGCTGGTCAAGCTCGGACCGGTGGTCGACACGATCCTGTCGCGCCACGACTATCCGGAAGCCGTGTCGCAACTTCTCGGCGAGGCTGTGGCGCTGACGGCGCTGCTCGGGGCGGCGCTCAAATTCGAAGGCAAGTTCATACTTCAGGCCTCGACCGATGGGCCGGTCGATCTCCTGGTCGCCGACTATCAGGTGCCGGGCGGCTTGCGCGGCTATGCGCGCTTCTCGCAGGAACGGCTCGACGCGCTGCCGCCCGATGGACAGCTCTTGGGCGAGGGCCACCTCGCCATGACGATCGACCGGGGCTCCGACACCGAGCGCTATCAGGGCGTCGTCCCGCTCGAAGGCGAAAGCCTCACCGAGGCGGCAGACACTTATTTCCGTCAGTCGGAGCAGCTCCCCACATTCATCCGGCTTGCCGTGGCGCGGCACTATCGGGCAGGCAGCGGCGGCGCGCGCCCCTGGACTTGGCGGGCCGGTGGGCTGCTCGTGCAGAAACTCACCCGCGAGGGCGGGCGCGGCGGCGCGCGGGCGGCGGCTTTTGCCGAGGAGGACTGGACGCGCGCCAAGGCGCTCGCCGAGACGGTCGAGGATCACGAGCTGCTCGATCCCATGCTGCCACCGGACCGGCTGCTTTACCGGCTGTTCCATGAAGAGCAGGTGCGCGCTTTTCAGGCTATCCCGCTGGAAAGCCATTGCAGCTGCTCACAGGCGCGGGTGGAGGAACTGCTCCGGCGCTTCTCGGCGGAGGATTTGGCCGAGATGGTGATGGACGGCGAAGTGTGGGTAACGTGTGAGTTCTGCAACAGCCGCTATCGCTTCGACCCCGCCTCGTTCGCGGACGCTTAGCCACGCGGGACGCCGAGCCGTCGAGTGAGGACGATTGGGACACTCTGCTTTAAGCCGCGACGAACCGCCTCAATTGAGCGGGCGATCAATGCTAGGTTGCTCCCGGAGACCGGCACAGCCAGATACCTCTCCCTAGCGGTACTCTGGCACCCGCCCTCCGCTGAGCGTTCTGGGTAAGAAGCCCCCTTCATTTTGGTGGGGGCTTTTTCTTGTTGGAGCCTTGCTTCTATGCTCCGCGGGTATGTCGGTTAGGTGCTGAGTCTGTCGGCCAGGCCTTCGAGGAAGGCCGTGCAGGCTTCGAGCTGGTCGAGGCTCACATATTCGTCCGCCGCATGCGCTTGCGCGATATTGCCCGGACCACAAATCACTGCAGGACAGCCCGCCAGCTCGAACAGCCCGGCCTCGGTGGTGTAGGGCACGGCATGGGTCTCGTCCTCGCCGGTGAGCTGAAGCGCAAGCGCGACGGCCGCCGATCCTGGCGCTGCCACGAAGGCCGGCACCGAGCCTTGGGTCGCGGTGTCGATCGCGGCCTCCTCGGTCGCCCGCCTCAGCCGCGGCAGCACTGTCGTCGCGGCATAGGCGGCGAGATCGCACGGCACCTCCGCGGGCGGGGCGGACGGCAGGCTGCGCACATGCCACTGAAACTCGCAATGCTTCGGCACGATGTTCGGCGCCGTGCCACCCTTGACGGTGCCGACCGAAACCGTGGAGTAGGGCGGCTCGAAGCGAGGGTCGTTCTGTCGCGCGGCGATATCGGCACCGAGTCGTTCGAGCTCGAGGATCAGTTCCGCCGCCGCGGCGATGGCATTGGCCCCGAGCTCGGGCATGCTCGAATGCGCCTCGCGGCCGGTGACGCGCGTGCGATAGGAGTCGATGCGCTTATGCGCGTCGATCACCCGCATGAAGGTGGGTTCGCCGACAATGACGGCGCGCGGCCGCGGCAGTTCGCGGCCGAGCCGCGCGAGCAGCGGTCGCACCCCGGTGCAGCCCACTTCCTCGTCATAGGAAATGATGATGTGGATCGGCTCGTTGAGCTGGCGCGACTTGAACAGCGGCACGGCGCCGAGCACGCAGGCGAGGAAGCCCTTCATGTCGCAAGCGCCGCGGCCATAGAGCCTGCCATCGCGCAGCGTCAGGGTGAAAGGGTCCGAGATCCAGCGCTGCCCCTCGACCGGCACGCAGTCACTATGGCCGGAGAGCCCGACGCCGCCTTGGCCCGCAGGGCCGATAGTGGCGAACAGATCGGCCTTGTCGCCGTCAGAGGAGAGCACGCGCGTCGACGGGATACCGTGGGCGTTGAGGTAGTCCTCGACGAAGGCGATCAGCGGCAGATTCGACTTGGCGCTGGTCGTGTCGAAGCCAACCAGCGTGGCCAGCAGCTCTCTCACGCTGCTCGCGCGCGAGGAGAGAGCAGGCTTGGTCTGCAGTCCGGCCGTCATGCCGTGGGGAAACGCGCAGCGGAGCGGGCACGGGCCTTGATCGACTCGACCTCGCGGTCGCGAGGCGCGGCGGTTGTAACCAATGAGTCGATCAACTCGCGCGCCGCGAGGGAGACCTTGTGCACCGCCCGGTCGAACGCGGCTTGATTTGCTTGGGACGGTCGCGTGAAGCCGCTCAGCTTGCGCACGAATTGCAGCGAGGACAGATAGATTTCCTCGTCGGTGGCGGGCGGGTCGAAATTAGAGAGGGTCTTGATGTTCCGGCACATGATCGTCCTCACTCGAATGCCTGGAGTTCACGGCAAGGTGACATAGGGGTTCGGCACCAGCAAGGCGGCTACTTGGCGGCGGAAAGCGCCTGATCGAGGTCGGCCACGAGGTCGTCCACATCTTCGAGCCCAACCGAAAGCCTTACGCTATTGTCGAAAATGCCGAGCTCGGCGCGCGTTTCCGGTGAGAGCCGCTGGTGGGTGGTCGTCGCCGGATGAGTCACCAGGCTCTTGGCGTCGCCGAGATTGTTGCTGATCTGGAAGATCTCCAGCGCGTTCATGAAGCGGAACGCCGCGTCCTTGCCGCCTTTCACTTCCAGCGCAACCAGCGGTCCGCCCCCCGCCATCTGCCGCTTGGCAAGCGCGGCCTGAGGATGGTCGGCGCGGCCGGGATAGAAGACGCGCGCCACTTGCTTGCGGTCGGCGAGGAAATCGGCGATGGCGGCGGCTGAGGCGCATTGCCGCTCGACCCGCACCGGCAGGGTTTCGAGCCCCTTGAGCAGGACCCAGCCATTGAACGGGCTAAGCGACGGGCCGGTATGCTTCAGGTAGTTGTGCAGCTTCTCCTCGATGAACTCCTTCGGCCCGAGCACGACGCCGCCAAGGCAACGCCCCTGTCCGTCAATATGCTTGGTCGCCGAATAGACCACGATGTCGGCGCCGAGCTTCATCGGCCGCTGGAGCAGCGGTGTGGCGAATACGTTGTCGACCACCACCAGCGCGTCGGCCTTGTGCGCGATCTTCGCGACGGCTTGGATATCGACCAACTCCAGCACCGGATTGGTCGGCGTCTCGAAGAAGAAGGCGCGCGTGTTCGGCCGGACCGCGGCCTCCCAGGCCTGGAGATCGCGCCCGTCGACGAGCGTCGCCTCGATGCCGTAGCGCGGCAGCAGATCCTCAATGATGTAGCGGCAGCTTCCGAATAGAGCGCGCGCCGAGACAACGTGATCGCCGGTCTTCAAATGGCACAGCAGCGAAGCGGCGACGGCGGCCATGCCGCTCGACGTGCCGCGCGCGGCGGGCGCACCCTCCAGCGCGCACATGCGCGCCTCGAACATGGCGACGGTCGGATTGGCATAGCGGCTATAGACGAAGCCTTCCTCGTCGCCTTTGAAGCGGGCTTCGGCCTGCTCGGCGCTTGCATAGACATAACCCGAGTTGAGGAAAATGGCCTCGGAGGTCTCGCCGAACTGGCTGCGGAGCGTGCCTTCATGCACGAGCTTGGTGGCGGGACGCCAGGCGGCCCTCGTCTTCTTGGTATCCTTGCTTCCGGCCATGGAACGCTCCTTCAATCCACTTACAGCCGGCCGCAACAAAAAACCCGGACTTTGGCTGCCGCCAAATGACCGGGATCGGCTTCAATCGCCTCGCACGGCCTTTTAGCGACTTGTTTAACGTGGCTGCAAGCCGGCCGGCCAAATCACCACGTGGCACATTAATGCCCCCGCCGAACCGTCCGCGTCAAGCCTCGGCCAGGCTCGATTGGCCGAGACGGCAAACAGAAAGGCAATGACCGAAAGGGCGCCGAAAAGCGTTCGCACCCCATGCAGCCGGTTCCATTTGTGCAGTAGGGAGCGGGTCCCGGGACCGGCGGCGGCGAGATCGGTTTGCATCAGCCGATCGTTTACCGGCTTGATTACCATCAAGGTCCAGGGCCAATTCGCTAGCATCAGCAAGGCGCCGAGGAGAAAAATGAGCACGCCGGTCTGCCACCATGCGACGGCGCCGAGGAGAAAGCCGACCATCGCGAGGGCAGCCTGCATGGCATAGCCGCGTCGATAGGCCGGCTTCCATTCGGCGAGCAGCGCCCGGTCGTCCAGTTGGAGCCTGGCCGGCTGCTCGGCGAAGTTGACGTAGGATGAGCCCCGGTGAACAGGGCGGCAATAACGAGCGCGA
>Ga0190270_10000563_pt1 | contig 16177 bp, 6 predicted proteins | sample Popmic320T_FD_133748 | JGI IMG/M metagenome (GOLD analysis project Ga0190270, IMG submission 133748) | Populus adjacent soil microbial communities from riparian zone of Weber River, Utah, USA - 320 T | ecosystem: Environmental > Terrestrial > Soil > Riparian zone | place: USA: Utah | collected...
CCCCGTGCTGCGCAACGCGGCGCCGGAGAGAACCCACGGGCTGGTCCCGGATTCAAACCCGCCGTTAGCGATCAACTCTGTTCCTCCGCCGCCTCCGCAGCCGGCGATGCATGGCGCGGAGGTTATCCTGTTTCGGATCAACGCGCTGGGCTGTGAGCCGAAGCCGAGAGAGAAATTTTTGCCTACGCTGATCCGGTGGCAATAGCTCATGATGGTTCCGCCATTAGCGGGGATCGGCCCAGTGGGGCAGCCCCCTTCAGGCGTCCAGCATCCGTCAATGGGCGTGTTATTGCCGTTCCAGACACAGGCATGGGTGTGGCGCGAACCCATTAGATGCCCCAACTCGTGCGTGAAGACATCGACCGTCCACGAATAGGTGGGCACATTCGAGAACGTCGGATCTATCCCGCTATAACACTGCTTATTGTCCGTGTTGCTGTTGCAGAACGCGTTGAAGCCCGCCGCGATGCCGTGCCCGCCTCTAATCGCCACCAGTTGGCCGAGGTCTCCATTGAAGGAGTTGCGATAAGACTGGAACTGGGAAAGCAGCGTGCTGGCGTCGGAGCCGGTGTACGGGCTCGGCGTATCCCAGACGAAGACCTGAGACAGCGACATCGCGATGCCGTCGTTGGAGTAAATCGTCGCGGATTGGTTGAAAACCGCGGTGATGTAGTTGACTGTGTTAGTCACGCTGCCTTTATTCAGAAAGAGATCCTGGTCCACTTCCACATATATCCTCACACAACCTCCCGCCAGTTGAGGCGTCAGCCCCTCCTCCACATCGGGTTGATTGATGGGAGTGTTGTCAGGCTTGGTTAGGCAAGCATGGGTATTTTCCACCATCAGGTCGGCCTCCGCGTAGAGGATATGACTATTGTCCGGATTATCTCCGCCGAGCCTGCCCAGCACGAAGTTCCCTTGGGCCGGTGTGCTGTACATTCCGACAACCTCATCACCCAGGACGCTGAGGGTCGCGAGCGAACCCGGCGAACCTTTGACGACTCCCCGGAAATGCGCGCTCTCCTCGTAATCAACCGTCCGCCCGCCCGAACTGCTGGTAGCCACCGTGAATCCGTCGGCAAAAATATTGACCTTGGTTAACTCCAGCTCCACCGAGCCACTCTTCCCTGAAGGGTCGGGCAATCTCAACGTCATCGATGGCGTCTCGCCGCGCGCTATCTGCTGCGCCATTCGCCTGTCGGGATTGAGAACTATGCCTTTACCCAGGACATTCTGCGCCGCGGCCCTGCTTAAAGTTAATGCGGACGCGGACGGTTCCTGCGCCCGAAATAATTCGACTGCGGGAAACTCTACGCCGCTTCTCCTTAGGTTCCCAATCATTATGTCCATCGGCTTTGTCCCTTGATCCTGGCTGGGAACTTGCCTGATTTGCGAATACGCCCGCCAAGTTGACGCGATCGTAGTCGCCAGGCAAAGCAGGGCGACGAACACAATAAACCCTTTCTTGTGTGATACGACATACTTCGACATTGGGATGTCTTCCTTTCTTCTTGAGGGAATGTTTCGTATTGTGAGTTGTTACTTCAGAAAATACCTGTATCTTGAAGTTGATACTTCAGGGTTGGGAGCTGTTGGAATCCAACTAAATCAGGCGACGGGACATTGGGTCGTCGGCGCAGCGCCACGCGCGCGAACAAGCGGCCGACCGATGAGTTGGTCGCTTGTTTGCCAGGCGCTCCGCCGATCATGTACGGTTCGAAACACTGATTACGCCTTTGGCGTATAAACCTCCAGGAGCCTTTGGGCACAGTGAAACACCAGGTAGGCAATTTGTCTTGAACGTTTTTTCAGTCATTTGAAAGTTCTTTGTGTGTCGAACGTCATTCAGGCGCGGACGCGGTATCGCTGGGACTACAAACATCCTTCCGGATGGTTTAGGCTATGGCCGCCACAGTTTCAATTCCTTCAATAAAGTGATTTTTTTTGGGTGAGGAGACACAAAACATGAAAAAACAGACGGTGACTGCTTTGCGCCACGGCTTGGCGATCGCGCTATTCGGCGTATGCGTTCTTAGCGGCATAGCGCCAACAAACACCAGCGCGCAAGACCGCCTGAAGACTATGCCGGGCTATGAGCAGTACCAGAAGATGAGTCGCGAGATTCCCGGCTCGGTCAAACCGGGCTTGCTCTCGGTGGTCTGGAAAGACGGGGGTCAGGCGTTTGAATATCGCAAAGAGGGCAAAGCCTATCGCTACACCATAGCGACTCGGACGGCGGCGGAAGTGGCGACGACCGGGGAGAACAACACGCCTCCGTCGGGCGCGCTCGGAGGCCGGCGTCGTGAGGCCGGCGGACTGGAGCGCGGGCGGCAATATAATTCGTCTCTTTCGCCGAATGAAAAGTTGAAAGCCTTCTACCGCGACCGCAATCTGTGGCTGAGCGACGCGCAGGGGGGCGCCGAGACCGCCGTCACGACGGACGGCAATGAGAAGACGCGCGTCAAATACGGCTCGGCGAGCTGGGTCTACGGAGAGGAATTGGACCAGAACACCGCGATGTGGTGGTCGCCGGACGGCAAGAAGCTCGCCTTCTATCGCTTCGACGAGAGCGCCGTTACCGATTACTTCCTGCAACTCGATCAGACCAAGCTCCAAAGCAGGATGGACATCGAGGCCTATCCGAAAGCGGGCGCGCCCAATCCGATCGCCGACCTGTTCATTTACGACCTCGAGACGAAGAAGACCGTACGCATAGACGTCCGCGACGGAAAGCCGTTCGACAATTCAGTCATCGGCCATTACGTCTATAACGTTTCGTGGTCGCCCGACGGAAGCGAATTGCTCTGCAACCGAACCAACCGGCGGCAAAACGTCATGGAGTTTACCGCCTGCAACCCCGAGACCGGCAAATGCCGCGTCGTCGTGCGCGAAGAGTGGCTGCCGAGTTGGACCGAAAACTCGCCGGCGATGCGTTTCCTGAAGGACGGCAAGAGATTCATCTGGGCTTCGGAGCGCACGGGCTGGCGTAACTTCTACCTTTACGACCTGAGCGGCAAACTGCTCACCGACCTGACCAACCATCCATTCGAGGTCGACGCCAGAATGGTCCGCGTGGACGAAGAGACTGGAACGCTCTACTACATGGCGCGGAGCGGCGATAATCACATGAAACTGCAATTGCACCGCGTCGGCTTAGACGGCAAAGGCGCCAAACGGCTCACCGATCCGGCCTTCCATCACACGGTGGATATCGCGCCGGACGGCAAACACTTCATCGACATCGCGCAGGCTCACAACTCGCCGCCGGTGACGCGACTGGTTGACGCCGAGGGCCGTGTCGTCGAGGAGTTGGCGAAGAGCGACGCGACCAAATTCGATCAACTCGGATTGAAGCGCGTCGAATTGATCAAGTATAAAGCCGCGGACGGCGCCGCCGATTTATACGGGATGCTCCATTTCCCGTCCAACTTCGACCCGAACAAAAAATACCCCCTGCTGGTCAGCGTATATGCGGGCCCCGCCACCAACGCGGCGCGAGAGTCCTTCACCTTGCCGAACTCGATCACCGAATACGGATTCCTGGTGGCGACGCTCGATTCGCGCAGCGCCGGCGGGCGCGGCAAAAAATTCCTCGACGCCATTTATATGAAACTCGGCGTGGTTGAAATTGACGATCAGGCCGCGGGCGTCAAATCGCTCTGGAATCGGCCATATGTCGACAAGAACCGCGTGGGCATCTTCGGCACGTCATACGGCGGCTATGCTTCGGCGATGTGTCTGCTGCGCCACCCGGATGTTTTCCAGGCCGCGGCGGCCTCTTCCGCCGTGACCTCCTGGCATCACTATGACACCATCTACACCGAGCGTTATATGTGGACGCCGCAGGAAAACAAGGAAGGCTATGACGCGGGAACCGCCATGAATCATGTCGACAAATTGAAAGGCCATTTGATGATCTACTACGGCACAGCCGACAACAACGTCCACCCGAACAACTCGATGCAGCTTATCCAGGCGCTGCAGAGGGCCGGCAAGAGCTTCGAGGTTCAAGTCGGCCCCGACGTGGGCCACTCCGGCATGCGACAGGATCGGATGATGGAGTTCTTCATCGAGAATCTGGCGTTGAATGGAGCGAAGCTATAAGAGGTTCAACGAGAAAGCTCAAAGGGCAAAGGATCAAAGGGGCGAAGAGAATTTCAATTCTTTTCGCCCCTTTGATCCTTCACTACTTTGTTTTGACAGCCTAAACCAGGCCAGGCGACATTGGGACACCGGGAAAGTACCGCGCGTAAGCAAGCGGCTGATTCACCGGTCAGCCGCTTGCTTACGCGCGCGGTACTTTACCAATCTTGCGTGGCCCGATTTAGATCTTCCTTCAACTAAAAGGTAAATCTGAGACCGAATCGAATGTTACGGGCGTCCTGATAGCCACCAGGTTGCCCGTATAGACTGCTGACAGGGTTGGTTCTTCCGTTAGTATTCGCGCCCGGCGCGCCCTGAATGCTACGGTTAGCCCCACTGGCCAGCCCATCGATTTGCGGTCCGATTTGTCCGTTCAGAATTTTGTTGAAGACGTTTGTCAGAGTCTGCGTGTTGTTATTGTAAGTCGGGTCAACGTCAATCGCCGCGATGGTGTTGGTCACCCGATATTTGCCCGTAGTCAGGCTGGTTACGGTATTCTGGTTGAAGACATTGAAGACGTTAAAGTCGAAAGCCACCGAATAACGCCCCTTAATCTTAAACCGATGCGTCAACGAAAGATCCGTTTGCGTAAAGGCCGGAGCTCTTCCCAGGTCACCCCGTTTTGATAAAACGATTGATGAAGCAGCCACATTGACAAAGGTCGTCTGAGGCGTGCCCTGCAACGCGGTGTAGAAGAATGACAAATCCGTGGCCTGGGAATCACCCATCCATTTATTGAAAGAGTAGCCGCCGTAGGCTTTGAAAACATGCCGGCGGTCAGTCGCCAAAAAGCCGTTATCAGGTACGCCGAGCGCAGTGAAGCCATTGACGGCATAGTCGAAGAAACGGTTGACCGACGGCGAAGTTCGGCCGTTTTCGTCAGAGCTTGCCAGCCCGGAATAGTTACCGTACAAACGGCCGTAAGTATAATTCATGTTGAAAAAGTAATTGCTTGACAGCCGCTTGTTCAGCACGATTTCAACCGCGTTATACAGACGTCGGGGTTTCGCCGACTTCACGTAACCAGCGGCCTTGTCGAGTTTCAAATCGAGGCCTTCGCCCGGATTGCCGATGGGGTAATTCTCCGATTCTTGTAATCCCAAGATGGCGTGGTCTTCGATGGCGTGGTCAACATTCTTGCGGGTATAGCGAACTGACAACACATAACTTCGATTCAACTCGCGCTCAAAGCCAACCGTGATTTCACTTTGCCGGAAGGGGTTCAAATCAGGATCAACTCCGGTGACCGGCAGTCCCAGGTTCGTAAACTGCGAGGGGGTCAAGTTTGAGGGAATGCGGAAGTCTCTTTGCAGTTGGCTCAAGCCGCCTACCATCGAGGGGTTGCCGCCGCCCACCGGATCTGTGAAGTTCCCTAGAATTCTCTGCGGCGTATAGAAATCGAAGTTGGGATGGTCGGCGGTAATCGGAAAGTAGTCCGTGCGGAAAAAATTCCCGCCAAACAGCCCTCGCGGCAGCTCGAACCTCAAACGGTCATAGAACCAACCGTAACTGGCATAAAGTTTCGTTTTGCCATCACCTGACAAGTCATAAGCGCCGCCCAGGCGCGGAGCAATCTTTTTGCCCCAACCTAATCGAATGGGTGGCACATTCGAGCCGGCTATCGCGAAGCCTTCGTTAAAAGAAGGGAGGTTTTCCTTTTCAAATCTGATCCCCAAATTCAAGGCGAGACGGGAAACGGGCCTCCATTTATCCTGAACGTAAACGGCCTGGTAGTTGTTATTGGCAGTGCCTCTCGCCCCTGATCTGGAGTAAGTGCCGACCCCGATACAACTGGCCGCGCCCAGAGCGCAAGGAAGACTGACGCCGGTGTTCGCGCCCGCGTAATCCTGACCATAGAAGAGCGATATCGTGCCCGTATCGGGATTGCCATTGAAAACGTCATTGCTGGTTCGACCGTATTGATAGCCGCCTTTGAATTCGTGGCTGCCGCCAAAATCACTGAGAATATAGCTGACATCTCCGTTGTATTCATTTCTGATCGAAACGTCACGCACTGTGATGGCATTTGTAGTGACATTTTGGAAATTGAGCCCGCCCGGGCAGCCCGTCGCAATCGTGCTATAAGCCGATTGTGAGCCTAGGCAGCGAGAGCGAGGTACAGCAGACAGCCCGTAGTTGTCGCCTTTTTGATTCTGGAAGGCGCGTCCATAACGGAACGTCGCAACCATTTTGCCGCTCGGCGTCCACGCCAGTTGGCTCGTGACATTGTTCGAGCTGGTCCGCCCGCCTCGCAGACGCGAGTACTGATCGGAAGGAAAGGAAAAGCCGGCGTAGTTCACGTTAACCGGATTGGACGTCGTGATGCTTTCGAACGGGATGTCGCCATCGGTAATTTCCGGGTTCCACAGATAAGTTACCGATCCTCTCAAATTATTGAGGATTGCGGCATCGAGCCGGCCAAAGGCATATTCGCTTTTGACTTTTCGCTTATACGTCAGCGGAGGCAGCGGCTTTCCGTCCGCCCCTAGTCGCGGGGAAGGAACAAAACGGCCCGTTGAAAAATTCGCGTTGCTGATGGAGTTGATGAAATTCGAGACGCGCGTGGTCCTAAAGACCTGCGGCGAATAGCTGCCCAGGAACCACATACGTCCTTTGATCACCGGCCCGCCAAATGTCGCAGTCGGAAAAAAGTTGGCGAATTTATCCTTATTCTGTGGGAGCGTATACACAAAATCGGGGTTGGCCAGAATAAGGGGCTGGGTACGGTTATCCGAAACAAAACGTTGCAGGGTAAACCTCGGGTTGGGCTGCAAGCTGCTTAGTTCGAAGTCCGAGCCGAACTCACCGTGAAAACCATCCGAACCCGATTTGGTCACAACGGAGATGACGCCGCCCGAAGCCCCACCATGTTCAGCTTCAAACCCGCCGGTTTTGATTTGAATTTCAGAAACAAGCGCAGTGGGAATGTTGTTTACCCCGTTGAGCGTACCGGTTCTGAAATTTTCTAGTGACACTCCGTCTATCAAAAAGGCGTTCTCTGATCCCGAAGCCCCGTCAACTTGAAAACCGCCCGAACGACTTTCTTGCCTGGTCGCCGGAGATATTTTCAAAAGCGACGTAAAGCTCGTGCCGTTGGGTAATTGATCGATCAGCTTTTGGGTAATGTTCGTTTGCACTTTGCTGTCGGTAATATCCACATTGACCCCAAGCGCATCACTCGTCACCACGACTGATTCAGCCGTCGTGGTGAGGCCCAACTTGATGTTGACTGTCGTGGCCTTCTCAATCGTGACAGTGACGTCGCTAATCGTCGCAGCCGCGAAACCGCTCGTCGCCGCGGTAGCGAGATTGTAGAGGCCGATGGGAATCTGCTGAACGCGAAATTCACCCTGACTATCGCTTTGAACGGTCCGACTAAAACCTACGTTGACGCCGGTCACGGTAATGCTGATGCCTGGAACGACGGCTCCATTCGTGTCGGTGACTTTGCCTTCGATGTCTCCGGTTGTCCGCTGTCCGAAAACCGCCGTGGCCAAACAAAGTATTACTGATATAGTCATTAAGGCGTATCTGAATCTTTTCCGCATAGGTGGTCTCCTATAGAGATGGTGAAGCTCCTGGCCCGAGGGCCCAGAGAAGGTAAACCGTCCGCGTCGTCACTCTGTCCCCAGATCTCACGCCGACAGTCGCTCGCTTGCAGAAAGAATGCTGAAATTCAGTTGTTGAATTGCATCTTATGAGTGGGACTACAAATCATCGAATAATTTGATCAAAGGATGGCTGGATTCTAAACCTGGTATGGTGAAACATCAAAAGAATACAGATAATCTTTTTGCCTGGCTTCCATTTTTTTTAAGGACGAGACCGCCACATACAGGGATCAATGTGGCGCTACCATAAAATTAAAACCCTGATCAAGAACGAAAATCGCGCCAAATGGCTTGAGCCGCAAAGCGCGGATTGATTTAGCTATAGCGGTTTGCAAATGCGTGTACGGTGTGGGGCGATTTGTTTTATCGCCCTGTTTGCGGCTTTGTCCAATCAGGAAAGAAGCGCTAGTAAACAACTCGCGCCACAACTCCCGCACACGCAATCGCAAACCGCTCTATTTCTCCGACGTGACGTATTCGTTCAAATACCGCCGAAGCTTGTCGCGGTTGTTCTTGCGATACTCGACGTAATCGCGGGCGATCCCGGCGTCTGGTTTCGCCAGCAGGACGTAGGCTTCGAGCAGGCCGGCGTTGTGGACTTTAAGTAGGTTGGCGATTGACGGTTCGAGATCTTTCTCTTTCATTTTTCCGTTTTTCACGGATTCCGAGATGATCGTTGCGACCGCCCTTAGCGCCTCGACCTCTTCGCGTAAACTGTGGCGGTAATCTTTCTCACCGGGAAACTCTTTCGCGAATTTCTCTTTGATCCATTGCGAGCGGGTCGTATGGTAAAACATCCACATCGCGGAGCCATCGTTTTTACCGATCGAATTCATGTCGACAGTGATGTTGGTCCCCTCTTTTTCGACCGACATCGAGCCTGAAGGCTCGATCCGCGGATGGCCGATTTGAACACGGCTGAGTTCGGCCCAGTTCCTCAGAAATTGCCACGGAAAGCGCGTGTAAGGCTCGGCGATCGCCGCCTCAATCAGCTTCTCCTTCGCCTCTTTCAACTTGCCCTCGCGCATCAGCACGTTTCCCCAATAGCGATAGGCCGTGTCACGGTCGGGATCGATGGCGACCGCGCGCGCATAGCTTTCGTAGGCCTTATCGTTCTTGCCCATCTTGTGGTAAGCGTCACCAGTGAAGAGCGGCGCTTCGTAAAGCTTCGGTTCGAGCTTCAGCGCGCGCTCGTAATGCTCGATGGCGCGTTCCATTTCGCCTTTGGCGAACTCCGCTTCGCCTTCAACCAAGGCTTCATCCGCTGGCGTGCGTTTGTTCAATGTCGGAAGCCCAGCCATCTGGCCGTCAGCCGGAATAATTTCGAGCATCAATTGAATGCGCTCGCTGTTGGCGCCGAGTTTCTTTGCGCGCTCGACCAGCGAGCGGGCGCGCAGAAATTCCTTTTTTCGCTTCTCAGGATCCTTCTCGGTCACCGCTATTACAGAGATGGCGTAGGCGAGAGATTCGAGTACGACTGTGTTGTCCGGTTTGGCCGCATGCAGCCTTTCGAGGATCGGCAGCGCTTCCGGCATTTTGTTCGCCTGAACCAGCTCAAGAGCGCGTTTGAGTTCGGCTTCGTAGTCGGGCTGTTCCTGCGCGAAGGTTCGCGAAGGGTGGCTCAAAAGCAATGCCGAAAAGGCTGCGAAGCAGAGAAGGGCGTTCAGAACAGGACGACGGGTTTTCATGGTTTTTGCCTCTCAGATTTGGTTGTGAATCAGTAGCGCGGCGCGCCGCCAGGGCTTTCATGAGACGGCCAACTGAAAGTTTGATTGTTTGATGTTGAATCGGCGGCGAATTATCAATCCGCCATACATTCGATTTAAAAAGACGCCCGAGACAAGAACGTGTTCCCAAGAAACCCTTGCGATGCGGAATGCTGTAACCTAGCCCGGCGACAATCCGTAATCAGAGCCGAGACAAGAACTTCCATCCATTCCGAAACCATCAGGGGGAATCAACCTATGCGACATCGCCACAACTTGAATCGCCACGTCCGACGCTTCTTCGTCGTCGCGCTCTGCTTCAGTCTGGGTTTAACGCCGACCGGCCTGCTGGCTCAGGATAACAAGGCTCAAAAACCCGATCAAGACAACCGCGTGCGCAAAGCCAATTATGAGTTGGCCGCGCGTTGGACTTCGCAGAAGGTCGGCAAACTGGTCTTCGACACTTCGGTCACGCCACGTTGGCTGGAGACCGGAGACCGCTTCTGGTACAGCTATGAAACCAGCCAGGGGAAGAAGTTTTATATTGTAGACCCGCTGCGCAAGGCTAAAGCGCCGCTCTTCGACAACGCCAAAATGGCGGCGATGCTGACCAACTTGACGCGCATCCCGTATGACGCGCAGCACCTGCCGATCAACTCAATCAAGTTCGTCAAGAAAGATTCCGCCTTTCAATTCGACGTCTCAGTTCCGAGGGACGCAGACATTCCCGGCGCGAAGAAAGAGCTTCAAATAGACACCAAAGCCGAGCAGGGCAGAAGCGGGGAGGATAAAGAGCAGGACGACCCGGCGCAAGTCCATCCAGAGGGCGGGCCGGAGCAGGTTAGGGGCGGGCAAGATAGAGCGCAGCGGGAACAACCGCCGCCGCCCAGAAACAAGATTCTCTATTTTGAATACGATCTGGCGACGACCAAACTCACTCTGCTCGAAAATTTCCAGCCGCCCCGCAAGCCGCGCTGGGCCTCGATCTCGCCTGACGAGAAGACCGTCGTCTTCGCGCGCGGCCACAACCTGTTTATGATGGACGCTGAGAATTACGCCAAAGCTCAGAAGAAAGAAGACGACGACTCAATCGTCGAGACACAGATCACCACCGACGGCGAAGAGCATTTCAGCTACGCCCGCCGGTTGACTGAAGAGGAGAAGCGGGAGATCAGGGCCGGCGGCAAAGATAAACCTCCGCGCGTCCCGGCGATCACCGTCAACTGGTCGAAAGACACGCGCAAATTCGCCGTCAACCGAATCGACCAGCGCAAGGTCGCCGACCTCTGGGTGATCAATTCACTCGCCCAACCTCGCCCGACGGTCGAAACCTATCGCTACGCCATGCCGGGCGAAGTCAATGTCCCGCAAGCCAACCTGGAAGTCTTCGACCTCGCATCGAAGGGGCGCGTCATAGTCAAAGCCGACAGGTTCAAGGATCAAACACTGGCGATCTCGACCGCGCGCGTCACGGCCCTCGAACGGGAGCGCGCCAGAACTCTGAGGGTCGAACGCGGCGACCAGGATCAACAAGAACAACAGCAGCAACAGCAGCAGCAGCAGCAGCAGCAGCAGCAGCAGCAGCGCGGGCCGGGAGGGCCGCAGGTCGAGCCGAAGTGGCTGAGCGATACGTCGGACAAACTATATTTCAGTCGCACCAGCCGCGACATGCATCGCGTTGACATCTGTGTCGCCGACACCGCGACGGGCGAAGTTAAGACGCTGATCGAAGAGCGGTTGAACACCTATGTCGAAACCAAGCCGCTCTGGCTGGTCAACAACGGGCAGGAGCTGATCCACTGGTCGGAGCGCGACGGCTGGGGGCATTATTATCTCTTCGACGGCGGCGGCTCGTTGAAGAACCAGATCACCTCCGGCGAGTTTTACTGCGACAACATCGAGGGGATTGATGAAAAGACGCGGACCATCTTCTTCACCGCCAATAGCCGCGAGGCGGGAGAAGACCCGTACTACGATCACTTTTACCGCATCGGCTTCGACGGCGGCGGTCTTAAATTACTCAATCCGGGCGATAGCTCGCACGCGGCTCAGTCGTCGGATTCGGGCAAGTATTTCGTGGACAATTCCTCGCGGGTCAATAGCGAGCCGAAATCAACGCTCTACGACCAGCTGGGCAATGTTGTGATGGAACTGGAAAAGACCGACCTGGCGGTGTTGGCGGAGGCGGGGTTCAAGTTCCCCGAACCCTTCAAGGTCAAAGCCGACGACGGTATTACCGATCTTTTCGGCGTGATGTACAAACCTTTCGATTTCGACCCGAACCGGAGGTATCCGATCATCGCCTTCGTCTACCCTGGCCCGCAGACCGAGAGCGTGACCAAGACGTTCACGCCGCGCAATGACCGGGTCACTCTCGCCCAGTTCGGTTTCATTGTTATCGAGGTCGGCAATCGCGGCGGCAATCCGCAGCGGTCGAAGTGGTACCACAACTACGGCTACGGCAACCTGCGCGATTACGGGCTGGCCGACAAGAAGACCGCCATCGAGCAACTGGCCCGCCGCCATCCGTTCATTGACATTGACCGCGTCGGCATCTACGGCCATTCGGGCGGCGGTTTTATGTCAACCGCCGCGATGCTGATCTATCCGGACTTCTTCAAAGTTGCGGTTTCGTCCTCCGGCAACCACGAGAACAACGTCTACAATAAGAGCTGGAGCGAGAAACACCACGGCGTAAAAGAAGTCACGGACAAGGACGGCAATATCAAATTCGAGTACAGCATCGAAAAGAACTCCGAGCTGGCGAAGAATCTGAAAGGACGTCTGCTGCTGGTGACAGGCGACATGGACGACAACGTGCATCCGGCTAACACGCTGCGAATGGCCGACGCGCTGATCAAGGCGAATAAGCGGTTCGACTTCTTCATCATCCCCGGCAAGCGTCACGGGTATGCCGACGCGACCAACTACTTCTTCTGGATTCGCGGGGATTATTTCTGCCGGCATCTGTTGGGCGACGCGGCGGAGAGCGTTGACCTGATCGAACTCAACAAAGAAAGGGAGCAGTCCGGCGAAAGGGGAAGAGGAAGATAGTTCAACCACGGGGATCACGGGGCGTCACGGGGAAAGGCAATAACCATAGCCATCTCCGTGTTCCCCGTGTCCCCCGTGGTTCAATCTGTCTTAACGCGACGCCGTCGAGGCGTTCGGCTCCAGCCACTGATCGAACCAGTCGAGTACGGTCTTGAACCAAAGCTCGCTGTTCTGCGGCTTCAGAATCCAGTGTCCCTCGTCCGGGTAATAGAGCAGCTTCGACGGGACGCCCTTGCGCTGCAAGGTCGAGAAGAGTTGCAGCCCTTCGCCGACCGGCACGCGGTAATCCAGTTCGCCGTGAACGACCAGCGTCGGGGTCTTGAAATTTTTGGCGCTCAGGTGCGGCGACCACTTCGCGTAAAGCTCCGGGTTGTCCCATGGCGTGCCTTTGAACTCCCAGTCGGTGAACCACAACTCTTCGGTCGCGTACATGCTGCTCAGGTTGTAGACGCCGGCGTGCGAGACCAGCGCCTTGAAGCGATCATTGTGGCCGAGAATCCAGTTGACCATGTACCCGCCGTAAGAGCCGCCGGCCGCCCCCATGCGGTTCGGATCGACATAGCCGAGCTTGATCACATGATCCACTCCCTTCATCAGGTCTTCGTAAACAGCGCCGCCCCAGTCGCCGCTGATCTGTTCGGTGAATGCCTGGCCGTAGCCTGTCGATCCATGCGGATTGATCAAGACCGTGACGTAGCCTCGCGCAGCCCACATCTGCGGGTTCCAGCGATAGCCCCACGAGTCGAGCCAGGCGCCCTGCGGGCCGCCGTGGATGAGCAGGATCATCGGATATTTTTTCGACTTGTCGAACTGCGGCGGTTTTACGATGAAGCCATGAATCTTGGATTTGAGCGCGCCATCGTATTCAAAATCTTCGGCTTTGCTCAGGTCGAGCTGCGCCAATAGACTGGCGTTTGCCTGTGTAAGCTGGCGGGCGCCGCCCCCGTTACTGTTGGCCGCGAAGATTTCGGCAGGCGCCGCTGAACTCGACCGCGTGAAGGCCAGCGTCTTGCCGTCACTCGAAAGCGAAATGCCGCTGCTGGCGGTGTCGGCGATGAGGGGCTTGACGCCGCCGTTTACCGAGGCGACGCCGATTAACTCGCGCCCCCGGTCTTCGGCGACGATGAAGATGCTCTGGCCGTCCGGCGCCCAGACCAACTCACCCGCCCAGCGGTCGAAGCCGGTCGAAAGCTCTTTCGAAGTTCCCGCCTTGCGGTCGTAAAGCATCAGCCGAAACCGATCCGATTCATAACCGTTGCGCGACTGCGAACGGTAGGCGATGTATTTGCCGTCGGGCGAGTAGCGCGGCGTGGTGTCGGAGCCCGGGTTATTGCCGGTGATCCGTCTGGCCTCGCCGCCGCTGACCGAAATAATGAAAAGGTCGTTATTGGTGCTGGTTGCTTCGACTTTGTCGGTGTTACGCGCAAAGATGATTTCGCTCGAATCAGCCGCGAAATCGAAAGCGGTCGGATCGCCCAGACTGAAAGGCGGAACGTCGTAATCGCCCGGCGTCAGATCCTTCGGTTCGCCGCCTTCGCTCGGGACGACGAACAGGTGCGAGCGTTTGCCACGCTTGAACGAATCCCAGTGGCGATAGAGCAGGCGGTCGGCGATGACGGCTTTGATCTTGCTCTTTTCTTCGGCCTCGGCGCGCTTGGCGACGCAATTCAAGTTTCCGCATTCTGGATAAACGTCGGTTGTGAACGCGATCGTCTTACCGTCCGGCGACCAGATGAATTCGCCGACGCCCTCGGGAACGCCGGTGACTTTGCGCGGATTCGATCCGTCTGCCCCGGCCACGAAGATCTGAGGCGCGCCTTCTCGCGTCGAGAGAAACGCGATCCATTTGCCGTCCGCCGACCATCGCGGCGAATAATCGTTTTTGTCCGAAGTGATCAGTTGCTGCGATGCGCCGCCCGAGCTCGGAACGGCCCAGACGCTGCGCTTGCCGCGGTTGAGATTTTTGTCGACTTCCGTGACGACGTAAGCGACGCGCGAGCCGTCGGGCGAAATTTGGGCGTCGCCGATGCGCTTGATCGCCACCAAGTCGTCGAAGGTCAAAGGTCGTTTCGTTTGAGCGAGCGCCGCGAGACTCAGGAGCGCGGCCCAGAAGAGAGCCAATCCGGCCTTGAGCGAAGGTTTCATAAAAGTCCTCCAGTTTTTCTGAAAATGTCATCCGCGAGGTTGCGAGATTATAGCACTCGACACAATAATTCAGCCCGCCGCGATAAGACAAAAGAGATACAGTACCGGTCTCATGTGTTCTGATTCTCCCGTTCCGGATTTTGCCAACGGGGAGACGTAGGACAGGAAAATACAAGATGCGAATCACGATTGCGATACTTTTCTCCATAATTACGGCGCTGATTCAATCGGCTCAGCCGAAATACGATCTGCTGCTGAAAAACGGCCACGTCATCGATCCGAAGAACAACATCGACGAGGCGCGCGACGTGGCGATCTCGAAAGGCTTGATCGCCGCCGTCGAAAAGAACATCGCCCCTTCGACCGCCGCGCAGGTGATCGACCTCAACGGCCTGTATGTCGCGCCGGGCCTCGTCGACATTCACGTCCACGTCTATGCGGGCACGGGCGGGCGCTCCTATACGGGCGACTTGAGCGTCTACCCCGACGGGCACAGCTTCCGCGGTTGCACGACGACGATGGTCGACGCGGGCACTTCGGGCTGGCGCAATTTCGAGGACTTCAAGCAGCGCGTGATCGACCGCGCCAAGACCCGCGTCTTCGCCTTCATCAACATCGTCGGTAATGGGATGGGCGGCGGCGAGATCGAACAGAACACCGAAGACATGGACCCTCAGCGCGCGGCTGAGATGGCCAGGAAACATCCGGAGGCAATCGTCGGCTTCAAAACCGCGCATTACGCCAAGCCTGATTGGAAGGCGGTTGACCGCGTCCTCGAAGCGGGACGGTTGGCCAATCTGCCCATAATGGTAGATTACGGCCAGGTCCTGCCAGAACGCCCGCACGAGGAGTTTTACCTGAAGAAAATGCGCCCCGGCGACATCTACACGCACATCTACCGCAAGTTCGACCCGACGCTCGACGAGAACGGCAAGGTGCGCGCCTACCTCTTCGAGGCCAAGAAGCGAGGCGTGATCTTCGACGTGGGCCACGGCGGCGGCAGCTTCATCTGGCGCTACGCCGTGCCCTCGATGAAGCAGGGCTTCGCGCCCGATTCGATCTCTACCGACCTCCACGTGGGAAGCATGAACTCCGGGATGAAAGACATCGTCAACGTAATGTCAAAGTTTTTAAACCTCGGCATGCCACTTCAGGAAATCATTTTGAAATCGACCTGGAATCCGGCCAGGGAGATTCGCCGTGAGAAGTTCGGCCATCTGAGCGTGGGCGCGCCCGCCGACGTCGCGGTCTTCAGGCTCGATCGCGGCGACTTCGGCTTCGTCGACACCGATAAAATGCTGATGAAAGGCCCGCAGCGGCTGGCGTGCGAGATGACGCTGATGGGCGGCAATCTGATGTGGGACCTGAACGGGCGCGGTAGCGGACCGTGGGAGAAGAGATAGGGAATGCGGAATGCGGAATGCGGAATGCGGATTTATCAGTTTGTTCAACCGCAGACGCGAAATCGAGATTGAAAGCTGTATCATTCCGCATTCCGCATTCCGCATTCCGCATTCC
>Ga0190270_10000564_pt1 | contig 16169 bp, 8 predicted proteins | sample Popmic320T_FD_133748 | JGI IMG/M metagenome (GOLD analysis project Ga0190270, IMG submission 133748) | Populus adjacent soil microbial communities from riparian zone of Weber River, Utah, USA - 320 T | ecosystem: Environmental > Terrestrial > Soil > Riparian zone | place: USA: Utah | collected...
GGGCAGAGACCGCAGGCTTTCAGCCTCGCGAAGCGATCTCATTAGCACCGTGGCTTCAGCCCGGTGATTAAGGTGACCTCATGACCCCTGAACCGTTTCTAACGGTTTCTCGTGATCCAGCGGGCAACGAAAATCGTTAAAACGGTTCCCCTTTGATTTCTCGTCCGAATCACCGCGCTGAATCCACGGTGCTAATGAGATCGCTCCGCGAGGCTGAAAGCCTGCGGTCTCTGCCCGCCTTGCTGTCTCCTGCCGCCTGCCTCCTGCCACCTGCCTCCTGCCGCCTGCCTCCTGCCGCCTGCCTCGTGCCTGCCACCTGCCTCCTGTTCTGGACCCTCACTTGACTCAGCAGCGCAGCGCCGGAATAATGCCCTGCGTCAGTGCTCCCCAGCATCTCGCCTATTACTCCGTATTGAAATCCAGGGACTAATTCATATGAACCACAAACACTTCGCCGTTGTTGCGGTGCTCACTATCTTGCTGCTCATTTCGCTTCCGTTAATTGCCGTCCGCGCCGCGGGCGGACGGATCGAAGGAAAGATTACCGATCCAAAAGGTGCGGCTATCGTAGGCGCAACTGTCAGGGTCACTGACTCCGAAACCAACCAGACTGTCACCGCGACTACAGACGCAGACGGCCGTTACAAAATAGAAGGGCTGACGGGCGGCACTTATACCGTCGTAGTGTCAGCGAGTGGCTTCGCCGAAGGTCGTCTGGAAAACGTAAAGGTGGATGAGAGTGCCGTGGTCCCCGGAAATCTCAAGCTCGAGATATCCTCGGTGCAGGCGGAAGTAAGCGTTGTTGCCAGTGCAAAAGCTAACGCCGATCCTGTCTACCAACAGCTGCGCCAACAAGCTAAAACCGAGTCGGAATTTGCCGGACCTTATGCAACGGTCAACAATCTGGTTCTCCAGAGAGATGCGGGCAAATTCACTCTCAAGAGCGGCGAGATTTATTTCCTCCCGGCTATCGAAGGTCGCGTCACGGGCGGTGTGTTCATCGGCGACGGAGAGTTCTCGATGGTGCCGCCAACTGAACGCGAGAAGCAGAGTCTTCAACTGTTTACTAATGAGCCCAAAATTACCGAGCAGTTTTCCCGTCTGGTATTGCGGTTCACAGACAAAACGTTCGATGAAATCAAAGGCTCGCCCAACGCTAAGATGGGCACAGGTGGGCCACAGGCAAGTCGCGCCAGAGACTCTTATCGTGAGAACCAGCAACTGCTTCGCCGCCAGCTCAGCGATAATCGAGAAATGCGCACGCTCGTCGACCTATATACTCCCGCCCGCGCCGGCTTCTTCAACGCGTTCATAGAGGGCAAGCGATATAACAAGCTGGTCTTCCTAATGGATCCGCTCGGCATCCCTGAAGTGTCACCGGAAGAAGTGCTGCTGCTCAGCTATGGCACTACCGATGGAGGCTATTGGACCGCCTTCCACCTGGCAGAGGAATACGCAAAAGGCACCGCCTCCAGCTCCGAGGATCATCGCTTGATCGACATGACGCATCACGACATCGATGCGTCGATCAAAGGCGCGCACATGACGGCGACGGATGTGGTGACTTTCCGGGCGCTGGTAGATACGAGGGTCGTGCCGTTGAGTCTTTACCGCACGCTTCGCGTTAGCCGGGTTGAAGACGAGCAAGGCAAAGAACTGAATTTCATTCAACAGAATAGAGATGAAGATGCGGATTTCGGAATCATCTTTCCCCAGGCTCTGGTCGCGGGAAAGACCTACAAGATTAAAGTTCAATACGATGGTGGAGACGCTTTGCGAGATTCTGGTGGAGGAAATTTCATCCTCGTGCCTCGCACCAGCTGGTATCCAAACAACGGCGGGACCCAATTTGGTGACCGGGCAGTCTTCAACATGACGTTTCGCTTTCCGAAGGGTTTCACTTTCATCGGCACCGGGGCTCCGCTCGGGCCTGACACGCGCGAAGGCGACACCGCAGTTGCCAAGTGGTCCAGCGGTACAACTGAGCTTGCGGTTGCCGGTTTCAACTACGGCCGTTTCAAGAAGAAAGAAATGGCCGATAAGGAATCGGGTTACAACATCGAGTTCTACGCCAACGAACAAATTCCGGACGAGCTGAGAGCGGCCCAGATTGCGTCAGAACAAACCGCAAATGAGCGTGAGGAGAGCATGACTACTCTGGGGTCGATCTCTACCACGAAGATGGCCGGCTCGGCGATAGCAGAAGCGCAAAATGCGACCCGGATTTTCAACAACTTTTTTGGGAAGCTGGCTTACACGCGCGTCGCCATGACCCAACAGCCGGCAGGCAACTTTGGCCAGGCCTGGCCCACGCTGGTTTTCATGCCCTATACGGCGTTCATCGATTCCACCCAACGCACACAACTGATGGGCATTCGTGGAGGCACCAGCACTTTCTGGCGCTATGTTGGACCACACGAAATTGCTCACCAGTGGTGGGGCCACATGATCGGGTGGGACAGCTATCACGATCAATGGATGAGCGAAGGCTTTTCAGAATTCTCGGCTTCGCTCTATGTGCAAGCCCTTCGCGGGAACGAGAAATTTCTCGACTTCTGGGAAAACCAGCGGAAACTTATTACCGAGTCGACTCCGGCTACCAGGGACCGCAAGCCTTACACCGTCGGTCCCGTAACCCAGGGCTATCGGCTCAACAGCGGCAAGACCGGCAACGTAGCGCGATTCATGATCTATCCGAAGGGCGCTTACATACTCCACATGCTGCGCATGATGATGTTTGATCGCACCAAGGGTGGAGACGCTCTCTTTCAGGCGATGATGAAAGACTTTGTCCTGACGCACTTCAACCAGGACGTTTCGACCGAAGACTTCAAGAAGGCCGTCGAGAAGCACATCACCAAAGAGATGGACGTCAACCAGAACGGTAAGATGGACTGGTTTTTTGATGCCTGGGTGTATGGGACCGAGATACCGAGCTATCAATATACTTACCAGATCGGAGCCGACGGTTCGCTGTCAGGGAAGATCACTCAGTCGGGCGTTTCAGACAAGTTCACTATGCTCGTGCCGATTTATGTCGATTTTGGGAAAGGATGGATGAAACTCGGATCCGCCACGGTCACGGGTAATAGCACATTTGATATCCCCAGGATTGATTTGCCCAAAGGCCTCAAACGCTCCTCAATTAATGCGTTTCACGACGTACTTACGGTGAACGTTCAGCAAAACAACTGAAGAGGTTTGTAACGTAACGCAAACTGTTAGTTTGCGGACGTGACGTCATGAACTAGTCGAGTCTGTAACCCAACCATCGCAAACTGTGCTGATGCAATTTGGCTGGTCATTTACAGAAGCGCGGTAGCGCGGGATCCTTTAGGCCACTCAACATTAAGTAATTAAACCTTCGTAATATTCGGTACCCCCAGCATCCCGCGCTATCGCGCTGGGTTCCGTAATTGATAAGCGAAACTGCCTCAGTACCTGGTAATGGTGTGCGAGTGCGTGCCGCCTGATGTGCGGGTCTGTGACCTTCCGCTTACGTGGAAAGAATAGGGGCTGCGCCCTTCTTTGGACGCAGCCCCTGGTTTTACGGAATAGTAAATCAAACTTTCGATTTACCATTCACCATATACCATTTACCCGCCTTACGGTTTTCCTTTTCCTTTACCCTTTCCGCCACCTTGTCCCTGACCACCGGGTTGTGATGGTTGCTGCTGCCCGCGTTCCTGTTTCATCGCACCACCCGGCGACTGCTGTCTCATTTCATGCCTTTGCATCTGTGGCGGCGCCTGCGGTCGTTCGACCCGCTGCCGAACCGGATTAGCTATCCGCACACCCTGCGGCTGCTGCGCAGCTTTGCGCTCGACCTTCTCCTGGCGCTCTTGTCGAGCAGGTTGGCGAATCTCTTGCCGGCCGGGATTCCCCACTCGCTCTCCCCGCGGTTGCTCCGTCGCGCGTCGCGCAGCCCGCTCCTGTTCACGTTGCTGCTGTTCCAACTGGCGCGCCTGCTGCCGCGCCTCTCTGTTGCCACGCGCAGCTTCATCACTTAGTCGCCGGATTTCCTGTTGGCGTGCCGCATCGGCGCGTGCCGCTTCACCCCTGTCGCCACGCCCGTCGTCGCTGATTTTGAACTTACCTTTGCTCCCTTTATCCGCGACCGCTTCAACTCGAAGCCGCCGAGCTACATCATTTCTAAACTTCGACTTTCCAGGCACGTCGCCGAAAAACGCAGATCGTTCGTCGAGCTTCTTCGCAATCCCGGGAGGCAGATCGATCTTGCCGCGACCCCATGCAGAGTGAATGACTGCATTTCTTAACGGCGTCAGCAACAGAGGTTCGAGCGTAGGTCGAACTGAAGCGAACGTCTGCGGATCTAGTCGCCTGACATTTCTCCGATCGATTACCTGGCCAAACGCATCGATTGGAACAACCGTGACAGCGCCAGGAATCGCGAGGTTAACAAGTTGGGCCGGCACGATATCCGCTCGTGTCAGATAGTGTGGTTGCCAGTTTTCATCGTAATAGCGAGGTACATAGGCCTCACCCGGGGCGAGGGGCACCCAGCCGATCTGATTACTATCGAGAGGCACAAACGCAACCAGTGAAGGCGCATAAGTCGGAGTCGAGTTCACGCCGTCAGGTACCCAATACCACTGGTTACCGACATTGGCCCAGCGGCCATAGTGGTAAGGCGCATAACCCCAGGGCTCGCTTGATACCCAGGTAGCGCCATAGGGATAGTCGTTGGTCCAGTAACCCTGGCTGTAAGGCGCCCACCCCGAATCGACTCGCGGTCGCCAGGCGTAGCCGTAGTTATCAACGTTCTGCCAGTCGCCGTAGTAATCGAGATCGCTTATCCCAGGGATAATCGAACTCACATACTGATAACTCTGATTGCGCCGGTAGGGATCGTAGTAATAAGGATCGTTCAGATAAGCGTCGTAATTGTTGTAACGGCCGTCATAATCATTTCCGTACTGGTAGCGATAGTAATCGTCTACCAGGTATCCCGCGTCGTCGCCATTCAATTTCGAGAGTAGTACCTGTGCCGCCGCCTGGCCGGCAAGGGTCAGGATTTCACCTTTACTAACCTGGCCCGATCCCGCCAGTCCGGCTATCTGGGCTACACCGCTCAATACCGAAACCAGCACGTTACCGTCGTTATCGAACCCGACGTTGTAAAGACCCGGCTCATCAAAGTTCACCGCGCCGTAGGGTGTACCTACTTCAAACAACTCTCCGGGATAACCGACGTCGAAGATTGCCGATCCTTCGCGGAGTGCGAGCTGTGTCCGATCATCATCGAGCGTCACCACGTCGAGCGCAGTGTTTGGATTGAGCCTGGCAAAGTTCCGGCCGGTGAACGCGAGCGATGTGCGCGAATTGTCGCGCGTGTAAATTCGATCTCCGACTGAGAAAGGTTGGTTTTGCGTTGCCGACACCCACTGCGCATCATCGGAAGTTGAGCCGTTGCTGAGTGCCACCTCGCCGTCAACTCTTTGAATCCGCGCGGCGAATGGCAGCTCTTCGGCTGAAGCAGTTTGCTCATGCTTCAGAAACCACATCGTCGCTAACGCAGCGACTAGCGCCACCACTACCGCCACAATCGTCAGGTGCGGCCAAACTTTAATTCTGTTCATTACAAACCTCCTCTCAATCTCCCCAAACCACGGTCTTCATTTGTCGCCTATTCGTGCTCATGATTAACTCTCCATGTGTTACGGGCAAAACGTATGCCTCCAAAAAGGCCGGATTCGCTCGCTAAACCTCACCTTCAACTGAGCGCAATGGATGCTAAATAAAGAAGAGCCTAACCTGGAGAAGTAATGGTTTGGTTAACTTATCGTAAGAATATTATTAGAAAAGCATGGCGGAGCAGCGGGTTGAAGATTGCACGATTTGCAGGATGTCGTAACTATTTAAGGCGTCAGGATCCGGGGTTCCGAGGTGCATGAGGGCTGAATACAGAAGACCAACAACGCTGAAAGCGTTCGCTAATATCAGCCCAGGGTTGCGCTTTGGAAACCTGGCGGCACCGATCATCCCCGCGGAGCGATTTCATTAACACCGCGGCTTCAGCCCGGTGATTAGAAGCCGCACTAAATCCTGAAACCGTTTCAACGGTTTGTGCCGGAATGACGAGAAACAAACAACGCTGAAAGCGTTCGCTAATTTCAGCCCAGGGTTGCGCTTTGGCAACCCTGGGAAAGGAACGTAGTTTTACGCAACCAACTCTGAAGGAGTTGTGTCCGGGGTTCGCAATCCTGCGCAACTCCTTCAGAGTTGCGAAGAATCTCTTGGGAGCATTCTTGAACCCAGGGTTTGAAAGCAAACCCTGGGCTGAAATTAGCGAACGCTTTCAGCGTTATTGCGTGAACGCAACAGGGAAATGAGAACAGTCCACCACAGAGCACACAGGGTTCACAAAGATCGCAGAGACGGTTAGAGTCATTACCGACAACTCTTCAAGACCGGACTAAATTCATCATCTAACCGACGCGTCCAACGCCACACACATGTCCAGCACCATTAAAAATGAATTCGATCGGATCGCCCTCGCCACTGCGGCGTCTCCCGAAGGTGAACTCCACAACAAGCGCCATCACAACTTCCTTCTTCGGCATCTCCCATCAAACTGTCATCACGTGCTGGATATCGGCTGCGGCACAGGCGCCTTCGCCAGACGACTGGCCCAGCGTGCCGATCAGGTGCTGGCCCTTGACCTATCGCCGGAGATGATTCGCATTGCCCGCGAATATTCCGCGCAGCTTTCCAATATTGAGTCGTCGAAAATTGAGTTTGAGGTAGCTGATGTTCTTCAACGGCCTCTTCCAAAGGAGAGCTTCGATTGCATTGCCACGATCGCGACGCTTCACCACCTGCCATACGCGGAGATGCTCTTGAAGATGAAGGACGCACTAAAACCCGGCGGAGTGTTGTTGATCGTCGATTTATTCGAACCGGCCCGCATCTCAGATTCACTCGTAACCGGCTTTAGGGACTCTTTCTTAAACCTTGTGGCGCTCCCCGTAAGCGCCGGCCTGAGGTTGATACATCACAGACGCCTGCTCCCGAGTCGCGAGGTCCGCGACGCCTGGGCCGCCCACGAAGTCCACGATTCTTATCCCACGATGAATGAGGTGCGTTCACTCTGCGCGCGCATCCTCCCCGGCGCAAAGATCAAACAGCATCTCCTGTGGCGTTATTCAATCGTGTGGCAAAAGTCCGGCACACTTTAGTTTGCCGCCGCGTTCGACACCTTAACGATTCGCATACAAGAATATCGGCCGCGTGTAACTTTCTACGCTGCCTGTGGCCCACCTACGACAAACTGAAGGGAGCTCTGATTAAGTTGGTCATCAGTTCGATTTGCCTTAGCCCGCGGAGCGCGGCGATGGCGTAAAGCCTGGGGTGGAGCGAGGCTTTGCAAGCGGAACCCCAGGTACGCGACCGTTATGAGATTCCAGCGCGCGAAGCGCCCGATAGCGCAAACGGTGGAAGCGCTCATGATAATCGGCTGTCGGCCGCTTCGCGGGCTTCAACTCGGGTTTTCCACGGATCCTGGGGTTCCGCTCGCAAGGCCTCGCTCCACCCCAGGCTTTACGCCGTCGCCGCGCTCCGCAGGCTGAGGCAAATCGAAGGCCCGTCAGAAAAACGCGAACCTGATAACAGGTGACCAGGAATTCAAGCAAGTCCAAAAAGAGATCTCAATCACCTGGCTCCGCTAGACTTATTTCCGCGAAACATTTTCTTCGTCAGTAATCGGAACGAGGATGAACTGTTCCCATGTAGCTCAAGTGGGTTCCTGCCCCAGCCCCTCTCGATTGGTTATCGGAACAGGTCCGTCGCGTCTGGATCAAATTCTCGGTAGTCACTCATCTCATCGACAACGCGAAACCGTTCGGTATGAGGCAACATCAGAAAGCCTGGTCCTTTTACTATCGAAGAAACATCCACTCGATTCACAACCCATAGGCCGTTTCCGAGGCGAGTATTCTCAATCGTGATTGTGGTGCCAGGTTTGAGCGCCGAAAGCCAGCCTGAGAGTCCGCCCTGTCGAAACTCTCTCGTCAACTCCGCCTGAAACTTCACGACCATTTTTTCCTGGCCGTCGATCCAGACTTGTCCCTTCAGATCCGACGTCACCCTATTACTGTGCTTCGGTCGCTTGTAATCCGTTTGCGGCGTGAAACCAAAAACGATCACGTCTCTATCGTCGAAACGCTCCCCTGGCAACGCCACGAAATCAAGACCGTCGAACCAGGGGCCGATTTTATCCGGCTCCTTCTCGCGATCCTTCCGGTGCTTTTGCCATTCCTTGTTTGCGTTTGCCTTCTCTTTGGCCAGCTTCTTCGGGTCTAACTCCTTACCGTTCTCACTGAGCATTGCCGTGACGACGAGCCCCTTTCCGCGCGGAAACACGCGATACTCATGCACTCGATACTTCGTGCTTACACCTTCTTTGTCTAACTGATGTTCCGTACGCTTGAGGATGTATGAGTAATAGCGAAGCTTCTCATTTGCCGCCTTATGCTTTTCCTCCACCTCGCGCAACAACGCGTGAATGGCTTCGGGCGTAAGCTGAGCATCAACCTGCGCATCTTGAAATCCTGTCAGAACCGAAAGCGGACCGGGGTCCGCACGGGGGTAGCCCGCTTGGGGCGGTAGATGCGACCAGGTCTCTACTGAAACCCGACCTTGACCCGCCGCTCGTTCGCTGCCCTGTAAGACTGACACTGCAGCAATACTGACGAAAAGGAGCGCGCCGCACGCGGTCAAAGCTCGGCCAGTCGAAAGAGTCCTGTTGTTAGATCTCCTCATGTTCCTGACCTACACCACCCCTCCAGGTTTACCGTTCATCGCGCTTGAAGACTGATAGCGCTCGAAGGCGATTCCGAGGGGCGGGACTGCGATCGGACACACTAACCCTAAGTGTCTTTCCTTTTAAGTTTTACGACTCTGACAGCGGGCTTTGTCTTGAGCCCTTTCTAGGCTGGTAATTGTGGAGTCACATAGTTCGAGTCTTGTGGACCCAATCCTTTCTGGCGAGCTTCGACGTCGCGATGAACACTCCCCCTAGCCAGGACGGCTCTGGTTTGAGTTACCTCCGACGATTTTTTATGAAAGTCCGGGTGCTCGATATTACCTTCCAATACTGCCCTGTAGTGTTCGTAATACTCCCGGGTGGTACTAAACACGGAGGACCATTCCCTTAATTCTCCGTCAACTCGCTCATCCCAATTCTCTTTAGTCTTGGAAGAAACACTACCGTCGAGTCCGCCACCGTAAATCATTACCATATACAAATCATCGGAGTGCGCTTTGGACAATCGATTACGATATCCTTCCAATCTGGACAGTTCTTCGAATGATACGGGATGCCCTGGTCTTTTAATTTCTATAACAACTAACTGACCGTTTCCAGTAAGAGCTAGGAAGTCAAAGCGCTCCCGCTTTCTCTCATCTGACTCATCTTGATATCCCCATTCTCTAAGTTGCTTAGTTACACTCCGTTCCTCGTAGAGGACTTGCCACTCCGGATTCAACAACCACGGTTGGCCCGCCAAGAGATCATGGAGATTGTCCATGCTCCTGCTCGATTTTGTTTCAGGGGCATCATTCACAATTAGGCTTCCAAATTTTTCAACAATGCTTAGCCGACCCTTGATGATCTCCAAAATTGCTCTACTTTCTAGGACGTTCCAATCGGCCAAGTGGGTTAGCAGGGTTTGAAGAGCTTCGGGATCGTCGGCGACCGCCTCAATTTCATCAATGACATCAATGAAGTGTCGATATTCGTAAGCCCGCACCATCGAACTCGCCAGTTCAAGCGCAGGTTCCTTAACAGTTTCAAGGTTTCCAAGTTTGCGCAGGAAGGATTTGACTTGCTTGCGCGTTGCAGCGTCAAGCTTCTCAATACGACTGTTAAGCTCCTCATCTTGAAGAATCCACTCCTCCATTCGGTCGCCATTGCGATCAGACCACTCTCGGAAGAGCTTCCTTGTGACCTGCTTCCCCCACTCAAGCAGGGGTCCTACTCTATCGTTATCCCAATCGATCTCTTGCCGGTCGGTTGAGACGAGATCAGATTCATCATCCGTACCTGAATCTAAGAAATCGGCTTCTATCTCACCGGTTAGATATTTGGTCGCATGCTGACCCGAAGCGGTCGACTCCACTTGAAAGTAAAACGGAGGGGCTTGGGCAGTCTTGCCACGTACGTAAATTGTGAAACCTCGCAGCTCGGGCGAAGGAATAGGATTTTTCGAAAAAGCATACCTATAGTGAACTTCTTGGCCGTCACTCAGCTTTTCTGTAACAAGACCTTCATCGGAGGCAGGCATCCTATACTCAGTAACTATTGTTGGGTCGCCAACGGATTCGTCGTTGACGAAAATATTCATTCGACCCCTGACACGTCGGCTAAACCGCCTAGCTAGGGCTTCTCGAAGTTTTTCCAAATCTAGGACCGTGGAGTGTTTTAGGTCTTGAAGAATAATCTTCGTACCAGTCGCGCTTTTCGCTGAAGGGAGGACGGGCGTGATCACACCCGGAATGACAATGTCTTTAGCCACACCACTCTTCAATTTTAGTTCATCAATATTCATTCTGATATTGACAGATGCACCATCTTTCCAAGAATCCACCGACATCAGTTTTGCTAGTCCGAAGCCCGCCAATTTCCCAATCCCCTTTCGGCCCATTACGGGCCTTGTCTCACTAACGGCTTCCCTGAGTAGCATCTTGCCAAGTGCGGGAGGTTGCATTACTACCGAACTCTTCCTATTGGCTGAACCAGCTTCAGTGTTCACACTAGGAGCTGATTGCTGCCCTACGACAGTCCGGGAATCTTCGCGCCTGTTCCGACCCACGACGAGATATTCGTTCTCGACTTGATCCGCATTCATCCCTTCTCCATCGTCGGTGATAATGATGCGGCTCTTTTCAGCGGAATAATTTCCTCGTTCAGGGGCGGTAATCCAAACGTTATTAGCACCCGCATCCCAACAATTAGCGACGAGTTCTGCAATCGCGACATCTCGCCGTTTGTACATCTGGACACCAAGGTGCTCAAGGGTTCGACCTAAAACAGTAAGATGAAAGTCGCGATGGTTGACCATTTTTATACGAACCTAAAACTGCTGCGGGGCGAAACGAATTGATTATCCTCAAGAACGTGCGGCTGGAAATCACCAAGCCTCAATACATCTCTATTCTTCACGATGCCTCTGATCATGACACAGGATGCAAAGTGTTATGAGGTTATCAACCTCGTTCTCTCCGCCTTTGGCGTGATGTTTTTTATGATGCAACTCCAAATGACGGGGATCTGATCTGTTCCATTGAGCGTGAGTCCAGCCGCAATCCTGACATGCATAGCCATCTTTTGAAAGCACGGCTGTTCTGACCTGATCTGGAATTCTTCTGTCGTGAGGCGGGCTTTGTCTATCTTGTTCCAGTAGGTATGAGCCCACTGGTAAGTCTGGCCTCCCTTTGCTTTTGGTCACGACAGGCCACCCCTCTTCTGTGCTCAACTCTCGAGTTCTTCTGGCCCATTCGGTTTTATCCTTGGCCACATATCGTAGCTCTTCTCCGGTAACTGGCTTACCAACATTCGCCCGCAGGAACTCGAGAATTTTATCTTGTACACCCAAGGGCTTTCGCCTAATGGTGTTGGCTACATTCCACCGGTATGCAGCTTCCAGATCCTGCTCCAAGCTGAGCAACATATAGTCATCCACGCTCATTGTGGATGCGTCGATACCCTCAACGCCAAAATCGCCCTCCGCAGCCATCTCACGCGCGGTATTTCCGCTTATAATAGACCAACCAAACTCAACTCGAAGTTGGCGCACTCGCCTTGCCCATTCACCGATTCCTGCAACCACCATTAATTCATCGCCCGCGATTACTGTGAATGGATATCTTCGCAAATAGAACGAGATGCGTTCTATTCCTGAGGCGGCGTCCTTTTTCTGCACTATTGAGCAACCTAGGTCTCTCAACTTATGAAATGACGGAACCAGAGCTTGTACCTTCGATCTTAACTCGGCTGTCTGAAGCTTTGTCTCAAAGTGCGAAAGAAGGTCAATAAGCTCCCGCCGTATCGCTTCTGGCTCACCTTGTTTACATCTTCGAGGCACGATAAGGCTCCAATATGACTTACCTAAGGAAACTTTCAATCTTGGATGAAAGTTTCCTTGCGTCGTGAGTGCTGCATTCCCAAATTACTAGGGTTTTCCAACCGAGAGATCTTAGTGATCTCTGAGTTGCTGCATCGCGTTGAATATTTCGGTTGAGCTTCCGGTCCCAAAATTCGATATTGGTGGCTGGACGCGCTGACCTCTTGCAACGCTTATGACCATGCCAAAAGCATCCGTGGACGAAAATCAACTTCTTGTGCTTAGGTAACACTATGTCCGGTTTTCCTGGTAGATCACTTCGGTGAAGCCGAAAGCGATGTCCCATTTTGTGCAAGACAGACCTCACCGCCCTCTCAGGTTGGGTGTCACGCCCCTTGACCTGAGACATAATACTGCTGCGCTTCTCTTGGCTAAAGTTATCCGCCACTAACGTTCTTTTCGCGGATCCGAAATAGCTCGCGAACGCAATCTGCAATCCGGGCCGCTAATAACGGTGGTACCGCATTGCCGATCTGTTTTGCTATTTCGATCTTGCTCCCGCAAAATTTGAACGAATCAGGGAAAGTTTGCAACCTAGCAGCCTCTCGGTGAGTAATGGGCCGATGTTTGGCAGGATGAAGGTAGCGGCCTTTTTCGGGTTTAAAAAATTCTGTCCTGATAGTAAACGCTGGTCTGTCCCACCAAAGGCGGCCGAACAAATCAGTACCTCCCGATGTTTTGCGAATCCAACAAGCCGGGGTCAGTTCTGGAGCACGCTTCTGTAGATCGAAGCGATTCATACCTTCCTTGGGAATAGTTTTGTATCTCTTCAGACTCAACGGTGTCGGAGTGCGGCCAAAGTGCAGATCTAAGATGGGGATGTTCGGTCTTATCTCGGTGCCCTCAGGACTAGGAAGGTCACCAATCGCGTCTTTGACGGTACGCCAAGGCTCGGGATTATCAATGTAGTCTCCGTTGAGTTTGAAAAGAGTAGGAGTGGTGCCATTTTTGTTGTTGTAGTGTGTTCGCTTAGGTGGAAAAACCAGCTTAGGATCTGCAAAGGTACATCCGATGATAAAGACACGATGTCGCCTCTGTGGTACCCCGTAATCCGACGCGCTGAGTATCTCCGACGCTATTTCAAACCCGTGCTCCTCAGCCTGCGCGAGATTTTCATCGAACTCGGGCGAACCCTTAAGTTGAGGAACATTCTCCATTACGAACACTTCGGCATCAGACCTTAGGACCACCTCGAAGAATGGCCGCCACAACTGCTTTCTTGGGTCAGTGCCTTTGTTTTTGTTCAGGAGACTAAACCCCTGGCAAGGAGGCCCACCTATCACAACGTCCGCTTTGGGAATTCTTATCTTCGGATCATCCAACAGAGTAACGATATCACCTGGAATACAGTGTCCAAAGTTGCTTCGGTACGTTTCTGCCGCTGCTTCGTTGTAATCATTCGCCCACACGTGTTTAAAGCTATGACCGAATTCCGCTGAGAAGCCTAACGACATTCCACCGGCTCCGGCAAAGAGGTCTATCAATTTGCGACTTGTCGAGTTCTTCAATTCGAGTTAATCAGTTCCTTGTGTGGTGCTCATATCAAATATAGCTTTTTTCTCGTTGACTGTCAGCGAGACCAACCGGATGACATGAATCGGGTTATAGCAAAAGGACTTGTAACGCTGCGCACTTTCGCTCAAATCGACGATCGGCTAGTTGTCTCGATCCTACGTTGTTGATAATCGCCGCGCTCAAGCATAAAAGCGGCGGATTTCTTATTGTCAGATCAAAACAAGGTAAACGATGACTCTACGCTCGCGAACAAGAAGTGTGATCGCGGGAACGTTGGTTCTGTTGTTGATTCTCGCGGTTGTGGTTTTGCTTCGCTTGACGGGGATCCACCGGATTCATCATGAACAGGTAACGGTAGCGTCGCGTGGCGCGGAGCTAGCCGCCACGATTTCACTTCCACGTTGGGGGTCTGGTCCTTTCCCGGCACTCGTTACTGTTCACGGTTCGGGACCCCGGCGGGCTGAGGACTTACGCATCGTTTGGCGCAATCTTGCTCCCGAAGGAGTCGTTGTACTCACTTACGATAAACCGGGAGTCGGAGAATCGACGGGCAGGTTTGAAGAGGTAAGAACCGATACCAGCGAACAACAACTGCGCGGGATTGCCGATGATGTGCTGGCCTGTCTTGAGGTGCTGCGGAAACACCCCACAGGCTGATCCTAAAAGAGTCGGCTTGTTTGGAGGCAGCCAGGCGGGATGGATCATTCGGCTTGCCGCTGATACCCAAAAAGATATTCCCTTTTGCGTGATTCTGTCGGGGCCCGGCAACTTCGTATGGCATGGAGATGTATTACAGCTCTCTTACCGGCGAGGGACAAGGCTCGGGTTCAGGGCTAAGCGCGGATGAAATCGAACAAAGACTGAATACTTATAACGGCCTGGCTGGCTATGAGCCATTGCCTGTGCTGGTCGTTCAACGACGCGCACGTTGTGGCTGTTTGGTGAACGAGACATCGACATACCCGCTCGACGCAGTGCGATGATATAAAGAGAGCTTCAAAGCCGAGGCGCACCTTTTACCATTAAGGTTTACCCTAACGGAAATCACAATCTTGAGGACCACGCGTCGGGTTCGGAATTGAACTTCTGGCCCGACATTGTCGCCTGGCTGCGGGAGCGACAGATTCTCAAGTAGGAAATATTCACTTTGGGGCGTTCATCCAATAAGAGAGAACGATCCACGAACCACACGAAGTGAACACCAAAAACCAGGCTCTGTTAGTGTCGTTTCGTGTTTGTTCGTGGATCGTTCTGTCTGCTTGAATCGACCCACCCGCTACCCGCGTGGTGGTACTGACTTCATGACCCCATGCTTCATCCTGGTCCGGCGGTTGTCATCAAAGTCAACCGATCTCTAATCAACTTAGTGTTTGGGTCGCACGTTATTGATAATCCGCGCCTCGATGAACCTGCTACGTGCAGGTGAACTCGCTTTCGCTCCAGAGGAGCGAGATGTTTATAGCTACACACACGCGCAGAAGATCCCTACGGAGCTTCAGCGTAAAGAAAGAACGCCGGGCTATAGACATCTCGCCCCGCCGGGGCGCTATACACATCTCGCCTCTTCGGCCGAAGCGACAAGCGCACAGGTACGACCATGCGGTACAGGAGGGCACAAGTGCCCGCCCTAAACGACCAGCTGTGGGATGCGGCCTTGGCATTTCCTTTCCGCTGAAAGCGTTCGTCAAACCGCAAGCTGCGATAATCAACTCAAGGTGCGGCGGTTGTTATCGAAAGTCAATGCACATACGAGATGCACTTTTACATCAACGAGAGACAGACAGGAATGTCTGTCCTACTCAGAGCAATCAAGTCTTGAAGTTCTAGTGACAGTAATGACATGCTCTACCCGTAACAGTCCTGATTCGCATATTCGGCCGAACTCTGGTATTCAAAAGCCGCTCTCCTATGACCACTCAGATTGCCATCGTCCTCACTCTGCTGTTTGTCGCACTCGTTCTGTTTGCGACTGAGCGGATCCCGATTGACATCGTTGCGTTGATTCTCGTGGTGTTGTTGGTGGTTACCGGCACGCTCACGGCGAGTGAGGCTTTTGCCGGGTTTGGGAACGACATCGTGATCACGATTGCCGGACTGTTTGTCCTCACCGGCGGGCTGGCGAAGACTGGAGTGATTGATGCGGTTGGGCGGCGCTTGCAGGGAATTGCCGGCGGCAATGAATTTCGCATGGCTGCGATGGTGATGACTGTGGCCGCGCTGTGTGCGGCCTTCATGAAGAACACGACCACCACGGCGATCTTCCTTCCGGTCGTACTCGGTATTGCCGCACGCAAGAGTATTCATCCGTCAAAACTTCTTATGCCACTCGCTTTCGGCGCGATACTCGGCGGCACCTGCACGCTGATCGGCACGTCGACCAATCTCGCGGTCAGCGGCGCCATGACGCGCTATGGCCTCGAACCTTATTCGATGTTTGAGCTGACGCGCGTCGGCGTACCCATCGTCGCCATCGGCATGCTCTACATGCTGCTCGTAGGACTTCGACTTCTA
>Ga0190270_10000565_pt1 | contig 16165 bp, 12 predicted proteins | sample Popmic320T_FD_133748 | JGI IMG/M metagenome (GOLD analysis project Ga0190270, IMG submission 133748) | Populus adjacent soil microbial communities from riparian zone of Weber River, Utah, USA - 320 T | ecosystem: Environmental > Terrestrial > Soil > Riparian zone | place: USA: Utah | collected...
CCAGCGTGGCGTTGGATCGCATCGTTGAAGGTGAGCGACAGTCCGTCATGCATCAACTCGGGCCGCGTGCGGACGCCCCAGAGCGGAGGAGTGCGCACCATGTTCCTGGTGCCAGCGCCGCCGTTCTGGACGATGCCGTCGCCCGTCCCAATGTCGTGCAGCAGAAAGTCGCTGAACGGGCGGATTGTCTTGTTGCCGAGGGCCGCCGGGACGGTGAACGCGCCCCGGTTAATCACGGCGCCCGCAGGGAGAGTGGTAAACGAGGACGTGTGGCAGATCGCGCACCCTATTTGCGCAAACAGAGTCGCGCCGTTATTGACGGCGGTGGTGATCGGGCCGCGGCCCGGCGCCCTGGTTTGTCTCATGAATTGGGCGAAGGCTAACACGTCTTCGCCCTCGTCTTCAGGGTCTTCGACGGTATCGAAGGCGGCGACCGATCGGCCCAGAGAGTTGTTCTCCGTCAATCCATCGCTGCCGTCGAAGGGATTGGTGATCCCCATCTCGTTGAGGTAAGCGTCGCCGGCGAAGGAGACCAGGCTGGCGTGCTGGGCCTTCCACCCGAAGCGACCGGTTCGCGTCAATCCGCCGGCCTCGACCACCGCAACATCGATGCGCGTCCCTGCGAAGCCAGCTGGCTGGGCTCGCCTAACGTCCTCAATGTCGTTGCTGTCGATGGCCTCTATGAAGCCATCGCCGATGGTGTTGAGGGAGGTGCGGAAAGCCCTGACGTTTTGATTGGCGATGACGTTCAGGGTCTCCGCGATGGGGGCCGCGATGGACCTAAGTTGAATCAGCGACCGGTTCTGGTTGCTCGGCGGTTCGGTAAAGACCCCGCCGACAAAATTCCCGGCCCTGAGTTCCCGGGTCTGGCTGCTGCCGCCGACAACCGTCTGACTGTGGCATGAGGCGCAACCCTTATCGTTGTAGGTAGGCCCAAGTCCATCCTCGACGCTTTCGACCTCGCTGAAGATGAATTTGTTGTCTTCAAACGAGCGGAGCGGAACCGGCTCTCCCGCGCACTCATCTATGGGACTGCCCTTGGCGCCAAACCCGTTGTGCAGATCGTCGACAAGTTCGCTCAATTGGGTCGTGGGAGCATTTGTCGCTGTTTGGGATCCTGCGACGGAATTCGGCAGTATCGTCAGACAAACTAGCGCCGCCACCACAAAGGACAATGCGATTATAAGCTTCAGTGACTTCATGGAGTTTTCCCTTTCTGGGTTGGGTTATGTGGGGCACGATGGATAAAGCGCTGTTTTTAGAAGCTGGCCTGATTTCAGAGGAACATTACTTACACGGGGTTAGCGCGTAACGACCTGGTGAATTTGAGCGTAGGACAGACACCACGCGCATTCATCAGGCAAGTAACTGGGACAGACCTGCCTGCGTTAGCGAAAGACTGGGCAACGTCGTTCTATTGTTGAATTATTGCGGATAAAGTGAAGACGGCCCCAAGCGCCTGCGCCTACTCGGAAATTAATTAGTGCGATAAGGGAGGAAAGATTTTGTGTGAAGTAGCAATATACTTAGCAATATACGTATTCAATATATATATGATGTATGCTGTGGCAAAGATACTCGCCGCTCATAGAACTGTCAACTATTTAACCGTTAAATGCGACATCAACCCGTAGTATTATCGGATGATCGCCTCAGGGCGCGCTTACCGGATTAATCCGCCAGCCGTCTTACATCCATAGTGAACACATGATTCATTTTTTCGAGCTGCTAATTTCGACCATCGCCTATCGCCCCTACGTCTTCATTTTCTTCGCCTGCTACCTATTTCTGGCGATCACCCACATCGGCTGGCGTCGCACGGCGCTCTTCACGGCGGTCGCCTACGGGGTCGCGTTCCTGTGCGAGTGGAGTTCGGCGGTCGCCGGGACGGGGTTTCCGTTCGGCCTCTACTATTACATTGATCAGACCAGCCATCGTGAGCTGTGGGTCGCCGGCGTGCCGTTCATGGACTCGCTCTCGTTCACGTTTCTGTCTTACGTCAGTTGGGAGTTGGCGACGATGTTGCTGGGCCGTTTGAAGGCGAGTTGGCGCGACGTTCAGGTGATGAACGGCGGCGAGACGCGGAATCGTTGGGCGACTGCGGCGCTCGCCGCGTTCCTGATGATGTACCTTGACATCATCATCGATCCCGTCGCGCTGCGCGGCGACCGCTGGTTCCTGGGCAAGATTTATTATTACCCCGACGGCGGAAGCTATTTCGGAATCACGCTCGCCAATTTCGTCGGCTGGTATTTCGTCTGTTTCGTGATCGTGCGCCTCTTCGCGGCGCTAGAGAAAGTTGTCTTCGCAAAGGCGTCGGGCGCGGGCGCCGGCGTTTGGATCTATCGCTACAAGGCGCTGGGGCCTGTCGGTCTATATTTCGGCGTGCTCGGGTTCAATCTTTTCATGACGTTCCGGATCGGCGAGCGCGAGCTGGGCGTCGTGGGTGTGATTATTGTCTTGCCGCTGATCGTAATGGTAGCGCTCAAGATTGCGGATTGCGGACTGCGGACCGCGGATTGACCAATCATATCAATCCACAATCAACAATCATTCCTCTTCAATCCGCAATCCGCAATCCGCAATCCGCAATCCGCAATCAGAAGCCGAGTCCTTTGGTGTTGAGCTTGACGCGCAGCAGGGCGGTGTTGGCCGTGATGTAGAGCGTCGAACCGTCGTCGCCCCAGCCCACGTTCGAAGTATTCACGCCGGTGTCGAAGGTCCCCAGATGTTTGCCGTCTGACGAAAAGACCAGAACTCCGCCAGGCCCGGTGGCGAAGAGGTTGCCGTCTTTGTCCACCTTCATTCCGTCTGGCAATCCGGGGCGCTTCGCCTTGGCCCATGCCGTCGCGTCGAAGAAGACCTTGCCGTTGGCGATCGTTCCGTCAGGCTGCGCGTCATAAACCATCCAGATCGCCTTGTCGGGGTCGGACGACGCCACGTAAAGCTTCTTCTCGTCCGGCGAGAAGGCGATGCCGTTCGGGCGCGTGATCTCTTTGGTCAACAGGGTCAGCTTGCCGTCTTTCGACAAACGATAGACGCCGCAGAAATCCAGTTCGCGCGCCGGGTCTTCCGCTCCCTTCGGCAGGCCGTAGATCGGGTCGGTGAAGTAGAGGTCGCCGTTCGACCTGTAAGCCAGGTCATTAGGGCTGTTCAGACGTTTGCCGTTGTATTTGTCAGCCAGCGTCGTTTTGGTTTTACCGTCGTCTTCGAGTCGTGAGACTCGCCGGTCGCCGTGCTCGCAAGCGATCAGGCGGCCCTGAGAATCATAGGTCAGACCGTTCGTGCCGGGTTCGCGCCCTGTGAACGGCTCTTTGCCCGTGTAACCGGCGGGCTGCATAAAGACGCTCTCGCCTTTGCCCTGCTGCCATTTGATGATCGCGTTGTTAGGGATGTCGGAGAAGAGCAGGTAGCTCTCTTTGCGGTTCCAGACAGGCCCTTCGACCCACTCATGCCCGTCGACAAGCTTCTCGACCTTGGCGTTTGCGGGAACGAGTTTGTCGAAGGCCGGGTCGAGGCTGACGATTTTGGCCGCGGAACCCGATTCGGTCGGAGCCGGCGTTGAACTGGTTTTGTTTTCCATAGCCCCATTATAACAGGACGCAAACAGCATAACGGTCGCGACGGCCAAGGCCGTCGGAAACAAGGACGACAATCTTTTCATATATCTCCTCTGAAAACCCCGATTTTCATTTTTTCAGGATGTCGCTCGCGATCGGCGAGCGCCACGATTCGTCAACGGCGCCGGCGGTTTTGATCGCCGGTCGATCATCGACAATACCGCTGCGCGCCCGAAGGCCGCAAGGGTTTTCGATCTACCCGTTGTTAACTATAAAATGAGCGGTGATGAAATCATTTCGAGTCTCAATCCGAATTCCGGCTTTGATTTTAGCGTCAGCCGTTCTGTACCTGCTCTGGCTGATCGGCAAGTATCTGACCGCGCCTTTCAAAGGAGTCAGACGGCGGTGGCGGAAGATGATGATGAGCGCCTGGGGACGGTCGGTGGCCGCGATCATAGGAATGCGCATAGTCACGAACGGCGACCCCCCGAGGCCTCCGTTCTTTATGGTCTCGAACCATCTGAGCTACGTCGACATCGTCGTCTATGCGGCGCGTCTGGGGTGCGTATTCATTTCCAGAGGCGACGTCGCCGATTGGCCCGGCATAGGATTGCTGACTCGCAGCGTTGGCACGATCTTCGTCAACCGCGAAAAAATGCAGGACATCCCCCGAGTCATCAGAGAGATAAACCAGGCGTTGGATGAGGGGATGGGTGTGGTCCTATTCCCGGAAGGCGTGAGCGGCGCAGGCGACCGTGTCCTGCCGTTTCATCCGTCGCTGCTCGATCCGGCGGCGAAGGCGAACTATCCGGTCTCTTACGCCTCGATCAGTTACCGGACCATGCGGGACGAGAAGCCTGCCTATCTGGCGGTAAACTGGTGGGAAAATGTGTCGTTCGCGGAACACGCCAGGGAACTGTTGAAACTGTCGAGCATCGAAGCGTCCATCACATTCGGCTCGCACGCTATCAGGTCTGACGACCGCAAGGCGCTGGCGAAGAGCCTGTGGAGCGCCGTCAGTGATCAATTCACCCCGATGGTCGATTCGGCCCTGTTGGACAGCAAAAATTGATATTCAGGTGGAGTCGTTCATGTCACATTGCGACGCCCTGAAACAATGAAAAGCGTAGTTCGTAGTCCCGCCTTTAGGCGGAAGCGTTTGGGGTCACGGAATGGATCTGCGTCTGGCTCTTCCGCCTAAAGGCGGGACTACGAACGATTTTCCGAGGAGTTGATAGCTCATTTGAGTTTGATCTCGTAAAACGCTTTCTTAACAGAGGCGTTATCTCCGGGCCAAACCGCCCATCCATCCCAGGCGCCGCTCTCTTTCCGCATGCATCGCGTATGAACCCGAATCAGGCTGTGGTCGCGCGGGATCTCGATCAGGTTGTAAAGCCGTGGGGTTGACGGCGGGCGATAGGCCGCGACGGCCCCGAACGATCCGGCCCCGGCCATGTGCAGCTTGCGGATCGGATGCAGATAACCGACCAGATCGGCGCGGTCTTCGTGGACGTGGCTGTCTAGGCAGAGCTTGAAATCGGCCTTGCGCAATCTTTCGATCGTGCTCTCGTCGTAGAGTCATGGCTTCTTGATTCGACTTTTGCCGAGAATGCACGCTGGAAGCGATGCGTACCCAGGCTCTCCTCGGGTCATTCGTTTTGGCTTCGCAGTCTTTAGATTTATAATCATTGCATCCCACAATTTATCGCCCTCTGTGGTTGGGTCAGTACCGCGAGCGGTATTGAAATGGAAAGGAAAACGATGATGAAGAAGCTGATCGTTCTTGTCGCCGCATGTTCATTCGCCCTGGCGATTTACCTGCCTGGAACTGTTTCGAGTAACACCTCGGACAAAAATTCGGTCACGTTCGCGAAGCAGATTGCGCCGATCTTTCAGAAGCGGTGCGAGGAGTGCCATCGTGAAGGCGGGATGGCGCCGATGTCGCTGGCGACTTACGAAGAGTCGCGGCCCTGGGCGCGATCGATCAAGGAAAAAGTCGCCGGCCGCGAGATGCCTCCTTTCCACGCGGCGGGCGCGGTGGGCCGTTATTTGAATGATCCGCGCCTGACAGACGAGGAGATCGCGACGGTCGTCAAATGGGTCGACGGCGGCGCGCCGAAGGGCGATCCGAAAGATTTGCCGGCGCCGGTTCGATGGAAGGACGAATGGCCGTTCGGCGAGCCTGATCTGGTCCTCAAACCGAAACAGGCCTACCCCATCAAAGCCACCAAGCAGGATCAATACGTCTTCTTCGTTTTCGATCACGTCTTGCCCGAAGAAACCTGGGTTCGCTCGGTTGTGACGCGTCCGGGCAATCTGAAGGCTGTGCATCACGCCAACACCCACGTCGTGACTCCGGCGCTCAAGGCCCCGGAGTCTGGCTTCTTCGAGGGCGATTTCGAGCCTTCGGCGCGCGGAACGATCATGGTCTCGGGCTGGGCGCCGGGCGTGCAGCCCGTCACCCTGGCTGACGGGGTGGCGATAAAGATTCCGAAGGGGATGCGCTTCGGTATTCAGATCCATTACGCCCCGGTGGAAAAAGATACGATTGATCAAACCCGGGTCGGGGTCTATTTCGCCGACGGATTGATCAAGAAACATATGCGAGTGCTGTTCGGCGACCGCAAAGACCTCAACATTCCGCCCGACGACCCGAACTATTCGCTGACCTCGACGAAGACCTTCGACGCCGACTCGGTCATCAGTTTCTTCCACGTTCACATGCACCTGCGCGGCAAATCCTACCTGATGAGGATGACTTATCCCGACGGTCGTCAGGAGGTGGCGTTGGAAGTCCCGCGGTACGATTTCAACTGGCAGCGGACTTACGTGCTCAACGATCCGATACGCGTTCCGAAAGGGACCAAAGTCGATTTCATCGGGACTTACGACAACAGCCCGAAGAACAAATTCAACCCCGACCCTTCCCAAATGGTGAAGTGGGGCGAGAAGACCACCGACGAGATGATGCAGGGGAGAATGTTTTATGAAGTCGCGGACGAGAATTTGAACGTGCAGGTGAAGAAGGGACGCGCCGTCGCTCCTAGCGCGTCGGTGGGCCAGCAGAAGTAAAATGCAACAACGCAGGGGCTCCCTTTTCCCCGCCCAGTCGCGTCGATCACAAATCCGGGCGGGGAAAACCCGCCCCTACTATGTGGAGTACCTGAACAGTCACAGCCGAAAATCATCGCTCATCGTGTTCATTTGCTTACAGCGCCTGGCGCCCTGGACATCCGCCAATTTGACAGCGATTGTGTGTAAGTTTCCAGGGCCTTCTCTCTCTCTCCGAGGGCGGAATAAACGGCGGCGAGTTGCGCGAGCGCGTTGTTTTCGCGCCGGCGGTCTTTCAACTCCCGCCAGAGGGCGACGGATTGTTCCAGGCTTTCGCGCGCCTTCTCCTTGTCGCCGAGCGTGAACTGTAGTTCGCCGGCGCTCGCGAGCCCTCCGGCCAGTCGCGCCTTGTCACCCAGGTCACGGCAGATAATCAGGCTTTGCTGGTAAAAATCGAGCGCCGGGTTCAATTCGCCTAGCGCTTGATGAATGAAACCCAGGTTGCCGAGCGCAGTCACCTCGCCACGCCTGTCGCCAATCAGCCGGCGCAGTTCCAGCGCTTGTGAAAACGCCTCGGCCGCCCGCCGAAAATCTCCGGAATCAACGTATAGTCCGCCCATGCCGCTGAGCGTCGCCGCTTCGCCGCGTTTATCGCCAGCCAAACGGCGTAGCGGCAGAGCCTCCTCATAAAATTTCAACGCCTGCTGCGGCAAGCCGAGGCTGGCGTAAATATTGCCGACGTCGTTCAAGGTCGTGGCGACGTTGCGGTTGTCATTGATCTCGCGCCAGAGGGGCAGCGATTGCATATGAATATCGATCGCGCGTTGGCGCAGTCCCTGCGTGACGGCGATATACGCCAGGTTGTTGAGAGTCACGGCCTCGCCGCGTTTGTCGCCCGCCGCGCGCCAGAGAGGCAGTGATTCTTGGAAAAGCTCAACTGCCTGATCAATTTGACCGGCTCGCGCGGATAAGCCTCCAAGGCTGTTGAGCGTCGACGCCTCGCCCTGCCGGTCCTTTGCGGCGCGCCACATCCCCAGCGCCTTTTGGTACTGATCGAACGCCTGTTGTGGCTGCCCCTGTTCTTCGTAAATTTTGCCCAGGTCGAACGTCGCAGACGCCGCGCGATTTTCGCCGCCGACAGTTCGTATCAGGCTTGAAGTCTGGACGATCAGGCGCGCGCGCTCGAAGAGGCGCTGCGCCTCTTGTTTGTCGCCCAGGGAATTGTGGACGCGCCCGAGCCGCGTGAGCGTGCCAGCTTCACTCTGGCGGTCCTTCGCCTCTCGCCAGAGCGGCAGCGCCTGGTTGTAATAATTGATTGCCTGCCGTCGATCGTCCAGCGAGTCGGCGACCGCCGCGAGTTGGGTGAGCGTATGCGCGATCTCGCCGGGCTCGGCGGCCTTGCCGGCGGAACGCAGCAGCCGGAGCGCGTCCTCGTATTTCGACAACGCGGCGCGCATAGATACAATCACGCCGGTCGCGCGGAGGTCTTCGGCCTCGCCCCACAACTTTTTGGCCGCGCTCCGGCTCTCTTCGGGCGTCATCGGAACATGGTCCGATTTCTGACCGGCCCCCAGACTGGCGTCTGACAGCGGTGGCAAGGTCAGCCTGAACGAGCGATCGCCAGAAGCATCAGCTTTTGATGAGATGGTGGATGAAGCGGGCGGAGTTTCGCGCCCCGTGGGCGGCGGCGCCGCTGGTCTATCCTGCGCCAGGGCGGAAGCAAAAAGGGCAAAAAGGACAAATAGAGATTGGGCAATGGGCAGAGGGGAGTGAGAAGAAGAGGTAAGGAGATAAGGAGAAGGGGAGACAAGGGAGGAAGAAAATTCCTCCTCCTTGTCTCCTTGTCTCCTTGTCTCCCCTTCCCCTATTCCCCACTCCCTGTTCCCCTTTTTGTCTCCCCTGACTTCCGTCATTTCGACATCACTCTATCTTGCCGAAGCGCAGAACAATGCCGGTCGAGATCCGGAGATTGTTGCTGCTTGTACTATCGCCCACATTAAGGAGGTCCAGTTTCGTCCTTACATAATCGGCCTGGACCAACCTGACCGCGAGTTTGCTGCCGAGACCCTTTATATCGACTCCGCCTCCGATAGCGAACGCGAAGCCGGTGTCAGTGATGTCACCAGGGATCGCATCATTCTCCAGTTTGACTCGCGCCACCCCGAACAGGGCGTGGGCGAATGGCTGAATCGGACTGCCATTTCTAAGCCTGAACTGCGGGCCGAACAGAAATAGGGTCTGTCCCAAATCTGTGCGCGGGGTGACATTAGTCAGAAAATCGCCGAAATGGCCGCTCACGTCACCTTTGAGCGCGATCGATTTTCCGAAGATGGTTACGGCGCCCGATATGTTATACCCGTTCAAATCCCGATCCTGGCCGTCAACATTCTGGTCTTCGAGGCGCATGTATGAGTATCCACTGAAAACTTCCACGCGGGAGCCTTCCTGCGCCTGAGCTATGACGGGCAGCGCAAGCGTCAACGCCACGATAAGAAACAGTTTCTGCATGTCAAATTTCCTCCTTAATACTATGCCTTGACTCCATGGACAATCGTGGGATTTAAGCAAAAGTCTCCAAGCAATGGGGGCGTACTCGTTTCTTCCGCCTGTCCGATTGACCTCGGATTAGGTTGAAAAATGGTTACGAAGTTACCTGCAAATATCCGAGGAGCGAGTAAGTTACGGGGAACGGCAATCACACGGGGCCAAAGGATACGGCGTTATGATATGCGATTTGGCCCAGAATGCAAATTCAAAAATTCAGTTGGAATATTAGCCGCGCCGGTCTGTATAATGCCGGCCGCGTTCACGGATTTGGTCATTGTTTCGGCTATCAGCCAGAAAGGGAAGGCTTCCAGTGATCCAAGATCAATACAATTATCCTCTGCCGACTCCGCGCCTGGGACTGCGTGAGGCCACACGCAATTTGGGCCTATACAATCCCTACCTCGACGCCGGCAAATCGAAAAATTCGGTTGTCGTCGCGCTGATGTGGCTGGGCTTCGCCGTGGTCGGGTTGATGGTGGCGGGGCTGATGATCTTTAATGTCGGGATCGGCGGCGCGATTGTGGGGGCGGTATCGGCGATTATCCCGGCGAGCTTTTACCTGGCCCTCTTTTTGTGGCTGGATCGTTACGATCCGGAACCGCCCGGACGGTTGATTTTCGCCTTTGTCTGGGGAGCCGTCATCGCCATCTTCATCGCCTATATCGTCAACACTGTCTTCGGAATCATATTCGGAGGGACGTTGGCCGCCATCGTCTCGGCCCCGATTATCGAAGAGGGCGGAAAGGGCGGCTGTGTGCTGATTATCGCGTTGTTCTTCCGCAGGGATTTCGACAGTATGGTTGACGGCATAGTCTACGCTGGCGTAGTGGCGTTGGGGTTCGCGACGGTGGAGAACATCAGCTATTACGGCGAGAGCATGGTCTCGGGCGGTACGGGCGGCCTGTTCAGGACTTTGATCCTTCGCGGCGTTCTTTCGCCTTATTCGCATGTCCTGTTCACTTGCATGACGGGCGTCGGCATCGGCATCGCGCGCGAGACTCACGACAAGGCTCTGAAGATCGCCGCGCCGATCATAGGCTATTGCATCGCGGTCTTCTTACATGCGTTCTGGAACAGTCTGGCCGTCCTCGGGGGCGCCAAGCTCTTTTTCCTCGGGTATCTTCTGATCCAGGCGCCGATGTTCTGCGCCTTCATCGGCCTGACCCTCTACCTGGTTCACCGCGAAGGGCGGATTCTGAAACAGTCGCTCTCGGTGGAGGTCAAGCGCGGGTTGATCACACAGCGCCAACTCGACATCGCCATCTCGGTCTTCCGCCGCACTGGTTGGGTCGCTTCGGCCATCGGCGACGGCCGGCTCTTCGGCGCGCGACGCCAGTTTTTACGCTCGGTCGCGAAACTCGGCCTTTGCCACTGGCACGTACAGCGCGCGGCGGAAGCAGGCTCGGAGACCGCCAGCTTTCCATTGATCACTCAATTTCAAGCCGAAATCTTTTCGCTGCGGGATAAGGTTGAGACGTGATGTGACGATCGTTTTCTCGGTCGCGGCAGCGACCACGTGAGCCTGGCCCGGTTTTTAGGCGGCGCGCCCGCGTCCTCGCGGGCAGGCGCGTGGCTGTGAGCCTGCCCGCGAGGACGCGGGCGCGCCGCTTTATGCTCCCGTCGCCAGCCGCATGATCTTCTCCTCAGTCGCCTCATCGCAGTTCAACTCGCCGGCCACTCGCCCTTCGTGAAACACGGCGACGCGGTCGCTCATCCCGAGGATTTCGGGCAACTCCGAAGAGACCATAATCACCGCGCCGCCCGCTTCGGTGAAGCGCCGAAGCAAGTGATGGATTTCCGATTTCGATCCGACGTCGACGCCGCGCGTCGGTTCGTCGACGATCAACACGCGCGGGCGCGTCGCCAGCCATTTCGCCAGCAGGACTTTTTGTTGATTGCCGCCCGACAGCGCGCCGACGGCGCGTTCCAGGTCGGGAGTCTTGATCGCCAGGTCGCGCGTGAAGCCGGCGCTCAGCCGTTGTTCTACCGAACGTCGCATCAAACCGGCGCCGCTGCAGGCGCCCAGACTCGCGGCGACGACGTTCGCCATCACGCTCTGGGCCAGGAACAATCCCTGATATTTGCGGTCTTCGGGCGAGTAGACGACGCCTAGGCGCAGCGCGCCGCGCGGAGAATCGATTCGGACTCGCCGGCCGTCAATCAAAACCTCCCCGCCGTCGAGCCTGGCGTGACCGATCGCGGCCATCATCGCATCCGTGCGTCCCGAACCGATCAATCCTGCAAGCCCCAGAATCTCGCCCCGGCGGACCGCCAAATTCACGTCTTTGAATTTGCCGCGGGCCGTCAGGCCGCGCAATTCGAAGATGACTTCGCCGGCGCGACTGGCTTTCGGCGGGTAAAGATTTTCAAGCTCGCGCCCGACCATCATCCTGATGATTTCGCCGGCGTCGGTCTCGCTGCGCCTCCGCGTCCCGACCAGCCGACCGTCGCGAAGAACCGTAACGCGGTCGGCGATGCGGAAGATTTCGTCCATCCTGTGCGTGATGTAGACCAGGCCGAGTCCGCGATCGGCGAGCCGCCGTAGCAGTTTGAAGAGCAATTCGACTTCGCTCGCTTCGAGCGATGACGTGGGTTCGTCCAGGACGAGCAGTTTCGCCTCGACCGCGAGCGCCTTCGCGATTTCGACGATCTGGCGTTTGGCCAGGCTGAGGTCCTTGACCGGCGCGTCGGGCGCTATCTCCAACTCGAACTGATCGAGCAGTTCCTTCGCCCTCGCGTTCAGCTTGCGCCAATCGATCAGGCCGAGCGGGCCGAAACGCCGCGGCTCGCGCCTGACGAAGATGTTTTCGGCGACCGTCAGGTTCGGCGCAAGGCTCAATTCCTGATGCACGAGGCTGACGCCGAGCGCCTGGGCCTCCGCCGCGTTCTGCGGATTGATCTCGCGCCCGTCGAATATGATCTCGCCGCCGTCTTTCCCCACAACTCCGGCAAGAATTTTCATCAAAGTGGATTTGCCCGCGCCGTTTTCGCCCACCAGCGCATGAACCTCACCGCGCCGCGCCTCGAAATCCACCCCGGCGAGCGCCCTCGCGCCGGGGAAGGACTTCGTTATTTCGCGCATCTGGAGGATTGCGGATCCATTGATTGCGGATTGCGGATTGCGGATTGCGGATTGATTTTCGCTCGGCGCCGTCCGGTCTCGATTTTCACTCTCAATCGGTGTCATAGTTTTTATCCAGCCGTTTGATAACTGCGAATCCGCAGTCCGCAATCCGCAATCCGCAATCACCTCGCGGCTCCCGAGTCGGCGTCGAAGAGTTTCGTCAATACGGGGCCGCGTTTCTCCTCGTCGTAGAGGATGCTGATCAGGCCGCTCCAGGGTTTAATCTCCTTTTTCCCTCCACCGCTGATCATGATATTCGGCTCGGGATACTTGAATACTTCGTCTTTGCGGACTCGCCACTCGCCGCCGACTGCGCGCCGCAGCGTCTCCCCGTAATACGCCGTCAGCTCTTGAAATAATTGCGGATCGGTCTGCATCGTCGAATGCGACCTCAGATAGCCGGCCAGATAAGCGTCGACGCGCTTCAAGCTCGCGCGCGAATAGTCGAGACCGCCCGCGCCCAGCCGCAGGCGTTTTTCGAGCCTCGCGACCAACTGCGGAATGTCTTCTACCAGCTTATTGCTGTCGGGGATCAAATCTTCGAGCACGTGAGGGACGCGGTTCGCTTCCTTGTAAGCCAGCTCCGATTCATAAAGCAAGCCGTAACCGGGCACGGTCGTCGGCCTCAATTTTCTTCGCGGATCGGGCGCGGTTATGGGGTAGTAGACCTCGAGCACCTGCCCGCCGCTCAATTTCGTTCTGCTGAATTTCCCCGGTTGTTTGCTCAAATTTCCTTCGTTTTCGTTAGCCAGCAACTTTTGAGCCTCGGCGAAACCGATCTTGCGCGGCGCTGGTCTCTTTGGCGTTTTCGACGGCTGGCTTAAAGAGTTTCTCTCGAATGGGAGGATCAAAAGGGCGGCGATTAATGAGAGCCGCGCGATCTGATAATGCGAATACTGCAAGCGAATACTCCTTTGCTTGATGATTGTGTTGCCGTTACAGTACCGCGGGCGGCGCCGAGGGACCCCCCCTCGACGCCGCCCGCGGCGCCGTAATTATGGTTGCGGATGAACGAGGCCGGCAATGACTTTATAAAAGCCGGTTGTAGTGGGTCAAGGAGACCGAATGATGCGCCTCATCTATAGCTTTTTGCTCGGCATCGCGGCTGTCGCGATGCTTCCTTATTTCATTTACCAGGCCATATTCAACCGCAAGTACGTAGGCGGCCTCGGTCAGCGTCTGGGCTTCTTGCCGAACATGCCGCCCGACGCATTGAACGAGAAATGGGGATCGGGCTTGCGCCCGGCGGTCTGGATTCATGCGGTTTCGGTCGGAGAGGCGCTGGCCGCAAAGCCGCTGATCGCCGCGTTGAAGGCGCATTTTCCACAATACCGCTTGATCGTCTCGACCACCACCGCTACGGGGCAGACCGTCGCGCGTTCACGCCTGACCGAAGCCGACTGGGTTTGTTATTTTCCGTTCGACTGGGGCTTCAGTGTGCGGCGCGCGCTCGACGCGATCAGGCCACGGGTGGTCATCCTGATGGAGTCGGAACTTTGGCTCAATTTTTTGAGCGAATGCGAAGCGAGGGAGGTCCCGGTGATCGTCGCGAACGGCCGCGTCTCCGATCGCTCATTCGCGCGTTCGCGGAAGTTCGGCTTCTTCGTCCGGCGGCTCTACGTTCTGGTCACGCGATTCGCCATGCAGAGCCGCCTCGACGCAGAACGCGCGATCGAATTGGGCGCGCCCGCCGGCCGCGTCGCCGTCGCTGGGAATCTCAAATTCGACATCGGGGACGCTCATGATTCGCCGAAGGTCGTCGATGCGGCGAAAACTTTCGCGCTCGATTCCGCGCCGCTGGTCATCGCGGGCAGCACGACCGAAGGCGAGGAAGAAATGGTCCTCGACGCATTTGAAGGGTTGCGAAAAGAAGGCGTCTTCGGGCGGGTCAGATTGCTCGTCGCCCCGCGACATCCGGAGAGGTTCGACGTCGTAGCGCGGTCGCTCAAATCCTCGCGACTGCGGGCGGCGCGCCGCTCATCGCCCGAAGGCGGTTGCGACGCCGACGTGATTCTGCTCGACACGGTCGGGGAGTTGGCCGCCCTCTACCGGTTCGCTTCGGTCGTCTTCGTCGGCGGAAGCCTGGCCCCGAAAGGGGGACACAACATTCTGGAGCCGGCGCTATACGCGAAGCCGATCGTCGTCGGACCTCACATGGAGAATTTTCGCGAGATCGCCACGGAGTTTCTTCGCCGTGGCGCTCTCCTTCAATTACGCGGCGCCGACCCCCGCGCGTTGACCGCGGAATTACGGGACGCGCTCGCGCGTCTGCTGGGCGACAAGGATTACGCCGAGACGCTCGGCTCGAACGCCCGCCGCGCAATTGACGAAAATCGCGGCGCGACGGCGCGGACTGTCGAGATCGTCGCGGAATATTTATAGATTTCAAGCGGAAGAGTTTCAGCCACGAATGAACACGAATGGACACGAATTGTAGTGAAGAGAGAAACAAACGAGGCGCCAAGATCAAGAGAGAAATTCGTGTCCATTCGTGTTCATTCGTGGCTGAAACTCTTTCCTTGCCAGGATTAGTTTATTTATGTTTCTGCCGCCTGTGAGTTATCCCTTCATTTACGCGCCGGCCAAACTTTACGAATTGTGCGTGCGCGCGCGCGCCGCGTTTTACGAAAACCGCTTTTTCGAGGCGCGCAGATTGAAAGCGCCCGTGATCAGCGTCGGCAATCTGACCGTCGGCGGCGCCGGCAAGACTCCCTGCGTGGCTTTCCTGGCTCGCTTCCTGCGTGACGAAGGATATGAAGTCGCCATCCTGAGCCGCGGCTACAAGCGCGAGAGCCGGGGACGCGTCGAAGTCTCGAACGGAAGGGAGATTCTGTGCGGGCCGAATGAGTCGGGCGACGAGCCTTTTCTGCTGGCGAAGTCATGCCCCGGCGCGCGCGTGGTCGTGGATCGCGATCGTTACGCGGCGGGCGAGTGGCTTGAAGCGCGCGGCCGGATTTCGGTCTTCGTTCTGGACGACGGGTATCAACACCTGCGGCTGGGGCGCGATTTGAACCTGCTGTTGATAGACGCCTCGGAACCGCTCGATCAGGCGAAGATGATCCCGTTCGGACGATTGCGCGAGCCCATCACCGCGATGCGCCGCGCCGACGCGGTGATCGTCACGCGGAGCGATCAGCCGTTCGATCGTCGCGCGCTCGAAAATGCTATCGGGAAGTTCGCCCGCGCGGACACGCCGGTTTTTTACGCCCATCATAAGATGACGGAGCTGATCAATCTCGATGGCGCCGGGGGAGTCAGCCCGGTCGATTTCGCGCGGAAGCGGGTCGCCGCCGTGTCGGGCGTCGCGCGTCCGGACCGCTTCGCCGCCGACCTTGAACGCCTCGGAATGGAGATTGCTCTGCGGCGCGATTTCGATGATCATCACCGCTACACGCGCGAGGAGCTGTCGGAGATCGTCGAACGCGCGCGGGAAGCCCGGGCCGAGGCGATCATAACGACCGAGAAGGACGCGGCAAATCTGCCCGCCGGTTTCGGTGGACTGTCAGCTCCCCCGATTTTCGCCGCCCGCATCGAATTCGCATGCGAAAATGAAGAGGCGCTGAAAGACATAGCTCTGAGGGTGATTCATCAATAGACAGGATTTACAGGATTTTTCAGGATTTTTCGCATTGAGTTGAATCCTGAGAAATCCTGTCAATCCTGTCTATTTCTGAGGAATGAGGATGCAAAAATACATTGATGATTTCATCAAGCATTTGAAATACGAGCGCAACGCTTCCGACCACACGCTGCGCAATTACGAAAGCGACCTCGTCCAGTTTTACGACCACATCGCGCCGCCCGACAACAAAGGATTCCGCCGCGAGGTCGACGTCCGAGACATCGACCATCTGACGATCCGCGAGTACATGGCCTCGCTGTA
>Ga0190270_10000566_pt1 | contig 16160 bp, 12 predicted proteins | sample Popmic320T_FD_133748 | JGI IMG/M metagenome (GOLD analysis project Ga0190270, IMG submission 133748) | Populus adjacent soil microbial communities from riparian zone of Weber River, Utah, USA - 320 T | ecosystem: Environmental > Terrestrial > Soil > Riparian zone | place: USA: Utah | collected...
ACGTCGCCCTCGACGTGAGGTGATCGCGGATCAGCTCGCCGTCCGGGTCCTCGCCGGCGCCGAGCGATCGGACGAGGTCGCGCTCCGTGACGATCCCCGGCCCGGGCTCCTCCGGGTCGAGGATCACCGCCGCGCCGACGTTGTGCTCGGTCATGAACGCCGCAGCGTCGCGGAGGCTCCGATCGGGAGCCATCGTCAGGACCCTCTCCGTCATCGCGTCGCGCACGCGCATCGCGGCGCGAACATACACGCTCAGAGCGGGTAACGGAGGATCGCCGCCATCCCGCTCTCACCTGGCAGGTCGGGCGCGCGCACCGCGAGCACGCGGCCGCCCATGAGCAGAACGCGCTTCGCGACCTCGTCGACGACGCCGTAGCTGATCGCGTCGTCGGCCGCGAGCGTCACCGCGCCGCTCTCCTCGTCGACGATCCCGGGCAGCTTCTCGTCGATGTCGACCAGCAGCGTGTCGACGGCGCCCTGCGTCGCCGCGCGCGCGACCTCGGCGACGTCGGTCGAGGCCCGCTCCTGGCCGCCCGCTGCTCGAAGCGCGCCCTGACCTCGGCCAGCTCGCTCGCGTAGAGCTCGTCGAGCAGCTCGCGGGCCGCGTCGGCGAGCTCCTCGTCGGAGGCGTCCTCGGGGCTGCGGCGGATGCCCGGCTCCACCAGGCCGGGGTAGGTGTTGACCGAGCGGTAGATGGAGTCGAGCGGCCGGGTGGCGGCGAGGATCAGCGGCAGCTCGAGGCCACCGACGACGCCCCGCAGCGCCTGCTCGACCTTGCGCGCGTACTGGCGGAGCCGCGGCGTGTCCTCCTTGCGCTCCGAGCTCGCCACGCCCTTTGGGAGGCCGGGGACGTCGACCACGAACGGCGGGCCGTCGCGCAGCACCTCGACGAGCCGCACGGAGCCGGCCGCCAGGGCGAGCACGAACGCCGCCTGCGGGAAGGTGGTGGCGCGCAGCAGCGGCTTGACGTAGAAGCGGTCCGCCACCTCCACGAGCTGGGGGAGGCGGCTCGGCAGCCGGAACGTCCGCGCGCCCTCGGGCGAGGCGAACACGGCGAGGCTGCGCGCCTGCTCGGCCCAGAAGTCCTCGTCGTCGACGAGCTCGTCGAGGGCGTCCCCGATCTCCTCGATCCCGCGGCGGTCGGCGCCGGCTTCCTCGAGCTGCCGGATCGCCTCGCCGGCCAGGTTCTTGAGCTCGATCCGGCTTGCCTGCGCCTCCTGCGTCAGCGGGCTGGTGGGGACGTAGATCGAGACGCTGAGGTCGTCGCGCGCGGTCAGCAGCCCCTCGACGGTCGGCCGTGTCGGCATGTCGGTGTGCATGTCGCCGGAGGATGACGCGTCAGGGGTCCGGGCGCCACGCCCCACCGGCGAACGTCCACGTCTCGTCGGCAGTCGCCAGCACCGGGTCGTGGGGCATGACTCGCGGGCCGAGGACGGAGATGCGGCGGCGGGCGATACCGGGCGCGAGATCGACGACCGCGATCTCGTGCGGCGCCTCGATCAGGGCGCCCGCCGAGAGCTGGAGGAGGTTGCCCTCGGCGTAGGTCTCGCGGGCGTGGATGTGGCCGGAGAGCACGACGACGGGCTCGTCGCCGGCGACGCGCGCTTGGAGCTGCGCGCGGTTGGTGAGGTCACCCGCGTACTTGAGGCTGCGGCTCGCCAGCCGGTCCTCGCGCGACAGGACCGGGAAGTGCGAGACGACGACACCGGCTGGCCCCGGTGCGAGCTTGCCGGTCCAGCGGAAGACGGCGTCGTCGCCGCGCTCGATCGGCACGCCGGTCACGAGCGCGCCGTCGACCTCGGTGACGCCCAGGAGCGCGGTCACGCCGGCCAGCATGTCGTCGCGCTCGTCGCAGTCGTGGTTGCCCGCGACGACGAGCAGCGGGCGGCCGAGGCCCGCGGCGAGGCGGTCGAGCGCCGCCTTCGCGGAGGGCACGTCGCCGGCGTTCGCGACGTCGCCGGACACGACGACGGCATCGACGCGCTCGCGCCGGAACGCGGCTCGCGCCCGGTCGACGCGCTCGGCCAGCTCGGCGAAGTCGAAGGGGCCGTGCCACGACGCCCGGGCGTCCGGGTCCGTCGTCCAGTGGATGTCGCTGACGACGCCGAGCCTCACCGCCGCGAGCGTAACCCGTCAGGGGGTCGCGGCAGGCGTGGGTGTGGCGGAGGGCTCGGTTGTGGCCGTCGGCTCGGGCGTCGCGGTCGGGACCGCGGGCGTGGGCGTCGCGGTCGGGACGGGCGGCGGGCGTTGCTGGAGGAGGCGCGGGCGCAGCGCGCGGCGGCGGAAGGGCCGGGAGCCACCCGGACGCACCGTGCGAGGAGCCACCCCTGCGCGGAGGCGCGCGCGGGCGCGCCGGCGGACCTGCACGCGCTGCGTGCGGCGCTGCGCGCGCAGCGCCTGGCGCCGGAGGCCGGCGCGCGGACGCCCGCTGCGGGCGAGGCGTGCCCGGCGAATCCGTGCCCGGACCGCGGCGCGTCGCAGCCGGCGCACGCCGCGCCCGGCGACGACGCCCTGCGCCGCAGCCGCGCCCTGGGGCGCGCGCACGCGCTGCGTGGCGCGCGGCGTCGCGCCGGCGGTGGGCGCGGCCGCGACGCGCGTCGCCGCGGGCGTGGCAGGCGGCCGGTCGGGCTGCGCCTCGTGGACGGCCGCCGCACCGCCCGACACGCCCGCGCCGGCGACCGCCGCCGTGACGGCGACCTTCGCCAGCACCGTCTTGACCCCCGCACCGGCGACGAGGCCCGCCGCGCCGCCGCCGGAAGCCGCGCCTGCGCCCGCACCCGCGCCCGCCACCATCGCGGCGGCCGCCGAGTCGCCGCCCCACAGGCCGCCGAGTACGGCGGCCTTGAGGCCGGCCGTCGGCGCGACCGGGAGCAGCGCGCCGAGCCCGCCGCGGCCGTGGAGCGCGAGACGGTAGGCGTCGCACGGCTCGCACTGCCGCAGGTGGCGGCGCAGCGCGGCGCGGCGCAGCGCGTTGCCGTTCGCCGTCTCGAGCTGCCCGCGGATCTGCGTGCAGGGGATGCAGCGCGCGTCGCGGTTGGCGACCAGCGCCTCGCGCGCCTGGAACACGAGCGCCTTGACCTTCTTCGGCGGGCACTCGAGCACCGCGGCGATCTCGGGGTGGCTCAGGTCGCCGATCTCGGCGAGCACCAGGGCGGCCCGCTGGTCGTCGGGCAGCTCGCCCAGGTCGGCGACGAGCTCGCGCAGCTCCGCGCGGCGTCGCACGTGCTCGGCCAGATCATCGACACCGGACTCGGGCAGCCGCTCGGCAGGCACCGCGAGGTTCTTCCGCGCCGCGAGCATCGTGAGGCAGCGGTTGCGCGCGATCGCGAACAACCAGGCGCGCACGGCGGCCGGTGGCCGGCCGCGGACGAGCGCGGCGTGCGCGCGGACGAACGCCTGCTGCAGCGCGTCCTCGCCGTCCTCGCGGTTGCCGAGCATGTGGCGGCAGAACGCGAGCAGCGAAGCGTGGTGGCGGTCGTACAGGGCTTCGAACGCGGCGGCGTCCCCGTGACCGACGAGCGTTGCGAGCTCGACGTCGTCCATGCGTTGCAGTGATCGGCGCATCTGTCGCGGTTGACGCCCGCGCCCGGCGCGTATTCCGCAACCGCGACCAACCTGCTCCCGCGGCGAGAGGTCTTCCCGGCATCCCACCCCCCACCGGAAGGACGCTCGTCATGTTGCAACGAGGTCTGTTGTTCGCCGTTCTCCTCGCCGGGTCGCTGGCGCAGCCCGGGCCGGCCCACGCCCGGGTCAGCCCGCTCCCGGCCGGCTCGTGCGCGACCGCCGGCGAGGTCGGCATCCCCTACCGCACGGGCGTCAACTGCCGCACCGTCGAGGTCGACGGCCACCGGCGCCGGTTCGTCGTCTACGTCCCCCGCCATCGCCCGGTCACCGGGTCCCAGCGGCCGGTCGTGTTCATGTTCCACGGCAGCTCCGGCAGCGGCGAGCGGTTCCTCCGCCACTCCGGCTGGCGCGAGCAGGCGGACGCCACCGGCCTCGTCGCCGTGTTCCCCACCGGCCTGCGCTACCGCGTGCTCGACAGCGGCCGCCGCTCGACCAAGTGGAACAGCTTCGGCCTCGCCGACGCGGTTGACCTCGACGAGAAGCCCTCGGGCTATCCCGAGGACGCCCCGTGGCCGGCCGACGACGTCGGCTTCACCGACTCGATCATGCGCGACCTCGGCGCCCGGCTGCCGATCGACCGGGAGCGCGTCTACGCCTCCGGTTTCTCGAACGGCGGGGAGTTCGCCGCCCGTCTCGCGGTCGAGCGCTCCGACCTGCTGGCCGCCGCGGCGTTCTCCGCCGGTGCACTGCCGTCACCCCAGAGCCCGCAGCGGCCGATCCCGATGTGGCTGACCGTCGGCGCACTCGACGACCGCATCCTCGCCCAGACCGGCCCGCCGCCGCTGACCGAGCTCCCGCTCGGCCCGGCCGCGCTGCTGTCGGTGCCGATCGTCCGATCGACGCTCGCGGCCCACCTCGACACGGCGGGGCTCGACGAGCACCTGTTCGGGGCGCTCGCCCTGCCGGACTCGACGGCGTTCCGCTGGCCGGCCGCCGGCGAGGGCCCGGGCGGCGGCGTGTTCCGCTTCACGCTGCTCGGCGGCCTGGGGCACAGCTACCCGCACGCGGGCAACAACGACGCGGGCTTCGAGGCCGCTCCCGAGTTCTGGGAGTTCTTCAAGACCCACCGGCTGCCCTGATCAGAGGGCGGCGAGCGCCGCGACGGCGGCGAACCCGGCCAGGCACCAGGCCTCGAGCGGGCGGCCTGCGCGCCTGGCCGGGTTCGGCCCGCGGGCGCGCTCGCTCAGGAGCACGCAGAACAGCGCGCTCATCAGCAGCAGGCCGTGGCTGACCGCCATCGCCGCCATCACCGGCCCGCAGGTGAAGGCGCAGCGCGCCCCCGTCCGCAGCCCGGCCTCCGCGCAGCTGCGGTCGGAGAGCGCGCACGGCGCGACCACGCCGCAGCGGCGCATCACCCGCCGCCGCGCCGGCGCGACCTGCCAGACCGCGGCGACGAGGAGGACGAACGGCAGCGCGGCACGCGACGGTCCCAGGAGCGCGACGGCGACCGCGCCGACGGCGAACCAGACGGCTAGGTAGCCGAGCACGAACGACGCCATCGCCCGGTGGCGCCGGTGCCACAGGCTGCGCATCGCGACGCGGCGGGCGGAGGGCGCCACGACGGGGAGCATCATCGCCAACACCATGACTCCCCAGTGCTGCCACTCGACGAGCCACGAGCCCAGGGGCATCGTGGCGCCGGGAGATGCGTGGCGGTGCTGGGGGTGCACGTGCCCGATCCCGTCGGGCGCCATCAGCATCAGCGCGAACGCGGCGAAGGCGGCGAGGCCGTAGAGCCACGCCTCCGGCCGCCAGACGAGCACCCGCCGGGCAGGGGCGACGGCGACCGCGATCACGTCACGACGACCGCGATCTGCCCCGCGCGCAGGTCCGACATCTGGGCCTGGCCGACCTCCTCGCCCGCGGCCACCGACGGCGCCACCGGGCTGAACGAGACCTGCAGCTTGGCCGGGTCCCAGCGCCCCTGCTCGGCCAGCGCGTCGCGCACCGAGGTCACGTCGTAGACCGTGGTGAGCCCCGTGCCGTCGTGCAGGTCGTCGCGCCGCGACGCCTCCGTGAGCCCGAACGTCGAGAAGTAGCCGGCGCGCAGCTCGGGATGCTCCGCGGGCGTCGACCCCTCCGGCACGTTCAGGTGGATCTCGTACACCGGCGCGGCGGCGGTCCCGGTCACGCCCTCGACCCGCAGGAACACCCGCCCGTCGCCGGCCGACCGGCCCTCGGCGGTTGCGAAGCCGAGGTCGGCCGGCTCCGTGATCGCGACGTCGACCGCCGCGGTGGTCGCCAACGGCACGTCGGCGGCGGCTCCGATGACCTGTGGTGGGAGTGGCTCCGGCACGATGGCCTCCCCGAGTCCGATGTCCGGCCCCCCGCGGGCGGGCGCCACGGCCGGCGCGATCGCCGACGGCGGGGCGGTGCTCTCGTAGTTGTAGCCGACCGCCTCGGTGTCGACGACTTCGCCGATCTTCCAGGTGTGGAGCCCGCCGCCGGCCGCGGGGAACGAGAACTCGGTGTCGAACCACGCGGGGTCGCCGGTCGGGTTCATGTTGTTGTCCGGGTCGAGCTCGAGCCACACCTGCCAGAGGCGGTCGAGGTTGGCGTGGTGCAGCCAGAAGATCGGGTCGAGCCCGGCGGTGAAGAACGACCCCATCCAGCCCGCGCGCACCAGGTTGCCGAACTGGTCGAAGTCGTTGCCGACGAGCACGTGGACGCCGCCGTGCGGCGTGTCCTCCAGCAGGCCGCTCTCGTCGCCGCTGAAGCTCGGCTCCGCGCGCTCGCCGCCGCCGAACGTGCTGAGCCCGGTCGCGGTGCTGTACGGGCTCGCGCGCAGCGCGTCGATCACCGAGTCCTGCAGCGGCGGCAGCGGCGCGCCGCTGTTCGCGGGGATCGAGCGCTCCGACGTCCACAGCTGCTTGGTGTCGTCGCGGAAGGCGGGCGGCAGCACCGCCTTGTCGGCGTCGTCGGGGTCGAGCGAGTACCAGTAGGGCAGCGCCCACTCGTCGTCTTCGAGCGCGTCCTGGATCGCGAGCTCGAACGCCATCAGGTACATCCGGTGCCAGGGCAGGAAGAACCAACTGCCGTGCTGGCAGTTGCTCCACAGCGCGTTGCTCGTATCGGCGCCGCCGCCCGGCCCCTGGAGCCCGTGGATCGCGGCCAGGAAGCGCCAGCCGAGCGGCTCGACCGGCGGGCCGGCCGCCGGGTCCCGCTCGCGCAGCAGCGCGACCGCCTTCTCGTAGGCGACGAGCGTCTCGGGCCAGTCGCCCTCCGCCCGGGTGAGCGTCCAGACGTCTTCGCGGGTGCGTGTCATCCGTCGTCTCCTCTCAGACCTCGATCTCGAAGAACGGCTGGTCGTCGGCGAGCATGCGCACGGTCACCTCGGGGTGTGCGTTGGCCGCCGCGTGGGCCTCGTCGATCGCCGCGCGCAGTGACGCGCGGCGCTGCTTCCGCGTCCGCTCGGGCGAGCAGTTGAACCACAGCGTGAGCGGTCGCGTGTCCTTCGCCAGCCGCGCCTCGACGAGGGTCTTGACCACCGACGGGTCGGGGTTCTCGTGCGCGCCGTCACCGCAGAACACGTAGTGGTCGGCCAGCACCGCGCCGGCGAACCGCTCGTTGAAGTTGAACTCCGATCCGTGGTGCTGGACCTTCAGCACGTTGCAGGAGAACGTGCCGCCGTCGAGCCGGCCCGCCGCCTTCAACCCGTCGAGCAGCTCCTCCGCGGCCGCGTCGCCGGTGAGCAGGCACGTGCGCCCGTCCTCCTCCGCGAGCAGCGTGATCGACGCGCGGTTCGGCGGCGTCACCTGCTTCGACTTGTCGTCGCGCAGGATCTGCGCCTGCTGATCCAACGCCGCGATCAGCTGCGCCCCCTCCTCGCGCTCGGCGGCGCGCGCCTCGACGAAGTCGAGGCCGCTGAGCGGGAGCGCCGGCCCCTGCGCGTCGCGCCGCGTCGGCAGCTCGGCGGCCGCCGCCGCGCGCCCCGCCTTCGTGTCGAGCCACTCACGCCACTCGTCGCGGAGCGTCTCGAGGTGCTTCTTCATCGGCCCGATCACCGTGAGCGAGGTCGTCCCGAGCGGCTCGACGTGCAGTGGGTTGCGGAGCAGCACGAGCCCCTGCTTGAAGCCCGCGTTGCGCACGACCGGCGTGCTCTCGTCGACCGTCCGGAGCAGCTCCACGCCGCCGGGGATGCTCGTCGCCAGGTCCTGGAAGACGGCCATCGCCTGGCGGCCCTCGGGCGACAGGCTCGCGACGTCGACGGCGGCGCTCTCGAGCCCGTCGCCGACCCGGCCCACGAGCGCCTCGATCGGCCCGGCCAGGTCGCCGACCTGCGCGTGCCAGGAGTTGTGCCACAGCGCCTTGATCTCGGGCGGCTCCGGCTGCTTGGGCGGCTTGATCGTGGTGTTGCCCGTCTCCTGCTGGAACTTGAAGACGGTCCAGCTCGAGACGAGCCGCATGAGCCACAGGATTCCCGTGATGTGGTCGGCGTCGATGTGGCTGACCACCACGAGGTCGATCGGCCCGCCGAGCGCCTGCAGGTGCGGCCACGTCTGCGAGCGGAACGTCCCGCTTCGCCCGCCGTCGATCAGCGCGTGCCGGCCGTCGCCGGAGGTGAGCAGCAGGCAGTCGCCGTCGGTGGCGAAGAACACCTTGAGCTTCACGTGCGCTCCCGCTGCAGCCGCGCGTAGTTCGCCGCCTCCGTGACGCAGTCGTCGGCCTCGATCACACCGAAGCCCGTGTCGTTGCGCCACTGGAAGTCGTGGCCGGCCAGCGGCGCCGACGTACTGCGCATGATCCCGAGGATCTGCGCCGAGGTGAGCCGCGGCGCGATCGCGAGCATCAGCGCGGCGACGCCGCACACATACGGGCTCGCCATGCTCGTGCCCGTCATCTGGATCCACGGGCGGCGGGGATCGAAGCCGCCGGCGGCGACGATGTCGGTGCCGTCGGCGCCGATGTCGGGCTTGAAGCGCCCGTCGCGCGTCGGCCCGCGGCTCGAGGTGGCGTGCGCCTCGTTGCGGCCGGCGTCGATGTTGGCCACCGAGAGGATCCGCTCGGCGCATGCGAGCGAGCTGATCATGCGGTCGGCGGTGTAGGTCCCGGGCGAGAAGAACGACGGGTAGCGCCAGTTGCGGCCGCCCGGGCCCGCGATCCGCCGCGGGTCGTCGCGCTCGATCCAGGCGTCGTAGCGGCCGTCGCGCACGACGTCGCCGGTCAGGCGCACGAGCCACTCGCCGGCGGCGATCGGGCCGATCGAGCGCGTCGTGCCGTCGATTGGGCCGAAGAACGGGCTGAGCACGATCGAGATCCGGTTCGCGCCGTTGGCGGGGTAGTAGGTCTCGCTGTGGACGCTCAGGACCGTCCCGTTGTCGAGCACCTGGTTGCGGATGCTCTGGCCGGGCTCGACCGGGCCGATCCACGGGCCGCGGGGAGGCCGCACCTCGACCTTGATGCGGTCCTGCGGCGCGTACCAGATCTCCATCTCGTTCTCGGACACGTCGGCGACCTGGTCGCCGACCACCATCCAGCCGAGGTCGTGGCGCAGCCCGGTGGCGGCGAACGTCCCGCCCGCGTGGATGCGGCCCATCACCAGCGAGCGGTCGGTGGCCGAGCGCGGCTCGACCTGGCCCGCGTTGCCGGCCGCCACCGACACGCAGCGGCCCGGAGTCGACAGCGCGGTGTCGATCCAGCGCGCCATCGCGCTCGACGTGTCGTGCGCGTGGCCGTTGGTGCCGAGGCTGATGTTGATCGAGACCGGAAGCGGCTCCTCCTTGGAGCCGAGATCGGCCGCGAGCGCCAGCAGGTAGTCGACCGCGTCGGCGATCCGGGTCGAGTCGTAGAAGCTCGACGACGCCTCCTGGTCCTCCGGCCGCAGCGCCACGAGCACGCCGGCGAGGTGGGCCTGGCGCGCGACGCCGCGGTTGCCGGCGGCGATCGACGCGACGTGCGTGCCGTGCGAGCCCGCCACCATCGCGGACTGCGGCTCGAGGCTCGTCGCCGCCATGTTCCGCCCGGGTGCGGCGGCGATGGCGGCGTCCATGTGCGGCTTGCGGATCTCGGCGCCGTAGTCGAGGTTGTGGAACGGGGTGCCCTCCGCGCGCGACTGCGCGGGCGAGGGGCGCACGCTGCCGCCCTGGTCCCAGATCGCCTCCCAGCGCGTGCCGTGCTCGCCGGCGAAGTCCTCGTGCGCGAAGTCGAAGCCGCCGACGTCGATGATCCCGACGAGCACGCCGCGCCCGTGGCGGTGGCGCCGGGCCTCCTCGGCGACGCGCCGCAGATCGGGGTCGGGCTTGCCGCCCTCGCCGCCGCCGGCGGGCTCCGGCCCGCGCAGCGTCTGGCCCGGCTCGAAGTACGACACGGCGCCCGCGTGGTGGAGGTCCTCGAGCGTCGAGACGTCCGTTCCCGCCAGCTCCACCACCGCCGCGTTCTGCTTCCAGCGCGCGCGCGTCGCGACGAGCCCGATCGCCGCCTGCGCCTTGGCGCGGATCTCGGGGTCGAGATCGCGGTTGAGCTGCACGAACAGGCTGAACTGGACCGAGGGACGCGACTTGCGCTTCGACCGCTGCTTGATCAGCGTCTCGATGTCGGCCGGCGTGAGCAGCTTGACCTCGCGGGCGACCGGCGGGGCGTCGTCGTCGGTCGCCAGCGCGACGGAGCCGGACTGCTCGGCGCGGCAGCGGTTCACCTGCGTCGAGCCGTTGACGAGGATGTCCATGAGCGGCGACATCCCAGGGACGACCGACTTGACCGCGTCCGGGGGGAGTCCGCGCATCCGTGCGATCGTCTTGCGTTCGGTCAGCGCTTGTCAAGCGCCGAGGGCGTCGGTCAGCTCGCCGCGGCCCGCTACGCCGAGTTTCCGGTAGGCGCCCGTGAGGTGCATCTCCACCGTCCGGCGGGTGAGGAACAGCGCCTCCGCGATCTCGCGGTTGCTCAGCCCCTCGGTGGCCAGCGAGGCGATCCGGCGTTCCTGCGGTGACAGCGCGTCGACCCCGCGGACCGCCGGGCGCCGCGGCCGCGAGCCCGCCGCGCGCAGCTCGTCCATCGCGCGGTCGGTCTCGAGCTTCGAGCCGCAGCGGTTGGCGAGGTCCAGTCCTTCGCGGAGCGGCGCGCGCGCGTCGCGGCGGTGGCCGCCGCGCCGCAGCGCGGCGCCGAGGTCGATCAGCGCGCGGGCGTGCGCGAGCTGCATGTCGGAGGCCGCGAGGACCTCCACCGCCTCGCGGGCGGCGTCGACCATCTCGTCGCCGTCGACCAGCAGCGCACGCACGCGCAGCGCCTCGCCGATCGGCTCGGGCGCGCCGAACCGCCACGCGATCTCGAGCTCCTCCGCGACGAGCTCGTGCGCACGCTCGCGGTCACCCAGGCGCGCGCAGGCGAGTGCCGAGTAGCTGCGCCACATCAGCGCGCAGGGGTTGATGTAGAAGAGCGCGAGCGCGCGCCGGCCGGCCTCTTCGAGGTCGGCGAGCGCGGAGGCCGGGTCGCCCAGGCGCAGCGCGAGCCGGCCGCGCGAGGCCAGCGCCTGGCTGATGCTCAACGCCAGCGGCAGCTCGCCGATCGGCCATGCGTCGCGGACCACGATCGCGGCCTGATCGAGCGCGCCACGCTCGATCAGCACGTCGACGAGCGCGGACAGCGCGGTCGGGCGGATGATCGGTTCGTCGGCGGGCAGGAGGGCCAGCGCCTCGACGGCGTCAGCCTCCGCGCCGCCGAGGTCGCCCGTCCACTCGCGGGCGGAGGCGCGCGCGCCGAGGCAGCTCGAGTAGAGCAGGATCGAGCTGCGCGCCCGGCCCTCCTCGACGCCGGCGCCCCACACCTCGATCGCGCGGTTCAGCCGGCCGGCGAACGCGATCGCGGTCGGGGCCGCGGTGAGCGCGATCATCGTGGCAGGCGTGGCGAGCGCCGCATGCCGAGAGCGGACCTCGGCGAGCAGCCGGCCCTCGCCCCACGCCGCCTCGCCCAGCGCGGCGACGTCGAGCGCCGGCCGCGACGTCGTCGCTGCGAACACGAGCGCGATCAGCGCGAGCAGGCTGCGCTCGGCGGCCGTCTCGCCGCGTTGCACCTCCGGCTCGAGCGCCAGCAGGCGGCCGAACGTCTCGACGCTCGGCAGCCCGCCGACGAGCCGCGTGGCGGCCGCCTGGAACACGAGCCCGAGCTGGAGCTCGCGGTCGAGCTCGCCGTCCGCGGCGAGCGCGTCCTCGCAGGCGGCGACCGCCTCGGGCAGATCGGCGGCCAGGAAGTGCGCCATCGAGAGCCCGAGGGCCGCCCGCGCCGTCTGCTCCGGGCTGCTCGAGAGCCGTTGCGCCCCCTCCATGTGGGCGACCGCCTCGGGCATCCGTGCCGCCGCCTCGGCGGCGCCGAGCTCGAACAGCGCGTCGCGCCGCAGCTGGACCGGCGCCTGCTCGGCGAGCGCGCGGCGCAGGAAGCGCACGGCCTGATCGGCGGCGCCGCGGCCGCCGGCACGCCGCGCGGCCGCCGTCAGCGCGTCGAACGCCCAGCGCTCGCCGGCGGGCCCGGTGGCCAGCAGGTGGACCGCCGCGCGCTCGCAGCGCGCCGGGTCGCGCGCCAGCGCGCGGGCGGCGGCGAGGTGCAGCTGCTCCTGCCGGCCGGGCGCGATCGCGTCCTCCAGCGCCTGCCGGACGATCGGGTGCACGAACCGCGGCGGCAGTGCGGGGTGCAGGAGCTCGGCGGCGATCAGCTCGTCGACGGCGCGCGCCGCTTCCTCGCGACCGGCGCCGGCGACCTCGGCGGTGTCGGCGAGCGACGCGTCGTCGCCGAGGATCGCGAGCGCGTGCGCGACGGCGGTGACCTCGGGCCCACGGCGACGGAGCCGAGCGGCGACGAAGCGGGCCACCGACGGCGGGCCCATGGCGGCCACGGCGCCGGCGTCGAGGCTCGCGGGCTCGACGCCGTGCTGCCCGAGGGCGCTGATGAGCTGGCGCGCGAGCAGCGGGTTGCCGCCCGTCGCGCCGGCGCACGCAGCGCAGATCTCGTCGCCCATGTGCTCGCCGAGGCCGCTGCGGACGAGCCGGGCGACGGCGGCGGGGCTGAGCGGGGGCGGCCGGATCGCGATCCGCCGCTCGTCCTCGAGGAGCGGCGGAGCGGCGGGCTCGCCCGTCCGTACCGCGAGGATCGCGCACGCCGGGATCTCCTCGATCCGCGCCTCCAGGTAGGCGAGAAAGCGCAGCGAGGGCTCGTCGGCCCAGTGCGCGTCGTCCACGAGCAGCGCCAGCGGCTGTGCCTCGGCGAGCCTTGCGCAGAGCCAGTGCAGCCCGTGGAAGCGCGCGAACAGGCGGTCGTCGGCAGCGGCTGGGTCGGCAACCTCCTCGAACAGCGGGCGCGCGAATCCGGCGGCGCCGGCGAACAGCCGGTCGCGCTCCGGGGCCGCGAGCGCTTCGACCGTCGGCGCGAGTAGCTGTATCACCACGCCGAGCGCGAACTCTTTCTCCATGATGCCGCCGCGCGACCGGAGCACCGCCATCCCGCCGGCCTCGGCGAACGCCGCGGTCGCGTCCAGCAGCGAGCTCTTGCCGATCCCGGCCGCGCCCTCGATGAGGACGAAGCGACCCGCGCCGGCGGCCGTAGCGTCGAGCGCGGTGCCGATCTGCTCCAGCTCGGTCTCGCGCTCGAGGAGGCCGGCCTGCATGTTCAGACCTGCCATCGCTGCTCAGCCTAAACCTACGGTGCCTCCACGTAGCGAAGCGCGGCGTGCCCGCCCTAGCGTCGCGTCATGAGCGCACTGTTTGCCGTCCTCGCGACCCGCGCGTACGACGCCGCCAAGGCGACGCGCCCCCCACCGTCCCTCCCACCCCTCGAGCGCCCCGCGCCGACGGCACCCGCGGCGCGCGAGCCGCGCCGCCGCCGGCTTGCGGCGCGGCGGCTCTCGCGCGGTGCGCCGGCGAGCTGAGCCCCTGATCGAGCGGGTCCGCGGCTCGGTGATCGGCGACGACGCCGTCGTCGACGGACCGTTCGGGCCGCGCCGCATCGTCTACGCCGACGCCACGGCCTCCGGCCGCTCGCTGTCGTTCATCGAGGACGCCATCCGCACCCGCGTCCTGCCGCTGTACGCGAACACGCACACCGAGGCGTCGGCCACCGGCCGGCACACCACCGCGCTGAGGGAGGACGCCCGCCGCGTCATCCACCGAGCGGTCGGCGGGGGCGCGGACGACGTCGTCGTGTTCTGCGGCTCGGGCTCGACGGGCGCGATCGACAAGCTCCTCCGGCTGCTCGACCTCGAGTCCGCGGTCGTCTTCATCGGTCCCTACGAGCACCACTCCAACGAGCTGCCGTGGCGCGAGTCGGGCGCCCACGTCGTCACCATCCGCGAGGACGCCGACGGGCGCATCGACCTCGCCCACCTCGATGCCGAGCTCCGCCACCACGCGCACCGGGCGCTGAAGATCGGCAGCTTCTCCGCCGCGTCGAACGTCACCGGGATCGTCTCCGACGTCGAGCAGATCGCGACGCTGCTCCACGGCCATGGCGCGCTCGCCTGCTTCGACTACGCCGCCGCGGGCCCCTACCTGCCGATCGACATGGCCGGCAAGGACGCGGTCTTCCTCTCGCCGCACAAGTTCGCCGGCGGCCCGGGCACCCCAGGCGTGCTGGTCGCCAAGCGCCGGCTCCTGCTCCGCCGCGTGCCGTCCGTGCCCGGCGGGGGCACGGTCGTGTTCGTCAGCCCGACCCGGCACAGCTACCACCCGGACCCGGCGGTCCGCGAGGAGGCCGGCACGCCGGCGATCGTCGAGTCGATCCGCGCCGGGATGGTGTTCGCGCTCAAGGAAGCGATCGGCGCGCAGGAGATCCACCGGCGGGAGAGCGACTTCGCCCGTCGCGCGCTCGCGTCGTGGGGCGAGAACCCGAATCTCCGCATCCTCGGCAACCCGGAGCTCGAGCGGCTCGCGATCGTGTCGCTCGGCGTCCGTCACCCGCGCGGGATGCTGCACGCCAACTTCGTCGTCGCGCTCCTCAGCGACCTGTTCGGGATCCAGGCGCGGAGCGGATGCTTCTGCGCCGGCCCGTACCTCCACCGCCTGCATCCGATCGATCCCGAGTGGTCGGCGGCCATGCACGAGGCGGCGCTGCGGGGCTGTGACGGCGCGAAGCTCGCGTTCACCCGCCTCAGCTTCAACTACTACATCAGCGAGACCGTCTTCGACTACCTCGTCGAGGCGGTCCACCTGATCGCCGACGAGGGCTGGAAGCTGCTGCCGCAGTACCGCTTCGACGCCGACACGGGCCTCTGGGAGCACGCGACGGCGACCCTGCGCCCGCCGCCCACCCTCGCCGACCTGGGCGAGCCGCTCCCGACGGCGCCGGAGAGCGCGCTCTCCGGGCAGCTCGCGGAGGCGCGCCAGATCCTCGGCGCGATCGGCGCGGCGCCGCCGTGCCCGCAGCCGCTCGACCGGTGGCGCTGGTTCCCCCTGCCGGGTGAACCGCACGCGTCAGCGTTGTCCGAGCCTCGCTTTCGTCGCCCGCAGCCGCCCGTCAATGTCGATCGTCACGACGCGCAGCGAGCCGCGACGGATCGCCGCCGGGAGCCGGATGCGCACCGCGCCACGGCTCGCGAGACCGCTCCCGCGCGCGACCACCCGGCCACGGCGGGTGACGGTTACGCGCGCCGCGCGGACGTGTGAGGCGACGGCCAGCTTGAGCGCGTGCAACGCGCGCGGACCCGCTTGCGGCGGACCTTGGCCGGCTTGCAGGTGATCTTCGCGGCGACGAAGGGTTCGCGAAGCTCAGTTGCGGCGACGTTCCCACGTTCCGATTCCGCGGGCAAGGCAGCGTCAACGCATGGTGCAGGCCACGTCGCGTCCGCCGGTCACCGACCACTCGCCGCGGCCCCAGCGCACCTCGGTGCCATCGGCGAGTCGCGCCAGCGCACGCCCGCACGCCGGCTCGCCCCACAGCCGCGCCTCGAGCGGGCGCTCGCGCTCCGGCGTGTCGCCGAGCCCGGCCGCTACGTGTTCGGCCGGGTAGGTGACGAGCAGCGCGCCGCGGCGCACCCAGACCGGGATGCGGCCGAGCGGCGCGGCGGCCACGACGGTGGTGTCGCCGCCCGCGGCGATCTCCTCGCCGGTCCAGTAGTCGATCCAGTCACCGGCGGGCAGCTCGACCTCGCGCTCGCGCGCGCCCGCCTCGAGCACCGGCGCCACCCACAGCGACGGCCCGTAGCCGTAGGCGTCCGCCATCGCCCAGCCGCGCGGGTCGCCGGGGTCGGAGAGCAGCAGCGGGCGCACGACCGGCAGACCGCTGCGGGCCGCGGTCGCTGCCGCCGCGCGCACGTAGGGCACGAGCCTCTCGTGCAGCAGGACGTACTCGCGGTAGACGTCGAGCGTCTGCGCGTCGTAGGTCCACGCCTCCTGCTCGAAGCGCCCGTGCGCGTGCATCAGCGGCGTGAAGCAGCCGAACTGCAACCAGCGCAGCAGCAGCTCCTTCGGGCAGCGGGCCATCAGCCGCTCGCCGAGGTAGCCGCCGACGTCGTGCGACCAGTTCGAGAACCCCGAGGCGGCCGCGGTGAGCGTCGCGGCGACCAGCGTGCGCAGCGACCACTAGTCGGACGGCTGGTCGCCGCCCCAGGTGATGCCGAC
>Ga0190270_10000567_pt1 | contig 16154 bp, 16 predicted proteins | sample Popmic320T_FD_133748 | JGI IMG/M metagenome (GOLD analysis project Ga0190270, IMG submission 133748) | Populus adjacent soil microbial communities from riparian zone of Weber River, Utah, USA - 320 T | ecosystem: Environmental > Terrestrial > Soil > Riparian zone | place: USA: Utah | collected...
ACGCCATGAGCGTTCCGGATTTCTCCGACCCGACACCGCCGCTCGCGGGTGTGCTCGACGGCGGATTCGTGATCAGCGAGCGAACCGTTGTCGCGAGCGAGCCGAGTTGTCCCGTCTGGACCGTGAGCTTGACGGAGAGATCGGTCCCGCCGACCCCGGTGTCCAGGCGCTCGAAGAGCGTGGGCACTACTGCTGCTCTCCGAACAGGTCGGTGAGCGGACCGGTGATGTCCGCCAGGCCTTCGATCGCGCCGCCGACGCCGTCGAGCACACCGGCGAGCGGTGGTGTCGGGTCGGAGAAGTCCGGAGCGCTCATGGCGTCCAGCGCGTCGAGCGCCCCGGTGACCGAGTCCACGAAGCCTGCCGCGTCGTCGAGTAGTCCCGCGTCGAGCCCGGCGAGCGGGTCGGCCGGCGGTGGGGGCGGCGGGCTCTCGCGGAGCACGATCGAGTACTCGATCTCATCCGGCCGTCGCCCGCTCTCGCGGAACGCGAGCGCGTCGACGATCACGTACTGCACCTCGGTCGCGGTGACGATGTCCGCGACGAACGTGACGGGCTCGCCCGCGCGGAACTTGCCGCGCACCTCCTCGAGAAACGCGTCGCGATCCTCGTCGCCGTAGAGGCTGCCGGCGAGCGCGATCCGAGTCGGCTCGGTGTTGAGGTCCTGATAGAGGCTCGCTGCCTTCCCGGGTACGGGCAGCTCGACGAACGAGCGGCGCTCGAGCGTCCGGATGGACTCGATCCGCGGAATCTCCCAGTCGCCGAGGACAGGCTTGACCTTCATCCGAGCTCCAGTCCGTGGCGGCGTGCCTGCTCGACCAGCGCGTCGTTGACGAGCGCGGCCAATGCCGCCGGGTCGGTCTCGGCGTCACCCGGACGCGAGCCGACGCCGAGTCCGGTTCCTGGCGCCGCTGGGGCAACCAGGTCGGTGCCGGGTGGGCGCGCCGCCGCGGGGGTACCGGTTGCGGCTGGGGGCGCGGCTCCCTCCGCCACCGCGCCGCTCTCGCTGCCGCGCCGCGGATGGGGTGCTTCGGACTCGAGCCCGAAGGCGGCCGCAGTCTCGCCTCCGAGCGAACGGACTGTCTCGGCGAGGAGCTCCGACTCCGCTCCCGCGACCTGGCCCGCCTCGGGCGTGCCGCCGCGGTCTGCACCGGCCGCGACCGAGGCGGCTGCGGCGGCGGTGCGGGTCGTCGCGGCGAGAATCGACTCTGTCAGCTCTGCGATCAGCGCGACCGTTCCCGCCGCGGCTCCGGCTTCTGCCGGGCTGCGGACTGGCGCCCCGGCGGCCGGCGGCCCGGGTGCGAGCTCGGACGATGAACCGCTCTCGGCTTCGGCCCCGACCGTCCCGCTGCTGCTCCGAGCGCCGGCGGCCGGTGCTCCGGCTCCGGCCGGCGACTGTGTCGTCGCGGCTCGGTCGGCGAGCCGGAAGACGGGCGCAACGGCCGCGGTCCCGGCGGCGGCCGACTCCTCTAGACGATCACTCGCTGCGCTGCCTGCTGCCACCGCGCCACCGCTCCGCGACTGGGCCGCGGTCGAGCTCTCCGCGGGAGCCCGTCTGGCCGCCTCGGCCAGACGCTCGAGCGGAGTGGGTGCGCGGCGCCGGCGGCGCTCGCTCTCGGTGCGCGCCGCTCGAACTGGCAGCGTGATCCCGCCGAGCGGGTCGACGTCAAGCAGCAGCAGGTCGGGCTCGAGCTCGGCCGCGCCGTCCTCGGCCGCGCCGAAATCGGCGACCAACCCGGCGGTCGGTTCGATCAGCTCGGCAAACGCACGCCGGGCGCCGCCGACGTTGATGCCGTCCTCACCGCTCATCGAGCAGCTGTAGGTGGAGCAGCACCTGGCCGAGCGTGAGCTCTCCGATCTCCTCGGGCGTCCAGCCGAACTCGCGCGCCAGGATGAAGGCCGCCCGCGCGAGCGGCGCGTCCTTCACCTCGGCGAGCTCCTCCGACGTCGCGTCGATCCCGCTGATCCGGTTCACCTCACGCAGGAGGTATTGGACGAGCCCGACGTGCAGCGCGGTCACATCGGCGACGCTCAACGCAGGCTCGACCAGTGCGCGCTGCACCATCAGCGTGCCGAGCAGCGAGTCGCTCTCCTTGGCCGCACGCACGACGAGCTGCAGGTCGGCGACGGTCAGCGGCCGGAGCCGGACGGAGCGCTCCGCGAGCCCGGCCGTCGAGCCGTTCGCCGGCCGCAGCACGCTCTCCGGCACCTCGACCTCGAACGTCAAGGACCTGCCGGCGAGGAGGTCCTCGGCGGTCAGCATCAGCCTTCGTCTCCGACGGTGATGAACAGCGCCCGGAAGCCGACCGATTCGAGCAGGAAGTCGTCCTCCGGCATGTGGAAGTTCCAGCTGTCGATCTTGACGTCGTGCAGCGTCAGTGTGCTCGTCACGCCGGGGACGGCGCTGTTGCTCGCCACCAGCGTCATGCTGAACGTGGGCTGCGTCCAGCTCTGAGCCGGTCGTGAGCCGGCCGCCTCACCGAGGAGCAGCGTGAGCATCGCCCCGTTGATGTAGGCGCGGCCGATCGTGCCTCGGACCTCGACGTTTCCCGGCCGGAGCTGCGTCGCGTAGCGCTGGCCGATCTCGTGAAACGGCTTGACGTCCGAGTTCACCTGCACGGTCACGTCCTGGACGCGGCCGATCACCTGCACACCGAACTGGTCGATCGCGGCCTGGGCGGCGGTGCCCTCCGGGGTCTGCTGGGTGGAGAGGGCGAGCGAGCCGTCCGCTCCGGTGAAGACGCTCGTATTGGCCATGTGTGAGCTCCTTTATTCGAGGACGAGCGTGACGGCGACGAAGTCGATGCTGAACGTCGGGCGGATGACGGCGTTCACGATCGCGCGGCCGGCGATCTCGTCCTGCCGCGTCGCTGTGACCGAGACCTCGTAGCTGATCAGAGCCTCGTCGACCTTCATCGTCGTCAGGAACCCGTCGATCGCACCGGCGAGCGCCTTGCGCACGCGGTCGTTGTTCAGGCGGCCGATGAACGGTGCGGACGCCTGTCGGATGCCGGCCTTGGCGTAGTCGGTGATCCGCCGCGTCGTCACCTGCCGGAACGCGGCGGCGTTCGTCGTCACGCCGCGAACGACACGGACGCCGTTGCGCTCCTCGAGGACCATCACCCGGCCGTTCACGAGCTGCTTGAGCTCGCCGTACGAGAACTTCTGCGTGAGCTTCGTGACGCCGGGGACGACCTTGTTGGTCGGGCTCGACTGTGGCACGAGCGTGCTGAGCAGGCCCGCGACAGCTGCGGCGGTGTACGTGCCGCTCAGGTCGACGTCTGCCTTCGCGGCGGCATCGAACGTGCGAATGCCGGGAGTGACGAGGATGTGGCGCCCCGAGTCGCTGTCGACGATCTGTCCGATGATGTCGGCGGGCTCATCCGCGTCGGCGCCCACGACGGCGATCAGGTCCTTCCCGTCGTTCTCGGCGTCGTTGACGACTGCGCTGAGGATGTCGAAGGCGTCACCGGTCGAGAGCTCAGGCGCGACCAGGATGTTCACGTCTTCCTTCGCGAGCTGGGCGAACGCGGCGGTGAAATCCGCCTTGTTCGCGCCGGCGGGGAGAGCGCGCGCGAAGACGGTTCCTGCGCCCGTGCGGTACGCGAGCTCGAGTGCCCGACCCAGGTTCAGGTCGCCGTTGCCGTCGTCGTAGGCGTCGTAGTCGCCGACGGCAGCGCTGATCTCGCCGTACTCGGAGAAGAGATGGGTTTCGCCGGCGCCGTCGGACGCCGTGCCGACCATCCCGATGTTGCCCGTCGAGACGCCGCCGATGCCGATCAGCGCCTCCGCCTGGACGCGGATGTACGCCCCGGGGACGATCAGCTCGGAGAGGGAAAAGGTCTCAGCCATGCGCTACACCTCCGTGAGGTCGATGTCGTAGAAGTACGACTGGTTGTTCCGGTGCGAGAGGAACCCCGCGCGGCCCGGCGCGGAGATGGAGCCGTCGTCCGCTGCGAGTGCCAGCTCGCCGTCGACGTAGAGCTCGTGCCGCGTTCCGATCGCGACCAGCTTGAGCCGGTGGGTGCCGCCGACTGTGAAGCCGGCCGTGCCGTCGAAGGCCTGTGTCTCGAGGTGCGAGAACACGCCGTTGACCTTCTTCCCGAGAAGTCGGTAGCCGCCCGAGGCGTGCATCAGGAAGAAGTAGAAGGTGCCGGCGTTGTGGAAGCGGTAGATGAGCCCGATTCCCCGGTCGTCATCCGAGCCGACAAGCGCACGGAAGATCAGATCCGACACGGGCGGCCGCCGTTTCGTCGTCTTGAGCACGAGGTAGGTGCCGGGCTTGTTCGGGCTCGACGCCGCCGTCGAACCGCCGCCGATCCGTGTCTGCTGCTCGATCCGCTCCTGCGCGGGCGCATACGCCCACTGCGACGGGGCGCTTTGGGTTGCGGCGGAGTCGTCGACGACGTCGAACCAGTCGAGCGAGTCGCCCATGAACGCGGAGCGGACGATCGTCCGCGGCTCGGTCGGCCTGACGCTGACGTCGAGATCGAGCGGAACCGTCGCGATCACGCCTTCGGGCGCCGTCGGCAGGCGGAGGAACTCGTAGAGGACCGTGAACCTGAGGTCGCGGAACGCGACCCCGCCCGCGGTTCCGGGCGGCGCCATCTCCTCGAGCAGGATCCGCTGGATCCCTTCCGCGGCGAGCGTCGAGCGATCGGGCGTCAGAAGGGCGCGGGTGACGGCGGTGACCGCGGCGGGCAAGTCATCGGCGTCGTCGGCTCTGGCCGTGACGAAGACGTTTGCCTCGACCCGGCGCCCGTAGATCTCCCCTTCCGGCTCCTCGTTCAGGCCGACGAACCCGCCCACGCCGGTCGGCGTGATCTTGCGCGGGCTGACGATGACCGTCGGCCGAACATCCGGATCCGCCACATCCGGTAGCAGCGACTCGACCGCGGCGGCGAGGCCGCCGACCGCGGCATCAGCGATCGTCGACACGGCGGAGGCGGAATGTTTTCGGCTTGACGCACGGCATCGAGACTCCCGGGGGCCGGGGGAGGGACGAGCCGCAGTCGGGCGAATCTACACAGGTCGCCGCGCGCAATCAAGGTCCGACCTAGACGTTGGCGATCGCGGGCAGCAGCGTTATGCTTGGCGCTGCCGCCATGCCGGGCCGTCAGACCGAACCGACCAACCTCTTCCTGACGTTGGATGGCGTGAAGTGCGGTCCCGTCCGGTCGGCCGACGGCGGCTTCGCCAGGGCAGACGTTGTCGTCACCATGCCCGCCTCCGGCGATTTCGCGAGCAAGCATCTCTCCACGGTGCGGTACGAGCCGTTCGTCGTCGCCGTCGGCTTCTCGAATGCCGCGCCCGTGTACGACTGGGTGGCAGACACGTGGAAGAACAAGGTCGGGCGCAAGTCTGGATCGCTCGTCGTGACGGACTACAAGCTCGAGGCCAAGCGCGAGCGGGAGTTCCTCGACGCGCTGCTGACCGAGACGACTCTCCCCACCCTCGACGCAGCGTCGAAGGAACAGGGCTTCCTGACACTGAAGTTCAGCGCTGACCTCGTCAAGGAGAAGGCTGCCTCGGGGAAGCAGGACGCCGCTGCGGCGAAGGCCAAGCAGTGGTTTCGGAGCGGCTTCCGGCTGCAGATCGACGGACTCGATTGCACCAAGGTGACGAAGATCGAGTCCGTGTCGGTGAAGCTGGGGACGAAGCTCGAACCAGTCGGTTCGACCAAGAAAGAGGCCGAGGTCCTGCCGACCCTGCTCGAGTTCCCGAACCTGAAGATCACGCTCAGCGAGGTCAGCGCGAAGACGTGGTACGACTGGCTCGAGGACTTCGTGATCAAGGGCAACAACGGCGAGTCGAGCGAGCGGAGCGGCACGATCCAGCTTCTTGCGGCCGACGCGAAGACCGAGCTCGCGCGGATCAAGCTCTTCGGCCTCGGTATCTACGGCATCGCGCTCCCCAAGGCCGGTGAAAAGGTCAAGGGCGTGACGGCCGAGCTCTACTGCAGCCGCATGGAGCTCGTCGTCAAACCGTAGTTCCCTCGGTTGAAACGGCGTCCAGCTGGTGGTTATATGGGTCGAAAGCTGCGGCGGTCATCGGATCCGTTCAAGCAAGAGGAGGTCCCATGAGCGTCACGATCATCCCGCGAGCCGAGTGGGGCGCGGCGAAGCCCAGGCGCAGGACGATGCTGCCCCCGGAGCGGCTGGACGGCGTCGCCATCCACTGGTTCGGGAGCCCGGTCGCTGCGAAGTCGCACGACCAGTGCCCGGCGCTGCTGCGCAGCGTCCAGCAGGGGCATCTGAACAACAAGAAGGAGAACTACTCCGACATCGCCTACAACCACGCCGTCTGTCCGCACGGCTCCGCCTACGAGCTACGCGGTTTCGGCGTCCAGACCGGTGCGAATGGGTTTGGCGCGTGCAACCGGTCGCACGCGGCGATCGTGTACATGGCCGGCACCGGCGACAAGTTGACGGAGGACGCGAAGCAGACCCTCGCCGAGGTGATCCGCGAGTGGCAGAAGCAGGGAGCGGGGCTCGACGTGAAGCCACACGGCCACTTCACGGGCTCGAGCTGCCCCGGAAAGGATGTGCTCGGCTGGCTGCCCGAGAGGATGTGGGCGAAAGACGAGAAGAAGGTTCCGGTCAAAGACGAGACACCGGACTGGCTGATGGACTTCGTGTACTGGCGGCTTGTCGATGATGGCGATGCGACGAGGCGTCCCGAGAACCTGCCCACACGGATCCCGAGCTCGGCGTGGGAGACGGCCTCGAAAGTGCACAGGATCGCCAATCTCATGGGCCCGCAGGACCCGTTCCTCGACTGGGCCGCGTGGCGCGGGAAGGGTGGCCACAAGACGACCCGCCCGCACAGCCTCCCGGTGGAGATCCCGACGCCGTGGTGGGGCGCACTGAAGCGGATCAGAACAAGTTCGAAAACGTAGGAGGGTTTGGCGAAATATCGGCTGAGTCGAGCGACACTCCGCCAAACCCTCCTAGGAGGGTTTGGAGCGCTTCAGGCGTCGGCGCCGGCGACGGCCGCCGACCAGCTCCAGCGTGCGTGGCTCGAAGCTCACGAGGACCTCGTTCAGCGAGGCTACGCGCTCCTGGAAGCCCGTCAGCCCTCGCCAGCGCCAGATCATCTGGAGATCCTCCCAGGGCCCGAAGCTGACGAAGCGGGTTGGATCGTCAACGTCCCGAAGCAGCATCGCCGGCTCCGCGAGCCCCTGACCAGCGCTCCACTCGGCGAAGTCGGTCCATCTGCGGACGAACTCGTCCTCCTGGCCGGGCTTCACGATCCACGTCGTCGAGGTGTAAGGCTCGGTCACGGCGCAAGCGTAGACCCTCAACTCGCCGGCCGGGCGCTATTGGCCCGGCCGGCGCCGTTGTCGGTTAGAGATTGTCCGCGAGGAACTCCACCGCTGCGTCTGAGTCGAGCCGGTACGAAAAGTTCGGCCCCGAGCAGCGGGTACTGAACGTCCAGGTATTGATGGCGACGACGGTGCCGTCGTGGAAGAGCGGCCCGCCCGAATCTCCGAAGCACGTCGCCTGCGTGATCTTCAGGAACCGGTCCGGGAAGGCGTCGTGCTTGGTGATGACCGAGACATCGCGGAAGCTGCGGATCCCGTCGTCGATCACGACGGGGTGATTCGCGAGCAGGCTTCCCGTGATGAACGCATCCGTCCCGTAGCCGACGACGGTGAATGTCTCGCTCGTGAGATCGAGCTCGGCGAGATAGTCGGGGTCTGCGACAGGCGCCGGGGTCACACCCGCGACGGCCTCGTCGAGGAAGACGAGTGCGATGTCTTCGGCCGGAGGCGCGAGCCAGATGTGCTTCGAGTTGCCGCGCCCAGGCGGCGAGGTGAACCAGTCGGGGTTCACGACGACGCTCTCAACGGTGGAGTACGGCGCGTCCCCCTCGGGGTCGAACGAGATCCGTAGGTGCTGAGGGCCAAACCCGTCGGGCCCTACGTCGACGAGGAAGTCGGTGCAATGGGCGGCCGTCAGCACGACGTCGTCGCGGATAAGCGTGCCCGAGCAGAAGTCGAACCACTCACCGTCGACCTGCAGTTGGAGCACGCCGACGTTCTCGTAGAGGTTGTCCGTATCGTCAGTTCCGCCGATCACCGCGCCGGCTGGGCCGGCGACGAGGAGGACGACGACGGTGATGGCCGCCGCAAAGAGCGTTGTGGCACTACGTGTTGACCGCATGTGTCCCTTTCCCTTCAATGCCGTTTTTCTCGTAGACCCCGGTTCGGCGGCGACCGTACAACGCCGCGAGGGCGAATGCAATCCGGTGCGGGGCTAGATCGTGATCCAGCTCGTCTCGGCCGGTCCCGCCGCCGCCGGATGGCCGGTGATGCGCAGGCGCATCCGTCCTTCGGGCACGTTCTCCGCACGGAACCGGCCATGCGCATCCGCTGTGACGACGATAGGAGCTCCGCCTGTCTGGACCTCGATCTCCGCAGCCCCCGCCGGCACGAGCTGGCCGACGAGCGTCCGGTGCGCTCCGTCGCCGAGGATGTCGAGCTCGATCGTGAAGCCGTCTGCCTCGAACGTGACCGCGCGAACGCCGCCACTCGACCGGACGAGCGCGAGCCGCTCGTCGTCGACGATCGAGTCGGAGAGAAGCTCGGCCAGCTCCGCGTCGACTCGGAGCCACGTCAGGCTCTCTCGTCCGGCATTCGCGAGTGCCTCCGGGATCGGGTCGACGACCGAGGCGATCCGACGAAGCTCCTGGAGGAGCAGGTCGTGCGCGTCGTGCGAGGTCATTGCGCCTCTCCCAGGTTGAAGGCCGCCAGCCGTGGATCCTGGCCGAGCCGCTCGAGGCACCGCCTGCGGGTCGGCCCGATCGCTCCGATCGGCATGTCGAGGGCCGCCGAGACCTCCTGGTAGCTCGGCTCCGTCTCCGCCATCAGCACGCGGAGGAGAGCCTGGCAGCGCTCGCCGAGCTCGGTGAACGCCTTCCAGAACGCCCGGTCGCGCTCAGCGGTGAGCAGGTCTTGATCCAGGGTGCCGCTGTCGCCGCGCTCGAGGTCGGCCAGCTCGCTCGGGACCTCGCGGGCGCTGTGCCGGATCTGCCGCAGGCACTCGTTTCGCGCCGTCGTCGCGAGCCAGCCGCCGAGCCGCTCCGGATCGCGGATCCGATCGAGGTGCTCGACCAGGCGCAACCAGGTCGTCTGCACGACCTCGGCGCCGTCGACGGTGTTCAGCCGGTGCGCGCGGACCGTCGCCCAGACCAGGCCACCGTAGCGCTCGACGATCGAGTTCCAGGCCGCCTGGTCACCGTCGCCGGCGGCGCGGACGAGCTCTGCGAGTTCCACGCTCACCCCGCCCCGAAGCATACGAATCCTGCGCGTGCGGCCACGGCCTCGTGCTCGTCGCCGACCTCCGCCTGCGCCCGCACGAGCGCTTGGGCGGGAGCGACCCCGGCGGCGAGCTCGCGATGGAACGCTGTCATCAGCCGGGTGCCCATCTCGTCGGGAACGGTGACGACGCTCGCGACGATCGTCGCACTGCCGAGAGCGAGCAGCGTCGCCGTGAGCCCCATCAACTCGTCGCCTGCCCTCACCTCCGAGAGGCCGGAGTCGCACGCCGAGAGCACACAGAGCGTCGGCGCCTCGTCGAGCGACTCGAGGTCGTACACCGTGAGCGGTCCGTCGGCCAGGTGGATCGATGAGAAGAGCGGGTTGTCGGCGCGGAACGATCCGTGTGCCGCGAGATGTGCCACATCCGCTCCGTCCAGAGCGGTCAGCACCGCTTTTGCCGTCGCCGCCTCGGCGAGGAGCGGCGCCACCCCGTGCTGGGCGCCCACCGTGCGCGCCTCGACGGCGGCAAACGGTAGCCCCGGCCCCGCCGCAACCGTCACCCGACTCCGCCGGACCCGGCCGGCGCGCGCTTCGGCCTCGCCCCACGCTGCAGCGGAAGGGGCCACGACGAGCGGGCGCCCGGTCAGGCTCGGCACGATCGACCACGGCATGGCGTGAAGCGCGCCGGTAGGGACGAGAACCAGCGGCCGCTCGTCGATCGCTGCAGCGAGGGGCCGGACGAGCAGGTCGTCCAGCCGGCCCGCCGCGTGGCTCGCCGCCTCGGAGGCGGCGGCTTGCGAGGCCTGAGCCGTGGTGCGCCGAGAGAGCCGGCGCAGCGCGAATCGCAGCGCGTCCAGCTCATCCCGCGCTTCTGCCGCAGCGCCGAGGGCGTGGAGTCGCGTGTCACCGCCGGACACCGTGACGGCGTGGAGCCGGCCCTCGGCCTCCAGGTAGGAGATCAGGGCGCGCTCGCCCAGCAGATCGCCGAGCTCGGCGCGGGCTCGTCCTTCTGCGGCAGCGCGGATGCCGCCCGGCGCGCGGCGGGTGCGTTGCCGGACCGAGTTCTCCAGCTTCGCCTGCCGCCTGCGGAGATCGCCGACGTCCCGCCCCGCAAACGCTCCCTCCTGGGCATCCGCGACGATGCGCCGCAGCTCCGCGAGCTCGATCGCCAGCTCCTCGTTGTCCGGTGGCCGGACCGGCCGGAGGCCCAGAGAGCCGGCGCGGCACTCCTCCTGCCAGGCCAGCACCCGCGCCGGCTCGGCGTCCTCGAGCGCCAGCTGGAGCCCGAGCGCGGCGAGCTCGTCGGCCTGCTCGCCTACGTGCGCGCGAAGCTCGGTCGCGCCGAGCGCGACGCGGTAGTCGTCCAGCAGGCGCACACCGGTCCGGAGCGCGGCGTAGGCGCGAGGGCGCTTGCCGTCCGCGAGGGCGAGCAGGGCGCTTGCATGCTTGGCGCGCACGCGAACGCCGACCGGGTCGTACGGGCCGACCCGGACGTGCTCGAGGGCCCGTCTCGCAGCGGCGGTTTCACCGAGAGCGAGCGCGATCCTCGCAGCGAGCAGGTGCGCGTCGAGCGCGGCCACGGTCCAGCCGGCGGAAGCCAGGGCGGTAGCTGAGCGCCTTGCGGCTCTGAGCCCCTCGGCCGAGGGACCGTGCTCCAGGAATGCGGCTCGGAGCGCGGCGGAGCGAGCGAGTGCGGTCCACCGTGGCCGGCGCTGGCGCGCGAACGCCTTCGCGGCCGCCTCGGCCTCGACCTGGGCGGTCTGGAAGTCGCCGCCGACGAGAGCGGCCCCGGCCAGCATCAGCCGAGCCTCGGAGATTTCCAGCGCCATCGACCCGCGCGCGAGCTCGGACACGGCCTGCTGGGCGGCCGCCCGCGCCTCGACGACGAGCCGTACGTTGAGCAGCAGCTCGCAGCGATCGCTCATCCCGTACGCGAGCGGCACGCCCTGCGCGCGGCGCCGGTCCTGCGAGCGGTCGTAGTAGTCAAGTGCTGTCGGCACATCACCGCGCCGTGCAGCCACCCAGCCGAGGTTGTGCTCGACCTCGGCGAGCGCCAGGTCCAGGTCGAGCTCCGCGTAGATGCGAGCGGCCGCGACGAGGTCCTCCTCGGCCGCGGTAAGCGACCCGCGATACGCGTGGACCAGCCCTCGGTTGTTCAGCGCCCGTGCTTCCCAGAGCCGGTCGCCGTGCCGGCGGAAGACGACGAGCGCGCCGCGATAGCCGTCCAGTGCCTCGTCGAGCCGATGATGGTGGTGGAGGAGGATTGCGCGCTGCAGCTGAAGCCGCGCGCCTGCGACGCCGCTGAGCGCAGTCCCTGCGGCATCGATCTCGCGGAAGGCGCCGCGCGAGTCTCCGGTGTAGAGCAGCGCGCGACCCAAGCTCATCCGCGCTTCCGCCGCCCGCAGCGGCAGCTCGGCTCTCTCCGCGACCCGGACCGCCCGTCGCAGATGCAGGACGGCCGCGTCGCCGTCTCTCAATCCGAGCGCGGCAAGGCCGAGCGCGCGCTCGGCGATGGCCATAGCCTCGACGTCCTGCGCCGCCTGCGCGGTCCGCAGCACCTCCTCGGCGAGCACTTTCGCGCGCCGGGGTGAATCCGGAGCGAGCTCGATTGCGCGCTCTGCAGCGGCGACAGGCTCGAGGTCGGTCGATTCGGACCTCACGTCTCGCGAGAGTAGTCGAGGCAGCAGCGCAGTACTCATCTCGACTTGAAGAGCGCCGCACACACCGCCAGATACATACGATCTTGCTGCGATGGCACGCGAGCGAGAGCCGGCTCATCCGCGCGACGCGATACGCAGCCACAGGGAGGCTCGGCTGCACGAGCGGCCGGACGTCCGGCTGACCGAGGGCGAGCGCCCGCATCTGCATGCACCGAACGAGCTCCTCGTCGCACGCGACGATCTGCCGTCGCTCGCACAAATGCTCGAAGAGCTCGGCGCGACGGAGCTGGACACGACACCGGGACTCGAGGAGCGCCTGCTCCGCTTCGAGGTGCCGGCGGGAGAGGACGTCCAGGGGGCCGTCACTCGGCTCCGTGCTCGGGGCACTGCCGACGCCCTGGCGCGCGTCGCACCGCACCACGTGCTCTGCGGCCTCCCGTTCGTCCAGGGCGGGCCGGCGGGCTTTCCGCTCGCAGCGAAGGAGGTCGTGGACTTCTCGGACGGCGACGGCGACGGAGCCCGCGTCGCCGTGATCGACACCGGCTACACGCCGAAGCTGCACCCGTGGCTGGACGATCGCACGAGGGCTGCTCCGGACACGCTGGAGGCGACCGACGTCCATCCGCAGAACGGTTGGCTGGACGACGAGTCGGGCCACGGGACCTTTATCGCCGGCGTCGTCCTCCAACGGGCCCCGAGCGCGACGATCGAGATCGCGAAGGTCCTCGACACCGAGGGCTACGGTTCGGAGCTCGACGTCGCGCGGGCGATCCTGGACTACGCCGACGCGGACATCATCAATCTCTCCCTCGGCTGCTACAGCCACGACGACCAACCGCCGCTCGCGATTGCCGAGGCGCTCAGGCACGTCTCGCCGACGACCGTCGTCGTCGCCGCGGCCGGCAACGACTCGACGCATCGGCCGCTTTGGCCGGCCGCGCACAAGCGGGTGCTCGCGGTCGCCGCCGTCGACGACGATCTGGAGCGCGCTTCGTTCTCGAACTTCGGCTGGTGGGTCGATGCCGGCGCGCGAGGTGTCCAGGTGTTGAGCACGTTCCTCGAGTTCGACGAGGCTGGGCACACCAGGCCGATCCGGGGCCGCAAGCCACAGAGTTTTCAGCGCTGGGCCAGATGGAGTGGGACCTCGTTCGCGGCCCCGAAGGTCGCCGGTGAGATCGCCGCGACGATGTCGCGCCTCGGCAGCAAGAGCGCCCGCGAGGCCGCGGCTGCGCTGTTCGCGAGTCATCAGGGGCCGGTCGATCGCGAGGTCGGCACCGTCTTCGACATCTGACCGGCCCGCGATGTATCTGCTGGCCTGCTGGTCGCTCTTCCTCGTTGTACGCGCGAATCGAATTCGCGTAGCCGCTACGAAAGGATGAGCTCCATCATGGTCACTTCGCTCAGGGAATGTCCAAAGTCTCACGCAGGGGCGGGCCGGCAGGAAACGAGCCGGTCTGCCGTCCTCCTCGACTCCGAGCCGGTCATGCTGGAGATCCTCGCTCGGTTTCTCGATCCGGTCGGCGTCTCCGCGGTCTCGAGGCAGACGACTGCCGCCGGCGCGCTCGATGCGGTGCGCGAGCATTGTCCGGACCTGCTGCTTCTCGACCTGCACTGCGTCGACGCGGTCCGCAGCATCAGCGAGGCGCGGGAGCTCGTACCCGGGCTCAAGACGATCGTCTTCGTCGCGCCCGGTGCTGAGGCGATGCGTATCGCAGCGCTTGCAGCCGGCGCGACCGTTGTGATCTCCCGCGCCGTGTCGCGGGACGACCTCGCGCGCGCCGTTCGTCAGGCCTTCGAGCCCTCGATCGACCTCGCGCGTAAGGCAAGTTGAGCCGGCATGTATCAGCCGGCTCGCTCGCGCCTCTTTGTCGATAGAGGGGGGCGCTAGGGAGTGGCCGCGGCGCCGGCTCTCCCCGGCAAGCGAGCGGGGAAGAGGGCCTCGGACGGCGAGGCCCTCTTCTCAACCGCTGAACGCCAATCGGTGCGGGGCTACCAGTCCCCGACGCTGCCGTCGGCGTAGAAGACCCGCTGTGGAAGCTCGGGCTCGAACGGATGCGCGCGCACGACGTCGAGGTCGATGTCGACCCCGAGGCCCGGTAGCTCGGACGGGTAGGCGCGCATGCCGACCGGGTCGATCCGGTGCGACTCGGTGACGACCTCGGCGCGCCACGGCACGTCCGCCGTGACCGCTTCGCAGATCACGTAGGAGGGCGTCGCCAGCCCGAGCTCGATCGAGGCGGCCGTCGACACAGGCCCCTGCGGGTTGTGCGGTGCGAGCGCGACGCGGTAGGTCTCGGCGAGCGCGGCGATCCGTCGCGCCTCGGTCAGGCCGCCGCAGTGCGTGATGTCGGGCTGAAGGACGCTGCACGCGCCCTTCTCCAGGAGCTCGCGGAACCCGTGCACGCCGACGAGACGCTCACCGGTCGCGATCGGCGTCGAGACGGAGCGCTGGATTGCGGCGATGTCGTCCGCGCGCTCGGGCCAACACGGCTCCTCGAGCCAGTACAGCCCGAACTGCTCGAGCGCATCGGCGAACAGGTGGCCCATGCGTGGGCTGGGCCGCGCATGGCAGTCGACCATGAGGTCGATGTCGTCCCCGACTGCGTCCCGCATCGCGGCGACGCAACGCTCGGCGTGCCGCACCGGCGCGAGTCCCTCGAGCGGCATCGTCGGCGGCACCGCCATCGTCTTGAAGGCGGTGAAGCCGCTCTCGACCATCGCGCTGGCGAGCTCGGCGAAGCGCTTCGGCTCGTCGCTTTCGTAGAAGTCCTCCATCTTCCCCTCGCCGAGATGTCCGTAGAGGCGCACGTAGTCGCGGACGCGCCCACCCCAGAGCTGGTGGCAAGGAACGCCGTGCACCTTGCCGAGGATGTCCCACAACGCGATGTCGATCCCGCTCATCGCCGTGCCGCGGACTATCCCGCTCGCGTGCCAGAAGTGCTGGCGGAACATCATCTGCCAGAGGTGCTCGATCCGGGTCGGATCCTCGCCGACAATCAGCTCCGCGATGTCCTCGACCGCCCCGACGACGGCGCGGGTGTGCCACTCGAGCGTCGCCTCGCCCCAGCCGTGGAGCCCGGGCTCGTCCGTGACCACGCGGACGAACACCCAGTTGCGCATCCGCGCGTGGCAGACGTGCGTCTCGACCAAGGTGATCTTCACGACACTCCGCGCAGCAGCGCGACGCTCTCGTCGACGACCCGCTCGATCTCCCCCCGGTCGACATTCGAGTTCGTGATCCCGTAGGCCCAGCGGTAGCGGTCCTGGTCGAGCAGGTCGTCGAGCGGGACGCCGTCGAGCAGGTCGAGATCCTCACTCGGCGGCAGGTAGCCCGCGTAGTCGTTCGTGTAGCCGAGCGTGAACGTCGTCTGGAACGGGCTGGCGTCCCGGATGCGGGAACCGCACTCGTTGAAGAGCTCGAACGGATTCGCGGCGATCGCCGCGTCCCCGATCCGCAGCACCTGCAGCTCGGCGCGGACGGGCTCGTCGGTCCGGCGCGCCATGTCCGCGTACATCACGAGGGCGGAGCGCTGGTACAGCGCCGGGAAGTCCTGCGCGGAGGTCGCGGTGTGGACGCTCTCAGGCCAGGCCTCTGGAAACTCCGGCGCCTTCATGGATTGCAGCTCGACGATGCGCCCCTCGAGTTCCTCCAGGTCCCATTCGATCCGGCGGCGCTGGAGCTCGAGCCACGTCGAAGCGGCTCCTAGCTCCGCGTCGGCGGTCGTCTCGATTTCCGCCAGCGCCTCGAGTACGGCCGCACCGACCGCCTTGCCGAACTCGTCCCGGCGCTCGAAGCTGTGCCGGCTCGCCTCGCGGTTGCCGAACCAGTAGTCCCAGGCGGCGATGTCGCCGGCGCAGCCCTGGAGGAAGATGCACTCGGTCCCCGGACGGCCGGCCTCGACGGCCTCGCGGAGCGGCCCCGGGAAGTCGGTGTTCCAGAGCAGCGACTCGCCGCCGATCAGCGTCGGATGGCAGGCGAAGCTCGCGACGACGGCGATCGGATCACCGTCCTCCGCGTCGACTCGCAGCAGAAGCCGCCGCCGCTCCACGTGCGAGGTCAGGGTGGCAAGCTCGTCCCGCTCGAAAGCGTCGGCGTGGCGGTCGCGGGCGGCGGCCCTGCCGTCATCACGCGGCGCGATCTCGAGCGTGCGATCACGTTCGCGTTCTACACGCAGCTCGACGAGGCAGAGCAGCGCATGCGCAGCCTGCCGCCCGGATACCGCGCGGTCGTGC
>Ga0190270_10000568_pt1 | contig 16153 bp, 14 predicted proteins | sample Popmic320T_FD_133748 | JGI IMG/M metagenome (GOLD analysis project Ga0190270, IMG submission 133748) | Populus adjacent soil microbial communities from riparian zone of Weber River, Utah, USA - 320 T | ecosystem: Environmental > Terrestrial > Soil > Riparian zone | place: USA: Utah | collected...
CGGCGACTTCGCCTCAATGATTTCAGGCGCCGGCGGCGGCGTTCGCGTGGAGCCGCCGGTCATGACGCGTAACGGCGCCGGCGGCGTCAGTTTCCCGCCCCATCCGGCACATCGCCCAGAGGCTTGAATTCCGGCACGTCGATCTTGACGCGGAAGACTTCAGCCGGCCCGGTCGGCATCACTTCGAGGTAGATGTCGCATACGCCCTGCATCCGCTTGTTGTAATCCTTATCCACAAACAGGCTGTAATCGAGTATCGTGCCCTGCAACTTCTGCTCTTCCAGCAACCGCTGAATAGGCTTCTCCACCTCTTCATCCATAAATTCGCGCGTCAGCACCTGCCCGGCTATTTCACGCAGACGGGCCGAGACGGCGCGCTCCAAATAAGCCAATACGCGGTAGGCAGTGAAAAATTTATAGACGCCGTATTTGTCATCGGCGAGGCTGCGGCAGCCGTAAAAAACAAGATGATTATCGGCGTCGCGGATGATCGGGATCACCTGCATCTCTTGCGAAAGCAGTTCCATCTGGCTGATCAAACACTCGACGCGCGCCTTGTCGACTCCTTTGATCCGCCCGAACTTCGAGCCGATCGGGCCTTGCACCACGGAATCGCGCGCGCGATCGGTGCGCGCAACCGCCCCGGCGAAGACCAGCGAGGCCGGCGCATAAAGATCATCGGCGTCTTCCGATTGTTTCTCGAACCAATGGGCGTCGCGCAGCTTGAGCGTCCCGACCATGACGACGTCGGTTGCGGCCTGGTCCTCCGGGCGTTTGAGGAACTCATACCGCCCGCCGGGACGAAATTGATCTACAACCTTCTTGTACGACTCTTCATCACCCAGATCGGTGATGAGCAGCATGCCCCACTTCCACGCCTCCTCTTCAAGAGCCTCACGAATCATCATCGGGATTTCACCCGGCACGACCAGGTTGCAGATGTCGTCGCGGAAGTTGAAATTGTCGTTGCGGTTGGTGACGAAGCGTCGAACGGCCTCGAGCGTAGCGCTCTCGCGGTCGCGCATAGCCTGCGGGTCGGCGTTGTAGATGAAGAACTCGACCGGCTTGCGCTGCTTGCCGTCGGGGACGACCGAGTTTTCGAAGAAGAGCCAGATCTGCCGGTAACTGGATTCGAGCGGGCGAATCTCCTCGAAGAGTTTCTCCATCACCTCGTCGCGCACTTTTTCAGCCTGGTCGATCTGTCCCTGGAATTTTTTCAGAGTCTCGTCGTAGCTGTCCGCCTCCTTCAGCAACGATTCGAAGTCAGTCAGACGCGAAAGGAATTCGTTCGCCGTTTCCGGAGTAAAAATAGTCTCTATGGCGGTCTTCTGTTCCCCCAACCGCGGATGAATCGCCACGAAGATTTCGTCCAGCACTTTGCGCACGGGAGCTTCCGCGTCGGCGAAGATTTCAGCGATGGTTGCGGTCTTTTCTTCCTGTTGTGCCATTATTCTCCGCCTTTCCCTGTTTGAGCGATCTTCTCCAGCTCAGCATGTAGACGGGCCAGGGCGGCGAGAATCTGTTTGCGTTGAGCCGGGTTGGACCATGCGCGTTTGACCGATGGAAGCGACCAGCGATCCTTCATGCGATAGAGTAGATCGATCGCGTTCTTCAAATCCGCAATGTCGTTGCGTTGCCCTGGGATCCTCTTCTGGATATTTTCCGGGCTGAAATCCTTGAGGCTGCGAAATTCGAGATCGGCCACGAACTCTGTCGCCTCCGGGCCCGCCTGGGTTTCAAAATGTATTGAAGGCTTGAACTTCTCGAAGGCGTCATTGACGCTATCCACCCGCGCGGCCTCTTCATCTTCGTTATCGACTTCTTTACCCATTTGATCGAGCGTCACCGGAAGCACCACTAACGTCGTATCTGTAGGGACAGGGCGTACCGCAGGCGTGATACCTTTGCGGATAACTTCTATCTTAGGCATATTTTTCCACTCCTAAGGTTGGAGATGTTAATGTGATGATAACGTTTGTATATGCTTAATCTGAGCTACTAATCGTATGAGGAAAACGCTTGATATTCATGCATGTAGCGCCTGGTAACCTGCGAATCGGAGAAACGGAGGATAATGCTCATAATTTCCAATAAGTTGAAACGGCTGGATAGGCTGTGTATCCAGGCGGTGAGAGTCCAGGCAATCCCAGGAATTTCCGATCGCCGATTCCCGAATCAGCCCAAGGCGGCGAAGGGAGACTTCAGCTTATTAGGGGGAACGCGCCAATGCTACCATTGATAATTAGTCGGATCAATCACAAATTACGTCTATTCTGCTGCGCCGGAAATGGTTATTCCAATATGACCACAACGCGAATCTCCAATCCCAATAACGACCGTTCCTGCAGACTCGACTCCAATTCTCTTTTAAGGACCTCCACTTCCACTTCGGGGAGAACGAAAGCGTCGCGGTCAAGCGTAATTGTTACCCTCTGCACCCTGTGTAATCCATCAGCTCCTCGTTCGAGTACTGGCGTGGCCTGCACCGCGCGGATCTTCGGTTCGATCGCCCTGGCCATCGCTTCCAGGTCGGGATAGGTGACCGGGCGTTCGCGCGAGAGCAGCATCTCGGTGAACCTTCGCCTGGTCTCCATCAAATCGGCGCCGTCATCCCCTCCCGCGGCTCCGGTCACATTTCTGATCTCCAACGTCCGCGGCGTCGCGCGATTGAGAAACCCTTTGATCCCCCCGGCGCCGACATCGTTGCCCAGTTCGCCATTAGAAACCAGCGCCCGGACATTGACATAGGAGTCCGCCTCTCCGCGAGGCGTGCGAGCAGGCTCGATTTCGAGTCTGTTCTGGCGAATGCGATAGCGCCCGGCGCCTTCATCGGCGCTCGGTTCGGTGTCGAGCAGATACGTCGCGCCGCGTTCGCCTTTTACCGAGAGCATCTTGACGAGGCGCCGCGTCCGCGCGCCTCCCGTGGTTAACGGAACTATTGCGCCGTCGTTGGAAAAACTGATCGTCTGATTGAGCGCTTCAATATTCGAAGCCGTGGCGCAATGTAGCGCGACGCGAATCAGGTCCTCGGAGACGCTCGCCACCTCTTTCGGCAACCCGATTCTCAGCCAGGCGCGCCACGTGTCGAACAGGTTCTTTTGCCCGGTTTGCCCGGTTTGTTGAAATATCCTTCCCAGGGGCGCTTCCATCTTCACCGGAATCCGGGTAAGGAACCGCCGTTCACGCGGAATGTGCGGCAAGACGAAGATGCGACTGCCATAAAACCCTTCAGGCAGCGGGGCCTCTGCGACAGGCTCGGCGCCTCCGACCAGCCATCCCAGCTTGCGCACGCCGCCGTTACCAGCGCGAGGGCGCATCAATCCTTCGGCTCGTATCCCGCCTTCGTTATCGATCAGGCACCAGATTTCGCGTTTCAGATAAGCTGCCAGGTCACGAGCCTCGGGCAATAATTCGAAATAGAACCCGTGCCGGCTCAGATGCTCCGGATCATCGACGTCAATCGCAATGTAGATCGCCGGACTGCTTCCCAACTCCGCGGGCGCGGCGTCGAACGAAGGCCGCGCGTCCTCCAGCTCTTTAGTCAGCTCCGTCCCGTGATGTATACGCAACGCCCCGTCCTGGTAGATTGCAACCAGCGCTATCCTGGCGGCGGAGACGTCGAGGGGGGTATCGAGCGCGAACGTCAGTTTCTCTCGCGACTTCGCCTCGCCGATCAATTCAGTCATCTCTTCGAAAGACTCGCGCCCGCTCGATAAACTGAATCTGATGACGGTCTGCGCCGATCGCGCCTGACGTTCCGGCATTCCCAACCCTGACATCAGCTCGTCGAGAATCGCCAGCGGGATGTTCTCGGCCGCCTGCTCGTAGACCTCGGCTATCTGCCCGGCGAATGAGCGGAGCAGGACGGCCAGGATCGGGTCCGTCTCCTGCGTCGTGACGCCGTACTCTTTGAGCAGGCGTCGGAAGTCGTCGCGGAGTTTTTTATCTATTTCGGTTGGGCGCGGCGGTTGCCATTGCGACATAAATTTATTTCCGAGTCAGTACCGCGAGCGGTAGCGAGCGGCTGTTGGCGGAAGCGACGCTCGCTACCGCTCGCGGTACTGACTCGTCGCCTCAATAATGTTTGATAACTTAGTTAACGGACTATTTATACGCTGACGAAAAAATTTTGCGGCTTAACCATGTCTGCCTGATCGTTCATTTGCCTCTCTTGTTATCGTACATGCGCGTCTCCTCGAACCCCTGTCTCGGCCTCGCCGGGCCACCGCCGCCTCCCGATTCTCCCGGGGCGGGCGGCGCCATTCTGGACTTCGGTCCGGACTGCGAAACGCTGCGTGACGGCGGCAATTTCGCCCCTCCACGGACGGGGATGTGTGGCAGCGGCGTTGCCGGCCAGACGATTTTCGGGATTCCCCACCAGAGCCCGGCAAGAATCGCGAGCGCGATGGCAAACCTGAGCAGTAGCCACAACAACTCCTTCCACTGCTCGGGCGGCGGCTGCGGGGCGTCCGCGCTCTCAGTCGCCAGCCTCATCTCTTCCCGCTCCATTGCCCTGTCCGGCGCGCATCCGGCGGCCGCGCGGCAATTCCATGGAATGACGCCCTGAAGGATTTTTTTGTCGAGCGTCTCGATCTGAACTTTGAAATTGAGCGATTTCAGATCGTGATAATCGCGGCGCCGGGTGAAGAACAGTATCCCGATCTGTTCATTCAGCGATTGCTTCGCCCCCGCGAGGAATCTGGCCAGCGACCTGGTGTCGTCAGCCTTGGAATACTGCTCCGTGTTCTCCTGCGGGAAGACCATTTCCTTCAGCGCGTCGGCGTCTATCGCGTCGCCGACGCCGATGGTGAAAGTTTGAATGTTGGTTTCGTAGAGCTTCTTGACAACGCTATCCAGATCATCCTTCCTCTGCAGCGCCTCCTGATCATCGCCCTCCCTGAGGTCATTCTTTCCGTCGGTCAGGATGACGAGCATGTATTGCCGGTCCGTCTCCTTCTTCTTGAGCCTTTGCAGCCGGTTCAGCGCGAAGATGGTAGCGCTGTAGAGCGCCGTGTTTCCATCGCGTCGGGCCTGAAGACTGTCGATCTGCGCCTCCACACCCTCTCGCGTCTCTGCAAAGACTGCGTTTTCGATTCTCGCCCTCACGTCGTGACTTTCGAAAGGCGCTATGGCGATCCTGTCGCCGGGGCGGAACTTTTCGACCAGAACGCGCGCCGCATCCTTCGCCGCCTCGATCCGCGCGCGCCCCCCCAGGCTGCCCACGATCATGCTGCCGCTGAGATCGAACAACATCATCACATCCAACTTGCCCTCCGTCGCCCGGTTGGAGACTTTGAACGGGATGAATTCCCTGCCTTCGCGCATGAAGAGCGAGCTGGCTTCGCGAACTTTGATCCTTTTCTGCAATTCAGAAGCCGAATCGGGCAGTTTGACCTGCTCGGGGTTGGCGAATTTGAGTTCCGCGTGAAAATACGGCCGCGGGTCGTTCTCATCCAGCGCGAGCAATTCGACTCTCTCCGCCGGCCGAATGTCCTGCGCTTTTTCGGCCCGACCGCGACACCCGAAGCCGCAAACCGCGACGAGGCAAAGAATCAGCAATTTTGCCAGGTCGCTACCGCTCAATGGCATTAAATTTAGCGTGAACGACCGCGAAGCTTTGGAGTGTGGTTGCTTGGAATCGCTTTGGTAGTCATCTCCGGATTCTACAGACTTCCGGTACAAGAGGCCCGAAGTGGGTTCCCTTCCATCATTGCCACAGTATCGAAATGGATTACCAAAGCGGTACCAAGCGATACTGCTGGCGAACTCCTTCAGCGCCGGAGGCGCGATGGACATTAGCCGGTGGTGGAGCGAAGCGTAACCACCGGAAACCTCACAACAGAGCCACGCGCCCTGAAAGGGCGCAGGACCCGGGTTGTTACTGTCGAGAATTCTGGTCCGGCGTCCCTGCCGGGACGCGAAAAATCCCTTTTGGTCTGTCCCGGTGGCTACGCTAGGGCTCCGCCACCGGCTAATATCCGTCGCCCCTCCGGGGCGCGAAATAGCTTCGCCGAGTTTGCCAGCAGTATCCCGAGCTACCGCACTCCAAGGGCCGCCGCCGACTTTGGCGTCTGAGCTTAACGCAATTGCGCTACCGCTCCCTGTACTGCGATTTTTTGCCAAGTCGCTACCGCTCTCAGCGCTGTAAGTTCCAATCATTCAGGCCCTGCCTCCTTTCCCCGCAGTCAGCGTAATGGACGGGTGCGGTTCGATGTAGAAGCGGCGATCTCTAGAAATCAGGATGGCGTGCCGCGGTTCGACCAGGCTGTCGGGGACGTAAATTTGAAGCTCGGGAGAGAGCATCGTCGTCGATTGGCTCGCGCTCAGACGGCCGATCACATACTTCTCCCCGTTATGGATATCCCACTGCTTGCGGCTCTGCTTATACCGTTTCTGCGTAGCCGCGTCGCTGCTGTTGACGAACTCGAGCACGCCCTGGCGGGTGAGTATCGGCGCGAGGCTGATGAAGGTCGTGATGCCCAGCCCGGCCAGCGCCATCCCGATCGCCTGTGAATTGCCGCCCCCGATGAGATTGGCCAGCAGCAAGTAGGCCAGGCCGCCGACCACGCCGCCGGCCATACCGCCCAGCAACCCGTTGAAGACGCGAGAGCGATTTACCCTCCACCAGCGAAAACTGATCCCGAATCCTATAAGCGCCCCCGCGATCAACCATGAGAGTACGTCTGCGGCGAAGCTGGCGTCGATCATCGCCGCCCTGATAAACCGCGCGATCCACCCTCCGGCCGCCCCCGCGACGGCCCCGCAGACGACGCCGATCAATATCCATAGCGGGACGATCGCGTCTCCGAGCCGGCGGTCATTGACGCCGACGCTCAACCCGCCGATCAACGCTCCGAGCAGGGTGAAGGCGATCATATCGTAATACTCCACATCTATGGCGAGGGGGATCTGTAACAACGACCAGATGAACCAGCAGATGACCCCGGCCAGGGCGCCGATCAAAGCCATCTCCCAGATCGTCTGTTGAAAACTGCGCCCCTGCTGAACGCGCTGGATGAATGTCTTGCTCTGATCGATCCTCCGCTGCTGATCCTTGATATTGAACCGCAGCATCGTCCGGCCGAGAAGGATCTCGTCGCCGGTGCGAAGCTCGGTCCTTTCGGTGATCTCGTAGAGTTCGCCGTCGCGGTTCAATTCGAGCGAGGGGCGTTTGATCGAGACCCGGATGACGTCATTCGGCCTGACGCCCTGTTCGGGCAACGTCATCGAGCTTTCCAGTTCCTTCCCTTCCCATCGACATGTGGGATTCCCAAGCCCTTCGCGCCAGCCCCTCAGAACATAGCCGTCCCGCTCCTCGAACTCGGCCAGGATGTCTCCCAGGAGATCACCCAGGACCTCGTTCTCATCTATAGTTACCGTGCGATGAATCTCTCCATCTTGAGTGTCAAAATAAATCTGATATTTCGGCATATCATTATTTTTCTGCCTTATTTTTCCGTCTTACATTTTTTTGTCATTTTACTTCCGCTGGCCGAAACGGCGCCTACAGCCCTTCTTCCCCCACCCTGGCTTCGGACGCGTGATAAATTTCCAGGGGCTGTGGCAGATCAGGGATCACCCAATCGCATCCGATGCAACGGCCATTCTCCATATCCCAGCAATGAATGCACATCGCGCGCGGGCAGTTTCCGCATTTCCGCAGGTCCCTTTCCTTCGCCTCGCGCCGGCAGCGGATACAACGGCCGGCGGGCTGTCGATTGCCCAATCGCTTGTCCCACCACTCCTGTTCTTCTATCGAAAGCAGGGGCGTTCTGGAGCGCTCACAACTGGCGCAGCGGAAGGAGTCCGCATTCCAGCAGTTGAGACAGGCCGAATTTCCGCAGCGCGGGCAGGACTGTCGCGAACTCCCCAACATCCTTCGACAGATATGACAGCGCGCAGCGCGGTTGCGCAACCGCCGTGCGATCACCGCGCCTCCGACGGCTACTCCGAGCGCGACAGCCCAGACTTCAATCATTCCCGATTCAGTCAGGCCCGAATCAGCCGGGTCAACCGGGGGGGGATTGCCAGGGAATTGTTTATACCTGCTCAATATCCCGCCCGAAGCGATCCCGATTCCGGCGGCGATCAAAGGGAGATAGAGATCCAGGGATGAGTAACTCGTAGTTCCGCGCAACCCCCACAGACCATACGCCAGTAAGCCCATTAAGGCTCCGCACACCAGGATTGCCCCGCCGTTCATCGTCAATCCGACAACGAACTGTATCACCCCGATAACCAACGCCACGATGATTGTGAGTAGAATCCGCACTCCCATGATTGAGAATTTAACGCAAAGACGAGGCTAGAGGCTAGAGGAAGAAATCGTAGTGGCGCCTTCTTGACAGCCGCGACGCGTTAAAATGAGAATTGACGCGTCAATTTCAGCTTCAAGCGGGAGGCGCTACGGATGTTCAATCAACGTTATCTTTAGGCCGCGCTGACTTCAACCCTCGCGCTTCTTTTTCGCATCAACGCGCTTGCGCAATTTAGAGCAGTTTCAGATCAGTGCACGGGTTCATAGAACGCTGATGACGCGGACGGGAGCAGATCATCGCGGATAAAACTAAAAAAGATCAGCGTCAATCCGTTTTTTATATGCTCGGAAAAACCATCGGCAACTATCGGATCACAGGCGAATTGGCGCAAGGAGGGATGGGATCGGTCTATCGCGGACGCCATCAGAGCCTGCCGCGCGATGTGGTCGTCAAATCCATCCTGTTCTCCTCGTTCCCGCCTCAGGCGCAGGATCATCTTAAGGCGAGATTCGTTCGCGAGGCTTACATTCAAGCGCAGCTCGATCATCAGAACATCGTCCGGGTCTACGAATTCTTCGCAACCGCCGAGAATTACTATCTGGTGATGGAGTTCATCGACGGGATGAGCTTGCGGGAATTGATCAAAAGGCAGGGCGCGCTCGCCCCGGCGCACGCCGTTCCACTCTTCAAACAGGCGCTCTCCGCGCTCGATTACGCGCACAACTTCAACTGTGTGGATGAATCGGGCGGACGTAACATGGGCGTCATTCATCGCGACATCAAACCGGCCAACATGCTGCTCGACGGGGCGGCGCGGTTGAAGATCACCGATTTCGGCATAGTCAAGCTTGCTGGCAAGCGCAGTCTGACGCGGACTGGATTCAATCCGGGCACGGTCGAATATATGTCGCCCGAACAGATTCGCGGCTTGGAGGTCGACGCGCGCTCCGACCTCTACAGCCTCGGCGTGACCTTCTACGAGGCGCTCACCGGGCGGTTGCCCTTCCCGCCTTCGGACACTGGTTCGGAATACGAGACGCTCAGAGGCCACATCGAACTTGCGCCACCGCCAATCGCCACGCTGAAGCCGGACGTTCCGCAATCGATTGCAGCCCTGGTCTTGCGCTCGCTCCAGAAAGACCCCGGCGCGCGATTCCAATCGGCGGCGGAGTTTTTAGACGCGCTGCTCGATTGCGAGCGAAATGGCGTCGCGCGCGCGACGTCCGAGCCGCAGCAGGCCACTCACTCGATGACCGAGCCGATTTTGTATGACACGCGACCGGCGCCCGGCGCGCCGGCGACTGTCCAGCAGCTGGCTACCACTCAGGTCATCGAATCTGCGCCGACCGGCCATCTTGCGCCGCCGCCCGGACGGCAGCCGCGCCGATATGCGCTGCTGGTCGCCGTGGCGTTCATTGCGTTGCTGGTCGTCGCCGGGGTCGCTTTCTTGTTTTTGAAACAAAGCGACGCATCGCCTACCGCCCCAACAACCAGTTCAACAACCACCCCCGGCCCCACGCCAACTCCAGGCGCCGCGCAAGAAGACGCGCGATTGAAAAAGGCGCGAGAGCTGGAGGCAAATGAGCGCTACTACGATGCGATCATCCTATATGGCGAGTACCTGGTGGAACACGCTTTGGATACGGACCCGCGCGTCAAAGAAATCCAGGCCCATAAGACCAGGCTGGATGAGTTTTTTTCGCTGATCAATCTGGGTGAGTTTCAGACGACCACAAAGGATTACGCCGCAGCCGAGCGCAGTTACACCGAGGCGCTCAAGCTTCGACCCGACTCGAATTTGGCCCAGGCCGGATTGAAGAAAGCCCAATCTCAACGTGGGCGAACTAACTAAGACAACGATCGCGATCAGGCGCCTCCTTGACTGCGGCGGAGCGCTAATATGTTGAATCGAATGTTCTGGAAGATGGACTTTGTGAAAGCTTTGTTGACAATATTCGATTTGGCGTTTATAAACCAGCGTTAGACGTATTGAACGCTAGTTAACTCGAAGCTCTCAAGGCCTGAACTTGATGGCTTCATATATTTTGTAGAAAGAAGATCATGAGACGACACGAAAGGCATAGACGTTTACCTGTGGCGTCGCTACTCATAAGTAGCGGCTCTTTATCGGATTCCTCTTCCCGCTTCTCTTCCGCCTGCTTCATTTCCCTCCAGACCACCTGCTCCTGTTGTTGTTGTTGTCGCTAATTCCTCGGGCGACGCGGCTTTGGCCACAACAAAGCTTCCGCTGATTTCCCTTACAAAATAACTCCGAAGGTTGCGCAAAGGTCGCGCTCTGTTGGGTCGCGCGCAACCGCTGAATAGGACTTTTAGGACCTATAGGACTGATAAATCCCATAAGTCTGATAGGTCCTATAAGAGACCTTCCGCAAGAGGAGTACTGTCATGAAATTTGAGATCGCCGATTGGAGATTTGAAGTCACGTGGGACGGGCTGCTCTGCCAGCCCATCGAACGCGGGCGGGCGAAGGACGCCAAGAAATCCGCCGCCCGGTCCAACGGACGCGAAGGCCGCCGCGAGCGAGCGGGCGAATCGAACCGTCACGCGCTCGGACTCGCAGTTCAAACTTTCGACAAACAAACACACCGAAAAGGAGCCACGAAATGAGCTTGATTGAACCCCATGGCGGGAGACTGATCGACCGTGAAGCGCGCGGGGCCGAGCGCGAATCGCTGCTGCGGGCGTCGGCGCACATGCCCGAGCTGACGCTCAACGCGCGCGAGGAGGCCGACCTGGAATTGATCGCACAGGGCGCGCTCTCGCCGCTCGAAGGCTTTATGGGCGAGGCCGATTACGTTCTGGTGCGCGACCAGCGACGGCTTGCCAACGGCTTTGTCTGGACAATTCCCGTGACGCTGTCGGCGACCGAAGAAGAGCGGGCGAAGCTGAAGGTCGGCGACGACGTCGCGCTGCGTTCGCGCGACGGGCGGCTGCTGGCCGTGTTGCATCTGGCCGAAATCTTCAAGTACGACAAGCAGCTCGAAGCCGAGCGCGTCTACCTGACGGCGGAAGAAAAGCATCCCGGAGTGAAGGCGCTTTACGCGCAGGGCGATTATCTGCTCGGCGGTCACGTCAGCGTGGTCGAACCTCATCGCCGCCACGAGTTCGCGCCCTACCGCTACTCGCCCCGCGAGTTGCGCGCCTTGTTCGCCGAACGAGGATGGCGGAGCGTTGTCGCATTCCAGACGCGCAATCCCGTCCACCGCGCCCACGAATACATCCAAAAATGCGCGCTTGAAACCGTAGACGGCTTGCTGCTCCACCCCATCGTCGGCGAGACGAAATCCGATGACATCCCGGCGACGATCCGTCTGCGCGCCTACGAAGTGATCATCGAGCACTACTACCCGCAATCGCGAACGCAGCTCGCCGTGCTGCCGGCCGCGATGCGCTACGCCGGGCCGCGCGAGGCGATCTTCCACGCCATCATCCGTCAGAACTACGGATGCTCGCACTTCATCGTCGGGCGCGATCACGCGGGCGTCGGCAATTACTACGGCACTTACGACGCGCAGCTCATCTTCGGCCATTTCGAGCCGGGCGAGTTGAAGATCGCGCCGATGTTCTTCGACAACACGTTTTTCTGCCGCAAATGCGACGGGATGGCGTCGCTAAAGACGTGCCCGCACGACCAGTCGCACCACGTCAGCCTGAGCGGAACGCGCGTGCGAGAGATGCTCTCGCGCGGCGAGATCCCGCCGGTCGAATTCACGCGTCCCGAAGTCGCGCAGGTTCTGATCGAAGGGCTGCGCGGGTTGAGCGCGGCGGCATGAGGAGGAATGCGGAATGCGGATTGCGGATTGCGGATTGATAAAACTTTCAATCTCGATTTCGCGTCCTCAGTTGAACAGAATCCGCAATCCGCAATCCGCATTCCACAATTCAAGGGCGGCGTAGCCAAGTGGTAAGGCGAAGGTCTGCAAAACCTTTATACGTCGGTTCGATTCCGGCCGCCGCCTCCAAACTTACAATAGGGGAGAAGGTTCGTGACACAAGGGTTCACATTATGGTTTACGGGGCTGTCGGGCGCAGGCAAAACGACGCTCACAAACGCGCTCGTCCCGCAACTGCGCTCTCGCGGCGTCAAGATTGAAGTTCTCGACGGCGATGAGGTGCGCACAAACCTGAGCAAAGGGCTCGGATTCTCCAAGGAAGACCGCGACGCCAACATCCGGCGCATCGGCTACGTCAGCCGGCTGCTGGCGCGCAACGGCGTGGGAGTGATCGCGGCGGCCATATCGCCTTACCGCGAGATACGTGACGAGGTGCGTGTATCGATCGAGGACGACGGCGCGGCCTTCGTGGAGGTTTTCGTCAAAGCCTCGATCGACGCGCTCGTCGCGCGCGACGTGAAGGGACTTTACAAAAAGGCCCTGGCCGGCGAGATCAAACAGTTCACAGGCGTCTCGGATCCTTACGAAGAGCCGCTCGAACCGGAACTGGTGGTCGAGACCGACCACGAAACGGTCGAAGAGAGCGCGGCGAAGATTCTGGCCAGGCTCGAGGAATTGAATCTGATAGCCTCCGCGCGGCAGTCGAGCGACGCGGCGGAGAGCGCAAAGGCGGCGTTATGAAACATAATCAAAACCGATCCGGCAAGGTTTATCTGGTCGGCGCGGGGCCGGGCGATCCGGGCCTGCTAACGCTCAAGGCGCGCGACCTGATCACCGAAGCCGACTGCGTGATCTACGACTACCTGGTCAACCCGGAAATTCTCAAACACGCGCCCGCCAGCGCCGAATTGATCTACGTCGGCAAGCGCGGGCTCGAGAGTTCGCAGCAACTGTGGACGCAGGCGGAGATCAACCGTCTGCTCGTCGCGAAGGCCAATGAACATGCGGTCATCGTGCGTCTGAAGGGCGGCGACCCGTTCATTTTCGGACGTGGAGGCGAGGAAGCCGAGGCGCTGGTCGAGGCTGGAATCGAATGGGAAGTTGTTCCCGGGGTTTCGGCCGGCTCTTCGGTCGCCGCATACGCCGGCATTCCGATCACGCATCGTGGCTTGAGCAGTTCGGTGACTTTCGTCACGGGCCACGAAGACATGGAGAAATCGCAATCGACGATCCGCTGGAACCACCTGGCGAAGGGCGCCGACACGCTGGTCTTCTTTATGGGCATTGCGCGGGTCGCAGAAATCGCCGATCAATTGATCTCGAACGGGCGCGACGCCGATACGCCGGTGGCGGTCATCCGTTGGGGAACCTACGGCCGTCAGGAGACGGTCGTCTCGAATTTGTCCGAGGTCGCGGCGGCGGTCAAACGTGGGAAGATCACGGCTCCCGCGCTCATCGTCGTCGGCGAGGTCGTCCGGCTGCGCGAACGGTTGCAGTGGTTCGAAGAGATTCGGCTCGCGAATTACGGCGCGCCCAACCCGTTCTTTGAGGCGCTGGCTAGTTAATCAGTACCGCGAGCGGTAGCGAGCGAGTCTCCGCCAATTAGTCATTTTTTGAGCCGCGCTCGCTACCGCTCGCGGTACTGATGCGCCGGCGAGTTAAACGATGCGCTATTACCCGATCTATCTCGATCTCAAAGGGCGCGACGTTTTGGTCGTCGGTGGCGGCGCGGTCGCCGAAGGCAAGGCGATGCAGCTCCTCGAAGCGGGCGCCCGCGTGACCGTCGTCAGCCCGGAGTTGACCGAAGCGCTGCGAGCGGCGGCCGACCGCGCAGAGATCACTTATCTCGGCGGCTCTTTCGCCGAGGGAGATTTGAACGGCATGTTTCTGGTCATCAGCGCGACTGACGACCGGAAAGTGAACGAGAAGGTCGCAAATGCGGCCAGGGAACGCGGGGCGCTTTGCAATGTCGTCGATCAACCCGTTCTGTGCAATTTCATTACGCCCGCGCTGGTCACGCGCGGCAAGCTGCAGATCAGCGTTTCGACCGGAGGCGGCAGCCCGACTCTCACACAGCGGGTCAAACGCGAAGTCGCGGCGCTGATCGGAGAAGAGTACGGCGTCCTGCTGGAAATCGCGGCTGAGATGCGCGCCGAGGCTAAAGACCGCGTCGCCGATTTCGAACGGCGCAAAGAAATGTTGCGCGCATTCGTCGAATCCGACGCGCTCGACCTGATTCGCGCGGGCAGGCTCGACGAGGCTCGCGCCCTGGCGCGCCGATTTTTGCGAGATGTCGAATGAGACTTATTAGTCTTAGAGGTCGTATTCAGAGAGAGGAACAATGAGTCAAGCCCAAACGGAGCTTTCGGAATTTGAAATCAAACAACTCTCCCGGCGTTTTGAAACCGCAGGGGTCGAAGAGATTCTGGAATGGGCGGCCGAGAGGTTTTCGCCGCGACTGGCGATGACGTCCAACTTCGGCGCCGAGGGAGTTGTCCTGATTGACCACCTGGCGCGCGTCGCGCCACGGACGCCGATCATCTATCTGGAGACCGGATTCCAATTCGCCGAGACCGATCATTTGAAAGAGCGGTTGCGCGCGCGCTACGGATCGAACATCATCGAGCGCCGCGCCGCGTTGAGCATCGAAGAACAGAACCGGATTTACGGCGAGCGCCTTTACGAACGCGACCCCGACCTCTGCTGCCGCATCCGCAAGGTCGAGCCGCTGGCCGAAGCCCTCAGAGGCTACGACGCCTGGATCGCGGCGCTCAGGCGAGATCAATCGCCGACGCGCGCCAACATCGGCGTCGTCGAATGGAACGCGCGACATGGCCTGGTCAAGATCAACCCGCTGGCAGCCTGGACGCGCCGGCAGGTGTGGGATTACATCGTGGCTCACGAACTGCCTTATAACCCGCTCTACGACGACGGCTACACGAGCATCGGCTGCGTCCCCTGCACTCGCCGCGTCATAGCCGGGGCGCACGAGCGCAGCGGAAGATGGGACGGGGAGAATAAGCTGGAATGCGGAATCCATCTTTGAATGAGTTTCCGGCGCCCCACGTAGTAACGAATTTTGGCATTTGAAAAAATAATGCGCCCAGCATTGTAGGGGCGGGTATTCCCCGCCCAGGGCTATGATCCAGGCGATGGGGCGGGGAAAACCCGCCCCTACGCCAAATTGGGTGGGCGCTATTTATTCTCAAATACCATAATTCGTTACTACGCGGGCAAGTCTGTCCTGACGCGCGCCACGATCAGGTCGCGGACGTGTTCGATCAATTCCCCGACGTTCTCCATTGTGTAAGCTTCCGAACTGACTGGCGGCAGGACTTCAAGGTAAACATCGCCCGGTATGACGCGCTTTTCGCCTTTGCGCATGACCAGCCTTGTGTCGTTAACCACGACGGGGACGACCGGAACGCCCGCCTCGACGGCCATATAGAACACGCCCTTTTTGAACTCCTTCACCCGCCCGTCGCCAGTGCGCGTCCCTTCGGGAAAGGCCATGAGTGAATGTCCGCGCCGCAACTCGTCAGCGCCGCGCCTCGTGCTTTGTATCGCGCGCTCGCGGTTGCTGCGGTCAATAGGAACGACATGCGCGAGCGGGAACCCCTGCTTCATTATAGGAATGCTGAACAGCTCGATCTTCGCGATGGCGCCCACGTTGTGGCCCAGGTAAGAGAAGAGCAGCGGCGGATCGAGATTGCTCTGGTGGTTGGCGATGAAGGCGTAAGCCTGATCTCGGTCGAGATGTTCAAGCCCCGAAACGTGTACGCGCGCGCCCGACGCCCACACATAAACCCGGCAACCGAATTTCGCCGGGGGGAAGATTAAATCCTCGACGCCGAAAAACCTCCGCAGGATATGGCCGACGGCGATCGCCGGACAGCCTATGAAAACCAATAACAGTAACGCGACGACGAAGGTCCAGTAGTATCGAATCATAGAAGGCGGAGACGGGGCGACCGGGCGACAAGGCGACGGGGCGACGGAGGAATATCGTAATCGCCCCGTCGCCCCGTCGCCTTGTCGCCC
>Ga0190270_10000569_pt1 | contig 16150 bp, 13 predicted proteins | sample Popmic320T_FD_133748 | JGI IMG/M metagenome (GOLD analysis project Ga0190270, IMG submission 133748) | Populus adjacent soil microbial communities from riparian zone of Weber River, Utah, USA - 320 T | ecosystem: Environmental > Terrestrial > Soil > Riparian zone | place: USA: Utah | collected...
GTGGTTGTTTAACCTCCGGCGCCGGGATCGTGATCGAAATATGCAAGTAGAAGTTCCCCTTGCGATAGACCAATTCGGCGGAGCCGAGTTCGCCCTGTTGAAATTGTTTGCGCATCCTGGCGGACATCTGCAACTAGCTTGTGATGCGGCCTTTGTGACAGACCGCCAGCGAGACGGTCTGACAGTCAAGACGAAGAGTCATCGATCTGGCGTCGTATCGCACTGAAGAATGTGGTTTGAATTGATGCCAATTATTCGAGTCACGCGTGTAGACGGCGCTGACCTTGGCAATCGCGTTGATCACGTGCTGTGCGGGAAGATCGGTTTCTTGACGGATCAGGCGATAGCCAGTGTGATGGATGTCGTATTTGCGATGCAAATCTCGCTGAAAGGCGAGTTCGGAAAGAGTGTTGCAGGCGCGATTGAACTCTTCCATCGTGGATTTTAGTTCCTGCGCGGCGCTAGCGGCCAGGACCAATTTCGCCTTTATCGAGAGGTGAACATCCATCTATTCAATATGCCACAAGCGTTTTACGTGAGACAAGTGTTTTATATGCGAAAGGGGCGGCGCATTTCTCTCCACCCAAAACGAAGCGTTTATGGGTGGAGTATCCTGCGCAAAGAACGATGAAATGTCCTGATGGTCAGCGCCCGCCCTATTAACCCTCTAGCTCTATCACAAATCGCGTATGTCGCCGATCGATAACGATTTCATTTTCTGACGGAGTGTAATCATTTTCTATCACGTATGCGCAAATCTTGATTATCTTGGGTGGGCGGCCTGCGGCGTCCCAACTCCGCGCTCTCTCGACGAGGACTTCGGCGAGTGAGAGATCCGGGCCGTAGCTTCGCACGCATAACTCGAAAGGCGTCTCTCCCGACCAGTCCTGTGGTGGGGTTTGACCCGGCGGACGCCCCCATACCACCATATTGCCTCCCTTAAGCAGGCCACTCGTCGATCGGTACTTTCCCGCAAGTCCGAAAAGATAAGGCACGATGTCGCCATCCGCTAATTCGCCATGTGCAGTCAAGCCGCATCTGAAATCCCGATAGTCCTTGTCGATTCTGAGCAGCCTCGACCATAAAAAGAATTTTGCTACCAACTCGTGCACATGAACCGTCACCCCCGTCTGCAGGTTTTCGCTCGGTCCCGTAAGGAGTTTATAGACCGCTTCCGCGTCAACTTCCTGCGGGTCATCTGCCCTGAGATGAAGCAGAAGACCAGGGTCGGGGCCGAGGGGCGCCTCAACATACTCGGCGGCGGTCGCGCCTGTAAACGCGCCCCGGAGCGGCATAAAACCGCAAAGAATAAGGGAGACACTGGTCAGGCGTTCGCCGTTGAGCTCAAAGCAGACGCTCAATTGGCGGCCTCCGGGAAGAATGAATAAGGGGACGACGATTCGACCACCTTGCTTCAATTGTTCGCGCCACTTGGGTGAAATCTCCTCAGCGCCCGCCGTTATGATGATTCGGTCATAGGGGGCCGAGCCCTCATGCCCATACCCCCCGTCGGCGCATACGACCTCTACCCGCCCAAACCCTGCTTCTGTCAGGCGCTCCCGTGCGCCCGCCGCGGTGTCTTCGTCAATGTCAACTGTCGTGACCTTCCCGGTCTCGCCAACCATGTACGCCATCAGGGCCGCGTTATATCCGGTTCCGGCGCCGATCTCCAAAACCTGGTGACCGGGTTCGAGACCGAGTTGCTTCAGCATCATGACCATCACACTCGGTTGGGAAGACGAACTGAGGGCGGAGGCGCCTTCCTTCTTAGTAACGATGGCGTCATCCCGGTAGACCTGATCGAGGGGCAAATCAGGCAAAAACATGTGGCGCGGAACCGCTCTAAAAGCCTCCTCAATCTTTGAGGTCAGAATGGATTCGGGGATGTTCTGTTTCAGTTGATCGATCAGCGTGTGATTCAGTGTTGACGCTTCAGGCGATTGAGGGTTGTTATCCATAATTATGCGAAGGCTTGATTGTTTCTGACAATCATTACAGCAGTATTCAGTTGAGGTGACCGCGGCGTTGAGGTAGCCGCCTCTCTTCTTCCGCCACAAAAAGCAAAGCCGGGCGGATTGTTGCCCAGTAACGCCCGGCTTGCCTACAGAGCTTCTTGAGCCTCACTTCCCAGGCTCATCTGCGTCGCGCATTATGCGCGATGGGATTCGATGCGTCGAGGTACTCGAAGCGGAGCTACTTAGAGCCATTTCCCGAAAGACAGGCACATGACGACTATGCGCGATGGTCAGGCGCCTAAATCGGTTATCAATTTGATGTACGGGATTGCTTACAGTAGCAGCGCACGCAATTGCAAGCTGGCATATCAAGAACAGCTCCGGCCGTGACCGAAATCGCGAAGCGTATGGAGTGCGGCGCCAGCAATTGAATCGTTTTTCGATTGCGTATCTATCCGCGTCATCCGCTCATTGGCCGCCAGGCGCCAATTGCGCCACATGCTTCAATCGCGCCACGGTTCGGTCTTTTCCGACGGCGGCGACCACGTCGAACAAACCCGGCCCGACGGCCTGTCCCGTCAGCGCGGTTCGCGTGGCGTTTATCAAAAGGCCGGCCTTTACGCCTTTTTCATCGGCGAATTCTCGCAGCAAGGCCTCGGTCGAATCGTGTGTGAACTCGTCGAGGGTCGCGAAAGCGTCCGCCAACTGCGGAAGCAGTTCTTTCAGGGCCGGATCTTTTTGCAGATTCTTCTTGACCGCCGCCTCGTCGAATTCGAAGTTGAGGTCGTCGACGAAATAGGGGCGGCCATGTTTCGGGAAATCTGTCAGCGTTCGCGCCCGCTCGCGAATCAGGCCCACCGTCCTCTCGAACCAGGCCCTTCGCTCTCCTTCGTACTCATCGCGCCATAAGCCGCTCCTTTGTAGCTCCGACTTCACCATCGGGAATAATTTTTCCATCGGCATCGTCTTGATGTATTCGGCGTTCATCCAGAGAGCTTTCTGATCGGTCCAATTGCGCGCGTCGCCTTCGGTGAAGTTAAAGACCGCGTTCGATTTGTGAATGCCTTCGAGCGAGAAGAGATTGATCAGCTCCTCGCGGGAGAAAATTTCGCGGTCCCCCACTCCTTCGGTCCCTGCCGGAGACCAGCCGAGCAGCGCGAGGAAATTGACGAAGGCGTCGGGAATGAAGCCGGCGTCGCGATAGGTCGTCACGCTGACGATCTCGCCATGCTTGCGCTTCGAGAGTTTGCCCTTGTTCGGCGCCAGGATCAGCGGCAGGTGGGCGAATCTGGGAGCGGGTTTTCCCAACGCTTGATATATCAAGACCTGCTTGTGAGTGTTCGAGAGGTGATCCTGTCCGCGAATGACATGCGTGACGCCCATCAAAATGTCGTCGACGACGACCGAGAGGTTGTAGAGCGGATGCCCGTCGGAGCGCAGCAGGACAAGGTCTTCGATCTCTTTGCAGTCGCGCTCCTGCAAATCGAAGACGGCGTCGTCGAACGAGGTCTTCCCTTCCTCGGGCGTTTTGAAGCGAATGACGAACGGTTCGCCGCTCCTGGCGCGGGCGTCCGATTCTTCCGGCGAAAGGTTGCGGAATGGATTCGTTACCTTTCCCTGGCGCGCGGCCTCGGCGGTCACCTGTTTGACGGTCGCGTCGTCGCGCTCTTCCTTCGGAGTGAAGTCGCGGTAGGCCCACCCATTTTCGAGCAGCCCATAGGCCGCGGCGCGATGCTTGTCGGCGTTATCGGATTGGAAGTATGGCCCTTCGTCGTAATCGAGGCCGAGCCACTCCAGGCCTTCGAGAATTCCCCGGACCATCTCTTCGCTGGATCGCTGGATGTCGGTGTCTTCGACGCGGAGGATGAGTTTGCCGCCCATCTTGCGGGCGAACAACCAGTTGAACAACGCGGTGCGCGCCCCTCCGACGTGCAAAAATCCCGTCGGCGAAGGCGCAAAGCGAACACGAATATCTGACATAGAACTTATGAATTCTTCCTTGGTTCTCGATTGATTTGAACAAGAGAGGAACTATACAACAGCGGGGAGACGGAGGGACAGAGGCGACGGGGCGACGGGGCGACAGCGCGACAGCGCGACAGGGAAAGCTTAAATCGCCCTGTCGCCCCGTCGCCCCAACCCCCAAGTCGCCTATCTCACGACATTGCGCATGGCGAAGCTGCGCCCGTCAATCGCGCGGTCTGTGGCGAGAATTCCGTTGATGTGGTCAATTTCGTGCTGAAGCAGTTCGGACAGATCGCCGGAGGCTTTCATCATGCGCTGCGCCCCATGCTCGTCGGTGTAACTCACGTCGATTTCGACGTGGCGGCGGACGCGGGTCATAAGATTGGGAATCGAGAAACAATCGTCCCACAACTCCATCATCTCGCGGCTGGCGCGAGTGATCGTCGGATTGATGAGCGGGAACGATTTGCTGACGTTGAGAAAGATCATGCGCCGTCCGACGCCGATCTGCGGGGCGGCTATTCCTCGGCCGAAGTCGTTTCGCCGGCGGAAATTGTCGAGCGTCGCAGCCAGGTCGCCAATTAAGTCGCGAGTTTCGCGCGCATGTACATCTACCACCGGCGACGACGGGCGCCATAGCTCCGGATTTCCCAGAAGCAATATTTCGCGTACGGGCATAATCTCTCCTGTGGAAAAAGCGCTTTGAGCCCCGCCTTTAAGAGGCTGATCTCCGGCCGCCTAAAGTCGGGATTAAAACCGCTCCCCTGATGCTCAGATGCGCCTGAGCGCAAGACGCCTCTGAAGGGGACGTTGAAAGTTTAAAACTGATTCGGATTTTGTAAGTGACCTGATTTACGTCTAGCGCAGTCTACCAAACAATTCGATGGAGAGCAAAACAACTGAAATAGGGGAGCGCGGCCTGAATCGCTTTGGCCATCGTGTCTTCGCTCGGATGTGGGCGCCGTCAGAGGATTCTTCTTATAGGACGTGCGCCTGCGGCAAACGTCCAGTTCAGCCTGGAGTCCGAATCTATTTCATTCCATCCAGTAATCAGGCCACATATTAATGATGAAATACTTTTTCGATTTTAGCATCAGTTATTGGGGGAGAGTTTGAACATGGCCAAGGTGTCGCAATGTGGCTCCAACTTCATCTACGCCCAGGCCGTTTCGATGGAGAGAGAAGCGCTATAAACAAATATTTTTGCAACGCATACATGTCCTCATCGTTCTAAGCCCAACTATGCCCATTTTTCGGAGCTTGGACGCCTAACGTACGCTATAAAATTACAATAGATATTCAGCACCGATCTAAGGAGTATATGACACACATATTTCAGAGGCTAACCAAATGTCCTGTCACCGTCTTAGGGGTTCTTATAGGACTGGCTGTTGTAAGTTCGATTCTGCTCCACTCCGGATGTGGCATGACAAGCAGACCCAACATCCCAACCCCAACTCCGACTCCAATCCCGACTCCGACTCCTGACACGACGCCGCCGACTGTCACATCGTTCGCTCCGGCGGCCGGGGCCACCAATGTGAGAGTCGATGCAAATGTGACCGTTACTTTCAGCGAGGCGATGGATCCGGCGACGGTGAACCGCTCGACAGTAGAGCTTCGAGACCCATCGAGCGCCCTCGTGCCAGCCACAGTAAGCTATGACGCGGGTTCATTCACTGCCACGCTCGATCCGACTACACTCCTTTCCGCGGGAGTCATATATACCGCGCGGGTCAAGGGAGGTAGCGCAGACCCGCGGGTAAAGGACGTGGCGGGCAACGCTCTTGCCGCCGACGTGACCTGGACTTTCACAACTACGGCGCCGCTACAGGTTCTTTCAGCAACGCCAACGGATGGCGCGGTTGACGTTCTGGCCGGCATCGCTCCCAAAGCCAGGTTCTCGAAACCGCTCGATTTCTCCACCTTGGTCGAGTCAAAAACAATCCTGCTGCAGGACGCGGCGGGCAATCCGGTTCCCTTCACTCGGGCATTCACGTCGAGAGCTTTAACCGCCTTCGCGATCTTGCCGCGTGGCCTGCTACAACCCCTGCAGACGTACACGGTGACCCTCAAGGGAGGCCCCAACGAACCTCACATCACAGACACAATGGGTACGCCGCTCGATTCCGATTACACATGGTCGTTTACTACAGGGGCGGCGCCGCCGCCGATCCCGACCTCCTCGATATTTGCGCCTACCGACACGCCGGCCATTCCTACAGCTAATGACCTGGATGCAGTGGAAGTCGGATTGAAATTCCGTTCCGATGTTGACGGCCTCATTGCCGGCGTCAGGTTTTACAAAGGAGGCCCCGCGAACGGCGGCAATCACCTGGGCCATCTGTGGACCAGCGATGGAACGCTGCTAGGTTCCGTGAGATTTACTAATGAGGGAGAGAGCGGCTGGCAGCAGGCTCTTTTCCAGACGCCGATCCCGATCACGGCAAACACGACTTATGTGGTCTCCTACTTCGCTCCGCAGGGGCGTTATGCGGCCACCCCAGACCAGTTCGCATCATCGGGAGTCGACACCCCACCGCTGCACGCCTTGCAGGACGGTGTTGATGGCGGCAATGGCGTTTTTCTCCGAAACTCGACAGGAGGATTCCCGACACAGACTTTAAATTCAACGAATTACTGGGTGGACGTAGTATTCAGCGACCCGACGCTGTCGCCTCCGCAGGTTCTTTCGACAATTCCCGCGCCTGGGGGGAACCTGTTTATTCCCATGCCAGGGGCCGAGCCTCCGATCTTAATCACATTCTCGGAACCGATCGATCCCACGAGCGTGAACGCCTCAACAATCCTGCTGACCGACGGGGAGAACAACCCGGTTGGCTTCAATATTTCATTCGCCCCAGGCAATTTCACCCTCATGCTCAGGACATCTTCCATCCAGGGGGTGTTTACGTTGACTATCAAGGGGGGCGTCGACACCCCTCACATCATCGATGTGACGGGAACGCCGCTCGCTGCCGATTTCACATTTACATTTACAAGCGTTATAGGAATAATTTAACAATGCTTAACTCGACTTTATCCACCTATGCGGCGTAGCAGACCTCATCAGTTAAGCGCTCCAGCAACGAGCGCGGAATTTTTACAACATCGCTGTTATTACCCGACGTTGAAAAAATGGCGCCCGCTCCACAAACAACGCCTTACATTTAGATGGTTGATTGCGGCTGCTGTCCGCTGATCGAAACTGAAGTAGGTTTTTATGTCTTCTCTAGTTCATTCAAAGAGCGGTGATTATTTTTATTATCTCCATCTTTGCCGCCAAATTGGCGGTTCAGGTAAGATGTTGCAATTTTTCGCTTGACACCGCCACCCGCTTCATAGATGGACAAAGTCGAGTTATAGAAGAGTTGAGAAAGGCAAATCACCATCCCAATCTGCATTTTTTTTGGATATGGCTTAGCGCGGCTTGATCTCGCGACCATTCACGGCCGGAGCGGCGGCGACGGCCTCTTTAAGCTTCGCGATGACTTCCAGAGTGAGCTTGTGGTAATCGGCCTTGATGGTGAATCCGGCGGCGTTGGCGTGACCGCCCCCGCCGAATGATTCGGCGACGCGGGCGACGTTGACGCGGTTTTTGGAGCGTAAGCTGATGCGGTAGGTGGAATTGGACATTTCGCGGAAAAAGGCGACGGCCTCGACGTCACCGACGGTCAGCGGGTAGTTGATGATGCCGTCGGAATCGTCTTCGTTGGCGCCGCTCTCTTCGAGGGCCTTTTGCGTCATGGTGATCCAGGCGATGCGGCCCGATTCGTCTCGCCGCAACGTCGAAAGCACCGCGCCGGCCAGGAGAACCTTGGAGTAAGGATAATTGTAGAAGATGGCCTGCGAGAGCTTTGCCGGCTGCGCGCCGTGACGTACCAATTCGCTGGCGATTTTGAAGGTGCGTTCGGTGGTGTTGGAGAAGTGAAACGATCCGGTGTCGGTCAACAGCGCGGCGTAAACGCAACTGGCGATTTCCGAGTTTATCTTCGAGCCTATGGCCTTGGCGAGGTTATAAATCATCTCGCCGACGGCGGCGGCGGTCGAATCTATCCAGTTGAGGTCGCCGAAGAGTTCGGTCGTCGAGTGATGGTCGATGTTGACGACGAACTGATCTTTGAGGCTCGGCAATCCGGGCCGCGTCACGTCGCTGCACTCGATGACGAAGACCGCGTCGTATTCGCGGTCGACGTCAGGCGCCACGCGGACCTCGTCCGCGCCTGGCAGTCGCGCGTAAGCGTGAGGCACGTGATCGCACATTATCACCTCGGCCTCTTTGTTCAGCCCGCGCAAAATCCAGCAGAGTGCGAGCGAAGAACCGAGGCTATCCCCGTCAGGCCGGATGTGAGAAGTGACGGCGAAGCGCTGATGTTTTTCGATCAGTTCAATAACCTGGCCTAGCATATCAATAATGGCGATAGAAGATATCAGATGTCAGATGTCAGTGAGGCATTTACACTGACATCTGACATCTGGCATCTGATATCTTCTATCCTCCATCCTCCATCCTCGATCCTTGATCTTCGATTTCCATCTCTTCAAACAACCTCATCATCCTCTCGCCGCGCTCGATCGAATCGTCGTAAGTGAAAGTCAGTTCCGGCGTATGGCGCAGCCTGATGCGCGCGCCGATAAGTCGGCGGATGTAGCCCGTGGCGCGGACGAGAGCATCGAATGTCTCCTGCCTCTCCTGGGGCGTCCCCAGGACGCTGACCGCGACGCGCGCGTGGCGCAGATCTGGACTCACTTTCACTTCGGTCACCGTGGCGAAGCCCACGCGCGGATCCTTGATTTCCTGGTGGATGATCGCGCTTATCTCGTTCTTTAACTCCTCGGCCAACCTTTGAGAACGATGTGCCATAAAGCTTTGGGGAATGGGGAATAGGGATTAGGGAGTGGGGAGTGGGAGATCACTTCTCCCCACTCCCCATTCCCCACTCCCTATTCCAACTTCGTCGGCGCGACCTTCTCGGTGATGAAGGCTTCGATGACGTCGCCGACCTTGTAATCGTTGAAACGTTCGACGGTGACGCCGCACTCGTATCCCTGCTGCACTTCGCTGACGTCCTCCTTGAAGCGGCGCAAGCTGCCGATGCCGCTTTCGAAAACGACCACGTTGTCGCGGATCAGGCGGGCATGCGCCGTGCGCTTGATCGAACCGTTGATAACCATGCAGCCGGCGACGGAGCCGACCTTCGGCACGCGGATGACGTCGCGGACTTCGGCCTTGCCGATGACGGTCTCTTTGGTCGTGGCCTCCATCAGCCCGAGCATCGAATTGCGGATCTCTTCTTCCACTTTATAGATGATCGAATGCAGCCGGATGTCGACGTTCTCCTGTTTGGCCGCGTCGTCGGCGCGGGTTTCGGGCCGCACGTTGAACCCAATGATCACCGTGGCCGCGCCGGTCTCGGTGGCGTTGGAGGCGCTGGCCAGCAGCACGTCGTCGTAAGTGATCGCGCCGACGCCCGCGCGGATGATGCGGACTTTGACCTTCTCGGTCGAAAGTTTGGTCAGCGTGTCCTTGAGCACCTCGACAGAACCTTGCACGTCGGCCTTGAGGATGACCAGCAGCTCTTTGACCTCGCCGGTCTTCATCTGCATGGCTAGTTGGTCGAGCCCCCGCGCGGCGGTGCGGGCCAGGGCCATCACGCGGGCCTTCGATTGGCGGAACTGGCCGATCTGCTGCGCCTTGACGATGTCGTCGACGACCTGGAACTGGTCGCCGGCGGCGGGCACGCCTTCAAGACCTAGCACCTCGACGGGCGTGGCCGGGGCCACCGTCTGCACGCGCTGGCCGAATTCGTTCATCAACGCGCGAACCTTGCCGAAGAAGTTACCGGCGATTAAGGGGTCGCCGACGCGCAGCGTGCCGTTTTGAATCAACACCGTCGCGACCGAGCCTCGTCCGCGGTCCAGCTTAGCTTCGAGCACCGTGCCCGTGGCTTTGCGCCTGGGGTTCGCCTTCAAGTCGAGAATGTCCGCCGTCAGCAGAACCATTTCGAGCAGGCCCTCGATATTGCGCTTCATTTTCGCCGAGACCTCGACCATGGTCGTCTCGCCGCCCCAGCCGTCCCACAACAGGCCGCGGTCGGCCAATTCCTTCTTCACCCGGTCCGGGTTGGCGTCCGGCTTATCGACCTTGTTGATCGCGACGACTATCGGGACCTTGGCCGCCTTCGCGTGGTCAATCGCCTCGACCGTTTGAGGCATCACCCCGTCGTCCGCGGCGACCACCAGCACGACGATGTCCGTGACGCGGGCGCCGCGCGCGCGCATCATCGTGAAGGCCTCGTGACCTGGCGTGTCCAGAAAGACCACACGGCGCATCTCGGACGTATTGTCGGGGTTCGGCACGTCGACCGAATAAGCCCCGATGTGCTGCGTGATCCCGCCCGCCTCGCCTTCGGCCACTCGCGCCTGGCGGATGGCGTCGAGCAAACTGGTCTTGCCGTGATCGACGTGCCCCATGACCGTGATCACCGGCGCGCGCGGGTCGGTGTCCTCCATCGCATCGGGTGTGATCTCGAATTCGGATTCGACGATCATGTCTTCGTAATCACCGAAGGCCACGTCAAAACCGTATTGCCTGCCGATGTCTTTCGCCATGTCGGGGCTGATCGTCTGGTTGATGGTCGCCATCACACCGCGCTGCATCAGGGCCGTCACGATGTCGCGCGGCTTCGCCTCGATCTTTTCGGCAAATTCGCGCACCGTGCTGCCTTCCACCAGACGGGCCGATTTCAGGGCTTCCGGAGCCGCTCGCGCCGAAGGGGCCACGGCGAGTTGTTTGCGCGGCATCAGCCTCTGCGTATTGCCTTCCTGAAATTTGTCCTTCTCGCTCTTGTGGCGCTGCTGGTGGCGCCCTTTGGGGCGCTGGTCTTTCGGCGGGATGTAGACCGTGCGCTGCTGGGCGCCCGACGGCAGAAGGTGGACCTGTTTATCGCGCCCGTCACGTCCGCGTTTCTGTTCCGCCCCGCGAGAGTCCGGCCTCGCCTGCTGCGCGGCCGCAGGGCCGGGCCGTGGACCGGCGCCTTTTTCAAACGCGTGCTTCGGCGCGTGCTTCGGCGCGGGCTTCGGCGCGGGCTTCGGCGCCAGTTTCGGCGGCGCCGGCTTCGGCATCGGCTGAGTCGGCGTATTCAGCCTGATGACTTTCGTCCCCGTCGGTTTCGGCGCCGCGGCCGGTGGTTGCGACTTCGCGACCGGCGCGGCCTCAGCGGCCCGCGCTGAAGCCCCGACCTGTTCTTCTCCGGCCTGCTCGACCTGCGGCGGCGCGACCTGCTCTTCCTCAACCTGCGGGGGAGACGGCGCCGGCGCGGCCTGTTCAACATCGACTTCGGGCGCTTGCGCGGGCTGCGCGGCGGGCGGCGGAGTCAGTTTGATTACCTTGGGCTTCGGCTCGGCGCCGGGCGCGGCGGCCTGTTGTTGGGCTTGCGGCGCAGGCGGCGACGGTTTAGCCGCAGGCGGCGCGGAGACAGGCTTCGGCGGCGTGAGCTGTCTGGTTGTTGTTTGAGAAGTGGGCGGCTGTGACGGGCGCGCAGGAGGCTCGACCTCAGCCGGCCTGGGCGCCTGTTGCGCCTTCTCAATGACGGCCGGCGCCGCCGCTGGTTGCTCGGCGGGAGCGCCGGGCGAAGTTTGGTGTTTTATCAATCGTGCTTTATGTATAGCCGGGGCCTGCTCTTTCTTTGGATAATACATCTCGCGTATTTTGGCCGCGATGTTATCTTCAAGTGTGTTTGATGGCACACTCACGTCAACGCCCATACGTCGGGCGTCCTCGAGAATCTTTTTGCTCTCGAGTTTTAGTTCTTTGGCCAAATCATAAATTCTAACTTTACTCATTTATATAAAGCGCCGCCAATGCTCCACTCTTTTTACTTTACTTCGTCGGTGTCTCCACGGTTTCGTTCCGTGAGACAGGCGACAGTCCGTCCCTGGAGTTTGGACAGACTATAGTCCGCCCTATGTCTAACGATCTGCGGCAGAGGCTTCATTTTCCTCTTCTCCAACTTCGGCCTCTACGGCTTCAGCCTCTACGGCTTCGGCCTCTACGGCTTCGGCCTCTACGGCTTCAGCCTCAGGCGCCTGCGCCTTCTCTTCTTCCGCCTCTTCCGCGCCTTGTTCAACCACAGCGCTCTCTCCGACCTCTCCCGTCGCTTCGACCTCTTCAGCGGCCTCGCCCACTCCCGCGGACTGCTCTCTGGCGTGGGCGCGGCGCGCCTCTGTTATAGCCTGCGCCATATCGAGCAGTTCCTGAGCCTCATCGACGCTCAGGTCGAGCCAATCCGAGAGGTCGTCCACGGTCGCGTCGGCCAATTGTTCGACCGTCTCGATACCGTGTTCGGCCAGTGTGGCGCTGTCGCCTGCGGAGATGCCTTCGATCGACGAAATCCTCACTTCGGGCGCGGTGATGATCTGCTCCATCTGCGAAGCGATCTCGCGCTTCATCTCCTCTTCGCTGCGGATGTCAATCTGCCATCCGACCAGCTTCGCCGCCAGGCGCACGTTCTGTCCACGCTTGCCGATGGCCAGGCTCTGCTGTTCGTTCTCGACGGTAACCTGCAACGCTCGCTCGTCGAAATCGATGACAGTGACTTTGCTGACCTTGGCGGGCGACAGGGCGTTCGCCGCGAAGATCGCCGGGTCTTCGGACCATTCGATGATGTCGATCTTTTCGCCGCGCAGCTCGCGGATGATCGACTGTACGCGCGAGCCTTTCATGCCGACGCAGGCGCCCACCGGGTCGACGTCGCGCTCGTTCGAGACGACGGCGATCTTGGCGCGTTCGCCCGGTTCGCGCACGGCGGCTTTGATCACGACGGTGCCGTCGTATATCTCCGGCACCTCCATCTCGAACAACCGTTTGAGCAATTCGGGGTTGGTGCGCGAAACCTCGATCTGCGGGCCTTTCGATTCGCGCCCGACGTCGTGGATGACGCAGCGGATGCGTTCACCCTGGGTGAAAGTTTCGACGCGCGATTGCTGCGATTTGGGCATGACCGCCTCAATGCCGTTGCCGAGATCGACGATGATCTTGCCCCCTTCGAACCGTTTGACGAAGCCGTTGACCAGCTCGCCCAGGCGACCGATGTACTCTTCGTATACGTTGTTCCGCTCGGCCTCGCGGACTTTCTGCAAGATGATCTGCTTCGCGGTCTGCGCGGCGATGCGTCCCAGGTCTTCCATCGGGCGCGGCAATTCGAGCATGTCGCCGACCTCCGCGCCTTCGCCGACTTCCTCGTTGGCCTCTTCGACGGTCATCTCCTTCGCCGGGTCGGCGATCTCTTCGACGACCGTCTTGACCGCGTACAGCTCGATCCCCCCGGTCTCCTGGTTGTACCGCGCGTGCAGGTCTTCGCCGGATTTGAAGTGCTTGCGCGAGGCGGTCACCACGGCGTCTTCGATCGCGCTGATGATGACCTGGGAGTCGATCTTCTTCTCTTTACTTAGAACTTCGATGTTCTGCGCAATTGAGCTTATGTTCATAACTTCCGGTGGTTAGTGGTTAATGGTTAGTGGTTGGCCGCAAGAGGAGAACCAACCACCAGTCGCCAACCGCCAAACACCCCTATGGTTCAATTTCAACGTTCGCCTTCACGATGTTGGCGAGCGGCAGGCGACACCGCTTGCCGTCCGGCTCCTCGATCACGGCGACCGGCGCCTCGCCTTCATGATCGAGACCGATCAGTTTGCCATGAAAGTTCCTCTGCCCATCAATCGGCTCCGAGACTCTGACGCGCGCGGGCAACCCCGCGAAACGTTCGTAATCGGCCTCTTTGTACAATCCACGGTCAAGCCCCGGCGAGGCCACTTCGAGCGTATATTGATGCGGGATGACGTCTTCGACGTCTAGAATCAGGCCGACGCGCTGGCTCACCGCCGCGCAATCATCGAGCGTCACGCCGCCCGGCTTGTCAATGTATATTCGCAGGGTAAGGGCTTTCCCCCCAGTCATTTCGGCATGAACAAGTTCCATGCCTTCGCGTGCTATAACACGCTCTAAGATCTCGCTGACGCGCGGATCGAGCTTCAAGTTTCTATCTCCAATGCTATAGGGCGTCGGGATAAAAAGACAAAACGATAAAAAAGGTGGGCGAAGGCCCACCTCGAACGTAAACGTGATGATAGCCGGAAGGGTTGACTAAATCAAGACGCTAAATCACTGGAGGCGCAGAACGTCCCCGCCGCTGAACTTTCGATAGGTAATCCTCTCCCGAGGCGAACAGGCGGGGAGGGGTTGCGCCTCCATAATTTGTGGGTTCCCACAATCGTAACCACGGGTTCAATCGCTGTCAATCGGACGCTGAGGCGCTGTATGATGATAGGCGTAAATTAACGCGACTGGTGAAAAGAAACCATGCCAATTTTGATTGCTGAAGACAATGTGGCGCAGCGCGCCTATCTGCGTGAACTGCTGGAACGCGAGTTCGCCGAATACAAACCGATCCTGGAAGCCGCCGACGGCGAGAGCGTGGTCAGAATGGCCCTGGCCGAACGGCCGCAGCTCTGCGTGCTAGACATTCAGATGCCCGGATTGTCGGGCGTCAAGGCGGCGCGCGCGATATGGAAGGGCTTTCCTGAGGCGCGGATAATCTTCTGGACTCAGTTCCCGCACGAAATCTACATCAATGAGATTCGCAAGATCGTGCGCGCCGCGCAGTCGCCTCCCGCCTACGGCTTTATTGATAAAAATAATCCCGAAAGCCGGTTCCTCCGCTTCGTCGCCGCCGTGCTGGAAGACGGCGCGGACATGATCGATCCGAATTTCAAAGACGCGTTCACGCAGCCGCTGCTGACCGACTTTGAAGCCGAAGCTCTCTATTACCTGGCTCTGGGATTGTCGAATTGGGCCATCGCGCGCAAATGCCACCTGAGCCTGCGCGGGGTCGAAAGCCGGCTGACCACGCTGTACGAAAAGTTGCTCGTCACCGACGCCGAAGGCACGCCCGATGAGGCCTACGATAAACTGGCCTTCAACATCCGCACGCGGGCCTATTTCGAGGCGCTGCGCCGCGGCTTGATCAACCAGGATGAACTGGAGAAGGCGGGCGCCGATTTGGAGAAGTGGCTGGAGCGGGATCGGAAGAAATTTGCGACAGAACAGAGCGGCAAAGCGTAACCAAATCCAAGTTATTTTCGGTCCGCAACAGGATAGAATGCCCATTGAAGCCAAGTTTCATTTAGACGGAGAAGCTTTATGACTAACCAACACGTGATGACACTTGAGGACCCGGCAGGACTGTTGATTACGCCGGAACTGTTGGAACAGATCGGCGTCAGTACAGGCGACCAAATTGAGATCAGCGTGAGTGAGCGCAAGCTTATTGTACGCCCGCTCGCCGTGGCCGAAACTGAGAGAGGAAAGACGGCCACTCCCAAAGGCGCTGAAACCGTTGATGATGAATCTACCGTCACTTTTCGGGAGCTTATCCATGAGGAATTGTATGCTAGGCGTGTTGCAGGGGTGGCTTGGCTCGAAGTCACTTTGGCCGATGGGCGGAAGTTGCGCTTTCATCATGCAGATGATCCGCGGTTAGATGAAGCGGTTAAGCGGGCGGACATTAGGGGGGTGACGCTGTCGAGCTCCTCCATAGCCGGCGCGCCGACGGTGGATGATAATATGGAGTCGATCATGGATCGTTATGACAATCTCTTTCGCCGTCTTGCTGAGGGAGCGAAATGATTCAGGCCAAGTTTCCTCAGTTGGAAACAGTGCTCAAGTTCCACTACATATTGATCAAGCGGTACGGCGGCTCGCATGGATTGCGCGATCAATGGGCTTTAGAATCAGCTCTGGCAGCGGCTCCGAATCGTTATTTCTACGAAAATGCCGACTTGGCCACGTGCGCCGCAACCTATGCCTATCATGTTTCGCATGCCCATGCTTTCATTGATGGAAACAAACGGATCGCTTGGGCTGTGGCAATTTTGTTTCTGGAAATGAACGGCATTGTTCTGGCTGTTCCTGAGACTGAGGCTGAAGAAATTTGTCTGCTCATCGCAGCCGGCCAGATCACGCGTGACGAAGTCGAACGTCGCTTTACTCAGTGGGTTGCGACCGCAATTTAAATCCATCGTGTTCCAGTCCCATTTCTTCAAATCCTTCTCTTTCCTAGCGCTGCTCGCGGTATTTGTCTCCGTCGCGGCTTCGCAATCGGATCAGCCGGCCAAGCCGGAGCCTGATCTTCCGGCCGTAACAGTCACGCCGACTCCGGCCGTGGCCGACA
>Ga0190270_10000570_pt1 | contig 16143 bp, 16 predicted proteins | sample Popmic320T_FD_133748 | JGI IMG/M metagenome (GOLD analysis project Ga0190270, IMG submission 133748) | Populus adjacent soil microbial communities from riparian zone of Weber River, Utah, USA - 320 T | ecosystem: Environmental > Terrestrial > Soil > Riparian zone | place: USA: Utah | collected...
CTCATCGCCTGAAACTCTTTAGAGATGGCTTGCCGCGTCGCGTCGTCTTTTGCGGCAGCGAGCCTCGGCCGAGTATCTCTCGATAGTTTCTCCAGCCTGGCAACCTCTTCAAAACGCGCATCAGCCGCTGCCACGAATGACCTTGAAACCGTGATGAAAACATCCGGACTAACAGTAGCTCCGGCTTTTTCTCTGGCAGTCAAAAGCTGCTTGATGGGCTCACGTCGCGCAGCAATCTCGCGATTAAACCTCACCAACAACGGATCGATGACGTATTGCAGGTAGCCACGACGCAATTCGGATGCGGCGGGGTCAGTGCCTTCCGGAAGGACCGCGTAGTAGTCGTCGCCAATTACTCTGAAGTTGATAGCACCGGGCGCACCGAGTAAATCGGGGACCACGAAGAAGCGACGCAAATTTTCTCGGGTGGTATAGGTTTGCGGCGCGTTCTTCTTTTTCCCCGCAGTGGGTGCTCTGGTTACGACGCGTTCCAGCGTAACCGTCACAGGGCGCGTGTGTAGGTAAGACAAAACGTCGCGCACAACTTCGGCCGTCGGTTTCCTCAAGCGGTCGCCTTCAGCCTGATAAGCTCGGGTGTAAGTTGGAATCCGTTCTTGAAGGCTCGACTTGCGATAAAACTCCTGGACCAGCGGGGCGAAATCAAGCACCTCGAGCAAGCTGGTAGGCAACTCTTCCGATCGTGCGGGTGCCTCGAGGGTGGGTGGTGGACCCAGCGCAAACGCCAGAGACACGTAACGCGCAGCTTGATCGGCTGCGGTAGCAGGCGCCGGGAGTTTGTTGCGCTCGTAGAAACTTCGCATTCGCGTTCGCAGATCGGGATCCAGATCGGCGAGATCTTTTCTAACCTGCGCCCTGAAAACTGAGGGTTCAGTTGATGCCGGCGTCGCGTCAAACGCCGTGGCCTCGAGCGCCGCCATCATGATGATCAACCGCGGCTCGATGTGAAAACTAATGCCAAACTCGGCAAGATCAAAACTGGGGGCCTCTCTTTGCGGCACTGTTTGATTGCCGGCCGGACGAGACGGGTTCGGCGTAACTTGAGAGTAGCCAAAAGCACAACTTAGGACGGAAAAAATCGCTAACGAAAGAAGCTTCTTCATGTGAATGCCGTTAGTTAATGCTTCGAGGTGAATGATTTTCGGGAGTTATTAAAGATGCACGCCAGGGCCAAAACCGATGCCAAGATAAACCACCCGTTTACAAACGACCCATTTAGATGGGGCACTTATGCCCCGCTGACCCGAACCGCGCGAGCATTTTGCCCCAAGCTGGAGGCGCGACCCTAAACTCCGCCCATCTTTCTTCGACGATGCACCCTCAAAAGCCCTAATGTTACCGGATAAGCAATTAGCGAACAAACGACCGACAACACCGACGCTCCGATGGTGAACGGCCAAACGATTTGCCAACTTTCCCGGAATAGTTGCCGGTAGTAATCCGCGGTAAGTAGATGAGGATTACGGAGCAGGTCGATGCCTTCGGATGGAATTCGGAGCGGCCGATTCAATATGAAAGCACCGATCGCATAGGACGCAATGATAATCGGAACGAGGGTCAGAAACGGGTTGTTGATAAAAGTTCCCGCGTAAATTGCCACTTTGTTGAAGCGAAACAGGAAGGCAATTGTGGTAGCCAGAATTGTATGAAGGCCGAGGAATGGCGAAAAGGCAATGAAGACGCCGATGGAAAAAGCAAGCGCCGTCCGCTCCGGTGGATCATCCAGCGCGAGCAGACGGCGAAAGGTAGAACGCAACATCTGAAGGGGTGTCGGGTGTCGGGTGTCGGGTGTCGGAATTCACCACGACGTCTTTTGTTTTATTAGTTTGTCTCGGAGGAACTCGAAAACCATTAACCGATCCCTTTGGCTGACACCCGACACCCGGCACCCGACACCCGGCACCCATGCCGGGCACCTACTTAAAGCTGCTCAACGCTTCAGATTCATTGTCGTAAGAGTCGAACACAGTCAGGAGCTTAGTGATAACCAAAAGGTTTTGAATCTTCTCCGTCAGGTTCAATAGCTTGAGCTGCCCGCCATCGCGGCTAACGGTCGTGTAGTTGGCTATCAACTCACCAATTCCGCTCGAATCGATATTCTTCACTCCATGCAGGTTAAGAAGAATTTTCTTTTTACCCTGGTCGACCAGCCCGCGAATGGAATTACGAAGCGAAACAGCGCCTTCACCCATTCTCACCGAGCCATTCATGTCGAGGATTGTGACGTCTCCAGCCTGCCGCTCATTGACTTCGAGTTCTGCCATCTTTATCTCCCTTAAACTGTCCGACACCATTGGTGGTGAGACCGGAAAATTACTTGTAGCTCGTGAGGGCCTCTGCCTCACTCTCATAAACGTCAAACACTGTGAGCAGCTTCGTAATTGTTAACAGGTCCTGAAGCTTCTGCGTCAAATTGAGAAGTTTCAACTCTCCGCCATCCTTGTTTATTGCGGTATAACTGGAAACCAGTTCACCGATGCCACTCGAATCGATATAACTGACGCGAGCGAGGTTTAGAAGAATCTTCTTCTTTCCCTCTTCTAAGAGGCGGCGGATCGCCGTTCTCAGCGCGACGCTGCCTTCGCCAATGGTGATCTTTCCATCCATATCGAGAATGGTCACGTCTCCGGATTGGCGCTCCGATATGTTTAGCTCTGCCATTTCAGCAATCTCCTTTAACTGCCTTGCGAATCCAAATCTAACAAACTAATTAAATCTTTTTCATCATGCGTACAGTGGTGCCACCTTCGGGGTTCTTCGACCATTCAACCTCATCCATCATGTTACGCATGAAAAAAATTCCGCGCCCGGAGGTCTTCAAAATATTCTCGGCATCGGTTGGGTCGGGAATGCTGCTCGAATCGAAACCGGTTCCCTGGTCGTGGACCGTGATCTCAAAAACTCCGGGACTGACCTTCAAACTCACGTCCGCAAACTTCGTTTCGTCGAGTTTGTTTCCGTGGAGCACGGCATTCGTGACGGCTTCGCGCACGGCCATGTCGATGCCAAACGCGACGTCTTCGCCGACACCTGCGCGAGTCAGGAATTCAGAAACTGCTTGAGCGGCTTCCTCAACAGCCCCGATACGGCTGGGAAATTTGAGTTCAGTCGTCTCTAGAGTCACATTAAAAGAAGACACTGGCCGCTCCAAGAGCCATGGTGTGTGGTCTCGGCTATTTTGAACTCCAAACGCTGTCCGAAGGTTCGAGGGTGTAACATGATGAGCTATCGGCTGTCAATTGTCGGGTATCGGTTGCAGGACTGGTCTGGGTGTCAGGTGTGAGGCGTCGGTAAAGAGTTTTGCTATAGCTACGTCCACACATTCGATTGAGAAAACAAGTAATATTCAATTCAGGTACTGAAAAAATTTGATTTCAGGCAACAAATTACAGAACCGAGCGCGGTAGCGCGAGATCCTTTCGGTACTCAACATGCAACAATTTAAGGCTTTGTCGGGCTCGGCTCCTCCAGCATCCCGCGCTACCCGCGCCGGGTTCTGTAATTGCCTAGCGAAACTGCATTAGTTCCTAAAATTCGTCACCCGACATCTTGAAAATTAAACTCATGAAAATAAGCCCCGCACGGCGCATAACAGGGAGAGTCAGTGTTCCCGGCGACAAATCTATCTCTCATCGCGCAGCCTTGATAGCAGCACTGGCTAGTCAGAGTTCTCAGATCTCAAACTTCTCTTCGAGCCGGGACTGCGCTTCGACACTTACGTGCCTTCAGGCTCTCGGAGTCACGATCGAAAGGGAAGGCGACGACGTGCTGATCGAGGGGGTTGGAAATGGACGATTCGTCGCCCCCACTGCACCGCTGGATTGTGGTAACAGCGGCTCAACGATGCGCATGATCGCTGGAATATTAGCCGGCCAGGAATTCACCTCGACACTTACCGGCGACGATTCGCTGCGTTCGCGGCCCATGGCACGAATCGTCGAACCCCTCGAGAGAATGGGCGCTCGCGTGATCGCTGAAAATGAAAAGCCACCGCTTCGGATCGAAGGACGGCAGCCATTGTCAGCGATTCGGTATCAGCTGCCGGTTGCCAGTGCCCAGGTGAAGAGTTGCGTACTACTCGCCGCCCTTAACGCGCATGGTCGGACAGAGGTAGTGGAGCCAGTTGGCTTTAAGACGCGAGACCACACCGAGAGAATGTTGAAGTGGTTTGGTGTGCCTGTAGAAAATGGTGACGACATTGCGGCTTCCTGCGCGGTTGTTGGCCCAGCCAGCTTTAGCGGACGCGAGGTACGAGTTCCTGGTGATTTCTCCAGTGCAGCGTTTCTAATCGCGGCCGCCGCTTTGCTTCCCGGTTCGGAACTTGAAATCGAAAACCTTGGATTAAATCCGACACGCACGCGGTTTCTTCATGCGCTGCGCTCTGCGGGGGCAGGCCTTGAAGTCGTAGGTGAGTGGGAAGATTGCAACGAGCCAGTCGGCACCGTTTCTGTTCGCGGCACATGGCAACCCGGACCGTGGAAAGAAGTCGGCGGGCCAATGGTGGCTTCATTGATAGATGAGCTGCCGCTCCTTGCTGTCGTTGGAACTCAAGTTCCCGGAGGTCTTGTTATTCGCGATGCCGCTGAACTGCGGACAAAAGAGAGCGATCGCATTGCGGCCACAGTCAGCAACCTGCGGGCAATGGGCGCGTTGGTTGAGAAATATGATGACGGTCTGGCGGTTGAGGGACCCGTGACATTGCAGGGAGCGACTCTCAATGCGTACGGGGACCATCGAATCGCTATGGCATTCACGGTTGCCGCGCTCATTGCGCGCGGCGATTCGGAAATACTCGGGAGCGATTGCGTCGAAATTTCCTTCCCAGGCTTCTTTGAGCGTATTGAGTCAATGGTAGAAAGATAACCTGTCAATGAACCAACCTTTGATCGCCATCGCCGGCTTTATGGGTTCAGGTAAAACGACCGTGGCCCGCGCGCTCGCGACTCAGCTTGGTTGTGAGGCGTTCGATCTGGACGAGTCGATCACGCGAGCTGAGCAGCGTAGTCCTAAAGAAATTATTGAACAGGACGGGGAAGACAAATTTCGCGAAATTGAAACACGCGCGTTGGCAGAACTGTTGAAGAGAGATGGTCCCGGCGTTGTTGCGCTGGGTGGAGGAACATGGACCACTCCAGCGAATCGCAAGCTGCTGGCCGAAGCGTCGGCGATTGCAATCTGGCTCGATGCGCCCTTTGAGCTGTGTTGGAAACGCATTGAAGCGAGCAGGCAAACACGGCCGCTGGCGCCGTCGGAGGAGGCTGCGAAAGAGCGTTACGAGGATCGCCTTGATGTTTATGCTCTAGCAGATTTCCGGGTGGTCGTCACAGAAAGCGAGAGTGCTGAGGAGCTTGCGAAGAGCATTACCCGCTTGATTTTGCGACAATCAGGGAACAGCTAAAGGGAACTTCTTTGTAACGTATTCAGTCCGCGAATGCGGACGAATGACAATAGCCCAGCACCTTTAGTGCCGGGATGGACCACCCCAACAGATTGATAGCCCGTGAAGCGGGCGACTGAAAAACTTCCCGCTAGTGGCCAGGGACAATTTCAGCCGTGCGCTACACGGACTGCAAACCGAGACCCTAAAACACTCAGCACTCAAGTGCTTGGCTATTATCAGTCGTCCGATCTCGCGGACTGAAGACACCGGCGTCGCGGAGCGATCTGATTAGCACCGTGGCTTCAGCCCGGTGATTAGGAATGGAAAGAACAACGGAAACCGTTTTAAGCGGTTTTTGTTGGCAGGGGATGAAGAGAAACCGTTAGAAACGGTTCAAAATCATTTTGAGCCGACCTTCAGCACCGGGCTTAAGCCACGGTGTTAATGAGATCGCTCCGCGAAGGCTGATGCTACTATTAGTCATGAGCGATGTAATCCCACAAACCAAACCGGACAAGGCTCTAAAGAACGCTTCCAACTGGAAATCATTCGCACGACCCAGTGGCGAAGGCTTCTACCAACTCCAAACCGACGACATCGGCGATGTGCCCGTCAGATTGTTTCTCACGCCCGAGCTGCTCAACAACGCGGAAGACACTCTGTACCGTCAGATCGTCAATGCGACCCGTTTCCCGGGTGTGAAGTTGGTTGTGATTACACCTGACGCCCACTACGGCTACGGCGTGCCGGTGGGCTGCGTGATCCTCACGGACGCCGAAGCTGGCGCAGTGGCGATGGGGCCAGTGGGGTACGACATTGGCTGCGGCATGATGAGCGCCAGTTCAAACGTTCCCTTCGATCTCGCCACACCCGAAAAGAAAGCCGCATTTAACCGCGCAGTCATGGAACGCGTTGTGATGGGCTACGGGGGCAAAAGTGATCGCTTCGGTCGTCTTTCCGAACAGGAGTTTAATAGCCTCGTTCGTGGCGGCGCCGAGTACTATGTCGAACAGTACGGCGCTACGTTTGATCGCAGCCGGGCCGAGCGCCACCGGATTCCGGTAGACGACGATTGGCAGATTCCAAAAGGCGGCAAGGGCAAACCCGAGCGGGGCATGGATCAACTTGGCAGCCTTGGGGGCGGCAACCATTTCATCGAGTTGCAGCGGTCAGAGATGACCGGCACTCTCTTTGTGCAGGTCCACACAGGCAGTCGCGGATTTGGCCACGGCCTGGCAACTAACTATTTCGAGATGGCCCGCGAGGCGCGACCGGACGCCGTCACTGATATAGACCTCGGATACTTCACACCTGATTCTCCTCATTACCGGAGTTATCTAAATGCAGTAGCGGCGGGAGGGAATTATGCAATTCTCAACCGCCTGATAATTTTCGAACAAGTTGCGGCAGCATTCCGAGAAGTGTTTGGATCCAGCCTCGAGCTGGTTTATGAAATCAGTCATAACCTGGTCCAGAAGGAATGGCACCCGGATTTCGGCGAAGTCCTGGTCCATCGTAAGGGCGCCACGCGTGCCTTTCCCGCGGGCCATCCATCTCTCCAGGGAACTGCGTGGGAAACGACGGGCCATCCGGTGTTGATACCCGGCAGCAACAAAGACTACAGCTTCATCCTTCGTCCGTTACCCGGCGCGGTGAAAAGCGGCTTCTCAGTTAACCATGGCGCGGGACGCCGGCTCTCCCGCGGCGAGGCAAATCGCACGCTCTCGCAGCGACAGGTCGATGATGAATACGCTGCCGCAGGGATACTCGTGAACATGGATGGCCGCGTGCCGCTTGACGAAGCGGCGCCTGCATATAAATCCTCCGAAGAGGTCTTGCGTGCGGTAACCGAAGCCGGACTGGCTGAGGTTGAGCATAAGCTCTGGCCACTTGCGTCACTCAAGGGCGTTGACGAAAAGAAGCGCCGCAAACAAAAAGGCAGGCGCGGTAAGAGAACGAGCCAACATTATTGAGTCTGCTCGGGAGTAATGGTCTTTCTGCTGGCTTGCCCGACTACGCGGAGCGATCTCATTAGCACCGCGGCTTCAGCCCGGTGCAAAGATTCGACGCAAAAATTCCAGAACCGTTTCGAACGGTTTGTCCTCCTCAATTCCAAAAAAACCGTTCAAACGGTTTACCTTTGATCCTGCCCTCTATGGTCACCGGGCTAAAGCCGCGGTGCTAATGAGATCGCTCCGCGCAGACCCCGTCGCTCGAGAGTCGAAAAGATGCGCTTGGACAGCTGTAAAAGCGCAGACGCGAAACTCTTTGTCCAGGGCCCTCGCGGTGGTCTCCCATGTCCTCTAAATATTTTCTGAACATGTTCAAGAAAACTCTTGACAGCGAGTAATCTCGGGCGTACTGTGAGGTTGTTGAACGTGTTCAATTTCTAAAAAGGAGGCCGGTTATGACGATTGAAATCACCACTTACCTGATGTACCTGTCGATCAGCATTGCGCTCACCATTTGGGTCGCCCATACGCTCCATAAGAATGGACGCATCTTCCTGGTGGACGTCTTTCACGGCAACGAACCCCTGGCCGACTCAGTCAACCACCTGCTCGTTGTCGGGTTCTATCTCATCAACTTTGGCTACGTTAGCCTGGCGTTAAAGCTCGGATACAACGTGGCAGACGCCAAAGAAGGCATCGAAGCACTCTCAGTAAAAGTGGGTATGGTCCTGCTGGTGTTGGGTGCGATGCACTTCTTCAACCTCTTCATCTTTAGCCGCATGCGCCGCCGCGCCACCTTACGCAACGGGCCGCCGCCGGTAATGCCGGACGCTTTCACCGCCGTCAGGGAGGCGTAAGCCATGGCCTTAACAGTTCTCTACGATCCTGATTGCGGATTATGCCGCAGAGTTCATGAGTGGCTGACCGATGTGCCGAAGCTGGTCGAACTCCATCTCGTACCAATTAGATCGGATGAAGCGCGGCATCGGTTTCCACACTTTGACCATGAGCTAACGACGAAGGACTTGACGGTCATCGGTGATGACGGAGCAGTTTATTTCGGTCCGAAGGCGTGGCTCATGGTCTTGTGGGCGCTCAGCGGTTATCGGGAATGGTCCTATCGACTTTCCACGCCCGAACTACTACCGACAACCAGGCGCGTGGTGTCGTTAATCTCTCAGAATCGTTATCAGATTAGCCGCGTGCCGGGCTTATCGAGGTGAGACTCATGAGCAAAGTGTCAAAACCCAGGAAACAGCCAAAGTCAGTCAAGACCCGGAAAGGACATCAGAGCAGCACAAACATTGTCAACGCTGCTTTGGAGCTGATTCGCGAACGTGGTTACGAAGAAACTACGATGCGAGCAATTGCCGACAAGGCTGGTGTCTCTCTCGGAAACGCGTATCACTATTATCCCTCGAAGGCGCACCTGGTCCAGGCTTTCTACCATCGTTTGCACGACGAGCAGGTCGCGGCGTCAAGGCCCATACTTGAAGCTGAATCGAGCCTGAAAGCACGTTTAGTGGAAGTGATGCGAATGAAGATCGAGAGGCTGGCGCCTTATCACGAATTCGCGGGTGCGCTGTTCAAGACGGCTGCCGATCCAAAGAGTCCGCTTAACCCGTTCGGAGACGAATCCGATCCTGTGCGAAGCGATAGCGTCGGTCTCTTTGAAGAAATTGTGACGACTTCAAAGACGCGCATACCGAAGGACCTGGCAGCTGAACTGCCGTATCTCTTATGGCTCTACAACATGGGCATTGTCCTTTTTTGGATACATGATTCCTCGCCCAGACAACGACGCACGCACCGGCTGATCGAGCAGACGGTTGAACTGCTGGACAAGTTGATTTCGCTCGCGAGTAATCCGTTGATGAGTCCGGTCCGGAAGCGCGCGTTGCGTTTAGTCGCCGACTTGCGGGACGACATTCGTGCCGACTCATTAATCGACTCGGCAGAAACGGCAACCACATGAAAATAGTTATCCCCGGTGGCTCTGGTCAGGTTGGGACAGTGCTTGCTCGGGCTCTGCATGAGTCGGGACACGAAATCGTAGTGCTTAGTCGCCGTCCCGGCAGTGGTCCATGGCGTAGTGTTACATGGGACGGCGAATCGCTCGGCGACTGGGTTTCTGAGTTTGAAGGCGCCGACGTAGTTATCAATCTGGCGGGACAAAGCGTGAATTGTCGCTACACTCCTGAGAATCGCCGGATCATCATGGACTCACGATTGAAATCGACGAAGGTGATTGGCGACGCAATCGCACAGGCATGGAGCCCACCAAGCATTTGGCTGCAGGCGAGCACCGCTACGATCTACGCGCATCGATATGACGCGCCGAATGACGAGGCTACGGGAATAATCGGCGGCTCGGAGCCGAACGCACCCGACACCTGGGCCTTCAGCATCGACGTCGCGACGAACTGGGAACGCGTGTTCAATGAAGCAGCTACGCCTTTAACGCGGAAGGTACTCCTGCGATCGGCGATCATCATGAGCCCATCCTCGGGCGGGCCATTTGATCTGTTGTTACAGCTCGTACGTTTTGGTCTCGGGGGCACAATAGGCAATGGGAAGCAGTTTGTTTCATGGATTCACGATCAGGATTTTGTTCGCGCTGTTCTTTGGTTGATTGAACATGACGAACTCGATGGGCCAGTCAACGTGGCGTCGCCAAATCCTTTGACCAATGCGGAGTTTATGCGTGACTTACGCGCGTCCTGGGGCATGCCTTTCGGGCTTCCTGCGAGCGAGTGGATGTTGGAGATTGGCGCCTTCGTATTGCGCAGCGAGAGTGAGTTGGCACTGAAGAGCAGGCGCGTCGTTCCGGCGAGGCTGCTGGAAAACGGATTCACTTTTAACTTTCCCACATGGCCGGAAGCGGCAGCGGATCTTTGTGCAAGGTGGCGCAATAGGCTGTAAACTTCCCGGCGTTGAATCTACAACCGTCTCAGCAGCCTTACGACAATAGAGGGCTCGTGGAAGCGCTGGTCGGCGATGGCCGTCCGTTGCTCATCCTTGCAGGCCTGAGCCTGGTAGTCTTTGGCTGCTTCGCCTTTTTTCTTTCAGCCAGCAGACAATTCCTGCCTCACGACGTTCAGTTTCTTGGAATCACTGCGGAAGAACTCTGTCGCATCAGCGACTGTCGCGTGGTCTATTTCATGTTCCACGATCGCGTGGCCTTCGGCGGCGCGCTAATCGCGATTGGTTCACTGTACATCTGGATGGCAGAGTTTCCTCTGCGGCAGGGGCAGGCATGGCCGTGGTGGCTCTTCATTGTTAGCGGCGCAGTTGGCTTCAGTAGCTTCCTTGCGTATCTCGGTTATGGCTATCTGGACACGTGGCATGGCGCCGGCACCCTCGTGCTGCTGCCGTTATTCCTCGTCGGCCTGTTCAAAACTTACGCTTTACTTAAGCCGCCGAGAGGCGTGACGTCGCTTTTTCAGCCGGGCGTGAGAGTGCCCTGGCTCTCGATGTATGGATTGGGCCGTGCACTCTTGCTCGTCACAGCAGCCGGCATGATTGCCGGTGGTTTCACGGTGATGATAGTCGGAATGACGACGGTGTTTGTGCCACAGGACTTGAGTTTCATGTCGCTGCAGCCGGAGCAGCTGCATGCGATAAGCGACCGTTTGGTTCCTTTGATCGCACACGATCGCGCGGGGTTTGGCGGCGCGATTTGCGCGACCGGAGTCACAGTGCTCTTTTGTGTCTGGTGTGGAAAGCCTTCGAAGAGCTTGTGGCAGGTGCTGTTCTTTTCAGGACTCGTAGGATTCGCGGCGGCTATCGGCGTACACCCGGCAGTGGGTTATACGGATCTCTTTCATCTGGCTCCAGCGATCCTCGGTGCAGTCATTTTTCTTCTGGGTCTGATTCTTTGTTACCGGCCCATGCACTCAAATGCAAAAGCATTTCAGCTTTAAGATTAGTTTCAATCGCCCGCCAGCGCCGCAAGCTGCCTGAGAAGACGATTTCTGTTCTAAATCACTAATTCTTGAAGTCAATCTGATCGAGGCTGCGAAGCAGTCGGACGGAGTATTAGCCCGACGCGCAGCCAAGCGGAGCGTGGGGACCGTGTATGAAGAACTCGGGGCCTGCGTAGCTGGCGGCAGGAGATCAAACCTCAGCGTAGTTCGGTCTGTCGCCAGCTTCGCAGGCTTGGCCCCGGTAATAATCTTTATTCCCCACGCTCCGCTTCGCTGCGCATGGGGCTATTACTCTGTCCGACTGCTTCGCAGCCTCGTTCGCGGTAATTTCAGCGGTGTTCCTTGACATGCATTCCCGCTGTATCTACATCTGGCGTTTGATGATTACGCTGGCGAGGCGGTCGGCGACGAGGGGATCGATGGTTTTTAGCTTCTGCTGTTGCTCCATCGCTTTGGCGGTGTTGCCGAGCATGAGGTTGCTGATCGCGTAGTTGAAATAATAAGAAGGCTCGCGTGGCGAGAGGGCAATGGCTTTTTCATGAAGCGCCATCGCTTCTTTTGCTCTTCCGGCTTTTGAGAGCGTCACAGCCAGGCCGTCATAGGCAAGTGGGTAGTCCGGATTCGCTTTGATCAGGTTTCTAAATACAAACTCAGAATAACGAAAGTTGCGCATCCGATCGTAGGTCACCGCCTGATTGTATTTAGCTTTCAACAGTTTCGGATCCAGCCCCACTGCTTTGTTGAAAGCTTCAATTGCGCGGGGAAACTGCTTCAACTCGCCAAGCGCTTCACCTAAGCCGTTGTAAGCTTCCGCATAGTTTGGGCTGAGTGTTACAGCGCGTTGAAATGCGACTTCCGCATTTCCAAACTTTCCCTGGGCCATATTGACGTTGCCAATCAATAAACTTGCGACGGACGCGGTTCTTGGTTGGTTTGCGGATAACAAAATCACACGGTTGTACCTGGCAATCGCTTCGTCAAAGCGGCCCGCGTCAAATGCCGCCTGGCCGTCAGCGAGAAGCTTGTTTACATCATTAGTTGCAAGTGGGTTGTTGATCGGGGCCTTGACCGTGGACGTTGCCGGTGTTTTCGCCGGCGTCCTCACAATGCTTTTGGGCGGCTGTTGGGCCATTGCCGCAAAAACGCTACCAGCGGCCAGAGACACGGCAACTGTTCTAAGCCCGGCCAACATTGTTGTGGCTTTTGTTCTTGCTTGTCTTAAAGAGTCCATGATAAAAGAATGCCCCTTTTCAAATAAACGGGTAATCAACAGAAAAATTGGAAGGACGTGCGGATTCCTATTTTTCTTATCACCACAAGGTTCTGTAAGTATTCGCCCCAGCGCGGCTGACACGCAGGGGACCCAGGTGATGGGAAATCATCAAGGAGGACTACCGCCCATGCGTAAGCTACTTTTGCTGTTCGCGATCATTCTTGCCTGTGCTCCGGCTGGATTCGCGCAGAGCGACTATTCCAATTGGGAGTTTTTCATCGGTTACGCTCACGAGCGCGCCAGCAACGGAGGCGATCGACTGGATGCTCAGGGACGTGCCATCAATGCCAACGGCACCACGTCGCCCGTTGACTTCCGCAACCGGCGCGTCGAACACCACGGCGTGACTGGTGAGGTCGTGGCGAATGTTCATAAGAACGTTGGGCTGGTAGGAAACTTCAGCGCAACTTTCGCCAATACCGACTTCGAAGATCGTCTCAGCGGCCGCGTATTCAATGCTCGTATTGCGAGATACACGCTGCTTTTTGGTCCGCGCGTTAACTGGCGTAATTCGTCGCCCTTGATTCCGTACGCGCATGCGCTGTTTGGCGCCGTGCGTTACAACGCGGATTTCAAGAACAACGATTTTACCTGTCCTGACACTAACGAGACGGCGTTTGCGATGGCCCTGGGAGCAGGACTCGACATCAGGGCTAGTGATCGGATCGACGTCCGGCCGATACAGGTTGATTATATTCCGGTCTTCTTTGATAACCGCCGGGAAGACGGCATTCGGTTTTCTGCGGGCGTGAAGATCAAGAACTAATTGAGCTTCAGCGTCTGTCGCTGATCGAAGAAATCAGACCACGCATTGCCCTTCTTTTTGAGCAGGGCGGGAACGTTTTTGACTGTGAAGTCGGAGATCTTCACGCCCTGCTCAATCTGTTTCCACGTCAAAGGCATCGAGACAGTGCCCTTCGGTTTCGCCCGCGCTGTAAACACTGATGCCAAACTCTTGCCGCGAGCATTCTGCATCCAGTCCACGTATACCTGTTCCTTCTTTCGCTTCACGATCGTACGTTCGACAGTCGCGATCTTCGGCACGCGTTGAGCAATCTCTTCAGCCAGCAGCCGGGAAAACTCCGCTGCCTTCTCATATTCATTCGTCGGTTTTAAGGGAAGGTAAATGTGTATCCCTGACGAACCCGACGTTTTCACAAACGCATTCAACCCAATTTCATCGCACACCTTCTTTGTGGTAAGCGCAACTTGCAAGACGTTTTCCCATGGCGCCTGTTTTGGGTCGAGGTCGATTGCAATCCAGTCAGGCTTGTCGAGTTTCGCAATCGTCGAGTGCCACGGGTGTTGTTCAATCGATCCGAGGTTAACGAAGTGCAGAAGGGAAGCGGTCGTAGTGTAAACGGCGTAATCGATCTCGCGACCTTCCTTATTGGTCAACCTTGCGGTCTTAATAAAAGCCGGCGCACTCTCCAGGTCTTGTTGGAAAAACATCGGAGCATTGATGCCACGCGGCCAGCGCTGGAGAATCGCCGGGCGGCTTTTAAGGAAAGGCATAAGGTGGGAACTAACGCCGAGGTAATAACGAAGCAACTCAAACTTCGTTATTTTCTCGTCGGGCCAATAGACGCGTTCAAGGCTGGTGAGCGAAACGCGCTCGCCATCAACTGCCACCGTCAGATCTCCTTTGGGATTTTTTAGAGCAAGAAACTCATCGACAGTTATGGCCGGAGCAGTCGACGCACGTGTGCGTTTGACCGCGTTCTTCTTTGGTTGAGTTGTTTTCCGCGTTGCCATGCTCCCCTGAGACCTATCCAAAATCGAAAGCCCTGGACGCGTAGTTTAGAGTTCAAACTTCAGCTTGCGTCGCCTTTGGCCACCGGCAATCTGAAGATTGAACTCTGAACTACATGCCCTAATTCGAATAGCCATTCGGATGTTTCTGCATCCAGCGCCATGCCGACTCGATGATCAGGCGCAGGTCCTGAAATTCAGGTTTCCAGCCCAGCTCGCGTTTGATCTTATCCGAAGCCGCAATAAGGGTTGCCGGATCGCCCGCTCGTCTTGGTCCAACGTGGGCCGGTATTTCTTTTCCGGTCACCTGTCGGGCCGTTTCCAAAACTTCATTCACGCTATAACCGTCGCCACCGCAGCCAAGGTTATAAATGCGGCTGCCTTCATCGAGAACACTGAGCGCCAAAATGTGGGCCCGGGCCAGATCGATGACATGAATGTAGTCGCGCACGCAGGTGCCATCCGGAGTCGGGTAGTCGTCGCCATAAACTTCCACTGCCGCACGCGAACCTGCCGCTGCCTGAAGAGCTATGGGGATCAAATGCGATTCCGGATCGTGATCCTCGCCAAAGTTTTCGCTGGCGCCCGCGGCGTTGAAATAGCGCAGCGACGCGTAACGAAGGCCGTAGGCTTCGTCATACCATCGCATGGCACGTTCGAAAGCGAGTTTGGTTTCGCCGTAAGGGTTAGTAGGTTTTGTAAGCGCGGTTTCGTCTATAGGCTGTTGCTCAGGTTGACCGTAGGTGGCAGCGGTAGAAGAGAAAACAATTCGATTCACTCCAACCACTTTCATTGCTGCGAGCAAGGTAAGACCGTTCACTACATTATTCTTATAGTACTTCGCAGGTTCGACACACGACTCGCCGACCAAAGAGTCGGCCGCCATGTGAATCACCGCTTCGATTCCGTTCCTGGACAGCGTGTCTTGTAAGGTTGAATCGTCCGCCAGGTCGGCATGGACAAACGAAGCGGCGGGCGCAACGGCTGAGCGATGTCCTTTCGAAAGATTGTCGTAAACAACAACCTTGTGGCCGTCCCTCACGAGTTGTTCAGTGAGGACACTGCCGATATAACCCGCACCACCTGTCACCAATATTTTCATTTTTCCCGAGAGACTTGTCTTTAGGTGTGGGCCATCTTCGGTTGGGGGGCATCTGCGTTTGCAGGAGTCGTGCTCGAAGGAACGTAGTAGAGAATTCGATTGCAGTTGTCGCAAGTGACAACTTCGTCGCCTCGACGCACCTGGGCCATCGCTTGCGGCCTCAGTGACATGAAGCACGCCATGCAAGCGCCGTTGCGGGCTTCAGCGACGGCGACGCCATCGCGAATGCGGGCGCTGATGCGGTTGTAGAGTGCACCCATCGGTTTGGGCAGAATTGCCAACAAGCGCTCACGCTCGGTGCGATCCTTCGCCAGCTTCTCAGCCTGCAAACGAGTTTCTTCATCGAACGCTTGCAAACGCACGTCACGATCGGAGTTTAGCGAGGCAATTTCTTCGGCGCGTTCATCGAGTGAGCCCTGTGCTTTCTCGAGTATCTCCATCTGTTCCAGGATCTGGGTTTCAAGGGCAGAAATCTGTTTGCGGGCGGCGTCGGCTTCGCGTATGGCAGCAGTGTATTCGTCCTGTCTCTTGGACGACATTAGGTTGCGGTCGGCGCGCTCGACTCTAATGCGCTGCTCGGAGACTTCAGTTTCCAGACGCGTACGGGTATGTCGAGCTTCATCGCGTGAATTCTCGATCGCCCTAATTTCGAAGGCGCGCTGATCGAATTCCTTTTCGATCTCGGCGCGCCTTTCAGGTGTCGCTTGTTGGTTTTGTTCTAGTTTCCGTATGGTCGTATC
>Ga0190270_10000571_pt1 | contig 16141 bp, 17 predicted proteins | sample Popmic320T_FD_133748 | JGI IMG/M metagenome (GOLD analysis project Ga0190270, IMG submission 133748) | Populus adjacent soil microbial communities from riparian zone of Weber River, Utah, USA - 320 T | ecosystem: Environmental > Terrestrial > Soil > Riparian zone | place: USA: Utah | collected...
CGTGCCGCGGTCCGGGCGACCGCGTCGACGAACGTGTCGTAGAGCGGCACCGGGAGGTCGTGCCCCATCCGGGGGATCAGGACCAACTCGGCCCCGCGGATCGCAGCTGCCGTTGCGCGCCCACCCGAGGTGTGGACCATGCGATCCGCGAGGCCGTGGATCACGCAGGTCGGCGTGTCGAGCTCGCGCAGTGCCGGCGTTCGATCCGGTTGGCTGATCACCGCGAGCATCTGCCGCAGCACGCCGGCGGGGTGGTAGCCGCGATCCCAGGTCTCCTCGGCCCGAATACGGGTGTCTTCGGCATCGACGGGGTAGCCCGGCGAGCCGATCATCGTCGAGATCTTGTGGGCTCGGGAAACGTACTCGTCTCGGCTGCGAGGTGTCGGCGACAACAGCATGGGAACCAGCCGTGGATCCTGCCAGCCGACGCTTCGTCGCCCGGTCGTCGACATCATCGACACCAGCGACAGCACCCGCGACGGCCGGGCGATGGCCATCGTCTGCGCGATCATGCCGCCCATCGAGACGCCGTAGACGTGCGCTCGCTCCACGTCGAGGTGGTCGAGCAGTCCGAAGGCGTCGTCGGCGAGGTCGGACAGGGCGTACTCGGCGTTTCGCCGCATCCCGAGCCAGGTCGTCACCGCCGTACGCCGCGACGCGCGATGCAAGGGCACGATGCGGCTCGACCGGCCGATGTCGCGGTTGTCGAAGCGGATCACGTGGAAGCCCCGGTCGGCGAGCCGCGAGCACAGCTCGACGCTCCACCACGTCATCGGCCCACCGAGGCCCATGACGAGCAGCAGGGCTGGGTGATCAGGGTCGCCGAACGTCTCGTAGCAGATCTCGACTCCGCTCGGCAGCTGCGCCATCTGTTCGGCCACCGGTGGCCTCCTTGCGAGTCGGACGGCTTGCCCGTCGCCTTCGACTTTAGTCGGAGATAGCCGGCGTATACCTCATCGAGATGTCCAACTCGTGTCGCCATGGCGGGTCGGCACCGGGCCGCGAGCAGGTGATCGCCGCGGTTGTGCCGGCCAGTCGGCCGAGCCAATCGAGTTCGTCGGCGGAGTACGCGGCTCGCATCGGCCAGCCTTCGCTCACGACGCCGGCGAGCAGCCCCGCCATCCAGGCGTCGCCGGCGCCGATCGTGTCGGCGACCGTGACCGAGCCGGCGGCGACGTCGACCCGAGTCGCTCCGCTGTGTAGGTGCGACCCGGCTGAGCCGCGCGTCATCGCGACGAGTGACGGCCCGAGTCCGGCGAGGTCATCGACGACAGACTCGGCGTCGCCGTCGAGCGTGCCGGCGTCTTCGTCGCTGAGCTTGACGATCGTGGCGGCGGTCGCGAGCGCGCTTACGCGTTGTCGCACCGCCTCGAGATCGGGCGCGAGCGCCGGCCGTACGTTGGGGTCGAAGCTGACCGGCACGCCGGCTGCCCGTGCCGCCGTCACGAGGTCCGCGACGGCGGCGGCGCCGGGGGGCATCCACGACCCGATCGAGCCGACGTGCACCAGCGCGTAGGCGGCCGGGTCGGGCAGCTCGGCCGGATGCCAGTGCAGGTCGAACTCGTATGTCGCGTGACCGGTCTCGTCGAGCCGTGCCGTCGCGGTCGCCGTCGGGCCGGCCGGACCGAGTGCTTCGAGGCGTACCCCGCTGTCGGACAGGTGTCGCCGGATCGACTCGCCGGGCGGGTCGTCGCCGACCTGGGCGGCGAGGGTCGTCGAAACGCCGAGTCGGGCCAGCCCGACGGCGACGTTCATGGGCGAACCGCCGGGGAGCTCGGTGGCGGCGCGACCGGGCGCGTGTGTGATGTCGACCAACGCTTCGCCGACGACCAGGACCGCCGCGGGCATCAGTCCGTTGGTCCTAGCGCTCGAAGTCGACCGTGGCGTAGGCCGCGAGCTTGCTGAGCTGGTGATCGCTGATGATCTCGCGAATCGTCCCGCTGCGGGAGCGCATCACGAGCGAGTGGGTCTTGCAGCCGCCGGACCGATAGCGCACGCCCCGCATGAGCTCGCCGTCGGTGATGCCCGTCGCGACGAAGAAGCAGTCGTCACCCGACACGAGCTCGTCGGTCACGAGTACCCGTTCGAGGTCGTGTCCGGCGTCGATGGCCTTCTGGCGTTCGTCGTCGTCGCGTGGCCACAGCCGACCCTGGATCACGCCGCCGAGGCACTTCATCGCGCAGGCGGCGATGATGCCTTCGGGCGTGCCGCCGACGCCGAGGAGCAGGTCGACGCCGGTGTCCGGGCGGGCGGCCATGATCGCGCCCGCGACGTCGCCGTCGGTGATGAACTTAATCCGAGCGCCGCTGCCGCGGATCTCGTCGACGAGGTCGGCATGCCGGGGGCGATCGAGTACGCAGACCGTGACGTCTTCGGTGTGGGAGTGCTTGGCCGAGGCGACCCGCTCGATGTTTTCGGCGACGGACAGCCGGATGTCGACGACCTCGGCGACCTCGGGTCCGGCGACCAGCTTGTCCATGTAGAAGACCGCGGACGGGTCGTACATGCTGCCGCGTGGGGCGACCGCGAGGACGGCGACCGCGTTGTTCATGCCCTTGGCGGTGAGCGTCGTGCCGTCGATCGGGTCGACCGCGACGTCGCACTCGGCGCCGGTGCCGTCGCCGACCGCCTCGCCGTTGAACAGCATCGGGGCGTTGTCCTTCTCGCCCTCGCCGATGACGACGGTGCCCTTCATCTGGACGGTGTTGATCAGTGATCGCATGGCGTTGACGGCTACCCCGTCGGCGCCGTTCTTGTCGCCGCGTCCGACCCAGCGGCCGGCCGCCATCGCAGCGGCTTCGGTGACCCGTACGAGGTCGAGGGCGAGGTTGCGATCGGGCGCCTCGCTGTCGGGCGTGAGATCGGCGGGGATGTTTTGTGGCGAGTTGGGCGGTGTTGTCGGGCTCAGTGACATCGTTCGAACCCTTCGACGCTGGAGGCTTGCACGGATCGTACCCGTGGGCGGTCGGGTCGAACGGGATCGGCGGCGATTCAGGCCGGTCGCAGCCGCTTGGCGAACCAGTGATGGGCGTACGGCTCGTCGTTGAACGGCTCGACCTCGACGTATCCCGCCGACCGATATAGCCCGATCGCCTCGGTCAGGCTGCGGTTGGTCTCGAGCCGGACGGTCTCACACCCGTGTCGGGCGGCCAGCGCCTCGAGCTCCGACAGCAGGCGGCGGCCGATGCCGAGCCCGCGCGCCGACGGGTCGATCCACATCCGCTTGATGTATGCCGAGCCGTCCTCCTGCCAGAGCAGCCCGCCGCAGCCGAGTGGTTCCGACCACAGTGATGCCACGACCAGAGCGCCGCTCGGGGGGACGAAGGCCGCCGCATCGGGGACGGTGCTCCGGACCGGATCGAAGCCGACGTCGAAGCGCCGGTCGAGCTCGGCGAAGTATTCGCGCAGGCAGTGCTGCGCCGGCGGCGTCGACGGATCGGCGACCGCATACGTCATGGCTCCCGCGGTGAGCAGCCGCGAGACGGTCGCCATCGACGCGACCAACTGACCCTGCTGCGTTTCGTCGAGCGGATCGAGCAGCGACGTTGCGAGCTCGTCGCTGCGGCGGTCGAGTACGGCCCGCTCGGCCGCGCCCGATGGAGTCAGCCGCGCCGTGCGTACCCGCTTGTCGTGAGCGCCCGCCCCGACCGTTACGAGCCCAGCCGACTCCAACGACCGGAGGAGCCGACTGAGATAGCCGGAGTCGAGCGCGAGTCGGGAGCGCAGCGTGCGCACGTCGCAGCCGTCGACGCCGATCTCCCAGAGCAGCCTCGCCTCGCCGAGCGGACGGTCTCGTGCGAGGTAGTGATCGTCGAGCGCTCCGACGCGTTGGGTCACGAGCCGGTTGAACCGACGCACCTGCGCCACCTGATCGGTCGCCATTGTCTGACTCTAGTCAGATAATCCGGTCGGCGTCCAACGCAGCGGTGCTGGCAGACTGCTCTGGTGACTACCGATGTCCCGCTGCGACCCGCCCGTCCCGCATCCGCGCCGGTCGCGCTCGTCCCCGCTGCCCGCTCCGACCGGGCCGTTCTCGAAAACCTCGGACAGCTCTACCGGCACGACCTGTCCGAGTCGTACGGACTGCTGCCCAACGCCGACGGCACCTTCAACAATCGTGACCTCGACGAGTTTCGGACCGGCGTCGATCCCGATCGTCGGGCCTGGCTGATCACGGCTGCCGGCGGCCTCGGCGGGTTCGTCATGACCAGTTCGATGGACGACGGCGCCATGACGATCAACGACTTCTTCGTCGTACGGGCGTTGCGGCGCACCGGGGTCGGCCGCGAGGCGGCCCGATTGACGATCGCGACGTTTGACGGACCGTGGGGGATCGCCTTCCAGCGCTACAACCCGGGCGTCGAGCGATTCTGGTCCCAACTGGCGTCCGACGTCGTCGGCGATGCCTGGACGATCGAGGACGACGAACCGATCGAGGGCCGTCCGCCGGACACCTGGATCCGCTTCACTACCTGACCGGTTCGCCCGTGGGTCGGCCGAGCCGCAGCGATTCCATCGCCTGATGTGCCTGCCGGCGAACCGCCGGGAACCCGTCGGGCACGCTCGCGATCCACACCGCCGGCGCGTCGCCGGTGTCGACCACCACGACGATCAGCTCCTCACCGGTGATCGGTGTGCCCGGCACGTCGTACGCGTAGTGCCGGGTCAGCCGGGCGGCGTCGGCTCCACCGACCCTGATCGACTCCTCCGTCGCCGAGTCGTCGAGCCGAGCGTCGGCGGGATAGCCGATCCGGGCGAAGCGATCGGCGAAGCTGCCCGCCGTCGTCTCGAGATCGTCGTCGACGAGCGCGGACTCGACCGAGCCGAGCCAGACGTAGGCGTACTGCGCGCCGCCACGCGCCGACTCCGCTACGACCGTCTCCTCACCGTCGAGGTCGTTCATTGGTACGCCGCCGATCATCAGCGACCGGGTCCAGCGGCCGCGAATCGCGTCGTAGGTGAGTCCGCCGCCGTCGTAGCGACCGTCGGCTCCGGCTCCGCGAGGGATGTCGTCGAGGTCGAAATCGGGCACGCCGACGCCCGATGATCCGGCGTCGTCACTATCGGGGACCGAGTCGACGATGGACGAGGCGATGCTCGCGGTGATGCCGGCGACGGTCAAGACGATGACGACCGTGAGGGCGACGGGTCCGCCGTACGTCGAGCCGCTGGACGTCTTGGCGGTCGGGGCGTCTGACGTACGCGGGACGCTGCCCGACGGCTCGATCCGGTCCGCGACGACCGGTTCCGCCGAGGGCACCGGCATCGTTCCGGTCGGGTCCGTGGACGCCGAGGCGGAGGACTCGACGAACGCGAGCGTCGACGGATCGTCGCCGGCCCGAGCGGTCTCGGGGTCGGTGGTGATGTCGACGGTCCACCGCTGGCCGTCCCACCACCGGTATACACCCGGCAGTCCTTCGGGATCGTCGTACCATCCGGGCTTGCGGGCCACGAGCGGCACCCTATCGGTCCGAGGGCCGACTCATGCGGGATAGATGTCGACCTCGGTCGCCTTGACCGCGGCCCAGACTCGATCGCCCTCGTGGACGTCGAGCTCGGCGAGGGCCGCGGGCGTGACATCGGCGAGCAGCGGGACAGGCCCGGTGAGATGCAGGCGCAACACGTCGCCATGCGGCGCGATGCCGTCGACGTGGCCTGGCCAGGTGTTGCGGGCACTCGCGTGCGGCCGTGACGTGTGCAGCGTGACCGCACTGGGCCGGAAGCTGGCGTAGACGTCGCCGCTCACCGGTGCCGTCGGGACGAGGACGGTGTCGTCATGGAGGCGCACGACGGCGCCGTCGGCTCGACCGCGGAGCAGGTTCAATCCCATCAACGCGGCGACGTGGCTGCTCCGCGGTCGGCGGGCGACATCGTCCGGACTGCCACGCTGGACGACCGTGCCGCCTTCGATCACGACCACCTCGTCGGCCAGCACGAGGGCGTCGATCGCGTGGTGCGTGACGAGTACCGTCGGGGCGCGCACCTCGGTGAGATGGCGACGCAGGAAGCTCCGAACGGCCACGGAGGCCGACGCGTCGAGGGCCGACAGGGGTTCGTCGAGCAGCAGCAGTCGGGGGTCGGTCGCGAGAGCCCTGGTGATCGCGACCCGCTGTCGCTGTCCGCCCGAAAGCGCCGCCGGCTTCCGATCGGCGAACTCGGCCAGCTCGGTGCGGGCCAGCCAGTCGGCGGCAACGGCGCGGGCCGCGCGGCGGGTCCGGCGGCCGCCCCGATCCCGGCCGCCGACCCCACCGCCCCCTGACCGGCCCGAGTGCCGTGGCCCGAATGCCACGTTGTCGAGCACCGACAGATGCGGAAATAGCAGCCCGTCCTGAAAGACGGTGCCGATCCCTCGCGCCGCGGCGGCGATGCGTACTCCCGACGATGGTTCGTCCAACACTCGGCCATCGAGCCGCACGTACCCCTCCGACAGCGGCGTCAGTCCGCTGACGGCGCGCAGCAGGCTCGACTTGCCCGCTCCGTTCGGGCCGAGCAGCGCCACCACCCGATCGGGAGGTGTCCGCAAGGCAGCCCGCACCTCGAACGCGCCACGCAGCACGACGAGGTCCGCGTCGAGGCCGGCATCGAGTTCGGCATCGGTCCCGACGTCGGGGAGGGCCGGACTCACGCGGCGACTCCGCCGAGCCAGCGTTCGCGCATGGCCGCTAGCACACCGATGCTGACCACGAGAAGCACCAGGCTGACGACGATCGCGCCGGGCGCGTCGGTCTGGTACGTCTTGTAAACCTCCAGCGGCATGGTCCGAGTTTCGCCTTCGAGGCTGCCGGCGAAGGTGATCGTGGCGCCGAATTCGCCGAGCGCCCGCGCCCAGGCGAGCACGGCCCCGCTCGCGATGCCGGGTCCGGCAAGCGGCAGTGTCACGCGCAGGAACGTCCACCATCGGCTCGCGCCGAGACTCGCCGCGACCTCGTCGTAGCGCGCATCCGCCGATCGCACGGCGCCCTCGACCGCGAGCACCAGGAAGGGCAGCGCGACGAAGGTCTGGGCAACGACGACGGCGGTGGTCGTGAAGGTCACCTGCCAGCCGAACACATCGAACAGTGGCTCGCCGACGACACCGGTCCGACCGAACGTCGCGAGCAGTGCGATCCCGCCGACGACCGGCGGAAGCACCAGCGGGACCGTCACGAGGGCGCGGACCAGTCGCCGACCACGGAAGTTCGAGCGGGCCAGGAGCCAGGCCAGCGGGACGCCGAGCACGAGGCACGCCAGCATCGCGATGGTCGCGGTCGTCAGGCTCAGCCGGAGTGCGGTGGTGACGCTGTCGCTCGTCAGTCGCTCGGTGAGGTCGGTCCACGGAGCCCGGGCCAGCAGGCCGATCAGCGGCAGCACCAACAGGGCGAGCGCGCAGGCGGCCGGGATCACGATGAGGGCCGGCACGCGTCCGACGGCAGCGCCCGTGGCCGGACGCCGGCGCCGGCCGGGCCTCCGCATCAGCCCGACGACACCGTACGGAAGCCGAGGTCGGCGAGGGTCTGCTGGCCATCGGACGACAGGACGAGGTCGACCCAGTCTTGTGCGGCGTCGGAATTGTCGGAGCCGGCGATGATTGCGATCGGGTCGTCGTTGATCACCTCGTCGGCGTGCGTGATCTCGGCCGTGTCGACGTCATCGCCCGCTGCCTGCGCGTCGGTGACATAGACGATGCCGGCGTCGACCTCGCCGCTGGTCACCTTGGTGAGCACCGACGACACGTTGTCTTCCTCCGTGGCCGGCTGCACGTCGAGGTTGTTGAGGTCGAAGAGCTTCTGCGTCGCCGCACCGCACGGTGCCTCCGGGACGCAGACTGCGACGGTGGCGTCGGTGAGGTCGGTGACGTCCTGGATGCCGGCGGGATTGCCGGGCGGCGTGGCGATCAGCATCGTGTTGCGGGCGAAGATCGTCGGCTCGCCGTCGATCATGTCGGCGTCGACAGCGTCCGCCATGGTGTCGGTGTCAGCGGTGGCGAGTACGTCGGCCGGTGCGCCCGAGATGACCTGCTCGACGAGGATGGCTGACGAGTCGTAGGACAGCTTGACGTCGACGTCGGGATGCTCGTCCTCGTAGGTCGTCTCGAGTTCGTCGAACGCGGTCGTCAGCGACGACGCCGCCAGCACCATCAGCTCGGTCGTCTCGTCGTCATCGTCGGAGCCGCCGCACGAGGTGAGCGACAACCCGAGTACGGCGACGGCCGCGATCGCGATCGTGGCGCACCTCGGTCGACCCGCGAGTGGCGCACGCTCGTCGCGCGGAGCGGTCTCGCGCGACGACGGTGCGCCACTCGGCGACTTGGTGGCGCCACTCATGTAGGTACCTCCACGACGACGTTGGTGGCTTTGACGCTGGCGGTCGCCACCCGACCGGGCTCGAGCCCGAGGTCGTCGGCGGCCTCGCTACTCATCAGCGACACGATCCGGTACGGCCCGCAGCACATTTCGACCTGCGCCATCACGGTGTCCTTGGTGACCGAGGTGACGATGCCGCGCATCCGGTTGCGGGCGCTCATCTGGCGCGGCCCGCCGCCAGTCGAGGGGAGGTGCGCGTGCTCGGTCGCGAGCCGCGCCAGATCCCGGCCCTCGATCGCGAGTGCACCGGCCTCCGTTCGGGTCGGCGTGAACCGGCCTTGGTCGGCCCAACGACGCACGGTGTCGTCGCTGACACCGAGCAGTTCGGCCGCGTCGGCGAGGCGATAGGCCTCCGCGGATTCGGCTGGCATAGCGGTCAGCCTATCCGCAGCTACGGTCAGCTGTCTGCGTGGGGAGTTCGCCTGTGCGGATCGTCCAGGTTCAGTCGTCGCCGCTCCCGGCGGTGCGTCGGCGGGCGGCACGGCGAGTCTGCCGATTGGCGAGCGGACGCAGCGGACCGACCAGACGGGGTCCGGCCAGCCGCGTCTCGAGTCGACGAGCCTCGCGTTTGAGCGGCTGCGCGACGTACTCGCCGAGGATCACGCCGGAGGCCAAGGCGACCCCGATGCTGAGGGCCGACAGCAGCGTGCTGAGTCCGAGCGTGCCGAGGACGTCGCTGGAGTTGAGCAATTGCAGCATGCCCTGGTAGATCGTGAGGCCGGGCAGCAGGGGCACGATCCCGGCGACGATCACGACCAGCGGCGGCACCCGTACCCGGCCGGCCAGGCTGTAGCTCACGATGCCGACGGCGAGCGCGGCCGCGCCGGACGACAGGGCTGGCCCGATGTCCCACTGGATGCTGGTCTGATAGACCGCCTGGCCGAGCAGGCCGGTCACGCCGATCGGGATCAGTGCCCGAATCGGCGTGTACGTGCCGTACGCGAAGGCGACGGCGACGATCGAGCCACCCAGCAGCGTCGTCGGGAGGTCGGACCAGCTCGTGCCTGTCGAGTTGACGTGGATCTCGAGGCCGAGCTTGTTGCCGAAGGTCAGTCCGATGCCGATGCCGGCGATGATGCCGCCGGTCAGCAGCAGCACCTCGAACATGCGCGCCGACGCGGTCACGAAATGACTGGTCAACGCGTCTTGCACGGCACCCACGAGGGCGACGCCCGACAGCAGCAGGATGATGCCGGAGGCGACGAGCAGCTGCGGCTCGACCGGCGCGTCGAGCTTGTGCAGCGCGAGCGCGACCGCGGTGGCGATCAGCGCGCCGAGCACTTGCTGATAGAAGGCCGGGATCCGACGCCGGGCCAGCCGTCGGCCGACGACGTCGATGCAGACCGTGGTGACGAAGGTCACCGCGACGAGGAGGGGGCCGCCACCGAGCATGAAGGCCGCCCCGGCGGCGAGGACGCCGCTCGAGCCGATCACGGCCCAGCGTGGATAAGGCCGTGGTCTCGACGTCACCTCGTTGAGCCGCTGGCTCGCCTCCGTCCGGTCGACCCGGCCCAGGGCGAGCTCGCGAACGAGATGGTCGACCTCGGTGAGCTGGGCGTAGTCGTGGCCGCGGTATTGCACGACGCGCTGGTGGGTCTCGGGCGGCGCGTCGGGCGCGGCCTGGTAGGAAACCGAGAGCGTCGTGAAGTTGACCGCGATCGTGCAGCCACGCAGCCCGCAGGCGCTGGTGACGGCGAGCATCGTCGCCGTGACGTCAGAGGCGCCGGCACCGCTCGACATGACGACCTCGCCCATCCGCAGGGCGAGGTCGATCGCGCGGTAGACCTCCCGGTGTTCGTCCACCGCTCTAGGTTGACCACAATGTCTTCATGAGCCAAGCCCCGTCGGGTCGACCGTCGCGATACGGCATGTCGTGGCGGTGGACCGACGTGGTCCGTTCGTTCGCGGTCGTGCTCGCGATCATCGGCGCGATCGCGCTCTATCAGGCGGTGTTGACCGACGACCCCGCGCCGCCGAACCCGACGGTCGAGTACGCGGCGGCCGCCGAAGCCGCTCGGGGCGACGCGGACTACCCGCTGCTGGCCCCGCCACAACTGCCGGACGGATGGCGCGCCACCAGTGTGCGCTACGTGCCGGACGAGCAGTCATGGCATCTCGGTGTCCTCACGCCGGACGAGGAATACATCGGTCTCGAGCAGGCTCCGGTCGACGTCGAGACGCTGGTCGATGAAGCCGCGGAGGGTACCGAGCCGGTGGGCTCGGTCCAGATCGACGGCACGGACTGGCAGTTGCGCCGCGACGACAGTCGGGAGGAGACGACCCTCGTGCGGCGCTCCGACAGGGTGACGACGCTGGTGACCGGTTCGGCGTCGCAAGACGCTCTGGAGTCGTTCGTCCAGAGCCTCCGGCCGGCCTAGGACCCGTCGGCATCGTCGTCGCTCGCGGACTCGTCGGCGGTGGCCGCCTCGAGTCGGGCCCGAGCGCCGTCGAGCCAGCGTTGGCAGACCGCAGCCAGCCGCTCGCCCCGCTCCCACAGGGTCAGCGACTCCTCGAGCGACGTGCCGCCGGCCTCCAGGCGGCGTACGACCTCGACCAGCTCGTCGCGGGCCGCCTCGTAGGACAGCTCGTCGACCGGGTCGACCTCGTCCTGCTCAGTCACGGATCTCCTCGCTCTCACGTGTGACCGTCTCGGCCTTGGCGTGGACGGCGCCGTCGGCGAGCCGGATGTCGACGACGTCGCCGACCGCGACCGCGTCGGCAGACGACACCACATGTCCGTCGGCCCCGCGCACGACCACGTAACCGCGCCGCATCGTCGCCAGCGGCGATAGGGCCCGGATCCGGGCCAGTTGGTGGTCGACGTCGTCGCTGGCCCGATCGAGCCGGTGTGTGACGTGGCGGCGGGCCCGATCGCGCAGCTCGACGACGGCGGTCCGGCGCTCGTCGAGCAGCGCCACCGGAGCGGCCAGGGCCGGCCGGCTGCGCAGTTGGTCGAGCACGTGGAGCTCGCGATCGACCTGAGCCCGGACGTGGCGCCAGATCCGCTCCCGGACGTGCTGGATCCGCTGGCTCTCCTCGGCGACGTCGGGCACGACCTGCTTGGCGCCGTCGGTCGGGGTCGACGCGCGGACATCGGCGACCAGGTCGAGGATCGGGCTGTCCGGCTCGTGGCCGATCGCGCTGACGATCACGGTGGTGACCTTGGCAGCGGCCCGGATGAGCGCCTCGTCGGAGAAGGGCAACAGATCCTCGACGGAGCCGCCGCCCCTCGCGATGATGACGACGTCGACCTCGGGATCGTCGTCGAGGTTGCGAAGGGCGCCGATCACCTCGGCCGCCGCGCGGCTGCCCTGCATGGTGGCGTAGCGGATGCGGAACCGGACGCCGGGCCAGCGGTTGCGCGCGTTTTGCAGGACATCGCGCTCGGCGGCCGAGGCTCGTCCGGTGATCAAGCCGATCGTGTGGGGGAGAAACGGCAGCCGCCGCTTGAGCGCCGGGTCGAAGAGGCCCTCGGCCGCCAGCAGTCGGCGTCGCTGCTCGAGCCGGGCCAGCAGCTCGCCGACGCCGACCGGCCGGATCTCGTCGACCCGGAGGCTCAGCGTGCCGCGCTTGTCGTAGAAGGTCGGGCGGGCGTGGACGACCACCCGGGCGCCCTCGGTGACCGGGACCGGGCTCGCGTCGATCGTGCGGCGAGGACACGTCACCTGGAGCGAGATGTCGGCGTCGCAGTCGCGCAGGGTGAGGAAAACCATGCCCTGACGCAGGTTGAGCTGTGAGATCTGGCCCTCGACCCACACCCAGCCGAGTCGGGCGATCCAGCCCCCCAGCGCCTGCGCGATCTGGCGGACCGCCGCCGGCGACTCCGGTGAGGTCTGCAATGCCACGCCCTGCACTCTAGGCGTCCCGTCCGACGCGGACGTGGTTATCCACCGCGCAGGTCGCCGTCTTCCGTACATGGCCTTGCAGTTATATAACCGGCGGCGTATGTTCGATCCCATGACGGCAACCTTCCACGCGCTCGCCGAGCCGAGGCGGCGCCGGATCTTGGATCTGCTGCGCGAGCGGCCACGGCTGGTCGGCGACCTCACCATGGCGCTCGGCCTGTCGCAGCCGGGCACGTCGAAGCATCTGCGAGTGCTGCGCGAGGCGGGCCTCGTGACGGTGCGACGCGACGGGCAGCGCCGGTGGTACGAGCTGCGTCCCGATCCGCTGGTCGAGATGGACGCCTGGCTCACGCCGTACCGCTGGCTGTGGGAGGACCGCCTCGACGCCCTCGAGCGTCATCTCGACGCCATGCCAGACGACTCCACGGAGGATGATTCCCGATGACCGCACCTCTCGCGACCAGACAGTTCGAGGAGGGACGGGCGGTGCTGCGCTTCGAGCGCCGGCTCGCCCATCCGCCCGAGAAGGTATGGCGGGCCGTGACCGAGCCGGACGAGCTGGCGCACTGGTTCCCGGGCCGGGTCGAGATGGAGCTGCGGCCCGGCGCTCCCGTTCACTTCGTCGAGGATGACCCTGACATCGGCGAGTCGAGCGGGGAGGTGGTGGAGGTCGACCCACCGAAGGTCTTCGCGTTTCGATGGGGCGGCGACCTGCTGCGCTTTGAGCTGGCGCCCGACGGTTCGGGCTGTCGGCTGTCGTTCAGCCACGCGCTGTCCGGCGGTGACACGTGGGGGGACGAGCGGTTCGCCGCACAGCACGCGGCCGGCTGGGACGCCTGCCTCGAGCTGCTGCTGGCCTGGCTCGCCGGCGAGTCGGCCGACCCGGAGTCGACAGACGCGGGGTCGATGGCCGACTGGTTCGTCCGCAACGAGGAGTACATCGAGGAGTTCGGCCTTGCCGAGGGCGAGGTCGTCGAGGACGCGGACGGCTCCGTCCTGCGGTTCGAGCGGGTCGTGATCCAGACGCCGGACGAGGTGTGGGCCGCCCTGACCTCCGCCGGCGCTCCCGCGGTGGGTAGCCCGGCGCCCGCGACCGCCACGCCACCGGCGATCGACGCGGGGGTCGTCACCGCACTCGAGCCCGGCCGGACCCTCGTGTACGAATGGCGCCACGACGGTACGCCGGTCGGTGAGGTCCGATGGACGATCAGCGGCCGCAAGTACGCGGGCCGGATCGTCCTCACCCAGACGGTGCCGGCGGAGCTCGCCGATCAGCAGGCGTCACTGCTCGCGTCCTGGCAGGCCCAGATGGAGCGCTTCATCGCGGGGATGCACGATCTCGAACGGCCGTGGCCGGACGACCGGGTCGAGCTTCACCGCAAGCACTATGCCGACCAGCTCGCGGGGTGACGCCATGCTCGGGACCTTGCACGCCCGCGACGACGGCCGGTTCGAGCTGTGCTTCGAGCGGCGACTGCTGCATCCGGTGGCGAAGGTGTGGCGGGCGATCACGGAGGCGGACCAACTGCGCGCGTGGTTTCCCGCATCGGTCGACGTCGACCCGACGGTCGGGGCGAAGCTGCGGTTCGACCTGGCGCCCGAGTCGAGGACGCGGCACGGCGTCCGCGACGAGGACATGACGCTGTACGGCGAGGTGACGGCCGCCGATCCGCCTCGGCTGCTGGAGTACACGTGGGACGAGGAGGTCCTGCGTTGGCAGCTGGAGCCGATCTACGGCGGCTGCCTGCTTCGCTTCACGCACATCGTCGACGATCGCGCCCTCGCCGCGGGCGCCGGGGCCGGGTGGCATGCCACGTTCGAGGCGCTCGACGCGCTGCTCGGCGGTCGTCCGATGCATCGGATGGCGCTGTTCGACCGGGCCGACGAGCTGGCGTCGACGTACGCCGGCCAGTACGGCGCGGGCTAGACCTCGAGGACGACCTTCCCACGGACGTGGCCCTCACGTACGAGGTCCTGTGCCGCGGCCGCCTCGGCCAGCGGAAACGTCCGGTCGACGTGCACCCGTAGCCGACCCTCGTCGTACCACCCGGCGAGCCGGGTCAGCTGCTCGGCGTTGGGTCGGACGAAGATGTAGCGGCCACCGGCCTGCTTGACGACGGGCGGGTTGGTGATCGACACGATCCGACCGGGATCGGACACGACCGACCCGGAGATCTCCACGGCGTCGCCGCCGACGAAGTCACAGGCTGCGTCGATCCCGCCCGGTGCGAGGTCGCGGAGTCGATCCGCGAGGCCCGGTCCGTACTCCACCGGCTCGGCGCCCAGCCCGGCCAGGAACGCGTGGTTGGCCGGGCTCGCCGTGCCGATCACCCTGGCCGCGCCGAGCGCCTGGGCGATCTGGACCGCCAGGTGTCCGACGCCGCCGGCCGCCGCGTGGATCAGCACCGTGTCTCCGTCGCCGACCCGACCGGCGATCAGTGCCTGCAGCGCGGTGAGGCCCACCAGCGGCAGCCCGCCTGCTTCGGGCCAGCTCGCCGACGCGGGCTTCGCTGCCAGGCCGCGGATCGGCGCCGGCGTGAGTTCGGCGTACGTGCCGCGGCGGACCTCGTCGCGCCGGACGTAGCCCATGACCTCGTCGCCCGACGCGAACTCGGTCACCGCCGGCCCGACCGTCTCGACGACCCCGGCGACGTCCCATCCGGGTACGACGGGGAAGTAGACGTCGTGGGCACCGTCGACGAGGCCCTCGCGGATCTTCCAGTCGACCGGGTTCACCCCGGCGGCTCGCACCCGGACGAGCACGATGTCGGGCCCGACCTTGGGTTCGGGGAGGTCGGCCAACTCGAGTCGGTCGGATCCGCCGTACTCCTGAAAGGCGATTGCGCGCATACGCCTCACACTAGGGCGCCGGAGCGTTAGCGGTCGGCGTGGCCCAGACTGCGGTCGGGGGGCGATGAGGTCGCGTACTCGCTGCTTGAGCTCCTTCGGCTCCGGGAACCCGCCGTCGGCCTTGCGCGACCAGACCGTCTGGCCGTCGACGCGTACCTCGAAGATCCCGCCGGTGCCTGGGATCAGCGCTACCTCGGCCAGGTCGGACTCGAAGGTCGTCAGCAGCTCCTGAGCCATCCAGGCGGCGCGCATCAGCCATCGGCATTGCGTGCAGTAGTTGATCTCGATCCGGGCGCCATCGATGCTCACGGCTCCAGTATCGGCAACTGTTGGCGCGAAACTGCAGGCCCGTGGCGATCTTGGTGCGATTTCGCGCCAACACTCGGTCAGACGTGCTCCGAGACGAGGACGGCGACCGCGTCGGGCTCGAGCGCCTCGAAGATGTGCGGCTGGTCGCCGGGATAGGCGATGTAGTCGCCGGGCGTCAGCTCGACCGGGTCACTGGCGACGCCGATCAACGCCCGTCCGCTGCAGAGCACGGTGTGTTCGATGACGCCCGGCATGTGCGGTTCCGACTTTCGCGGTGCGCCCGGCTGGAACGTCAGCAGGTAGATGTCGCGGCGGGCGTTGGGCGGTGACGATGCGAGCAGCGTCCCGATGTAGTCGGCCTGCTCCGACGCGACGGTCGGTCCCTCGCCGTAGCGGATGACCTGGACGCGGGGGCGGGGTGGATCGACGAGCCGAGCGAACGGCACGTCGAGCGCGACTCCGAGCGCCCACAGGGTCTCGATGCTGGGATTGCCGGCACCGGACTCGAGTTGCGACAGGGTCGACTTGGCGATGCCGGCCCGGCGGGCCACCTCGGCGAGGGACAGCCCGGCCCGGCGGCGCTCGGCTTGCAGCGAGGCGGCGATGACCTCGAGGGGGGCGCCGCTACGGGTGCCGTGCTTGGCCATGTCGGGTTCGCTCCAGCGGTCGATTCGTTCGGTTTGACGAACACTGTCGTCTCGTTCAGTATAGAAGGCGATGCGTTCGATATGGCGAACCTTGGACCGCGAGTTGGCCCGCGACATCGCGCTGGTGTGCGTGGCCGACGGGATCGTC
>Ga0190270_10000572_pt1 | contig 16131 bp, 15 predicted proteins | sample Popmic320T_FD_133748 | JGI IMG/M metagenome (GOLD analysis project Ga0190270, IMG submission 133748) | Populus adjacent soil microbial communities from riparian zone of Weber River, Utah, USA - 320 T | ecosystem: Environmental > Terrestrial > Soil > Riparian zone | place: USA: Utah | collected...
CGTTCATGCCGTCGAGCAGCCCCCACAGGCAATCGGCCATGCCGATCACGCGCTTGTCGAGCAGCTGCGTCAGCCACACGATCCCCTCGAACCGGGACGGGGCGTAGTCGTAGTTCCGCACCAGCAGCGGCCCGCCGTCGCGCGTCCAGACGCCCTGCGAGCAGGCGGCGAGGTAGGGCGGGGGTTTGTAGAGCGAGAGCATGCGGGCGGCGAGGTCGCCGCCCCCGGCGAGCTCCACGACGTGGTCGTACGCGGGCACCAGCTCGGGCATGTGCGCGCGCAGCATCCGCACGCTCGTGGCGAACGACGGGCGCGCGGCCTCACCTTCGCGCAGGAACCACGCCTTGTAGTGCGGCCACTTCTCCTCGAAGACGGCCTGCCACGCCGGCCCGAGGTCGAGCGCCTCCGCGGCGCGGAACGTGAACGGGAGCATCGGCATGGTTGGCGGAGATGTTCCCAGGGCCGGGGGTCGTACGCCAGCAGCCGTCGCGCTCAGAGCATCTTGAAGCCGAAGGGCTCCGGCTCGGTGATCGGTGGCGACTCCGCCCCGGGCGGCTCGCTCGTGAACTGACCCTTGATGCCGGTGATCCACGACCGCGCCCGGTCCAGCAGCTCGTGGTCGTCGTCCATGAACCGGCCCCGCGTGACCATGATCCCGAGGTCGGCACCGGGGTAGCGGTACTGACCGACCCCCGCGATCCGCAGGTAGAAGGCCTCGGTCTCGTCGGCCACGGTGTGCCAGTCGGTGTCGCGGCGCGCGAATGAGATCGCGCCGTCGCCCCCCGTCTTCCAGATCCCCGAGGACGGCGCCTGGGTGATGCGCTCGGTCACGTCCTCGGTCTGCTTGAGGATGAACTGCGTCCACTCGTCGAGGTTGTGCGTCTGGGCCCAACGCTCGTTGAGCTCGCCCACGTCGATCTCGTAGTCGACGTCCATGAACTCCAGCAGGTGGAACAGGAACAACGGCATGTCGCCGTAGGCCACCGCCGTCACGTTGGTGATCGACGAGGCACCGGTGACCCGCGGGTTGAGCTCGCCAAGCCACATCTCGCCCGTCTCGGCGTCCAGCAGGTAGTCGAGCTCGAAGTACCCGCGGTAGCCCTCCTGGCGCAGACGCTCCCCCATCGCGATCGTGCGCTCCCGAGCGGTGCGGCGCTGGGTCTCGCTCAGCAGCTCGGGTGACACGTCGTTCCCGCACCATCCGCCGTCGTAAGGGGTCAGCTCGGGGAACCCCGTGAGCTCGGCCATCAGCGGGCCCACGAGCGTGCCGTGACGGGTGATGACCCCCTCGATCGCGAGCTCGCGGGGCTCGATCCGCTTCATCACCTTGATCTCGTGCCCCCCGATCTGGCGTTCGTGATCGCCCCAGGCGCCCTCGTCGGCGATGAAGAAGGTCGTCTGTCCCGAGTCCCCGTACGGGGTCTGCACGACGAGGTCGTCCCCCAGGCCCGCCCCGCGGGCGAGGTCGAGGAGCGCCGGGTAGTCGGTCCCGCGGCCCATCACGTTCGGCACGCTCGGCACCCCGGCCTCGTTGCCCAGACGCGTCGTCTCGATCTTTGAGTCCATCCGGTGGCGGAGCGACGCGGACGGGAACGCGACGTCCAGGCCCAGGTCCTCGGCGAGCTCCTCGGTCTCCTCGTCGAACATCAGGAACGCGGCCTTGCCGCCGCCGCGCTGCCGCACCAGATCGTCGATCTCCTTGTGCCCCAGGAGGTAGTTCACGATCTCCTCGATCGATCCGAACGCGCGCGGGGTCTGCTCCTTCGGCACGATCACGTTCGGATGCCACCCGTCGAACGAGTCGTAGTAGTTGACGAACCGGAAGTTGCGGACCCACCGGTCGATCCCGAGCAGGTTGAACGCGGTCGCGCTGACGAAGTAGACGGGCGTCTCGTTCGTGCGGAAGAAGTGCCGGATCGCCGGCATCCCCTGCAGGGGTCCCTCGCCGGACACCAGCGCGGGGACGGAGGGCGGCGCGGATGCGTCGACGTCGGCTGCGTCGGGTGTGGGCGTCCGGTGCCTGAGGATCCGTACGGCCGCGATCAGCGCCGCGACGCCGATCGCCCACCAGAGCCAGGTCATGTCAGACCGCACCAGTCCCTGATGAACACGCCCATGACCTGCGCCGTCTGCACCACGCTCGGAAGGTACACCCGTTCCCCGACGCCATGGGCCTGTTCGGCGTAGGGGCCGAAGCACACCGCCGGCATCCCCGCGGCCTCGCCGAAGACGCGCGCGTCGGTCGTGCCCGTCGTGGCGACGAGCGCCGGCGGCGTGCCCACGTGCCGTGCGTACGCGCTCGACAGCGTCGTGACGAGCGGGTGATCGTGCGCGATCTCGTAGCCGGACGCGCGGAAACCCCGGTAGATGACCTCGGGCTGGTGCGCGAACAGCGACGGGTCGGCCGCGGCCGCCTCGTGCACCACGGACTCGACGCGACGCTGGAGCTCCTCGATCGAGGTCCCCGGGTACGCCGCGATACGGAATCCGACCGTGCACTCGCCGGGGACGGTCGACGGCCAGTCGCCGCCGTGGATCGTGCCCACGTTCAACGCGATCGGGTGCTCGTACCGGTCGTAGGGCGGCGGCGGGTCGGCGTTCAGTTCGGCCTCGAGGACCCGGAGGGCCCGGATCAGATGGAGGCTGTTCTCGATCGCGTTCACCGCCTGGCCGCTCGCCGCGGCGTGGCCGGGCACGCCGCGCATCGTCACGTGGAACCACAGCACGCCGACCTGCGACGTGGTGATGGCGCCGCCGAACGGCTCGCCGATAACGACCCCGTCGGCACGGTAGCCCGCGAGGATCGTCTGGAGCGCGCCGTTGCCCGTGCACTCCTCCTCGACGACGGACTGGAGGTGGATCGGCGCGTGCGGCTCCAGGCCCATCGCGCGCAGGCCCTTCACCGCCCCCGCCATCGCGGCGAGCCCGCACTTCATGTCCGCGGCGCCGCGGCCGTAGAGCCAGTCGTCCGCGACGTGCGCGAGGAACGGGTCGCGCGCCCACTGCGCGCGCGGCTCGGGCGAGACGACGTCGACGTGACCGTTGAGGATCAGGGAGCGGCCGTGATCGGTCGCACCCGGGTGCCACGTCCCGACCACGTTGACTGTGCGGTCGACGTCCCAGTCGAAGGGCGAGTGCACCGGATGCGCCCGCAACGCCTCGGCGTCCATCGGGACGTCGACCGGCGCCAGGCCGATCTCCTCCATCGCCTCGCGGACGACCGCCTGCCCCCCCGCCTCGTGACCGAGGACCGTCGGCTGGTCGACGAGCCGCTCGAGGAAGCCGGTCATCCACCCGGCCTGGCCGGCGATCGCCGCCGCGATGTCCCGGTCCTCGGGCGCCATCTCGCCGGCGGCCTCGGCGTGGGTTTTCCCCAGCGCGAGCCCGTCGTAGGCGGTGGGCTCGGGGGTCCCGACGTCGGACTGGAGGCGGCCGCCGCCGTAGCCGGCGGGGACCTCCTCGGACGGCGGGTGCATGGCGCGCAGGGTACGGCAACCGTGGTACCAGTTGACGTATCTGAGTAATGACGTAATCCTCGTTACATGACACAGACTTCGGCAGGAGACGAGCAGGTCCGCGGCTGGTTCGCCGGTCGCATCCCCGACGGCTGGTTCACCGAGGCGCCGGAGGTCACGTACGACCGGGATGAGATCCTGGTGGTCGGGACGCTCGCGGCGCCGACGGTCGCCGAGGGGGCGTCCGAGGAGGAGCGGCACGCGGCCGCGGCCGCCCGGATCGACGGGCACCGCGAGGACACCCGCCGCCAGCGCATGGCGATCGCCGACGACGCGGAGCGCGCGTTCGGCCGCAAGGTGAGCTGGGGCGCCGTCTGCGGCGACACGCGCCGCCTGTTCACCGTGCAGGCGGTCCCGGCCATGACCCGCCTGCGCCTGGCGGAGCGTCGGGTGCTGGACACGCTGGTCGAAGCGGGGGTGGCCCGGTCACGGAGCCATGCCCTGGCCTGGTGCGTCCGGCTCGTGGGCGAGAAGCAGGAGGAATGGCTGGGCGACCTCCGCCAAGCGCTCAAGGCCGTCGAACAGGTACGGTCCGAGGGCCCGGACGAGGCCTAGCCGGCGGGCGGGCGCTCCAGCGCCACCACGGTCGACATCACGAGCCGGGCGATCACGCGATCGCCCGGCTCGATCGCGTCGGGGACGCTCTCGGCGCCCAGCCGGGCCGTCGCCGTCCCCCCGTCCTCCCACGAGAGCGTCACGTCGACGTGCGCGCTCCCGTGGATGTCGAAGGGACGGATCTCCACCACCGTCGCGGCCCTGTCGCCCAGCACGATCCCCAGGCTACCTGCGGAGATGCCCCTGCCGGGCGCCGGCGCTAGGGTCGGAGGCGGTGCGCCCCGACCCTCCCCGCCTCAAGGATCCCCCCCTGGCGGCCGACCACAGAACCATGCTCCCGGGGGGACACCTGGTCCGTCGTCGTCTGCTGCGACCCGCGCTCGCCGCGGCCGTCGGCCTGACGGTCGTGCTCGGCGCCGCCCCCGCCACGGCGGGCGTCCGCGACGGCGAGGCGGGGTCCGGGATGCCCGCGATCCCCGTCGTCGAGGCCGACCGCGCGGTCGCCGCGCGCGCGGCCGTCAGGTTCTCCGACCTCGAGGGCTACGGCTGGGCCAAGCCCGCCATCACCTACGTCGCCGGGTCGTTCCCCTGGATGCGGGACTTCGCGCCCGACGAGGACGGCCGGTACCCGTTCAAGCCCAAGGCCGCCGAACGGCGCCGCTACTTCGCGCGGGCGCTGGTGCGTGCGTTCGCGCCCGACGCCGAGGCGGATCCGGACGTGTCCTTCCCCGACGTGGACCCGGACTCGCCCTGGCATCGGTTCGCGGCGATCGCCGTGGAGCGCGGCTGGCTCCACGTCGCGCCGGGCGGTCTCTTCGATCCGAACGGGCTCGTGACCATGCGCGGCGCGCATCACGCGTTCGTGCAGGCGCTCCGGCTGGGACCCGCGGCCGCATCGCTGGACCGGCTGCACACCCGCGACGGCGTGCGGTTCGCGCTCCCCGAGCGTTTCGGCACGACGCTGCTGGGCATGCGCCTGGGGCTCCGCTACAACGCGCCAAGCGGCAGCGAGTCGCTCGACGTGGGGCCCGCCGACGTCCTGTCGCGGGCCCAGGTCGCGTACTCCCTCTACCGCGCGGCGACGCAGCCCGCGTGGAACATCGACGCGCTCCGCGATCAGTACGTCGGCATCGAGCTCCCGCACCTGGGTCCACGGCTGCTCGAGATCGTGGGCTGGGGCGTCGATTACATCGGCTACCCGTACGTGTGGGGTGGCGAGTGGGGTCTCGAGTCGCGGGCGCCCGCCGGTCTCGGCGGCCAGCCGCGGTCCGGGTTCGACTGCTCGGGGCTGACCTGGTGGCTCCTGCGGGAGAACGACGGCGGCGCGTGGAGGGTGGCGCCGCCGCGTCCGTACCGGGGCTGGCGTCTCGCGCAGCGCACCTCGGCCGACATGGCGCGGATGACGCCGAAGCGCATCCCGTTCCGCGAGCTCCGTCCCGGCGACGTGATGTTCTACGACGGGGACCGCGACGGGACCGTCGACCACGTCGACACCTACATCGGGAACGGCTTCGCCCTGGACTCCTCGAGCACGCCGGGCGGCGTGACGATCATGTGGGTCGGCGACGGCTGGTACCGGGACCACTTCGTCCACGGCCGACGCGTCCTGCGTTAGCCGCCGTCCGCGATCGCGGCGTCGAGCAGGGCCCGCTCCGCCTCGGTCAGCGCCACCGCCGCGCGCGCCCGGTCGTCGTGCTTCACGACCACCGACGCGGCCTCGGCCGCGACCGTCCCGTCGCGCATCAGGACCTGTTCGGCCGTCCGGATCGAGGACGTGCCGTAGCCGGTCCCGCGGCAGGTCACGGTCACCGACTCGTCCTCGAGCGACAGCTCGCGCCGGTAGTCGATCGCGACCCGCACGATCACGAACCCGAACCGGTCACCCAGCACCTGCGTGATCCAGCGGTCCCGGCATTCCTCCAGGTAGTTGAGGTAGACGGCGTTGTTGACGTGGCCGTAGCTGTCGACGTCGCGCCACCGGATCCGCTCCTGGTGCTCGTACATGGGCGGGGAGCCTAGCCGGTCGGGACCGGATGACGAGAAGCCCCGGTCGATGGGGATCGACCGGGGCTTCCCTTCGGAGAGAGGGGCTCCACCCGCGGATTCGGTCGCACCCCCCGGATGGTTCACGCGCCGGATGTTGCGGTTCCGTGACGGCGGTCAGCCGAGCTCGGCGAGGCGCCGGTCGACCTCGGCGTCCAGCGCCCGCGAGCCGCGGCGCGACCCGGTCACGGCGAGCAGGAACGCCTCCCGGTCGACGGCCAGCAGCTCGGTCTCGACGGGTGCGGCGACCGACGCGGTCCGAGGGACGTCCCGCAGGAGCGCGATCTCGCCCACGTAGGCCCCCGGCCCCAGCGTCGCGACGATCCTGCCCCCGTGCTCGACGGTGAGGTGTCCGGAGGTGACCACGTAGAAGCGGTCCCCCACGTCGCCCTCGCGGATCAGGACCTCGCCCGCCCCCACGCGGACGGGACGCGCCGCGGCGACGAGCTGCTCGAGCGCAGGCTGGGGGACCGGCCGGAAGATGTCGAGCTCGCGGAACAGCACGAACCGCTCGGGGTCGGGCAGCACCGCCCGCCGGTCGAGCGTGCGCAGCGACGGCCAGGCCAGGAGACCGCAGATCAACAGGAGCACCCCCGCCGCCACGAACGCCCCGCGGCTCCCGAACAGGGCGACGAGGATCGGGGCCGAACCCGACCCCACCGCGAGCCCCACGAGCAGCAGCGCCTCCTGCAGCCCGAACACCCGCGCGAGCACGTCGGGGCGGACGCTGCGTTGCAGCAGCGTCCGCGAGGCCACGTCGAAGAAGGCCCGCGAGGCGCCGGCGACCACGAGGATCAGGACCGCAGGCCCCATCGCCATCACGAGCGCGAGCGAGGCCGTCGCCCCCGCGGCGGTGCCGACGGCGACCTCCACCGGCGTCGCGAGGCGCACGCGGCCCACGAGCACGGCCGTCGCGGCGGCGCCCACGAGGCCACCGACCCCCACCGCGCCGGCGAGGATGCCGGCCCCCTGTTCCCCGACGCCCAGGACGTCGATCGCGAGGACGGCGTAGAGGATGTCGCGTACCCCGAGGATGAAGAACTGCGCGCCGCCGAGCAGGGCGACCGCCGCCGCCGGGTGGTCGTCGCGTAGCACGCGGGCGCCCTCGGCGACGGCGTGCACGATCCCCGGATGGACGTCGTCGTCGTGCAGCGGCACGGCGCGCAGCTCGAGCCGGACGGTGAGCGCCGCGGCCACGAGCAACAACGGAACGAACAGGAGGAGCACCGCCGCCAGGCCGCTCGAGACCACCAGCAACGACGTCAGGAGCGGACCGACCATCGTGCCGAGTCCCTCGACCGTGCCAGACACCGAGTTGGCCGCCGTGAGCTCGGACGTCGAAGCGGACAGGTCGGGGAGCAGGGCGTTGTGGACCGGGCGCGTGAGCGTGATCGCGCACGAGGAGAGGATCGCGGTCGCGTACACGACCATCGGCGGGCCGAACGCCAGCGCGAGCCCGCACGCGAGCGCGGCGCCGGCCTGGATGGCGTAGCCGAGCGCGAGCGCCCGGTCCCGGCGGATGCGATCGCCGAGCACGGCGGCGAACGGCGCGATGAGCGCGGCGGGCACGAGCTGCGCGATCGCGACGACGCCGGCGGTGGTGGCGCCGCCGATGTCGAAGGCGAACAGCGTGATCGCGAGCCAGATCGCGTACTCCTCCGCGTTGAAGAGGAAGAACGCGACGAGGACGCGGCGGAGCGACCGGTTCCCGGTGACCGTCCGGTACGTCTGGAGCGTGTCGGACCGGGCCATCGGGCCCGGATGCTGACAGCGCGGCGGCGAGCGGTCAACCGGGCGGGCAACGCCGGAGGGCCCCTCGCGGGGCCCTCCGGATGGTGCCGATGAGGCAGTGGCTCAGAAGTCCATGTCGCCGCCGGGCATCCCGCCGCCTGCGGGCATCGCCGGGGTCTTCTCGGGCTTCTCGGCCACGACGGCCTCGGTCGTCAGGAACAGGGCCGCGATCGACGCCGCGTTCTGCAGCGCGGAGCGCGTCACCTTCGCGGGGTCGACGACGCCGTACTCGAGCATGTCGCCGTACTCGCCGGTGGCCGCGTTCAGGCCCTGGCCCTCGGGGAGCGCACGCACCTTCTCGACGATCACGCCGCCCTCGAGGCCCGCGTTGAAGGCGATCTGCTTGATCGGCTCCTCGAGCGCGCGGCGCACGATCAACGCGCCGGTGAGCTCGTCGCCCTCGAGATCCATCTTGTCCAGGCCGGCCTGCGCGTTCAGCAGGGCCACGCCGCCGCCCGGCACGATGCCCTCCTCGACGGCCGCCTTCGTGGACTGGACCGCGTCCTCGATGCGGTGCTTCTTCTCCTTCAGCTCGACCTCGGTGGCCGCGCCGACCTTGATGACGGCGACGCCGCCCGAGAGCTTGGCCAGACGCTCCTGGAGCTTCTCGCGGTCGTAGTCGGAGTCCGTCTTCTCGATCTCGGACTTGATCTGGTTGATCCGGCCCTGGATGTCCTCGTCTTTGCCGCCGCCCTCGACGATCGTCGTCTCGTCCTTCGTGACGACGACCTTGCGCGCGGTGCCGAGCAGGTCGAGCGTGGCGTTCTCGAGCTTCAGGCCGACCTCCTCGGAGATGACCGTGCCGCCCGTGAGGATCGCGATGTCCTGGAGCATGGCCTTGCGACGGTCACCGAACCCGGGGGCCTTCACCGCGACGCTGCGGAACGTGCCACGGATCTTGTTGACCACCAGGGTGGCGAGGGCCTCGCCCTCGACGTCCTCGGCGAGCACGATGATCGGCTTGCCGGCCTGCATGACCTTCTCGAGCACCGGGACGAGGTCCTTCACCGCGGAGATCTTCGAGTTCGCGATGAGGATGTAGGGCTCCTCGAGGACCGCCTCCATGCGCTCGGGGTCGGTGATGAAGTAGGGCGAGATGTAGCCCTTGTCGAACCGCATGCCTTCGGTGAACTCGAGCTCCATGCCGAAGGTGTTCGACTCCTCGACCGTGATGACCCCGTCCTTGCCGACCTTGTCGACCGCCTCGGCGATCTTCTCGCCGATCTCGGGGTCGGCGGCGGAGATGGCGCCGACCTGGGCGATCTCCTCCTTGGAGTCGACGTCCTTGGCGACCGTCTGGATGCGCTCGACGGCGCGCTCGACGGCCTGCTCGATGCCCCGCTTCAGCGACATCGGGTTGGCGCCGGCCGCGACGTTGCGCAGGCCTTCCTTGACGATCGCCTGCGCGAGGACGGTGGCCGTCGTGGTCCCGTCGCCCGCGACGTCGTCGGTCTTCTTCGCGACTTCCTTCACGAGCTCGGCCCCGATCTTCTCCAACGGGTCATCGAGCTCGATCTCCTTGGCGATCGAGACGCCGTCGTTCGTGATCGTGGGGGCGCCCCACTTCTTCTCGAGTACGACGTTGCGGCCCTTGGGCCCGAGCGTGATCTTCACGGCGTTCGCGAGCTGGTCCATCCCACGCTCGAGCGCACGCCGCGCGTCTTCGTCGAACGCGATGAGCTTCGGTGCCATCCGGTGCGACCTCCCTTGGTCTGTGTTCTCAGCCGATGCTGACGACTGTTAGCACTCGATAGGTGCGAGTGCTAACGATGGTAGCTGCGGCTTCACGGAAGTGGCAAGCCCAGGGGCCTCCCGCACGGGTAGGATCCCGCCCCGATGTCCGACGTCCCGACCTGGATCGCCCGCTACACGGCCACCCGCCTGGGCTTCCCCGCCTGGGATCGGGAGGCGCCCGGCCGCCTCGCCCTGGTCTCGAACCGCGGGGGCTCCTGGCAGGCCTGGGCGCACGATCTGGCCACCGGCTCGTGGCGCCAGGTCAGCGACGAGCTGGTCGGCGTCGAGGAGGTCCGCGTCCTGCCCGACGGGCGGATCGCGTGGTTCCAGGACGACTCGGGCGCCGAGACCGGGCGGTGGCTGGCGCAGCCCTTCGAGGGCGGGGCGAGGGCCTCCCTGTTCCCCCGCCTGCCCACCGGATGGTCGATGGGCATGGCGATGGCGCGGACCGGGCGGGCGGCGGTCGGGCTCGAGGTGGACGGCGACTACCAGGTGCACGTCGTCGAGCCCGACGGCAGTGCCCGCCTGGTGCAGCGGGCGGACACCGCCCTCGGGGTCGGCGGCGGCTGGGACCCCTCGGACGGCGGTATCTCCCCCGACGGGCGGTACCTCGTCCTGCTCCACACCGACCACGGCGACGTCCTGCGGCCCGCCCTGCGCCTGCTCGACCTAGAGGACGCCGACCGGGAGGTCGCCTCGTTCGACGACCGGCCACGACGTGTCGAGGCCGGGCCGTGGTCGGACGACGGCGCGGCCTACGCGTTCGCGAACGAGCTCGGGGACCGGGCGCGCCCCTCCGTATGGCGGGCGGGCGAGCGCCGCGACCTCGCGGTCGACCTGCCCGGTGACGTGTTCCCGGTGGCGTGGTTCCCGGACGGCCGCCACCTCCTGGTCCGCCACGAGTTCGAGGCCCGCGCGCAGCTGCACCGGCTCGACACCGAGACCGGTGCGACCGAGCTCCTCGCCGATCCGCTCGGGGACATCGCCGGCGCGGGCCTGCGTCCCGACGGCGCGATCTGGCTCCACGCGGGCGACGGCACCGCGGCGCCGGCCACGGTGGACGCCGCGGGCGCGCCGGTCATCCGGGCCCCCGACGTCCCGGCGCCGCCCGGACGGGCCGTCCGCGACGTCTGGGTCACCAACGCGCACGGCGACCGGATCCATGTCTTGCTCATGACGCCCGAGGGCGAGGGACCGTTCCCGCTCGTCATGAACGTCCACGGCGGTCCGGAATGGCACGAGCGGCCGGCGTGGGACCCGGAGCTCCTCGCGTTCCTGGACGCCGGGTACGCCGTGGCCTCACCGAACTACCGGGGATCCACCGGGTACGGCGCCGCGCACCGCGAGGCGCTGATCGGCAACGTGTGCTGGACCGAGAGCGAGGACATCATCGCCACGCTCGACCACCTCATCACCGCCGGCGTCGCCGATCCCGACCGCGTCTACTGGAGCGGGTGGTCGTGGGGCGGATGCCTCGCGTGTTTCCACGCGGGGGTGCACCCCGACCGGTTCCGGGCGATCTTCGCGGGCATCCCCGCCGGTGACTTCGTCGCGGCCCACTGGGCGTGCGCGCCCGAGCTGCGCGCGTGGGACGACGCCGTGTACGGCGGTTCCCCCGCCGACGTCCCCGAGGCGTACGCGCGGAGCGACCCGATGACCTACGTCGGCGCCGTGCGGACCCCGACGATCGTCGTGGCCGGCGAGCACGACCCCCGCTGTCCGATCGAGGGCGTGACCCCGTGGGTCGAGGCCGTCCGTGCGAACGGGACCGAGGTCGAGGTGCACACGTACGGCGCCGGCCACCACGCGAACCGCATGGATCAGCAGGTCGAGCACATGCGCCGGGTGCTGGACTTCTTCGCGCGGCACGCGTGAGCCGCTAGAACCCCCACGTCACGATCCGGTCGGGCCGAACGTCGACGATCACCGTCGACCCCTCCTCGATCGGCGCCTCGGTCGGGTACTGCGGGTACTTCTCGTAGAGGAGGTTCCGGGCCCGCTCCCACTCGAAGCCCCGCTCGATGATCTGGGCGCGGCCGAACACGATCACCGACCGCAGCTTCGACCAGTCCTCGTCGTAGGCGTCGGCCGAGAAGGCGACCGCGTCGTTGCCCCACAGGTTGCGCACCTTCACGGTGTTCCCCTCGGTGGCGAAGACGATCCGGTCCAGGTCGAGGACGGGCGAGACCGGCGCGATGTGCGGCGTGCCGTCGGGGTTCACCGTCGCGAGCGTCACGGCGCGCTGCTCGGCGAAGAACACCGCGGCCGGGCCGTCGAGGAGCGGTCCCGAGTCGAAGAGCTTGCTCACTCCTCGGCCCCCGAGGCGACCTGCTCGTGGATCTGCTCGACGATCTCGGCGTTCGCCAGCGTGGTGACGTCGCCGAGCGTGTTGCCGCGGGCCACGTCGCGCAGCAGCCGCCGCATGATCTTGCCCGACCGCGTCTTCGGGAGGTCGGGGGTGAAGATGATCTCGTCGGGCTTGGCGATGGGACCGATCACCTTGGCGACGTGCTCGCGCAACTCCTGCAACATGACCTCGTCGCCCTCCACGCCCGTCTTCAGCGTCACGAACGCGACGATCCCCTCGCCCTTGATCTCGTGCGGCTTCGAGACGACCGCGGCCTCGGCCACGCGCTCATCGTCGACGAGCGCCGACTCGATCTCGAACGTCGAGAGCCGGTGGCCCGCCACGTTCATCACGTCGTCGATGCGGCCCAACAGCCAGAAGTAGCCGTCGACGTCGCGGTGCGCGCCGTCGCCGGCGACGTAGGTCTCGGGACCGAAGCGGCCGAAGTACGTCTCGACGTAGCGGTCCGGATCGCCCCAGATCGTGCGCGCGATCGCGGGCCACGGCTGCCGGATGATCAGGTACCCGCCGCCGCCGAGCCCCACGCTCTCGCCGCGCTCGTCCACGATGTCGGGCCGGATCCCCGGGAACGGGTGGGTCGCCGATCCGGGCTTCAGCGTGGTGATGCCGGGGAGCGGCGTGATCATGATCGCGCCCGTCTCGGTCTGCCACCAGGTGTCGACGATCGGGCACCGCTCCGTCCCGATCACCTTCCAGTACCACACCCACGCCTCCGGGTTGATCGGCTCGCCGACCGAACCAAGGAGCCGGAGCGAGGACATGTCGTGCTGTTCGGGGAACGAGGTCCCCCACCGCATGAACGCGCGGATCGCCGTGGGCGCCGTATAGAGGATCGTGACGCCGTACCGCTCGATGATCGCCCACCACCGGTCCTTGTCCGGCCAGTCGGGCGCGCCCTCGTACATGACGCCGGTGGTGTGGTTCGCGAGCGGCCCGTACACGATGTAGGAGTGCCCGGTCACCCACCCGCAGTCCGCCGCGCACCAGTAGACGTCGTCGTCGTGGATGTCGAAGATCATCCGGTGCGTCGCGGTGACCTGCGTCATGTAGCCGCCGGTCGTGTGCGCGATGCCCTTGGGCTTGCCCGTGGTGCCGCTCGTGTACAGCAGGTACAGCAGGTCCTCGGCGGCCATGGGCTCGGGCTCGCACGTGGCGGGCTGGTCGGCCACGAGGTCGTGGTACCAGTGGTCGCGGCCCTCGACGAACGCGTGCTCGTTCCCGCACCGCTGCACGGTGATGACGTGCTCGACCGTGGGGCACTCGGCGAGCGCCTCGTCGGCGTTCGCCTTCAAGGGCACCACGGTGCCGCGACGCCAGGCGCCGTCGGCCGTGATCAGCACCTTCGCCTCGGCGTCGTTGATCCGGTCGCGGAGCGCCTCGGCGCTGAACCCACCGAACACCACCGAGTGCGGCGCCCCGATCCGCGCGCACGCGAGCATCGCGATCGGCAGCTCGGGGACCATCCCGAGGTAGATGTTCACGCGATCGCCCTTGCCGACGCCCAGGGACCGCAGCGCGTTCGCGAGACGGCACACCTCGGCCAGCAGGACGCCGTACGTGATCGCGCGGGTGTCGCCGGGCTCGCCCTCCCAGTGGAACGCCACCTTGTCGCCGCCGCCGGCCTCGACGTGACGGTCGAGGCAGTTGTACGACGCATTGAGGATGCCGCCGTCGAACCACCGCACCCACGGGGGCTGGTGGTCCATCACCGTGTCCCAGCGGCGGAACCAGGAGAGCCGGTCGGCCTGTTCGGCCCAGAACGCCTCGGGGTCGGCGTCGGCGCGCTCGTAGATCGCTGGATCGCCCACGATCGCCCGCTCGCGGAAGCCCGCCGGCGGCTCGAAGACCCGGTCCTCCGACAGCAGGGCCTCGATGTTCGGCTGCTCGCTCACGCGGGACCTCCCTGATCGGCGCGGAGGGGCATCGTACGAGAGGCGCTGCGGGGGCGCGACCCCGGCGTCCGAAGGGCCCGGAGGGTACTTGCAACCTTCGCCCGCACCCCCCACCATCGTGTGTGAGCCGCCCGTACGGGGCGGCTCGGACGTATGGGGAAGGGAGGCTGTCGGATGGCCGACATGGCCTACTGCATGAAGTGCCGTGAGAAGCGCGAGTTCGAGGGGTCACTCGTGACCCTGAAGAACGGTCGTCCCGCGCTGCAGGGCACTTGCCCGGTGTGCGGCACGAAGCTGACGAAGATCATGGGCATGGACGCCGCGAAGGCGATGGGGTGGGTGGCCCCGTAACGTCCGGCTCGCTACAGGCGTGAGACCAGCTGTTCGGGGCTGACGAGCACGGACCCCGACATCGTCCGGTGGCGGGCCGCGAGGTCCGCCACCGTCGTCTCATCGAACACCTGCTGCACCGCCCGGGCCACGTCGGCCCAGAACCCTTGCAGCCCACAGCGTGAGTCGGCGAAACAGGTGTGATCCGAGGGCTCGAGGCAGAATACCGGGAAGATCTGCCCCTCGATGGCGTCGGCGATCTCGGCGACCGTGATCTGGGCCGGGTCGCGGGCGATCCGGCACCCGCCGCCGGCCCCCCGGAAGCTCTCGACCAGCCCGGCACGTGAGAGCGCGCCGAGCTGCTGCTCCAGGAACCTGACCGGGATCTGCTGGCGTTCGGCGATCTGGCGGGCGGGCAAGAGGACCCCCTCGTCGCGGCGCTGGGCGAGTTCGATCATCGCGCGCATCGCGTACTCGAGCTTCTGGGAGACCTTCAGCATGGGGTGCCGACCAGGCTAGGCACCCTCCCCCACCCCGTCAATCGGGCGGGCAGGGGCTCAGATCTGATCGGCCCAGTCCTGACCGACGACGACCACGATCGTGGCCGACGGGGGGACGGCGTCCTCGTACTGCTGCGACAGCTCGGCCACCTGGGAGCCGGGGAAGATCTTGTTCGCGATCCGCTTCGCGTTCGCGCGGTTCTGCGCCTCGTCCTCCCCGCCTCGGTAGAGGATCGACGAGGTGGCGGCGCCCTGGACGGGCGAGTCGGCCGCCTCTTCGGCGGCGACGTAGCCCTCGGCCTCCATCTCGTCTTGGGCGGTGGCGCCCGCGCCCGTCACGTTCGTGGCGTTCAGGGCCATGAAGGTCACGTCCTCCGGCGGCTGCGGCTCGGGCCTGTCGGGCGGAGGCGCGGTGGGCGAAGTGGTGTCCGTGGGCGTGTCCGTCGGGGTGACCGAGGACGTCGGGGTCGCACCGGCCACGCCGGTGGCCGCGTCGCCGTCGAAGCCGTTGGCCAGCACCAACCCACCGACGACGGCGAGTGCGACGACGATCAAGAGACGGACGGTGCCTCGATCCACGCGGGGATACTACCCCGCCCTCCTGGGCCCGCCCGATCAGGGTTCTACGCGGACGCCGAGCCGGTCAGCCACCCGCCGGCGGCGGCGCGCCTCCCGCACGCGACGCAGGCGCCGCACCAGCATCGGGTCGTGCGCCAGCGCCTCGGGGGTGTCGATGAGCCGGCCGAGCAGTTGGTGGTAGCGCGTCACCGAGATGCCGAGGCGGTCGCGGATCGCGACGGCCTTGGGCACGGTGAGCCGCCACGACTCCCGTTCCAGATCCAGGATGGCGAGGGCGCGATCGTCCAGGCCCCGCGCCTCCGCCTCCCCCGCGGCAGCACCGGTCACGGTCCGAGGCTCGCATCGAGGTGGGGGGCATGCAAGCACCCGGCCCCAGCGTGCCGATACCCCCCACAGACCCGTGAGACGATGTCCCCGAGGGTGAGGAGACCGGTGGCGAACGAGGAGCTGGCCCACGTGGCCCGGACCGAGGACGATCGGTCGGTCGCGCAGCTGCGGATGCTGCACTCCCTGGGCGCCACGCTCAACGTCCTCACCTCGGCGGATGCGATCGGCGAGGCCATCACCGCCGAGCTCGACACGCTGATCGACTACCACAACTGCCGCGTCTACCTGCTGCAGGACGACGGGGTGACGCTCTCCCCCATCGCGTTCCGCGGCGAGCTCGTCCCCGACAGCCCCGACCGCGCCGAGGAGTACGCGGAGGAGACGTTCGAGGAGCTCGTCACCGTCGTGGGCGAGGGGATCACGGGCCACGTCGCCGCGACCCGGATCTCGCTGCTCACGCCCGACGCACGCGAGGTCACGTTCGGCGTGACGATCCC
>Ga0190270_10000573_pt1 | contig 16118 bp, 16 predicted proteins | sample Popmic320T_FD_133748 | JGI IMG/M metagenome (GOLD analysis project Ga0190270, IMG submission 133748) | Populus adjacent soil microbial communities from riparian zone of Weber River, Utah, USA - 320 T | ecosystem: Environmental > Terrestrial > Soil > Riparian zone | place: USA: Utah | collected...
CGTCCGTTTGCCCGATGTTGATCACCTTGACGCGCGGAGACCTGGACGCCAGCTCGCGGTAATACTTATAAATTTCCGCTGTGCGCGTCAGCTTCTTTGGCGTTCCGACGTGATAACCGAGCGTATCCTTTGGCGAAGGGACGCCAGCGACTTTCGGCAGGTGGTCTACCAAAGGGCTGATGAATTCGGGCCGCGTCGTCCACTCCTTGACGGACTTCGCGAAGTCCTCGTCCATCTGCTGAGCCTGTTTCTGCTGAGCGGGGACGGCCGGGCAGATCGATAATATCAGAATACTGATCGGCAACAGACGATGACGAATCGAGGGAGAAAACCGCATCGGGAAAGCTCCTTGTTGTTTGTGAATCGTTATGGATGAAGATAATCCGGCGCCTCGACGCGGATTATATTGATGGCGGCGCCATTCGGCAAATTGAGGAGACGAGGGAGTTATGCCATATGCGAGGAGTGTATGGAATTTTCGGTATGGACAAGTCTATAAGTTTCAAGGTAATGATCTGCCCATCACGTTCACCGGCAAGATGGACGTCGGCGCGCACAAAGGCGCGGCGAATTGGAGCGGAATGCTGCAAAGCGATTGGAACAACAAGAGAGGAAATTGATATGACAAGGATTCTCCTGACGGGCGTAGCGGCATTGGGCGCCGCGCTTTTAGTTTTCATCACGGCGCGCACGGCGCAAACGACGGCGGCGTCGCCGACGTTCACCAAAGATGTCGCGCCGATTCTCTACAAGCATTGCGCGAGTTGCCATCGCCCCGGCGACATCGCGCCGATGTCTTTGCTGACCTACGAACAAGCGCGCCCCTGGGCCAAGGCTATCCGCGAACAAGTCGCCAGCGGACAGATGCCGCCCTGGCACGCGGCGGAATCGCACGGCACGTTCTCAAACGACCGGCGCTTGAGTGAACAGGAGAAAGCGACACTGATTGCTTGGGTTGGCAGCGGCGCGCCGAAAGGCGAGGCGAAGGATTTGCCGCCCGCGCCGAAATTCACCGACGGCTGGGAAATCGGCGCGCCCGACGCGGTCATCAGCATGCCAAAACCATATGCAGTGCCGGGGGAAGGCACGATTGATTATCAGTACTTCCAGGCGCCGACCAATTTCACTGAAGACAAATGGGTGCAGGCCATCGAAGCGCGCCCCGGCGCGCGCAGCGTCGTGCATCACATCCTGGTGTTTTGCCGCGAGCCGGGCGGAGCCATGCCGCAGTCGGCGGCCTACAAACAAGTCGTGCCGCAACAACATGCCGACGCGCGCCGGCAAATGCCGGGCGCATTGATCGCCACGACCGCGCCGGGCACGAACGCGATGATTTTCAAACCCGGCACGGCGCTACGCATCAAGGCCGGTTCCGTGCTGACGTTCCAGATGCACTACACGACGAACGGCGCGGCGTCCAGCGACACCTCAAGCGTAGGCATCGTCTTCGCCAAACAGACGCCGCAACGGGAAGTCCGATCGAGCGCCTTTGCCAACCCGCTGTTGCGCATACCGCCGGGCGCCAACAACGAAGCGGTCGAGTCGGCGATTGAATTCAACGAGGACGTGCGGATTTTCGCGCTCTTCCCGCATACGCACCTGCGCGGCAAGAGTTGGGAGTACAGGCTCGTCTACCCCGATGGCCGCAAGGAAGTCGTGCTGTCCGTGCCGAAGTACGATTTCAATTGGCAGACGTATTACATCTACACCAAGCCGCTGGCCGTACCGAAGGGCGCGCGGCTCGAAGCGACGGCGCATTACGACAATTCGGTGGCGAACCCGTGGAATCCCGACCCGAAAGTCACGGTGCGCTGGGGCGAGCAGACATGGGAAGAGATGCAGTATTCGGGCATTACCTATACGACGGAGAAGTAAAGGTTCTGTTGCAAATAAACCAGACGATTGATTGGGAGAGGTCATCAACCTATTCACACTTTTTTCTCGAACGGTCGGGTTTAGAGTGATCATCAGTCATTCGGCGCCACATCATCAGAGAATAGGCTCTCCATTACCAGGATGGAATTTTCGGCACGGACACCGCTCACATCTTTATTTCTCCGGCAGGATCTTCAGGTCTGTATCAAACATATGATAATTGCGCAGTTCGATCACGTTCCGCAAATAATACCGTTTGAGGTCATTGCCTAAAATAACATCGGCGTAGACCGGCAAGAGGTAGCGCTGTCCGTCAATGGTGATCCAGTTATATTCGACGGCGCGCTCCGCCAATGTGATCGAGAATCCGGGCGGGATGTCCTCCGCGGATTGTTTGATTCGCAACACACGCCCGCTTTCCGTATCGATCCAAACGCTCCCCAAATAGGCCGTGGTGACGGTACTCCCGCTGTTTACGTCGGTGATCGTGTTGCTGGAAAATTCCTTCTTCACCCTGAAGTTGTAGAGTACCGTTTGATGCCCGTGCAAAGTCTCGCGCCGGACCTCTTTGAATTCGGCCTGGGATTGGGGGGAAAACACCTCCCCCAAAATGGAGCCGAACTCGCCGGTGGAAGTCGCGCCTTTCAATTGATCGTAGGTCATTTGGGTCGGCTTATCGTTGTAGCGCACCAGCTTGAACTGTTCGCCCGTTTTCGCGCGATAGCTCAGTTCTATCTCCAGCTTGTCCTGTCGCCGCCAATCCTTTTTTCCTGGCGTTCGCACAGAGCGCGTGACGATCTGCGTGACGACGAAGTTCGGCAGATCGTTCATAAATTCCGCGGCGTGGTAACGCGCCTGATCGAGCAAGGGTAATTTCGTCACGTCTTTTTTGGGCGCGTCTCGCGTCGCTTCTTTGGTGGTCGTCGCCGGGTCGTCAGGCGAGGATTGACTCTGAAGTTGCGGACGAGTGTCAGACGTCGGCGCTTCGGCTGCGGGCCGGTTTCGTGATTGCGGTTGTTCCTGCGTTTGTGGTTGCGGCTGTGTTTGCTTCGAAGCCGCATTTTGAGCCGCCTTCTGAATCGCGTCGATCACGAACGAACGAGCTCCCGCCTTCCGCAACTCGTCGAGCGTCTTTTCATCCAACGGAAAGTCAACCCCGCGTTGCGCAATTTCACCGGCAAGGTCGCCATCCTCGTAGCGGGTCCCGGGCGTTGGGTTGAGCAGCCGAAGAATCTCTGGTTTGGTGAATGGCTTCTTGGCCTCCTGGCCAACCCCATTTCCCCCAAAAACGCCGCAAGTGGAGAGCAGGAATGCAGCGAAGACGATCCGCTTTCTCATTGGGAGATCCTCTCCTTCTGTTGAACACTGCCATTTTAATCGGGATAGTTTGTCGCCTAAATATCCTTGATAGCTTATGCCCGTGATCGACGAGACACCAGGCGCCTCATTCGCGCGACGCCGCTCAACCTTGCGACAGTCCCCAAGACGCTCAGATGTTTCCGGCGCGGGATTTACTAACCGAATTGAAACCTTCTACAGCAGAGCTACGCGCTATCTATCTGAGATCAAGTCATCAATTCGAAGAAGAAATAGGCAATGCATCATCAGCGAATGGGCTCCTCTTCCACAAGACCTAATTTTCGGTATGGACAGGAGGGGGCGACAGCAATGCCGCCTCCTTACCCGACACCTGCTTATGATAAAAATCCAGACGGCTCGCCGAAAGCTTACGTCAAACCCGCCTCCCAAAGGCACACGGCCGTTCAGGTAGAAGCCCTCAAAAATCAATTAATTTTCCCCCGTGGAAATCAGTGTTAATACCTGCAATTCCACTTCGTTGTCGCTTATGAGCGGGCCGTAGGCTTCGCCAAGCAGCTCCAGCAAATCCTCGTAATCTTCCCAATTGGCATCGTGGGAAGTGATATTCGTCGCGGGCGCTAGTTGGGAAACGATCTTGTAATAGTTAGCGGTTGGCGTTCTCGACGTCAGATGAACTTCGACATGAGCCTACAAGGTTACCAAGCCGACCGGTGATTGCGCTCCGTCGCCAATGAAACAAACATCGAACGAAAGAGAACTTATGCAAACCTTACTGCAAGACCTGCGCTACGGCGCGCGCATGCTGCGGAAGCATCTGGGCTTCACGTTGATTGCAACGCTGACACTGGCGCTGGGCATTAGCGTGAACACCGCATTGTTCACCGTCTACAATGCGTTTGTGTTGAAACCGCTGCCGCTCAAAGACCCGTACAGCATCGCCAAGGTCACCGGCTACGACCGCGAAGGCAAAAGCAATGGGCTTTTTTCGTACCTCGATTATGTGGACTATCGTGACCGCAACACGTCGTTTGCCGGGTTGATCGCGTGGAGTCAATTCACCGCGCCATTTGGCGAGCAAACCGCAGAGGTTGCCGATTCATCCGGCTTTCCTGGTAATCTGGGTTTAGGTAACTTCGTGTCAGGTAACTACTTTACGGCGCTGGGCGCGGAAATGGCATTGGGGCGCGCCTTTGCGCCGGAAGAAGATCAGACGCCCGGCGCGCATCCGGTGATGGTCTTGAGCCATATTTGTTGGACGCGCCTCTTCAATTCCGATCCACACATCGTCGGCAAAACCGTTCGCCTGGCCGGACTGCCGTTCACGGTTATCGGCGTCACAGCGCCTGAATTTATTGGCGTGACTCCGCTGCCGCCACAATTTTGGGCGCCGCTGATGATGCGTGATAAGGTGCTCGGCAGCCGGAATCGCAGCGAATTGCAAAGCGAACGCAAGGAGAATTTCTTCATCTTGACAGGCCGTCTGAAGCCAGGCGTGACGTTTGCGCAGGCGCAAGCCGAAATGAATGTAATCACTCAGCAACTGGCGAGTTCTTATCCTGACCCACGGCGCAAGGCTTCGGTCAGCGTCACCTCCGGCGCGACGTTTCTTCAACTGAAAGACGAACTGAAATTGCTGGTCCCGCCCATGCTGACCGCAGTGGGATTGGTGTTGTTGATTGCCTGCGTCAATGTCACGAATATGTTGTTGGCGCGGGCGGCGGGACGACAACGTGAGATTGCGGTGCGGTTAGCGCTGGGCGCCAGCCGCGTGCGTCTGGCGCGGCAACTGCTGACTGAAAGCGTGTTGCTGGCAGCGATGAGCGGCGCGGCGGGCTTGCTGCTGGCGGTTTGGGCAATTCGCCTTATCTATCCGTTGGCGTTGGCGCAGTTGCCCGTTCCGCCCGCGTTGCTCGAACAATTCTCGCTCGATCTGTCGCCGGATTATCGCGTGTTCAGCTTTGTTTTGCTGGTGTCGCTGCTGGCCGGAATTGCGGCGGGACTCGCGCCCGCCCTGCAATCATCGCGGCCCAATCTGAGCGATGCCTTGAAGAATGAAGGCTCGACGTTTGGCGCGAAACTTAGCCAATCACGTTTGCGCAACGCGCTGATTGTCACACAAATCGCGGTGTGCCTGACGCTGCTGATCGCCGCCGGGTTGCTGACGCGCAATCTGCAAAAGCTGCAAACCATCGAGACGGGACTCATCACTAAAAACATGTTCACGCTCGACCTGAACTTACAGATCACAGAGCCAAGCCGCGCGAACGAATTGTATAACCGGCTGGCCGAGCGTTTGCGCGCGCTGCCGGGCGTGAAAAGCGTCGGCCGAACACAGCGTCCGCCATTTAGGGGTGTGCAAACAACGCCAATTACCATTGCCGGACAGCAACAGCCCGCCAATCATTCCTTGCAGGCGAATTACAATTTCGTCTCCGCGAATTATTTCCAAACGTTGGGCCTGCGAATCACGCGAGGGCGCGGCTTCAGCGAACAAGAAGAGCAAGCAAATGCGCCCGTCGTCGTGATCAGCGAATCCACCGCGCGTCGCTTCTGGCCGCAGGAAAATCCCATCGGCCAACACATCGGCATCGGCGCGGCGGCGCGGCAAGCGACCACTGATGGCGCGGCAAACTTTCCGCAATACGAAATCATCGGCCTGGCAAACGACACGCGGCAGGGCGTGGTTTGGCGGCCCGATGAAACGTGGCTGTACCTCCCGATGTCCACTGCGCGGCCCGATGTCAGTAATGAGAGACAGAAGCTGATCGTCAGCGCGGAAAGCGATGCCCGCGCGGTGATGAGAGCATCGCAAAAGGAAGTTGCCGCGCTTGATCCAGGGCTGTTCGCGCTGATTTACCTCGTGGACGACATGCTGGATACGCAGATGATTCCGTTCCAGGATATTGCCTTGCTGGCCGGCGCGCTGGGGCTGTTGGCGCTGGCGATGGCGTCTATCGGACTCTACGGCGTGATGGCGTTCATCATCAGCCAGCGTACCCGCGAAATCGGCATTCGCATGGCCTTGGGCGCGCAGCGTCGTGATGTCATCACACTCTTCCTGCGACAAGGCGGCAAGCTGATTGCAATCGGGGTTCTCATTGGCTTGGCCGGCGGCGCAGCGATTTCCAGTCTGCTGGCCATTGCGCTGGTAGACATCAGCCAATTCGATCCGCTGGCGTTTGGTGTGGCAGCGGCTTTTATGATTGGCGTCGCGCTGTTGGCCTGCTGGCTTCCAGCGCGGCGAGCGACGAAAGTTGATCCGCTGATCGCTTTGAGATGCGAGTGAGTGCGATCCGAGACCGGCGAAACAGTCGAGATCGCCTATGTTGATCAAGGCTACACAGGCGAAAACGCAGCCGATGCGGCCGAAGAGCCTCGAATCAAGCTCGAAGTGGTCAAGCTACCGACGGGGAAAAGATGCTTTGTGCTATTGCCGCGCCGATGGGTGATCGAAGGAAGCTTCGGCTGGGTGTCGCGATTCCGCCGATTGGCGCGTGACTATGAACGATTACCTGAGACCCTGGCCGGTCTGCATTTCGTAGCATTCGTCATCTTGATGTTAAAGAACGTTACGGAGGTACTCGGTTAGAGCAAGCGTTAAAAGCTTTGATATGAGCCTGCGAAGCAGGCGACAGCATAAAGCCTGGGGCGTAAGCCCCAGGAGAATGGTAGTAAAAGACCCAAAGCCCACGAAGTGGGCGACAGCCAGTGGCTGCCGCCCGTTTCACGGGCTCGATGGCGTTCTAAACCTTACTCAGGGTTCCGCCTTCGGCTCCACCCTGGGCTTTATGCTGACGCCCACTCCGCGGGCTATAGAAAAGAGCTTTTAAAATATGCTTCTAAAGTTGATAACAGGCTCTAAGCCGCCGCCTATCCTCGCACCTCGTAACGAAGCTCCACCATGCCGCTCTTGTAGGCTTTGACCTCCGCCAAATGGAGGGCGATGTCTCTGTCGAGTTTCTCGAAGAATGGGATCCCATCACCAATCAGGATCGGCAGGATCGAATAACGAACTTCGTCGGCTAGCCCGAGACGAAGGCATTCGGCGGAGACTACACCGCCTCCAACAAACCAGATACTACGGAACGTTGGCCGCAGTCGCCCATTCACGAACTGCGCGAGATCGCCTGAGTAGAACTCGACGGTATCCCGGATCCGAGGCAGCTCTCGACGAGTGAGGACGAAGGTGGGTTTGTCGCCGTACGACCACCCCAACCCTTTGGCCTCAAAATTCAACGCGGTCTCATATGTTCGCGATCCCATGACGTAGCAGTCGATCGTCTTGAGGAACGCCTCGACGAATCCTGGGTCCATGGTCTCCCCGCCTACGAATTCGTCTGAGGTCTCGAGCCAGTCGACGCTCCCGTCCTTTCGAGCGATGAAGCCGTCGAGGCTCGCCGCCATGTGGATCGTTATGTGAGAATCAGTGTTTGCCATCGTTTCGCCCTGCATATATCAAGATTCTGGTAAAATGTAAAAGGCAGGCTGGTTTCGACTGGCCTGCCGCCTGAGGACACGTTTCCACTAAGGAGGGAACACAATGACCTTTCTACTATGGTTGCTCTTTACTGCGCTGGCAGTCGGCATTCCGCCGGGCTTCATCGCGCGACAGCTCACCAAAGGCCGAGGCCAGGGCGTGGAGATTCCTGGAAAAGCCGTAACTTGGGGCGTAGGCTCCTTTTTGCTGGTGTACCTCGCCGTCACAGTACCTTGGCTGGTAATAAGCTGGACTGGCCTCATCGACGCGCCCTGGCTGATTACCGGACTTATCCTGGGTACCCCGGCTTCAGCCTGGGCCAGCAAGAAATGGTACCGCTCTTTTAAAGACGGTAACCTGATGGGAAGCGGAAGCAACAGATATCTTCCGTAATCGGTACCGCCCCATTTCGCACGATGCAAAATGCGGCGGTTACGACTGGCCTGCCGCCAAAAAAACACCCTTGCAGTTCCCGATGAAATCGAGTTTTAGGGGTGTTATTTACGCAAAGAGAGGCTTCTTTCGCGGAGCCGGGCCCTTGTCCGCCGCTATTAATAAGACAGTACAAGCCCATTGTTCCATTCCCTCCGGATCTCCATCCAATCGGCAGAAATCCTCCAGGTGGCAAAAGGAAACTTCTCGGGCGTCGCCGGTGTGCGATCAAACACTATGCCGATTGGAGAATAACCATTCTCACGCCAGGCTGACTTCAAGTCGGCGGTTTCACTTTATGCGCTGAGGTTTGACACAAAATGTTCGTCGGCGGTGTTTTCGTATTAGGGATCTGACATGAGCGCATGGGAGATGATTTTGACAGACTCTGAATCGGACGTGGTAAGCGCCACGCAAGCGCCCTTTCAACCGAATTTCGAAGAAATATTTGCGATGCACCACCGCATTGTATATCGCTACGCCTGTGCGCTGACGCGCGACGGCGCCCTGGCCGAAGACATTGTGCAAGAAGTTTTCATCCGCCTCTATAAAAACCCGGGCGCGACGCGAAACGAAGAAATGCTGCGCGCATGGCTGCTGCGAGTCACTGCTAATGTAGCTCAAAACATGCTGCGGGGACGGCGCCGCGCCACTGCGCGCGACGAGACATTTGTAGTCTTGGCGGCGCAGATGGCTGAGAATCCTCAGCCGGATGAAGCCCTGCTGCGCGAGGCCGAGATCAGTAGCGCCAGGCAGGCGCTCAATCAAATAAGGGAGCCTATACGCAGTTGCCTGCTCCTTAAGCATGAAGGTTTGTCCCATCGAGAGATAGCAAAGGCCCTCGGCATAAAAGAGACAAGCGTCGGGAGTATGATTGCGCGAGGCCGGCGGGAGTTTATCAGGCTCTACGAAAAGATTGCGAGGTGATACAGAGTGAATCCTTGTTTGAGCGACGACATTTTGTGCGCTTATTTAGATGGCGCCATCGCGCCCAAAGACGCCATTGGGGTAAGTGAGCATATGGCGGAATGCGCCACTTGCGGTGTCAGGTTGAGAGAGCTGGGGCAAATTGTGAAATTAATGGACGCCGCTCTCGATGCCGAGTTCTCCAAGGACGCACCGAACGAAAGGCTGCGCGTTCGATTCAAAGCGTTCCTCAATGAAACGTCTGCGCCATTCTTGCCCGCTAAGACTGTGGCGCCATCGTTGTCGAATTTCGTCCCCGGCTCGGCCCCTCGTTTGCTCGAATGGCTGGGCGGCTCTTTCCGCCGTCTTGCCTTCGCGAGCGTCATGGTTGTTTCTATTGCCATAGTAGTGACGCTTGCAATAGGGGCCTGGCGATCAGGATTACTAAAAACCAGCAGTGGCGAGAAGTCTACTCAGGCCGTTAATTCCACTGACTCAACAAACTCTCAAGCGCAGACGCCGGACCAGGCCGGGGGTAAGCCCGCGAGCGGAGAGCAAACAACAGCTAACAACCATAGAGAGCATACAGCATCCGCTCGCGCCGACATGGCGAGACCTAACCATGTAAATCTGGAGAACAGAGCGCTAAAGGTAAAGCCGAAGGAGTCTTCGCTTCCCCCAGGCGAACCAGGCGAGCCCCCCTATGTCGCATCAACTGTGGCGACCGGCGATAGAAATGAATCCGTGATTCTTGATGGCGAAACCGCCAAGCGTGTCGAGAAAGCCAAACCTTTCAAGGACCTGGCGCACGCCTTCGTATCAGACGCAAACCCGATTACGGCGCCGTATGAGCGGATGCGGAAGCTTGAGGAAATCCGCCGCGAGTACAGGCTTTCGCGCGGAGCGCGGGTAGAATTGTCGAACATCAATGGACCTGTCGAGATCGAAACCGCCGATACCGATACTGCTGAAGTCCATATAACTCGCTTCGCGCAAGGCCTGGCGGATGTAAATGACAACAAGCTAAAGATCGTAGATACACCGAACAGCCTAACTATCTTCGCCGAGGGGAACAGCTTGCGCAAGCGCGGTAATGAAGTGCGCCACCGCGTGGCGCTCAAGATCCCGCGCCGAGTCGATCTCACCATCAAGCATGCCAGTGATCGTCTTAAGGTGGGCGAGATCGATGGCTCTATCCATCTCAATGGGTTGAGCTGGAAGGCAGAGATTTCGCTGGCGGTGGGTCAGATAGAGATATCGCGAGTCAGCGGGACTGCGGTGATTCGCGTCACAAAGCTTGATGAACAAGGCATCAATATCAGCAACGTCAGTGGCAAAGTCGAATTGTTAGCGCCGGCGGACTTGAACGCGAACATAGATGTGAATGGAAATCATGGCAAAGTCATCATAGGGCTTCCGCATAAAGTACAAGAAGGGACTTTGAACGGCCTTAGGTTTCGCGCCCAGATAGGCTCAGGCGGCGCGCCGATTTCGATCTCCAACATCATCGGCACGGTTAGCCTTCGCCAACAGTAGGGGCTTGAGTAGGATAAAAGCTGGTTGTTAAAGGAGATTTGCTATGAGTCAACTATTAAGACACCTAATCGTCATTATCAATTTGATACCGAGCTGTTTGTGCTTCGCGCAGGAAGGCGCTAATAAGACCCCGACGACTTCACCTGTTCAAAAGCCGGAAACAGAGTTGCAAAGGCCAAATTCCGCGCAGGGTCAAAATCCAACCGTGCTGCTTCCTGCCGGTATGGGCGCATTCCAGATAGTAGGATTATCGCCGGAAGCCAATTCCTGGGCAGTTCAGATTATTACTAGAGGCGGGTTCGCCGGAAAAGGGAAAGGTGACTTGACGATAACATCTCAGGGTCACCTTGTCTGGAATGAGATAAAAAATCAATGCAACGTTAAGCTGCGAGATGATGTGTTACAGATGTTGGCCCAAACGGCTTTCTCGGCTGACGCTTCCAAGTGGGTCGGGCGCCCGTCTAGGGTTTGCTCAGACTGTTATGTAACTGCGATGGTGCTGCAGCGCCGTGAAGGTGACGGGACAGGAAGAATGTACATTGCCTACTGGGATGATGCTACTGCAGGAAATATCTCTGAGGGGCTGAGAAAGGTATACGATACATTTATGACACACAAAGGATGCAAGCAGTAGAGTGGTTGCTGAACCGGATGAAGTGTAAAAGTCAGGACATGATTCCACAAATCGCCATTGTCTGATCATTCTTGACTGTCAGAGTGCAAGAAGAACGTAAGCCCTCCTTAGCTGATATCTAGCCGAAGCGAGTCGGCAGTCAAGAGGCTTCGCCCGCTACGCGGCTTGCTTCGCAAGCCCTTGACTGCCGCCGCATCGAAGGCTATCCCCAGAGACAGGTTGTATGTTGCGCGCCCGCTAAAAACATCTTTGGCGCATTTGGCGGATCCGCCAAAGATGTTTTTAGCAGGCGCAGAAGAGGTATCCTTCAGTGAAGCCGTTTGAGCGCTGCAGTATCACGCCAACCTGCCGAAAGTGGTCTGACGAGTGTCCTAGGCTTCCATTGGCGTAGGGATGTCTTGCCGCTTATGGGGCGCTACGCCCGCCTCTGGCCTTTTGGCGAATATCATCTCGGAGGGACAACAGCATGGAAGTGAATATGACCAATGGAAAGAGCCAGAACGGCAATGTGTCTAAACCGGTTACCACGCTTACGACAATGATCGCCGCCGCGATTCCAAAAAAGACATAGTCCCGGCGTTTATTGTGATTTGTGATGAATGGATCCTTCCTCCACAGCAATATGAGCACCGCGACCATACCTAAAGGATGGGTCACCAACAGGCTGAGGCCGTGAAACCGGCTATACCTGTATACCCCCTCCGTGACCTCGGTATACTTGCCGTGCGCTCCAACGAAGAATCTACTGCCGTCTTCCTTGCCGTTACCTGCATCGCCGCCCAAGATGAGAGCGCCGTACCAGCCGCTGTGCTCCGCCCATGCTCGTCAGTCTCTCGCTCAGCGTCTGCTGCGTCGCGGTGAGTTCCGCTTTCAAATCGTCGCACACCTGAGCCGCGATCAGCCCGCGCTGACGCAACGAATCGAGTTCCGCTAATGCCGCCGTTTCGGCCAGCAACCGGCCCTGCAACACTTCATATTCAAGCGACTCAGTTTCTCGTTCTGTTAACCCCAGCAATTTTAATAGCGGCGCCACTGTCAGCCCTTGTGCAAGAAGGCTGAAAACGACGGCGCCGAAAACCAGCATCGTCATTTCAGTGCGGTACGGCAACGACAGCGGTAGACTCAGGGCAAGCGCAATCGAGAGCGACCCGCGCAACCCGCCCCAGAATAAAACGTGCTGCCATCTGATCTGAAGCGTCCAGAATAGTTTGGCGGGCCAATACGTCGGGAAGATCCAGAAGGCTGGTTGCCACTCGGCCCTGACGAAGTACGCTACCAGTGGGGCCATTTGTAAGACGCTCGAAGCTTTTACAAGCGCGAAGCCTTGCACCTTGGGCCACGTCGTGCCCGTTCTGTTTCAACCTTTGCCCGAGAGCTACAAATGGTTGAACGTCACCGCGAGTGCCAATGGTCAATAGAAGTATCCGCATTTGCCGTATTACCTACTCCCGATGTCTGCAAGGCATAGATCGCAGTGTTCCGGCCGGGTAAGAAAGCGGATATTGAATCCGCTTTCTTACCCGGGAAACGTGAACCTGACTGGACAGTTACCGCTGGAGCGGATGAGTCTCGTTCCGCGTAACCGTAACCGGCTCGGCCGGACGGGAGACCGGCAGGTCAACCTTTTGTTTATCCAGCAAGCCCGACAACCCTTCGATCATTTGAAGCGGGATCGGGAAGACGACCGTTGTGTTCTGCTCCATGCCGATCTCCGTCAACGTTTGCAGGTAGCGCAACTGGATTGCGACCGGTTCTGTGGCGATGGCGCTGGCCGCGCTGACCAGCTTCTCGGCCGCCTGATATTCGCCTTCTGCGTGGATGATCTTGGCGCGCTTCTCGCGCTCGGCCTCGGCCTGGCGCGACATCGCCCGGCGCATCTCCTGCGGCAAGTCCACGCCCTTGATCTCGACCAGCGAAACTTTGATGCCCCAGCGGTCGGTCTGACGGTCGAGAATGTCCTGCAGACGCGCGTTGAGCTTCTCGCGCGCCGCGAGCAACTCGTCGAGTTCGACTTCACCCAACACAGAACGCAACGTCGTTTGAGCGAGTTGCGACGTGGCATAGAGGTAGTTCACGACTTCCACAATGGCCAGGCGCGGATCGAGCACACGGAAATAGACGACGGCGTTGACCGAAACCGTGACGTTGTCACGCGTGATGACGTCCTGCGGCGGCACGTCGAGCGTCACCGTGCGCAAATCGACTCGCACGATGCGGTCAATCGGCCTGAAGGCGAAGACGACGCCCGGCCCTTTGGCTTTCGGCAGCAAACGCCCGAGCCGGAAGATGACGCCGCGCTCGTATTCCGGGACGACGTTAAGGGCGCTGATGAAGTAGACGAACAAGAACAAAAGCGCGATAGACGGGATCAAAAACATTTCCAGCATAACAATTACCTCCGCCTGATCCGGCGAGCGCAGGTCAGGCGTTATTGAAGATCGGAGTCCGGCGCGGCGACGGCGGAAATCTGGCGGGGAATCATGGACTTGTCCGGACACGGCTCGACTTCGAGCGTCATCCCGTCGATGCCGGCGACGCGTACGCTCTCGCCCTCGGCGATCCGTCCGCGCGCGCGCGCCCACCAGTATTCACCCTGCACCATCACGCGGCCTTCACTAGCGACTTCGGTCACGGCTTTGCCTTTCAGGCCGATCATTCTTGACGGGCCGGCTTCGACGCCACGCGGCCGATCACTCAGCGCCAGCCGGAGGAGGAAAACCAGAATGATTCCACCGGCGGCGAGCGCGCCCAGCAATAAACTGACCGGCAGTCGCCACATACGTTTTAACCTCGACTTGATTGAAATCCATCGATGCCGTTAGATATTACGCCAAAAGTTAATGTTGGTTCAAACAATTTGTGTTAAAACGTACGCAACGATTTTCACTTATCCATAAGAAGTCAGAGCGGGTAAACTTCGGGTCGGTCGCGTTGGCGACTCGGCAATTGAACAAAGGAGAGCAAAGCATGCCCAGGAAACCGGATGTCGATGAGCGGTTGCGGCAGGTCTTGAAAGTCGCCCATCTGTTCTACGAGAAGGAGATGACCAAGACCGACATCTCGCACGAAATCCGCGCCTCCACAACGCAGGTGGCGCGCCTGCTCGCCGAAGCGCGCGAGCAAGGCTACGTGCGAATCGAATTTAACCCGCCAAAGCTGTACGAGTTGGGCGAACAACTCAAAAACAAATACGACTTGCAAGCGGCGGTGGTGGTTTCTTACGCCGACGACCTGGCCTTCCTGCGACGGATGATCGGCAAGGCGGCGGCGCAATATTTCGAGGAGGTTGTGGGGGCGGGCGCGACGGTCGCGCTCGGCGGCGGCGACACGATGTACGAGATGGTGCTGGCCTTGCCGCACGAAACGCGGGACAACAAGCTGGTTCCCGCCGCGGTCATCGATACCGGTCCAGTGCTCACGCACATTGACCCGGTGGTGCTGGTGACGTTGCTCTGGGTAAGGAGCGGTAGGCTGCCGGGACGCGCCCATTTCGCCACCGGCTTGCCGATGAACAAGCCGCTCTCGCGCCAGAAGGTCCGAGAGGAGTACGAAGAGTTCAGCCACCGCAAAGCCGTGCAGGAGGTGCTGGCCGAGATGAAGCGCGCCGATTTTCTGTTTACCAGCCTCGGCTGCCTGAAGGTTGATTCCGCTTATGAGAAACTCGCGCCGCGCCCTCACCGATACATGCTCGAAAACCTGAAGTTGACCGAAGCCTCCCTACTCAAGGAGGGCGCGGTCGGCGACATCAACTACTCGTTTTTCGCCGAAGACGGGACGACGGCGCCCGAATGGAATATTTTTCCGGCGCTGGGCGTAGCGCAGGCCCAATCGATGGTTAAAGCCCAAAAGACGGTAGTGGTGGCGGTGGGCCGGTATAAGACGGCGGCATTGCGGGCGGCGCTCCGCGGGCGTTTGTTTAACGTCCTTATTACCGACGAAATGGCGGCTAGAGAATTATTGGGCGGGGATTGAGCGGCAAACCCACGGAGGCGACGTTTGGAGCCGGACTACAATAACCGATGACAAAACCCATTCTGATTTGTAGCTTGCTCGCAGTCGGCGGACTCTGGTTCTTGAGTCCACAGATCGCGGCTGGCAGTTGGTCCGGTGAGGCGGCAGGCGCGGAACCAGGACACGGCCTTGATCCGGTCGTGCTCGCAGGTGTCGCCGCCATGCTTATCGTCGCCAAGCTCAGCGGCGAACTCTTTGTGCGGTTCCGGCAACCCGCCGTGCTCGGCGAATTGATCGGCGGCATCTTCATCGGCAATCTGACTCTGCTCGGCGTTACAATGGCCGAGCCCCTCAAGACGAATATTGTTATCAGCGCGCTGGCCGAACTAGGCGTCATCATCTTGCTTTTTGAGGTCGGCCTCCAATCCGACCTCGGCGAAATGCTCGAAGTCGGCTGGTCCTCGCTGTTGGTCGCCGCCGCCGGGGTTGTCGCCCCCTTCTTTCTCGGCTGGGGCGTCTCGGCCTACTTCCTGCCCGGCGAACCGACTCTCGTCCACATCTTCATCGGCGCCACGCTCTGCGCCACCAGCGTCGGCATTACGGCGCGCGTTTTGAAGGACCTCAATGCTCTTCAAAGCCGTGAGGCCCGTATCATCCTCGGCGCGGCGGTTATTGATGATGTGCTGGGACTGCTGGTGTTGGCGGTTGTCGCGGGCGCGATCAAAGCCGAACTGGAGGGCGCGGCGTTATCGTCATGGCAGGTCATTTTCATTACGCTCAAAGCCTTGGCCTTTCTCGTCAGCGCCGTCCTCGGGGGGCGTTACCTTGTGCCGCGTTTGTTCCGGCATGCCGGGGCGCTGGAGACGCGCGGCGTGTTGCTGGCGCTCGCAATCGCCTTCTGCTTTTTGCTGGCATGGCTGGCGGCGCTGGTTGGACTGGCGCCGATTGTGGGCGCTTTTGCCGCAGGGATAGTGCTGGACGAAGCGC
>Ga0190270_10000574_pt1:0-15000 | contig 16118 bp, 10 predicted proteins | sample Popmic320T_FD_133748 | JGI IMG/M metagenome (GOLD analysis project Ga0190270, IMG submission 133748) | Populus adjacent soil microbial communities from riparian zone of Weber River, Utah, USA - 320 T | ecosystem: Environmental > Terrestrial > Soil > Riparian zone | place: USA: Utah...
GGAGACACGGTCGCGCTCGACATCGAGCGGCTCGTGGCCGGCGGGCGCATGCTGGCCCGGCACGGCGCTCAGATCGTGCTCGTGTCGGGCGCGATCCCGGGAGAGCAGGTGGCCGCGCGCGTGGAGCGCGTCGCGCGATCGGTGGCGCACGCCGAGACAGTGGACGTCCTGGTCGCGTCGCCAGACCGGCGCCCCGCCGAGGACTGGCGCTGCGGCGGCCGTGAGTACGCGCACGTCACCTACGAGCGGCAGCGGGCGCTCAAGGCGGACGTGATTGCCGATGCGTTCCGCCGCATCGGCCGCCTGCCGCTCGCCACGCCGCCCCCGGTCCTGGCGTCACCCGAAGCCGGCTACCGGATGCGCGCGCGCTTCCACGCCTCGAACGGCCGGCTCGGTTTTTTTCGGGAAGGCTCGCACGCGCTGTGCGATGCCAGCGTCACCGGACAGCTTTCGGACGGTGCCGTCGCGTGGCTGGCGGACGCGCAACAGAAGCTGACGCCGCAGCTAGCCGGCGCCATCATCGCGGTGGAATTGGCCGAGAATGTGCCTGGCCGCGAACGCGCCGTCCACGTCGAGGTCCGCGGCAGCGTGGATCGCCGCGCGCTCCTGCCGCTCGCCGACGGTCTCACCGGCCTCAGCGCGCACGGCCCGTCACCCGCGGTGGAGGTGCTGGCGGGCTCGCCGATGGTGACCGACAGCCTGTCCACGTCCGCGGATGGCGGACGGCCCGCGCTGATCCTGTCGCGCCACGTGCGTGCGTTCTTCCAGGCCAACCGGTTTCTGCTCGAGCCGCTGGTGCACCACGTGGTGAGTCTGCTGCCGCCCGGACCCGTGGCGGATCTCTATGCGGGCGTGGGACTGTTCGGCCTGGCCGCGGCGTCGACGGGGCACGAGCCCGTCGCGCTCGTCGAGGGCGACCCCACGAGCGGCGCGAACCTCGAGTCGAACGCGCGCGCCTTCGGCGGCCGCGTACGCGTGCTGCGGCGCAGCGTCGAGGGCGCGCTCGCCGGCGGCCTCGGCCCGGTGGTGACCTGCCTGGTCGATCCGCCGCGGACGGGTCTATCCGACGCCGCGCGCGCTGGCGTCGCGCGGCTGGGCGCGCCGCGCGTCATCTACGTGTCGTGCGACGTCGCCACGCTCGCGCGCGACAGCCGCGCCCTCGTTGATGCGGGGTACGAGCTCACGCAGCTGACCGGAGTCGATCTCTTCCCCTCAACCGCGCACGTCGAGACCGTAGCGGTGTTCGATCGTGACCATCCTGGCAGGTAGGCAGGTGAGCAGGTAGGCAGGTGAGGCGAATCGAACGCCCTACCCGCTTACCAGCCCACCTGCTTAACAGCCAGCACGGCGAATTCGACAGGCCGCGACAAACCCCTCGAAGAGCCTGTCGAATTCACCAGTCGCATGGAAGTTTTCCGGGTGCCACTGCACGCCCACACAGAAGCGCGCGGCGGGGACCTCGGCGGCTTCGATGATGCCGTCGGGGGCGACGGCGGTGACCACGAGGCCGCGGCCCGGCGCACGTACGGCCTGGTGATGCCGGCTGTTCACCGCGCGAACGCCGTCGGGCCCGACGAGCGCGGCGAGGCATGACCCGGGCGCGACGGTGACGGTGTGCGCGAGAGTCGTGGCCGGGCCCTCGGCATCGTGGGGCAGGAGAGGATTGGGCTCGCTCGGAATGTCCTGGATCAGCGTCCCGCCGAGTGCGACGTTCAGCACTTGCAGGCCGCGGCAGATGGCGAGCACGGGGAGGTCGGCGTCGAGCGCTCGCCGAATCAGGTCGATCTCGAAGGCGTCGCGCCCCGGCTCGGCGACGTCGAAGGTCGGGTGCGGGATTTCACCGTACAGCGCCGGGTCGACGTCGTCGCCGCCCGTGAGCAGCAGCCCGTCGGCGCCGCGGAGCGCGTCAGCCGGCCCCTCGCCGACGGTGAGCGGGCGGGGGGTGGCGCCGGCGCGACGGACCGCGGCCTCGTAGTCGAGCGGCTTCCTGCAGGGTGTAATGGCGACGATCGGCATCCCCGGATCCCTCAGGGCGGTCTGAAGGCCGCCCTCTACATCACATCCGCGCCGGAGCCTCGATGCCCATGAGGTCGAGCGCCCGCGTGAGCTGGGTGCGGACGTAAATCACCGCCGCGGCGCGCCAGCGGCGGACGTCGTCGCGCTCCTCGGCCAGGATCGGTGCGCGGTGATAGAAGGCGCTGAACGCCTGCGCGAGCGAGAACGCGTATTTCGCCAGCACCGAGAACTCGAGCGTGCGGACGACCTGCTCGACCACCTCGTCGAGCCGTGCGGCTTCGAGCGCGAGGCTCCACACGTCGTGGGAGCCGTTGCCCCCATCGAGTTCGCCAGGCGGCAGGCCGTCGAGCGAGGCCACGAGGCCGTCCTCATCCACCTCGAAGCGCTGCGCCAGCTTCGCAAGGATGTTGTTGGCGCGCACCACCGCGTACTGGATGTAGGGCCCGCTTTCGCCTTCGAAGCTGAGTGCCTCGGCGAGGTCGAACGCGATCACCTTGCCGCGGGAGAACTTGACCATGAAGTAGCGCACTGCCGCGATGGCCAGCATGCGGGCCACGCGCTGCGTGTCCTCGGCGCTGAACTCCGCGTTGCGCTTCACCACCTCGCCCGCCGCCTTCTCGATCAGCGTGTCGATCAGATCGTCGGCCTTCACGCCCAGTCCCTTGCGGCCCGATACCTCGACGAACGGCTTGCGGGCCTCTTCGGACTCCGGTGCCGGGGCGTGCCCCAGCTCGCGGGCGGTTTCGTGCGACAGCGCCACCATCTCGTAGGAGAAGTGGTGCGACCGCTCGGCGCCCTCGGGGTTGCCCACCGCAATCAGCGCCTGCTTCAGCAGCTTCTGCAGATACGACTGGCGGACGTCGATGACGTTGTAGACGTACGAGGCGCCGCCGAACGGGGGATGGCCGGCAACGCCGCCGGTGCTGCAGGTCGCCCACAACGGATCGCCTGGCCGGTCGACGAAGACGCGGTACTGGAAGTCGCGTCCCAGGAGACCGAGCTTCCAGAACTGATAGGCGATGTCCTTCCCGACGTAGGTGACGACCCCGTTCGAGCGGACGATCACCTTCTCGCGCTCGGCCTCGCCGCTGGCGTCGCTCCCATCAACCGGGTCGTCGGGCATCACGCCGGGAGCGTCGGGTTCGCCAGCCGCGTCGAGGTCCTCCTGAATCGGCATCACCCAGCAGCCGGCGAGCCGCCCGTCCTGGCGCAGGTAGACAGCCCCTTTAGCCTTCAGCACGTCGAACGCCTGCGCCCAGAACTTCAGTCGCAGGATATCGCCCTCCCACGTCAGGAGGTCGTAATCGACGTTGAGACGCGCCATGGTCCGCAGGTGGCAGCGGACGATGCGATCGGCGATGAAGGCGGCCGCGGCGGCATTGTCGTTGCCGCCATGCTCGATGTCGTGCAGCGTCGCGGCGCGGACGGCCAGGCGCGCCTTGTCGCCGTCATACCACTCGGTCACCCTCGCGTAGAGATCCCAGCAGTAATAATCGAAGCGCGTCGTGTCGGCGATCTGGCGGATCGCGTCGAGCGACCTGGATTCGAGCTCGCGAAAGCCGACGACGACGTCGGCGACCTGCACGCCGGTGTCATCGATATAGTTCTGCACCTCCACGGCGGTCCCCCGGAAGCGCAGCGCGCGCACCAGTGTGTCACCGAGCGCGGCGTTGCGCAGGTGGCCGATGTGGGCCGCCTTGTTCGGGTTGATGGCGGTGTGCTCGACGATGGCCTTGCCCGCACGCGCCGGCGCGGCGGCCAGTGCGCGGCCCAGCCGCTCACGAAGGAAGGCCGACCGGTCGAGAAAGAAGTTGAGATAGCCGTTCGGGGCCGCGACGACCTGCCGGAAACCCGGCACCGACGCCGAGGCGGCGGCGATTTCCGCGGCGATGGCGCGCGGGGCCTTCCGCAGCCGGCGGGCCAGCTCGAAGGCGACGGGCGTGCCCAGATCTCCGAGCTCGCGCGTGGGCGGGGACTCGAGCGCAATCGGCGGCAGGGCGGTGGGGTCCAGGCCATAGAGCTGTGCCAGGACCGCGGCAAGATGCTCGCGAACGCGGGTCTGAACCGGAAGAATCATCGAGTGACGGTCGAGGGTCGGGACATCTATGCAGTGGGTATTCAGTGCGCCCTTGGCCGTTGCGGTCGCGGAGGACGTGCAGTACGCTGTCAGCCGCTCGGGGCCGCCGTTGAGCGCACATCTTCTCGCAGGGGCAGGTCTTCAGGCCCGCCCGCGTACCTCAGCGGTCGGCGTTAACGTTATCAGAAATCGCACCCATGAATGACGCGGGCGTCGGACGCCTGCTCGTGGCCAGCCTCCACCAGGGCATCGCCGAGGTGCTGCCGACCCGGCTCGATTTCTACGAGTCGTGGCTCAATCCGGCCGGCCTGCGTGACGGGCGCATCGGCCTGGCTCCGATGGCAGCGGTCCTCAGCTTCCTCCGCCAGGAAGGCGAGCCCTACTCGGCGATCGCGCGCCGCGCGGGCGAGTACACCGCCGAATGGCTGGTGCTGACGCTGCCGTCGTTCGAGCGCCGTTTCATCACGTCGCTGCCGCCGCGCCTCCGGCTCTGGTACGTCATGCGGGTCGCGAGGCGCCTGGTGCACCAGACCTACGGCGGCAGCCGGGCCGTCGTGCGCTGGCGGACCGGCGGCGTCGGAGCCGTAGACCTGCGCGGCTCGCTCTTCTGCCAGGTGCGCGAGCCGTCGGAGCAGCCGCTCTGCCAGTACTACAGCGCCGCGATCGAACGTCTCACCGCGCTGTTCGGCCTCGACGTCCGCGTCGAGACGGACGGCTGCCGCGCCACCGGCGCGCCACGCTGTCTGATCGCGGTGGTCTGGCGGCGGGAGGGACGAGCCCAGTGAGGCGGAGGCGTGCGGTCGTCCTGGCCGCAGTCGTGGCCGCCTGGGCCGCCACGAGCGGCGCCGCGTACGGGCAGGCCCCGGCGGAATCCACCCGTTCGATCGTCATGCCGTTCCAGGCCACGTCGGACGAGCCCAAAGCGGAATGGCTTGGCGAGCTCGCGGCCGTCGCCGTGACGCGCGAGCTGGGCGCCGCGGGCGTGCCGGCGATCTCGCGCGGCGATCGCCTGCTGGCCATGGAGCGGCTCCGCGTGCCGAGTGTGCCGCTCCTGAGCCACGCCACCGTAGTGCGGCTGGCGAGCGTGGTCGGCGCATCCACCGCGATCGTCGGACGGGTCGAGGCGACGGCCGGGGACATCGTCCTGCGGGCCCGGGCGATTCGCGTCGACACCGGACAGATGGGCGACGAAGTCGTCGAGCTCGGGCCCCGCGCCGAGCTCTTCGACATCGCATCACGTCTCGCCCGGCGTCTCGTGCCCACCGGCCCGACGGCCGTGGTCACGCCGGAGGCCACGAGACCGCCCGCGGCCGCGTTCGAGCTCTTCATCCGCAGCCTCGTCACCGCCAGCCCCGCCACCAAGCTGACGCTGCTGACCTCGGCGCTCGAACAGGCGCCGTCGTTCGACGAGGCGCGCTTCGAGCTCTGGCAGGTGTACTCCGATCAGGGCGAGCACCAGCGTGCCCGCACCGCGGTGGACGTCATTCCTGCCAACGGTCCGAACGGACGCCGCGCGGCGTTTCTCGAAGCCGTGTCCGAGCTCCAGCTTGGACGTCATCCCGAAGCGATGGCGGGTCTGGGGGCATTGCATAGCGTCCAGCCCGACGCCGCGGCAGCCAACGACATGGGCATCGTGCAGCTGCGTCGTCCGGGGCCCGGTCCGAAAGCGGCCGAGTTGTTCCGCGAAGCCACGGCGCTCGATCCCGGAGACGCCGATCTGTTCTTCAATCTCGGCTACGCACACTGGATCGCGCGCGAGTATCCGCAGGCCGTCGGCGCGCTGCGGGAAGCCGTGCGGCGCGATCCGGCCGACGACGACGCACACTACGTGCTCGGCGCGGCGCTGCAGGCGAGCGGCGCCGCCGAGGAGGGCGCGCGCGAGAAAGACCTGGCCGGGCGCCTGTCGTCGACCTACAGCGAACTCGAGGCGCGCCGCAACGCCAACTCGGTGCCGCGCGGGCTCGAGCGCCTCAAGACCGAACTCGACGCCGCGTCGCGTCCCCGCCTCGACACGGCGATTGCGGCAGCCGGACAGCGCGAGCAACGCGAACTGGCCGGCGTCTACCTGGCCAACGGACGCCGGCTGTCACAGGCGGGCCTCCACGCAGACGCGCTGGTCGAACTGCGACGCACGGTGTTCCTGTCGCCCTACGACAACGAGGCTCACTTGCTGATTGGCCAACTGCTGCTGCGCCTCGGCCGCGCACGGGAGGCCATCGACGCCCTCAAGATTTCCGTGTGGAGCCGCGACACCACCCTCGCCCGTCTCACGCTCGCCGAGGCTTACGCCGCGGCCCGAGAGTATGGTGCGGCGCGGGCCGAAGCCGAGAGCATCCTTGCCGCCGAGCCGGGGAACACCGCCGCGAAGGAACTGCTGAGCGTTCTCCCTCCCCCGTAGCGCGTTACTCATTGGCCGGAATCGTGCTAGGATGAGCGCGACTAACCCATGCCAGATGAAGGACTTCACGAGATTCAGCTAAACGGGAAACAGCTCGTGTTCCTCTTCATGACGGCCACTGTGGTCGCCGTCGTGATCTTCCTGTGCGGGGTCATGGTTGGTCGGGGCGTTCCGGCTCAGCGGGCCGGGACCATGACAGCCGAGGGCGCCGATCCCACCATCCCGGACGACACGCGTGTTGACGCCGATGCCGTCGCGACGTCGGCAGCCGGTGCGAGTCCTTCCGCCTCGAGCCGCCTCGGGTTGACCTATCCGGCCCGGCTCGAAGAGCCCGAGCCTGTCGCCGAGGACGTGCCCGCGAGTGCGACGGTGCGCGAGCCGTTTGCGACGACGGCGGTGGCCAAGGCGCCTCCGGGGACGGCCAAGTCCGCTTCCTCGAAGCCGGCAGCGGTGGCGACGACCGCGGCGGCTCCGGCGGCCGACGCGATGCCGACGGGCAGCGGGTTCGTGGTGCAGGTCGCGGCCGTGCGGCAGCGTGGCGAGGCCGACACGATCCGGGGCCGTCTGGCCAAGAAGGGCTATCCCGCCTTCATCACCACGGCATCGACGTCCGGCGGGCCGACGACCTATCGGGTGCGCGTCGGCAAGTATCCATCGCGCCGCGAGGCCGACGCGATGGCCGCGAAGCTCGAACGCGAAGAGCAGTTCAAGCCCTGGGTCACCCGATAACCATCCCGCGGCGCCGGACCTGGACATGAGCGACAGCAGCTATCGCCCCGCCGATCGGTCCGGCTCGGGCGGGGGCCTCGCGGATGCGAGCCCGGCGCCACTGTTCGTCATCCAGGATCACCGCCTGCGCTACGTCAATCGCGCCTTCGCGGCGCTCGCGGGCACCGACGCCTCGGCACTCATCGGCCGCGCGTCGATCGACATCATCCATCCCGACGACCGCGCCCACCTGCTCGAGCGCGGCTACGAGCAGCAGCAGGGGGGGCTGGGCGCCTCGCGATCGCAGTTCCGCATCCGCCGGCCCGACGGCACCGAGACGTGGGTGTATGCGACGACCGCGCCGCTCGTCTACGAGGGCCGCCCCGCCATCATCGGCACCGCCATCGAAGTGAGCGAACGGCGTCACGCCCAGGACGCGGTGGCGCGGTCGCAGCGGCTCGAAGCCGTCGGCCGGCTCGCCGGCGGCATCGCGCACGACTTCAACAACCTGCTGCAGGTGGTGATCGGCCACGCCGAACGGCTCACGGGCGGGTTGCCGCCCGAGAGCCCGCTGCAGAAATCCGCGGTCGAAATCCGCACCAGCGCCTCGCGGGCGGCCCAGCTCACCGACCGGCTGCTGTCGCTCGGACAGCGCCAGGTGCTCGAGCCGCGATCGCTCGACCTGCCGCGTCTCGTCGGTGACCTCCGCAACGCCATCCAGCGGCGGGTGGGCGCGTCGGTCACGGTGGTGCTGCGGCGCGGCCGCCGCGCCGCTCCGGTACGGGCCGATCGCATGCGGCTGATTCATGTGCTGGCCCATCTCGTGGACAACGCCCGGGATGCGATGCCCGAAGGCGGCCGGCTGACGATCAGCACCGATCTGCTCGACGTGGACGAAGCGATGCGCGTGGAGCGTCCGTGGCTGCGGTCCGGCGCCTACATGCGCCTGCGGGTCGAGGACACCGGCACCGGCATGGATCCGGCGCTCGCGGCGCGTGCGTTCGAGCCGTTCGTCACGACCAAGCCGAAGGGCGGCGGCGCCGGACTCGGGCTCGCCACCGTTTACGGGCTGGTGAAGCAAAGCAACGGCTTCGTGTGGGTGGAGAGCGCGCCGCAGGCGGGCACCCGCGTGATCGTGCTGCTGCCGATCGACGGCAACCCGGCCACCGCCGAGGCGCCAGCGCCGACGCCCGCCGCGGTCAGCGGCCGCGATCGGCCGCGGGTGCTGCTCGTGGAGGATGAAAGCGCCGTACGCGAACTGCTGTCGTCGGCGCTCGAACGGAACGGCTTCGACGTGGTCGCAGCAGCCAGTGCCGAGGAAGCCCTCACGCTGGCGTCGCCGGTGTTTCGCATCCTGCTCAGCGATATCAGCCTTCCGGGAATGAGCGGGGTTCAGCTCGCAAAACAGTTGCGCCGGATGCTCCCGGGGCTCCGCGTGCTGCTGATGTCCGGCTACGCGCGCGACGAGTTTGCCGAGGGTCCCAACGCGCTGGACGACCTGCCGTTCATCCCCAAGCCATTTGCGACGCGCACCGTCGTGGAGCGGCTGCGATCGCTCATCGAGCCCGCCCGCGAGACGCTGCAGGCGTAGCCCGGTGGTCCGCCGCGACGTCCTCCTCGCCGGCCTCTCCGGCGCCCTGCTTGCCCTGAGCTTCCCGAAGTTCGGCCATCCGGCGTGCGCCTGGATCGCCCTGGTGCCGCTCTTTCTCGCCCTGTCCGGATGGACCGCACGCCCGGGGCCGCTGCCGGGGACGAGCGCGCGCCGCGGCTTCGGTCTCGGCCTGGTGACGTCGGTCGTCTTCTTCAGTGGCACGCTTTACTGGACCGGCGACGTGCTGGTCACCTTTGGCGGCCTGCCGGCGCCGCTCGGGCCGGTCAGCGTGCTGCTGCTGTCGCTCTACCTCGGGCTCTACGTGTCGGTGGGCACCGCGGCCCTCGGCGTGCTGCTGGCGCGCGCCGGCACGGCGGCCTTGTGGCTGGCGCCCGCCACCTGGGTCACCGGCGAGTACCTCCGCGGCACGCTGCTGTCTGGATTTCCCTGGGTCCCCCTCGGCGACAGCCAGATCGAGATGATCGCCATCGCGCAGGCGGCCAGCGTCGTCGGGCTCTACGGCATGTCGCTGATCGTGGCGTTCGTGAACGCCGCCATCGCCTACGCGTTGCTGGCTCCGCCGCGCGCCCGCGCTGCGACGATCGCGGGCACGGCGCTCGCCCTGCTCGCCACCGCCGCCTGGGGCACGTGGCGCGTGGCCGACGGGTCGTTGACGCGGGCGGGCGCGCCGGTCCGCATCGGCCTCATCCAGGGCAACGTCGAGCAGCGCGACAAGTGGGACCCGAGCCAGGCGCGGCGGATCTTCACGACCTACATCGCGATGACGCGCGACGCGGTGAAGCGCGGCGCACAGTACGTCATCTGGCCGGAATCGTCCACGCCCTTCATGTTCGAAGAGGACGCGGCCGGCGGCCAGGCCATTCGTGACCTCGCCGCCGAAGTGGGCGTGCCGGTGCAGTTCGGAAGCGACCAGTTCGAGCGTGGCGCCACGCCCCGCCTGTACAACGCCGCGTTCCTCGTCACGCCCGACCGCCGCACGGCGGCGGTGTACCGCAAGATCCAGCTGGTGCCGTTCGGCGAGTTCATTCCGCTCCAGGAATGGATTTCGTTTCTGGCGCCGCTGGTCGGCGGGCTGGCGACGTTCGCCGCAGGCACCGAGGTGGTGATGCTCCCGGTGGCCGGTCACCGGGCCAGCACCGCGATCTGCTACGAGGTGATCTTCCCGCACCTGGCGCGCGAAGCGGTCGAGCGTGGGAGCGAGCTGCTCACGACCATCACCAACGACGGGTGGTACGGCCGGACGTCGGCGCCGTACCAGCATTTCGCGCTGGCGTCGATGCGCGCCATCGAGCAGGGGCGCTATCTGGTCCGGGCGGCCAACACCGGGATCAGCGGCGCCGTCGACCCCTACGGCCGCGTCGTCGCGAAGTCGGCTATCTTTGAACAGACGGGCGTGGTGGTGGACGTGCGGTTCCTGCAGGGCCGCACGATCTACTCGCGGATCGGCGACGTGGCGGGCCACGCCTCGCTGGCGATCACCGTGCTCGGGCTGGCGGCACTGCGGCGCCGGCGCTAGTGACACTCACGAGGAGGACGTGTGACGGATCTCGAAGAACTGACGCGGCGATACGACGATCTCAACCGGCGCTCGATCGAGCTGCGGAGGTATCTTTGAGGGTGCCAACCTCGAGACCCAGCTGGCCGAAATCGAAAGCCTGACCGCCGCGCCGGATTTCTGGAGCCGCCAGAACGAGGCACAGAAGGTGATGCAGCGGCGGCGGCGCGTGGAAGGCGACCTCGCCCTGCGCGAGTCGCTGCAGCGCCGCGGCGACGACATCGGCGTCCTCATCGAGTGGGCCGCCGCCGGCGAGGACGTGGGCGCCGATCTCGAGCGCGGGCTCGACGAGCTCCAGACCGAAGTGGAGAGCGCCGAGACCAAGAAGATGCTCGGCGGCGAGCACGACCGCGCCAACGCCATCCTCACCATCCATCCGGGCGCCGGCGGGACCGAGTCGCAGGACTGGGCCGAGATGCTGCTCAAGATGTATCTCAAGTGGACCGAGCGGCGGGGGTTCGGGCGTGAAGTGATCGACTACCAGCCGGGGGACGAGGCCGGCCTCAAGAGCGTCACCGTGCTGGTGAGCGGCGAGTACGCCTTCGGTCTCCTCTCGGCCGAAGCCGGCGTGCACCGCCTGGTGCGCATTTCCCCCTTCGATCAGGCCGCGCGGCGGCACACGTCGTTCGCCTCGGTCTTCGTGTGGCCGGAGCTGCCCGAGGACGTCGACGTCGAGATCGAGGACAAGGATCTGCGCATCGACACCTATCGCTCGAGCGGCGCCGGCGGCCAGCACGTCAACGTCACCGATTCGGCCGTGCGCATCACGCACCTGCCGACCGGTATCGTCGTGTCGTGCCAGAACGAGCGCTCGCAGCACAAGAACCGCGCGTCGGCGATGAAGGTACTGCGGTCGCGGCTGTTCGATCGCAAGATGAAGGAGCAGCAGGCCAGGCTCGAAGAGATCGGCGGCGAGAAGCGGGAGATCGCCTTCGGCAGCCAGATCCGCAGCTACGTGCTGCAGCCCTACCAGATGATCAAGGACCATCGCACCAAGATGGACGTGGGCGACGTCAACCGCGTGCTCGGCGGCGACCTCGACGGTTTCATCAAGACCTACTTGATGCAGAAGTCGAGCGGGACCTTGGGGACGGCCGCCGCCGCAGAAGAGGATTAGCGGCGGCCGCAGACGGCTTCAGACTTCAGGCTTCGGGCCTGAAGCCAATCCACGCCGGAAGCCCGGAGCCAGAAGCCCGAAGCCGCACCCCTGAGCCGCCTACGTTCGCGTCGCGGCGCTTGCCCGAATGGCGGCGGTCAGAAAACGGGTGAGCCCCTCGCCGGCGCGATCGATCGTGGCCCTGAAGCGTTCGTCGGCTTCGTACATGTCCGCCAGCCCGGCGTGCATGGCCCGGCTGCACGGATAGAACCACCGGTCGATCGCCAGGCGGTGCCGCTCCGCGATCTCGACGGCGGCCGGTGTCGTCGGATCGACGCCGCGGCGCATCGCGTCGGCGGCATCCGCGTAGATCGCTACCTGCTCCGCCTGCTGGCGCTTCCAGTCGTCGGGCGTGTAGGCCTTCACGCGGCGGGCGGACTCCTTGTAGGCGTCGCCGTCGCCCCAGCGCTCCCGGACCTCGGCTTCGTGCACCGCGGGGTCGAAGCCCCCGAACAGCTCCTTCATGTCCATCATTCCTCCCTGCGGGTCGCGGCCTACGACGGCCAGGGCGGCGTCGACGGCGTGCAGCATGCCGTCGAGCGCCCGCGCCTTCGCTTCCAGGCGCCGCCGCTGGTCGATCAGCGCCTGCCGGTGGTCGAACCGCGGATCGTCGAGCGAGCGCTTGATCTCGTCGAGCGAGACCCCGAGTTCCCGGCCGATCAGGATCTGCTGCAGGCGCAGCAGATCGGCGTCGGTGTAGAGGCGGTAGCCGGCCTCGGTGCGCCCGGTCGGGAGCAGCAGGCCGATGGCGTCGTAGTGGTGTAGCGCGCGAATCGACACGCCAGACACCCTGGCGACGTCGGCGACCCGGTACGTGCGCGGCACCGTCATGGTGGACACTGTGCGGCCTCACGCGGCGTCAGAGTCAAGGGAGCCTCTAGCCTCTTGCCTTTGGCCTCTAGCAGGAGCTTCCCGACAACAGCCGTAATACCCAGAGGCAAAAGGCTCAAGGCTAGAGACGGCCGCCGCTTACGGTTCTATCGCCTCGTCGTCGCAGCGCTTGCAGTTCACGACCACCCCGATCCGAGAGTCGCGACCTTCCGGTGTCAGAACCCAAGGCCGGCGCTCGAGTGGCGGCCGGTGGCGCATGTGCTGGCGGTGGCCACAGTCGAGCAGTGCCACCCAGTGGCCCTCGTCATCGAGGGTGAACCCGGTGATGCGCCGATCCACCTCTACTCGACGTCCCGCTCCGGCGCGTTCGCGGCCGGCCCCGGGGCGTCGGGCGCCGTAGCCGGCTGCGTCGCCGGCGGATCGGGGGTCATCCCGACGGGTTGGGTGCCGTTGATGAACGCCTCGGTGACACCGTTCGGGAGCGTGACGAAGACGATGTTGCCGGGCGCCTCGAACCGGGGCGGGGCCCGGCGGCTGCCCCGGGCGTCGAGGTAGGTGCGCATGTAGTCCATCCAGATCGGCAGCGCCGCCTGCGCGCCAGTCTCGCCGCTGCCGAGCGGCCGCTTCTCGTCGTAGCCCACCCACACGCCCACGGTGACATCGGGGTCGAAGCCGATGAACCACGCGTCGGTGAACTCGTCCATCGTGCCGGTCTTGCCGGCGAGCGGCCACTCGAGGGACCTGGCGGCCACGGCGGTTCCGCGCTGGACGACGCCCTCGAGCAGGTGCGCCATCAGGAAGGCGGTGTCGGCGCGCAGCGCCTCGCGCGGCTCGGGACGGACCTCCTCGATGATCGTGCCTTCCCGGTCGGTGACCGATCGCACGGCATAGGGCGTCATGCGCACGCCCTGGTTCGCGAAGGCCGAATACGCGCTCGTCATCTCGAGCAGCGTGGACTCGGCGGAGCCGAGGGCGAGCGAGAGGTAGGGCGGATAGCTGCCGGTGAGGCCGAGCCGTCGCGCATAGCCCACGACCTGCTCCGCGCCCACCGCTTCGAGCGCCTTGACCGCCGGTATGTTGCGCGAGTCCTCGAGCGCATGTCGCAGGGTGACCGGCCCTTCGAACTTCCGGTCGTAGTTGAGCGGGCGATACGGCGGCTGGTTGGGGCCGGCCACGTACGACACCGGCTCGTCGATGAACACCGTCTCGGCGGTGAAGCCCCGGTCGATGGCCGCCGAGTAGAGCACCGGCTTGAACAGCGACCCCACTTGCCGCCGGGCCTGCGTGGCGCGGTTGAACTTGCTGCGGGCGAAGTCGAAGCCCCCCACCATTGCGCGAATCTGGCCGGTACGGTTGTCGATGGCGATCAGCGCCCCTTCGACCACCGGCGCCTGCTCCAGCGTCACGCCGGTGTACTGGCCCTTCTCGATCGCGCCGATTCCCACTTCGATGACGTCGCCCACGGCAAAGAGGTCCGCGGCGGCCGTTTTCCGGGTCCACGCGAAGGCGCTGCGGGGCAGATCGACTTCCGCCGCCCCGATCCGGATGCGCGCCGGTCCGGCCGGGGTCTTGGGCAGCGCCATCACCACCGCCGGGACGATGTCGCCGGCGGCCATGGTCCGCGACCAGCGGCTGCTGGTGAAGGTCTCGGGGGTCGCATTGGCCGCACCCACCGTCTGGCGAGGCTTGCGATAGACCCCGCGGCGCTTGTCGACGCGCCGCAGCCCCCGGTCCACGGCGCGCTCGGCGGCGCGCTGCAGAGGGATGTCGAGCGTCGTCTGCACCTGCAGGCCGGTCTCGTACAGCGCCGCCGCGCCGAAGCGCTGCTCGAGGTTCTTGCGGATGTCTTCGACGAAGTAGGCGGCGAACGAGCGCTCCGTGGTGCTCTGGCCGCGGAGCACGATCGGTTTCTTCGCGGCCTCCTCGGCCGCCTGCCGGGTGACGAACCCTTCCTCGGCCATGCGCCGCAGCACGTAGTTGTTGCGCCGGGCCAGCGTGCGTTCAGGATTGACGAACGGGCTGAGGCGCGCGGGCGTCTGGATGATGGCGGCGATGGTGGCCGCCTCGTCGAGCGTGACGTCCTTGGCCGACTTGTTGAAATACATCCGCGCGCCGGCCTCCACGCCGTAGGCGCCGTGCAGCGGCACCTGGTTGGCGTAGAGCGCGAAGATCTCGCGCTTGGTGAAGCGGCGCTCGAGCTGTACGGCCAGGATCGCCTCGCGGATCTTCCGCTCGAGCGACCGTTCGTACACGCCGCCGCGCATGTAGGCGTTCTGCAGGAAGAGGTTGCGGGCGAGCTGTTGGGTGATGGTGCTGGCGCCCGCCCGCTGGCCCGTGATGACGTCTTTGACGGCCGTCATGGCGATGCGGGAGATGCTCAGGCCGAAGTGCTGCTCGAAGTCGGCGTCTTCCGTCGCCATGATCGCCGACCGCAGCACGGGGGCGATGTCGTCGTAGCCGATGACCACCCGGCGCTCGGTCGCGAACTCCCCGATGACGTCGCCGTTGCCCGCCAGGAGGCGGGTGATCGTGTTCGGCCGGTAGTTGTCGAGCGCGCTGATTTCTGGCAGGTCGCCACCGTAGGCGAAGAGCACACCGCCGACAGTGCCGAGCAGCGCCGCGGCCAGGAACAGGGCAATCACCGTGG
>Ga0190270_10000575_pt1 | contig 16116 bp, 5 predicted proteins | sample Popmic320T_FD_133748 | JGI IMG/M metagenome (GOLD analysis project Ga0190270, IMG submission 133748) | Populus adjacent soil microbial communities from riparian zone of Weber River, Utah, USA - 320 T | ecosystem: Environmental > Terrestrial > Soil > Riparian zone | place: USA: Utah | collected...
CACCTGGGCCTCGACGCCTGGTTCGCCTCCGGCCTCGCCGAGGGCGGCGGGCGCTTCGTCGTCTGCGGCGAGCTCGAGCCCGCCTACCGCGAGCTGCTCGCAGCGCGCCTGGCACACCCGAGCGTCGAGGAGACCGGCCCGGTCAGCGATCCGGGCGCGGTCATGCGCGACTGCCACGCGCTCGTGCTGCCGTCACTCGAGGAGGGGAGCGCGCTCGTGACCTACGAGGCGCGCGCCTGTGGCTGCGTGCTGGTGGTCTCGGACCGAAGCGGCGCTGTGGCGGACCCCGGAGTGGACGCGCTCGTCCACCCCGCCGGCGACACCGAAGCGCTCGGACGCGATCTCGTCCGGCTCGCGGACGACGCCGCGCTCCGCGCGCGTCTCCGCGACGCGAGCCTCGCCCGGCTCGGCGAGCTCACCTGGAGCGCGGCCGGCGCCCGGCTGGCCGGCGCCTACGAGAGCGCCGCCGGGCGCCGCTGAGGCCGTTCGTCTGGCGCATTCGCGGATCCGGGGCGCGCGGGTGCGGAATCCGCACCGTTTCTCTGACACTCGGTCACGCGCTCCCGGAGAGGCGGGCGCCCGGCTGGTCGATGCCTACGAGACGGCGGTGGGCCGTCGCCGAGAGGGCTCTGGCGCCTTCGCGAAGCGCACGGCGGGCACGGACAGGCCGATCATCACGAACAGGAGGAAGGTCACCTGCGTGAAGCCGAAGGCGTCGAACGTGATCATCCCGATGCCGAGCGACAGGATCGAGGCCGCGAGCGCGGCGAGCAGCCAGCCGTGTTCTGAGTCGTCCGCGCGGGCGGCCCTCCCCAGCCGCCGTACCGAGCGCAGCATCAGCCAGACGAACGCCAGCGTTCCCAGCGCCCCCACCTCGAGCAGGAGCCCCAGCCACTGGTCGTCGAGGATGAGCGCGTTGTTCTTCGGGTTCGCGGGCTCGGTGATGCGCGTCCCGAATCCGTAGCCGACATACGGGTGCTTCCACCACTCGTGGAGCGCCGGCCCGGCGTCGGCGAGACGGTTGCTGCTCGTGGCGCTGTGCGCGCTCTGCTGCTCGGCGAGGAGGCCGCCCTCGGGGAAGAAGGCGCTCTTCAGCCCGCCCAGCGCCCCCGGGGCGAGGAAGTGGACCGCTATCAGGAAGGGCAGCGCCCACTTCCAGAGGCCGAGCACCTCGCGCGGCTTCAGCACGATGAACACGACCAGCACCGTGAGCAGCATCGTGCTGCCCGTGCGGGCCACCGTCGAGAACGCCGCCACGCCGATGATGGCGGCTGCCGCCCACCAGAGCCGCGTGCCGTAGCGCCGGCCTGTGTAGATCCCGAGCGGGAGCAGCATGACGAGGGCCGCGCTGAGCGCGATCGGGTGCTGCGCGGACGCGTACACGCGATCCCCGCCGCCGCGCGCCTCGAGGTCCCCCGGAAGGCCGCCCGGAACGTAGTCGAGCACGGGGATGATCCCGAGATGGTCGAAGATGTTGAAGCCCGTGCGGTACTGGATCAGCGCGAACAGGCCGACGATCGCGCCGCCGCCGACCAGCGTCTTGACCACGAGCTCGAGCTGTTCTCGCGTCCTGATCACCGACGCCGAGAACAGCAGGGCGATCAGGCAGCTCCCCATCAGCGTGAACGCCTTCAGGACCTCCTCCAGGATGTCGTAGCGCTCGATCCTGTCCGTGTTCAGCGCCAGCGAGACCAGAATCGCGAGCTGGAACAGGAGCAGCGGCCCGAACAGGCCGACCTTCCGCCAGCGGAGGGCGGGGTCGACCAGCAGTGACCCGCACCAGCACGCCGCCACGGCGGCGACCAGCACGCGGTAGGGCTCGAGGTTGAACGGAAGCGCCCCTGGAAGCTCGTAGCGACCGAGCGGAATCAGCAGGATCGTCAGGACGATCAGCGCGACCTGGATCTCCCAGCGCAGCAGGAAGCGGTGGCTCACCACGGCGAGGAGGCCGGCCATCACGGCCACGATCAGCCCGAGCGGGTAGAAGTCGATGGCCGCGGCGGCCACGGTCGCCAGGCCGATCGCGGTGACGCCCAGGCCCAACGCGACGCCGTTCGGCCGCGAGGGATGCGCGTAGGCGCTCATGGCGCGCTCAGGCGAGGTGCTCGGAATCGGATGCGCGGGCGCTCGACACGTGTCCGCGTGAGCCCCTCACGAGGCGCGCCTCGGCGGGCTTGTCGGCCGGGAGCCAGAGCTCCTCCTCGCGAACCGGCACAGTGCGCGGGCCGGAGGGGGCGCCGCCCAGGCCGTTGCTGCCCGCGCGGACTCCGCGGCCGCCCCTGCCTCCGCGCGGCGCACCGCCGCGGAGCAGCGAGGGCCGCGAGTCCGGGTACAGGTTCTCGAGCACGTAGATCGCGACGAACGTGAGCGCGAGCGCGAGCAGGCCGGCGATCACGGAGAGCGTGAGCGAGCGGCCGGCCACCAGGAAGCCCGGCTTCGGCGGGTTCAGCACCTCGAGCGTCGCCCGGTCCTCCAGCGGCACGTCGTTCTGGCGCACGTTGCGGGCCAGGTACTGGCGGAGCGCGGCGATCGTCGCGCGGTTCAGATCCTGCGCTCCCGCGGCCGAGTTCGACGTCGTGGCGATCTCGATGATCGGCAGCGGGTCGCCCGTCGCCGGGTTTGGCACGGTCGCGACATTGATCTGCTCGGCGAACGGGCGCGGGCTGATCAGGTCGCGCACCTGGTCGCTCTGCGCGAGGTACGCGTAGACGACGGCGAGGTCGGTGAAGCGCTGCGGCGGGGCGAACGAGCGCAGGCGCTGGCCGTCCGGGGCCAGCGGCTGGTTCGGGTCGGCACCCGGGAGCGTGGCGCGGCCCCACGGGAAGCCGGGCTGGGTCACGGCGGTGCGCGACGCGCTCGTGTAGGTCGCCGGGGAGCGCCATTCGGGCTTGCCGAACCCGGGCTTGAAGGTGACGAGGTACGAGACCGCGACCGCGAGCAGGACGCCGGCGACGAGGATCGCGCGCCAGCGCCAGATGATCGACAGGTGGTAACGGAGGTCCATGGAGCGGTCCGCCTACCGAAGCCCGGCCATGCGGACGTAGAGCGTCGCCGCCTCGGTCCGGTTCGTGACGCCGAGCTTGCGGAAGATCCCGGCCAGGTGGAACTTGACCGTGTGCTCGCTCATGCCGAGGCTGAGGGCGATCAGCTTGTTCGCGGCTCCGACGGCGACGAGGTCGAGGACCTCGTGCTCACGGCGGGTGAGGTGGCTGAAGTCCGGCTCTTGGATGCTCTTCGCGGCTTCCACGCTTCGATCGTAGACCGGCGCGGAGCCCCCGTGGAGCATTCCTAGCCATGCGGCTAGGTCGGACTCCCCTAACGTCGCCGGACGCGGAAGAAGACCTTCGCCGAGACGCGCCTGTTGCCCGCCACAGCGATGACCCGGAGCCGGTAGCGGCCCTTGCGCAGGTGGCCGAGCCTGATCCTTACCGGGCCCGCCGAACGCGCGTGGGGGACGAGCCTCCGCACTCTGCGGTAGTGGCCGCCGCGTCGGCGCGCGAGCGCCCCGCCGATGCGCGCCCGCCGCGACATGCGGAGACGGAGGACATAGCCGTGCTCGCCGCGCTGGACGCGCACCTTGCGCACACGCAGTCGCTTGCGCTTGCCCTTGCGCGGAGGCGGCGTCGCGTGCACGCTGCCGTCGAACTCGTCGGCGCCCGCGTCGGGCCGTCCGTCGCCGGGCCGCGGCTGGCCCTGGAAGTCCGTCGCGGGATAGCTCGAGGGGTTGCCCGCGCCGATCGCCGGGGAGCCGGCACGCAGCCGGAAGTCCCCCGCCCCGATGTTGATGTAGCCCGGGTCCCTCACGCGCTTGCGGTTCGTGCCGCAGGACGTGCCGCCGACCCAGACGTTGAAGCGGACAGTCGAGTCGTTCCCGGTGGTGTCGCAGGTGCTCCAGGTGAGGATGTTCCCCTCCCAGACCTGACCGGACCACTCCCAATCGCCCGCGGGCTGGATCGGCCCGACGAACGTGTTGTAGCGGATGACGTTGCCGTTCCCCTGGATCTGAGCCGTGTAGTGGCGGTCGACCACCGCGTTCCGGGCGGGGCCGAAGAAGTTGTTCTCCACCAGGTGGCGGTTCATCATCCCGTCGGCGCGCAGGTTGATGTTGTCGTTGTTCCAGAGCCGGTTGCCGCGGAACGTGACGTCGTGGTACGGGCCGAACCACTGCACCGCGTCCGGGTGCGCCGCCGAGTTGTTCGGATGCACGTCGTGGATCGCCATGCCCTCGACCAGGATGTGGTCCCCGGCCTGATCGTCGATCTGGTTGAACTGGAGCCCGTCGCCGGTGTCGTCGGTGAACGGCCCGACCTCGCCGCCCTGGTAGCTCAGGTAGCGGACCCAGTTCGCGTGCAACTGCGCGTGGTGGACGGTCCGGATGAAGTGCACGTCGGTGCCGGAGCGGGTCGCGACCCAATCGCTGAACCGGAGGCCCACGAAGTTGACGTGCTCCACCGGCGCGCTCCGCGAGCCGCCCAGCATCAGGCCGTCGATGGTGACCGAGGCTCCCGGCGCCGGCCGGAAGGTGATCTCCTCACCGCTTGGCCGGATGCTGTCCGTGCCCGGCAGCGACCGCGGCGAGATGTCCTGGTCGGGGTAGCTGCCTGCACGCATGAGGACCGTGTCGTTGAGCGAGGCCCTGTGGTAGGCGGCATTCATGGATCCGCACGGCGATCCGGCCGTGCACGACCCGGATGCTCCGGGCGACATATAGAGCGTCCCGCCCCAGGCGGGGGCGGCGGTGAACAGGCCGATCGCCAGCGACAGGGCTAGGCAACGGCGCATGGGGGCTCCCAACTGCTTTCGGGTAACGGCGGCCGGAACATCTAGCAGACCGTCCGGGCGGACGCGGCACGCCCCCGCCCGGATCGCTCCGCTCAGCCGACTCGGAGCCGCGCCCGAGCCGGCTTCTTGACGGCCATGCCGATCGCCGTGATGGTGATCCGGTAGCGCCCCGGCTGGAAGGCGCGCCCCGGCAGGCGGATCCGGTTCAGGCCGGCGCGGCCGGCGCGCCGGACCAGCTTCGTCCGGCCGGCGCCGTTCCTGATGCTCGGCCCGACGCGCTGGAACATCACGAGCACCCGGGCCGCACGCGACAGCCTGAAGCGCACTCGCGCCTTGCCCGCGCAGCCGGCACGCGGCGTGCGGCAGACGAGCTTCGTGGCGCGCACCCGGGTGATCCGGAGCACCTCGCCGGTCTTCCCGGTCGTGGTCTTCCCGCGGGTGATCTTGCCTCCCTTGCCTCCCCTGCTTCCCTTGCCACCGGTCCCACCCGTGCCGCCAACGCCGGGCAGCGTCGGCGGGTCGGGCAGCGGCGGGGGGTCGGGCAGCGGCGGCAGCAGGGAGTTCCTCACCGTCACCGACACGGCCTGCGAGCTGGTCGTGTTGCCGGCGGCGTCGCGCGCGACCGCGGTGATCGTGTGCTGGCCGTCCGAGACCTGCTTGGTGTCCCAGTTGACGCTGTAGGGCGAGCTCGTGTCCTGGGCGCCGACGTTCGCGCCGTCGACGCGGAACTGCACCCCGGTCACGGCCACGTTGTCGGACGCGTTCGCCCGCAGCTCGACCGTTCCGGAGACGGTGCTCCCGCCGGTGGGCTGGGTGACCGCCACCGAGGGCGCCTGGCTGTCGGGCGGCTGCGTGCCCGGCACGACGGGCGCCGCCATGTCCGCCTGGATGGCGGCCTGATTCAGGACGCCGCGGTAGACGCGCACCTCGTCGATGCGGCCCGCGAACCACTCGTCCCACACCTGGTTGCCGCCGATCGTGAGCGGTCCGGTGGAGGGCGAGAGCGCTCCTGCCGCGTCGGTGCTCCCCGCGAGCACGCCCTCGACGTAGAGCCGCAGCGTGGCGCCGTCGTAGGTCAGGGCGAGGTGCCGCCAGGCGTTCAGGGGCAGCTGAGCGCCTCCACGCGCGTCGCGGTACACACCCGTCGAGACGGCCGCCGCGGGCCGGTTGCTGTCCGTGTTGGCGAACAGGCCGTACACGAGGCCGCCGGGCTGCTCCTTCATGACGACGGTCCGCCACTCGGTGAGCGCCGACGGGCGCACCCAGGCCGAGATCGTCGCCGCGTTGGTCAGGTCGAGGCTGTTGTCGTCGGCGACCGTGACGATGTCGTTCAGCCCGTCGAACGTCACCGCGCGGCCGAACTTGCCCGCCGTCGTCCGGGTCGCGCCCGAGATCGTGCCGTCGTTGTCCTGGCCCGAGCTGTCGGTCGCGGCCGTCCCGCTCGACTCCTCGAACCCGTACGACGCCACCAGCCCGACCGGGTTGGGGTCGACGTTGTTCACCGTGACCTGGACCGAGGCGGAGGTGGTCTGGTTGCCGGCGGGGTCGCGCGCGACCGCCGTGAGCGTGTGCGATCCGTTCGCCACGCCGGTCGTGTCCCAGTTGCGCTGGTAGGGCGCGCTCGTGTCCTCGGCGCCGAGGTTGCCGCCGTCCAGCTTGAACTGCACGCCCGCCACGCTCGTGTCGTCGGACGCGCTCGCCGTCACGCTGACGGTGCCGCTGACGGTGGACCCGCCGGCGGGAGCGGTCACGGCGACCGCGGGCGGGACCGTGTCGGAGGTGACAGTCGCCTGTGCGCCCGCGGACGCGGCGCTCACGTTGCCCGCGGCGTCCTCGGCGGTGACCTTGTACCAGTAGGTCCCGGCCGGCACGTTCGTGTCGGTGTGCGAGGTGCCGGTGGGCTGGCCGACGCGGTTCGCCGAGCTCGGCGTAAAGCTCGAGCTGGTTCCGCGATGCACGTTGTAGTGATGGACGCCGACGTTGTCGGTCGAGGCGCTCCAGCTGAGCTGCGCCTGGCCCCTGCCGCCCGTGGCCGTGAGGCCCGAGGGCGTGCTCGGCGGCTGGGAATCAGCCGGCGGCGGAGGCGGCGGCGCAGTCCCGCCCGCCTCGTCCGCGCCCGCGTCGGGGGTCCCGCCCGCGGGCCGGGCCTGCTTGTCGACGTCCGTGCCGGGGAAGCTGGACGGGTTGCCCGCGCCGATGGCGACGGAGTCGGAGCGCAGGTGCAGGTCGCCGTTGTTGGAATCGACCCAGCCCGGGTTCGACGTGGACTTGTAGTTCGTCCCGCAGTTGACGCCGCCGACCCAGACGTTGTAGCGCACCGTCGAGTTGCCGCCCGTCACGTCGCAGGTCGACCAGGTGACGATGTTGCCCTCCCAGACCTGACCGGAGCGCTCCCAGTCACCCGCCGGCTGGATCGCGCCGACGAAGCTGTTGTAGCGGATGATGTTGCCGTTCCCCTGGATCTGAGCCGTGTAGAAGCGGGAGACGACCGGGTTCTTCGCCGCCCCGAAGAAGTTGTTCTCGACGAGGTGCCGCTGCATCTCGCCGTCGGCGCGCATGTTGATGTTGTCGTTGTTGTAGAGCCGGTTGCCGCGCATCGTGACGTCGTGGTACGGGCCGAACCACTGGATCGCGTCCGGATGCGCCGCGCCGTTGTTCGGGTGGATGTCATGGATCGCCATCCCCTCGAGCAGGATGTGGTCGCCGGCCTGGCCGTCGATCTGGTTGAACTGGAGGCCGTCGCCCGTGTCGTCCACGAACGGGCCGACCTCGCCGTCCTGGTAGCTCAGGTAGCGCACCCAGTTCGCGTGCAGCTGGGCGCGGTGCTTCGTGCGCGTGAAGTGCACGTCCTCGCCGGAGCGCGTGGCGGTCCAGCCGTTGAAGGTCATGTCCTCGAAGGCGATGTGCTCGACGGGCGCGCTGCGCACGCCGCCCAGGATCATCCCGTTGACCACGACGGTGCCGCCCGACACCTGCGGCTTGAAGGTGATCTCGTCACCGCTCGGCGCGAGGCTGTTCGTGCCGGGGAGGGAGCGTGGCGAGATGTTCTGGCTGCCGTAGGTCCCGTTCGCCATGGCGACGGTGTCGCCCGGCATCGCGGCCTGGTAGGCGGAGTTCATCGAGCCGCACGGCGAAGCGAGCGAGCAGAGCGAGCCAGATCCTCCGGGCGCCATGTAGAGGGTCCCCGCCGCGGCGGGGCTCGCCGCGATTAGACCGAGCACGACACACAGCACAGTTGAGCGGGACAGAACGCGTCCGACCATGCGGCCGCGAACCACATCCGAGCCTTGCACCACAATTTCCTCCCTGAGATTGGGTACGGCTGATCGCGCGCTCGCCGAGCGCCTGTCGCCGCCGTCGACCCCGCAGGGACGGACTGGCAGCAGGTGAGCTGAGGTTGGGTTCCCCCCGTCAGGCAGTGGGCGGTTCGGCCCCAGAGCCGGGCCGGTTATACCCAGTCCCAACCCCGGCATAACAACGCGGGACATGCGGGGCATTTCGGCCGCGCTGTGAGACGCCGGGAGTCCCCACTATGGGGGCTGGACGGCTGGCCGATCGACCATTCGTCCAGATTTGCGCTACGGCTGGACTGCCACCGCCATGTCCTGCTGGATCTCCGTGGCGGTGAGCACGCGCTTGTATACGCGGACCTCGTCGATCAGGCCGCTGAAGTACTCGCCCCAGACGCTGTTGCCGCCGATCCGGAGCGCGCCGCCGGAGATGACCAGCGACCCCGTGAGCGCATGGCTCGAGCCCTGCACGCCGTTCACGAAGATGCGCAGGTTGGTCCCGTCGTAGGTCGCGGCCAGGTGGCTCCACGCGCCGGTGGGCAGCTGCGCCGTGCCGCGCGTGTCCTCCTCGCGCGTGGTGTGCGCATGGACGCTCGGCCGGTTCGTGTCCGAGTTCGCGTACAGCCCGTAGACGAGCCCGCCTGTCTGCTCCTTCATCAGCACGGTGCGCCAGGAGCTGAGCACCGACGGCCTGACCCACGCCTCGAGCGTCATGGCGTTGCTCAGGTCAAGCGAGTCGGCGTCGGGCACGGCGACCCAGTCGCCCGCCCCGTCGAATGACATGGAGCGGCCGAACCTGCCCTCGGTGGAGCGCGTGGCGCCCGTGATCGCTCCGTCGTTGCTCTGACTGGACGCGTCGTCGACCGTAGTGCCGGTCGCCTCCTCGAAGCCGTACGCGGCCACCAGACCGGTCAGGTCGACGGGCGGGTTGTCAACGGTCACGCCGACCGAGGCCGAGGTGGTCGCGTTGCCGGCGGCATCGCGTGCCACGGCCGTGAGCTGATGCGGACCGTTCGCGGCGCTGCGCGTGTCCCAGGTGAACGAGTAGGGCGCGCTCGTGTCCTCCGCGCCGAGGTTGTTCCCGTCGAGCTTGAACTGCACGCCGGCCACGCCCACGTTGTCCGCCGCGTTCGCCGTCAGGTCACGCGACCCGGCCAGGACCGCTCCGGGTGCGGGTGCGGTGAGCGACACGCTCGGCGCCGCGGTGTCGGCGGTGGCTGTCGCGCTGGCCTCGCCGGACGGCGGGCCGACGTTGCCGGCCGCGTCCTGTGCCGTGACGCGGTAGAAGTAGGTGCCGGCAGCGAGGCCGGTGTCCGTGTACGAGGTGCCCGTCGGTTGCGCGATCCGGTTCCCCGCGGACGGCGTGAAGCCCGCGCTCGTGCCGCGGTGGACGTTGTAGCGCGCCACCCCAGTGTCGTCGGTCGCGGCCGTCCACCCAAGCCCGACCTGCCCGATGGCGCCGGTCGCCGTGAGGCCGCTGGGCGCCGTCGGCGCAACCGAGTCCACGACGGTAGGCACGATGGCGGTGTTCATGTCCTGCTGGATCTCGGTCGCGGTCAGCACGCGCCGGTACACGCGGACCTCGTCGAGCAGGCCGGCGAAGTACTCGCCCCAGATGCTGTTGCCGCCGATCCGGAGCGCACCGGTCGAGGCCACCAGCGAGCCGGACAGGGCACGCGTGCCCACCTGCGTCCCGTTGACGTATAGCCGGAGCGTCGCGCCGTCGAACGTTGCCGCCAGGTGGCTCCACACGTTCGCCGCGAGCTGGGCGGTTCCGCGCGTGTCGTCCTCCCTCGTCGTGAAGGCATGAGCGCTCGGCCGGTTCGTGTCCGAGTTCGCGTAGAGGCCGTAGACGAGCCCGTTCGTCTGCTCCTTGAGCATGACCGTGCGCCAGCTCGAGAGCGTGGTGGGCCGCACCCAGGCCTCCAGGGTCATCGCGTTGGTGAGGTCGAGCGAGCTCGAGTCGGGCACCGTGACCAGGTCGTTGGTGCCGTCGAAGGACAGTGCTCCGCCGAACCTGCCCGCGGCCGAGCGTGTCGCGCCGCTGATCGTGCCCGGGTTGCCGGCGGTCGAGCTGTCGGTCACGTTCGTCGCGCTCGTCTCCTCGAAGCCGAACGCCGCGACGAGCCCGCTGGTGTCGGGCGGCCTGTTGTCCACGTTCACGGTGACCGACGCCGAGGTCGTGGCGTTGCCCGCCGCGTCGCGCGCGACCGCGGTCAGCGTGTGGCTGCCGTTCGCGACACCGGTGGTGTCCCAGCTCGCCGAGTAGGGCGAGCTCGTGTCCGCCGCCCCGAGGTTGCCTCCGTCGACGCGGAGCTGCACCGACTGGACACCGCGGTTGTCGTTCGCGGATGCGGTCACCGAGACCGTGCCCGCGACCGTGGAGTTGGCCGCCGGTGCGGTGACCGACACGGTCGGGAAGGTCGTGTCGGGCTGGATCGTCGCCGGCTCCTCGCGCGACGCGGTGCTGGTGTTGCCCGCCGCGTCGGCCGCGACCACCACGTAGTAGTAGTTGCCGGTGGACAGGCCGTTGTCGGTGTACGAGGTCCCCGAGGTGACCGTCGCGATGCGGTTCGCCGCCGACGGCGTGAAGCCCGTCGTCGTCGAACGGTGGATCCGGTACTCGGAGACGCCGTTGTCATCGGTCGAAGCGGTCCAGTTCAGCGTGACGTCGTCGTCGTTCACGCTCGCCAGAGGACCGCCGGGCTGGGTGGGCGGGCTGGAGTCCGCCGGGGGCCGCTCGACGGCCAGGAGCGAGGCCACCGAGGGCACGCCCTTGTCGTCGAGGATGAACAGCATGTAGCGCCCGGGCGGCACGACGTTCGCGTTCGCCGGACCCTGGACGTTCAGCGTGCCGGAGCCGGCCGTGTAGCTGAGCGGGATGAAGCGCTGGTCCATGTCGAAGTTGTGCGTCACGGAGCCCATCCGCATCAGCGCGACCTTCTGGATGCGCGACGCATCGGGCGTCTGGACGCTGAAGCCCTGGCCGTGGCGGAGGATGCCGGGCGCCGAGCTGATGACCGGCCGCGGGCCCTTGAAGAGATACGGCGGCGAGAAGATCTCGGCGTTCGTCTCGTTCTGCGCCGCGCCGAAGGCGCCGCCGCCGGCGAGCAGGACCGTGGCGTCCGGCAGCAGCACCGCGGAGGAGTGGTACAGGCGCGGGCGCTGGCCGGTCGCCATCTCCTTCCAGACGTTCGTGTCGGGATCCCAGAGCTCGGCCGAGAGCACGGCGTGCGCCCCATTCAGGCCGTCCGACGCGGTGGAGCCGCCGGTGGCCAGCACCGTCCCGTCCGGGAGCGACGTGAGCGTGTGGTAGGCGCGCGGGTTGTGCATCGGCGCGACGGTCTGCCAGCTGGGCGACGGCTGGGTCATGTCGATCGTCTGCGCCTGGTTCGTCACGGCCAGGTTCGGGAAGTCCGGATCCGCCCAGGTGCCGGACTTGAGGATCTTGCCGGGCCTGTACATGACCGCGCTGTGGCCGTCCACCTGGCTGGTCGCGATCGAGCTCCACTGCCCGGTCGCCACGTCGAGGGTGCGGGTCGTCTTGTCGGGGCCGGCGTCGAAGACGCGGCCGTCCGGCAGCACGAACATGAACGGGTAGAGCGGCATCCGGCGCGACGCCGTGGGCAGCGATGACCAGGCGTTCGTCTGCGGGTTGTAGATCTCCGGCAGCGTGTCGGAGGCGTTGGTGAACGGCGCCGGCTGGTTCGGGGTTCCGAGCGCCACGTTGTCGCCGGACAGCGTCAGCACGCGGCCGTCGGGGAGCGTCGTCACCGTCGGGTACCAGCGGGCGCGCTGCATGTCGGGCGCGCGGAACCACGTCTTCGTCGTCGGGTTGAAGATGTTCGTGTCCTTCGTGCCCTCGTACGCGGCGATATGGCCGCCGGCGACGAACAGGCGCCCGTCGGGAAGCGTCACGTGACCCGCGCAGAAGAGGTTGCGTCCGGTCGGAATCGCCTCGAAGGCGCGCGTCGCCGGGTCCCAGATGCGCTCCGAGTTGAGCGCGGCGTCGAACCCGTCCCAGACCGCGACCTTGCCGTTCGACAGCATCGCGATGTGCACGGGCACGAGCGGCCAGCTCATCGGCGCGGAGAACTGGCCGGTCGACTCCGGGCCGGCGGGAGGAGCCCCGGCCGAGACCGGCGTCGCCATGTCGGTCGAGACCTCGGCGGCCGTGAGCGCGCGGCTGTAGACGCGGATCTCGTCGAGCCTCCCGCCGAACCACTCGCTCCAGATGTTGTTGCCGCCGAACCGGAGCGGGAGCGTCGAGGCCCCGATCGTTCCGCCGACCGCGCGCGTCCCCACCTGCGTCCCGTTCACGTAGAGCCGGAGCGTCGTGCCGTCCCACGTGGTGGCCACGTGCGACCAGCTGCCGACAGGCAGCTCGGCAGTTCCGCGCGCGTCCTGCTCGCCCGCCGTCGTCAGGTGGCCGCTCGGGTTGTCGTTCCAGCCGCTCGAGTAGATGGCGTAGGCGAGGCCGCCGGAGCGCTCCTTCATCATCGCCGTGCGCCAGCCCCCGCGCTGTGTCGGGAAGACCCACGCCTCGAGCGTCATCGCGGTCGACAGGTCGAGCGAGTTGGAGTCCGCCACGTTGACGAGGTCGTTCACTCCGTCGAAGCTCACGGCGCTGCCGAAGCGGCCCGCGTCGGTCCAGGTCGCGCCGGACAGCGTCCCCACGTTGCCCGACGGCGAGGCGTCCGTGGCGACGTTGCCGATGCCCTCCTCGAAGCCCCAGGCGCCCACCAGTCCGGTGGTGTCGACGGGCGGGTTGTCGACCGTCACGGTCACCTGCTGGGCGGTCGTGCGGTTGTTCGCGGCGTCGCGCGCGATCGCCGTGAGCGTGTGGGTCCCGTTGGGGACCGTGCCCGTGGTCCACGAGCGGGTGTACGGGGCAGCGGTGTCCTCGGCGCCGAAGTCCGCGCCGTCGAGCCGGAACTGCACGCCGGCTACCCCGACGTTGTCGGAGGCGCTGGCCGTCACGTCGATCACGTTGCGGACCGTCGCGTTCGGCGCGGGCGCCGTCATCGAGACCGTCGGCGCCGTCGTGTCGGCGGTCACGGTGGCGGAGGCCTCGTTGGAGGCCGGCCCTAGGTTCCCGGCGCCGTCCTCCGCGATGACGCGGTAGTAGTGCTGGCCGGCCGCCATGCCGGTGTCCGTGTACGAGGTGCCCGTCGGTTGCGCGACCCGGTTCGCTGCTGACGGGGTGAAGCCCGGGCTCGTGCCGCGGTGGACGTTGTAGCGCGCGACGCCGAGGTTGTCAGTGGCCGCGCTCCAGTTGAGCGACGCCTGGCCCAGCCCGCCGTTCGCCGTCAGGTTCGAGGGCGCGCTCGGCGGCTGCGTGTCCGGCGGCACGACGGGGGTCGTCATGTCGGCCTGGATCTCGGTCGCCGTCAGCGTCCGCCTGTAGACGCGCACCTCATCGATCCGGCCCTGGAACCACTCGCTCCAGATCGAGTTGCCGCCTATCCGCAGCGCGCCGTTCGAGGTGATCATCGAGCCCGGCACGGCGGCGCTGGAGACCTGGTTGCCGTTCACGTACAGGCGGAGCGTGGCCCCGTCGTAGGTCGCCGCCAGGTGCGTCCACGCGTTCAACGTGATGGCCGACGTGCCGCGGACGTCGAACTCGCGTGTCGTGTAGGCATGCGCGCTCGGCCGGCCCTGGTCGCTGCTCGCGTAGAGCGCGTAGATCGTGCCGCCCGTCTGCTCCTTCATCAACGCCGTGCGCCAGGCGGCCGAGGTCGCGGGGTTCACCCACGCCTCGAGCGTCATCGCGTTGGTCAGGTCGAGTGACGCGGAGTCGGCCACCGTCACCCAGTCGTCGACCCCGTCGAACGACAGCGCGCTGCCGAAGCGGCCCGACGTGGACCTTGTCGCGCCCGAGACGGTGCCGCCGTTGTTCTTGCCGGAGCGGTCGACCGCCGCGGCCCCGGAGGTCTCCTCGAAGCCGTAGGCCGCCACGAGCCCGGTCGGGTCGACCGTGACCTGCACGGGCGTCGACGTCGCCGAGTTGTTCGAGGTGTCGGTTGCCACCGCGGTGAGCTGGTGGGCGCCTTCGCTGACGCCGCTGGCGTCCCAGCTCACCGAGTACGGCGCGGTCGTGTCGACCGTGCCGATGTCCTGGCCGTCGACCCGGAAGCGGACCGAGGCCACCTCGGTGTTGTCGGCGGCCGTGGCGGTGAGCGTGGCGCTCCTGACGATCAGCGCGCCCGCGGCCGGGCTCGTGACGGAGACCGTCGGGGCGATCCGGTCCGGCGGCCGCGTCGTGAAGTTCCAGGTGACAGGAGCGCCCAGCGCGATCCCGTTCGCGGCCCTGACTGTCGTGCTGAGCCGCGCGGTGTACTGAGTCTCGAGCTCGAGTGGCGAGTTCGGCGTGAGCGTCGCCGTGAACGTGGTGTCGTCGTACGCCACGGTCGCGGGGACGGTGCTTCCGTCGGGCCGCGTGAGCGTGAAGCTCGAGGAGGTCAGCGAGGCCGGGTCCATCGGCCGCGAGAAGCCGACGCGGACCTTCGCCGCCGGATCGACGTTCGTCTCGTTCGACGCGGGCGTGCGCTGCGTGATGCCGGGGGGCGCGCTCGGGTCGTCCAGCACGAGGTCGCTCGCGGGCGTCTCCGGGAAGGCGCCCATGTCGAAGAGGACGTTCGTGGTCGCCTGCCGGACCCTCCGCTCCGGCTCGCCCTCCCCGTCGGCGTTCAGCGCGAGGCCCCAGTTCCAGTGGTTGGTGCCCGTGCCCACGACGAGCGCGCCGCTCGCCGCCGTGTACTTGGTCACATGGCTGATCGCGTTGCCGACCGCATAGACGCGGCCCGCGTCCTGGAGGATGTCGCCGTCCACCGGCGAGGACGCGAGCGTCGTCACGCCCGGCGGCTCCTGCCCGTTGGAGACGCGCGCGTCCCACTCCCAGCCGACGATGTCGGCCCCGATGTTCGTGAAGGTCCCCGCGGGCTGGTTCTCGAGCCCCGTGTAGCGCCAGATCCTGTCCTTGCCCTCGGCGGCGCCCACGCGGAGCGGGAAGTAGTCGAAGTTCTTCTGCCCGATGTACATCAGGCCGGTGAGCGAGTTCTCCGGCGCGTTCGCTCCAGCCGGGTCGCGCCACGTGCCGGTCGGGATGCCGCTCGGGTCGGCCGGGCCGCTCTGGGTCGACTTGTAGTTGACCATCGTGCGGTCCTGGGCGCCCGACTGGACGCCGGGCTCGAAGCGCACCTTCCAGTAGACCTCGTTCGCGCCCGTGAAGAACAGGTCGATGCCGCGGTCGCGCGCCTGGAGCAGCGCGCTGCGCATGGCCGCCGAGTAGTACTCGTCGTGCACTCCCGAGATGAAGACGCGGTGGTCCTGGACGCGGGCGCCGTTCCGCTCGAGCTCCGAGACCGCGTCGTAGGAGACGTCATAGCCCGAGCGCTCGAGCCAGGCCACCGATCCGTAGTCCGCTCGCGTGTACCAGTCGCGCATGATCCCGTCGTGCGGCTGGATGTAGGGACGGTCGAACGACACCTTGACCGCGCGCGGCGTGCCCGCCACCGTCACCGCGCCGGTCGACTTGTCGTCGTAGAGCGACTTGCCGCCCCAGAAGTTGTAGGCCTGGTAGCTGGTGTCGGGGATCCCGTAGAGGATCTCCGCGTGGCGAGCGCCGTCCCGCACGACGAACAGCGCGTGCGTCGCGGCGCCATTGTCGCGCCGGATCACCCGCGCGAGGTAGACGCCCGACGGCCACGACGCGCTGGTCGTGATCGTCTCGCTGACCGCCCAGTTCGCGCAGTCGACCAGGCCGAGGCTCGGATCGTTCGAACAGGCCGGCTGGGTCCCTACCGGCACGTTGAGGATCTTCGAGTAGAGGCGCGCGCCGGCCCCGCCGTAGTAGCCGCTCCTGAAGATCTCGACATCGACCGCAACGGTCGACCTCACCTTGAGGTTTACTGATTGCCCTTTCTCGAGGCTCGAGCGCGTGGCGTAGGCGTCCACGTTCTGGGTGCCGAGGCCCACCTCCCAGTCCGCGTCGCCGGGATAGCAGTTCTCCCGCACGACGGCGTTCCCGACCGCGCACGACTGC
>Ga0190270_10000576_pt1 | contig 16116 bp, 16 predicted proteins | sample Popmic320T_FD_133748 | JGI IMG/M metagenome (GOLD analysis project Ga0190270, IMG submission 133748) | Populus adjacent soil microbial communities from riparian zone of Weber River, Utah, USA - 320 T | ecosystem: Environmental > Terrestrial > Soil > Riparian zone | place: USA: Utah | collected...
CCCATGATTCGTGTCGACGGCGACATGAAACGTATCAACATGCCCGCGCTTTCCCACAAGGAAGTGCACGGCATGGTGTACGACATCATGAACGACAAGCAGCGCAAGGCTTACGAAGAGTTCTTCGAGACCGACTTCTCGTTCGAAATCCCGAAACTCGCGCGCTTCCGCGTCAACGCCTTCAACCAGAACCGCGGCGCCGGCGCCGTGTTCCGCAATATTCCCTCGACCATCATCTCGCTCGACGACCTGGCGGCGCCGAAGATCTTCCGCGATCTGTGCATGCTGCCGCGCGGCCTGGTGCTGGTGACCGGACCTACGGGTTCGGGCAAATCGACCACGCTTGCGGGCATGGTCAATCACTGTAATGACAACCGTCCCGATCACATCATCACGATCGAGGACCCCATCGAATTCGTACACGAGAGCAAGCGTTGCCTCGTGAACCAGCGCGAAGTGCATCGCGACACACTGGGCTTCTCCGAAGCGCTGCGCTCAGCGCTGCGCGAAGACCCGGACGTGGTGCTGGTCGGTGAAATGCGCGACCTGGAAACCATCCGCCTGGCGCTCACCGCGGCCGAAACCGGACACCTGGTGTTCGGCACGCTGCACACCAGTTCCGCCGCCAAGACCATCGACCGCGTGGTGGACGTGTTCCCCGCGCAGGAAAAGGAAATGGTGCGTGCGATGTTGTCCGAGTCGCTGCGCGCCGTGATTTCGCAGACCCTGCTCAAGCGCAACGGCGGTGGCCGCATCGCGGCGCACGAAATCATGATCGGCACGCCGGCCATCCGTAACCTGATCCGCGAGGGCAAGATCGCGCAGATGTACTCCGCCATCCAGACCGGTGCCCAGCAGGGCATGCAGACCCTGGATCAGTGCCTTGCCGAGCTCGTCACCAAGGGTGTGGTGAGCAAGGAAGAGGCTCGCTACAAAGCTTCCAACAAGGACGCCCTCTGATGGACCGCGAGCAAGGTATCAAGCTGATGCAGGACCTTCTGCGTCGCGTGGTCGACAAGAAGGCCTCGGATTTGTTCATCACGGCGGGATTCCCGCCGGCGATCAAGATCGACGGCGAAGTCCGGCCGCAGTCCGAACGAGCGCTCACCCCGGAGCAATCCGCGGTGCTGGTGCGCGCCATCATGAACGATCGCCAGACGAAGGAATTCGACGCGACCAAGGAATGCAATTTCGCGATCGCGCCTCCTGGCATCGGCCGATTCCGCGTGAACACCTTTATTCAGCAGGGCCAGACCGGCTGCGTCATCCGTCTCATCAATTCCAAGATCCCCACGCTCGAGGAGCTCGACCTGCCTCCGGTGCTCAAGGAAGTCGTGCTCTCCAAGCGCGGCCTCTGCATCCTGGTCGGCGGCACGGGTTCGGGTAAGTCGACCTCACTGGCGGCGATGGTCGGTTACCGCAACGAGAAGACCCGCGGCCACATCGTGACCATCGAAGATCCCGTGGAATACGTGCACCCGCACAAGGGCTGCGTTATCACGCACCGCGAAGTCGGCGTCGATACGGAAAACTGGCATGCCGCGTTGAAAAATACCTTGCGCCAGGCGCCCGATGTCATCCTCATCGGTGAAATCCGCGACCGCGAAACCATGGAATACGGCATCCAGTTCGCCGAAACCGGCCACCTGGTGCTGGCGACGCTGCACGCCAACAGCTCCAACCAGGCGCTGGACCGCATCATCAACTTCTTCCCGGACGAGCGGCGCGAACAATTGTTGATGGACCTCTCGCTGAACATCCGCGCGCTGGTGTCGCAGCGCCTGGTGCCGCGCGAATCCGGCTCGGGACGCATCGCGGCGATGGAGATCATGCTCAATTCGCCGCTGATCCAGGATTTGATCTTCAAGGGCAAGGTCCAGGAGATCAAGGAAGTCATGTCGCGCTCGACGCGCCTCGGCATGAAGACTTTCGACCAGGCGTTGTACGACCTCTACGAGGGCGGGTTCATCTCCTACGAAGACTCGCTGCGCAACGCCGATTCGAAGAACGAGCTGCGCCTCAAGATCAAGCTCGAGAGCAAGCGCGAGATCAAGAATCTCGACGACGGTGGTGCACTCACCATCATCGACGAAGACGAACAGGGCCGGTCGTTCTAGCCGACTCGTCGATGGCCCCCAATTCGAAAAAGACCAGGGCGGACATGCCAGCAGTGAACGAGCAATTCGTTGAGACCGTCGAGGTCAAGAGCGGCGGCGAAGGCGCTCCGATGGTGTTGAACACCCGGCCGCTGTTCAAGCTCATGGTCGAACGCAAGGCCTCGGACCTGTTCTTCACTTCGAACTCGCCCATCAAGGTGAAGATCGAAGGCGCCATCATGCCCATCAACAAGCAGATCCTGACGCCGGAAACCGTGCGCCAGGCTGCCTATGGCCTGATGACCGCCGACCAGCTGGAGAGCTTCAAGCGCGATCTCGAGATCGACTTCGCCATCTCCGAGCCCGGCCTCGGCCGCTTCCGCGTCAACGTTTTCTACCAGCGCGGTTATCCCGCGATGGTGCTGCGTTACATCAGCGCCGACATGCCCAAGCTCGATGCGCTCGGTCTCCCGGAGATGTTCAAGGAACTCATCATGATGAAGCGTGGGCTCATCCTGATGGTGGGCGCCACCGGCTCAGGCAAGTCGACGTCGATCGCCGCGATGATCAACCATCGCAACGAGGTGTCCTCGGATCACATCGTGACCATCGAGGACCCGATCGAATTCCTGCACACCAACAAGCGCTCCATCGTCAACCAGCGCGAGGTCGGTCTCGACACCAAGAGCTTCGCGCGCGCCCTGCGCGGCGTGATGCGCGCCGCTCCCGACGTGATTCTCATCGGCGAGATCCGCGACAAGGAGACCATGGAAGCCGCGATCAACCTGTCGGGCACCGGTCACCTGGTGCTGTCGACCCTGCACGCCAACAACAGCGCCGAAACGCTGGATCGCATCATCAACATGTTCCCGAACGAGCAGCACAAGCAGATCTTCCTGGACCTGTCGCAGTACCTGCGCGCCATCCTGTCGCAACGGCTGGTGGTGGGTAAGGACGGCAAGCGCATCGCGGCCATCGAGGTCATGCTGAACACGCCGTACATCACCGAGCTGGTGAAGAAGGGCGACGTCTCGGCGATCAAGGAAGCGATCGTTGCGAGCTCCGAACGCGGCGTGCAGAGCTTCGACGTGGCGCTGCTGAACCTCTTCAAGCAGAACCGCATCGAGCTGGAAGAAGCCCTCACCAACGCCGACTCGCGCTCCAACCTGGAAGCCAAGATCAACTTCGGTTGACGTCGTTGCGGCCCGGCGCCGTGCCCGGGGAACCTAACTGTTTCCGCACTGTCCGTAGGCTCTGGCGTGCCTTGCGCCCTGCCGACCCATGTCGCAGGCAAGCGACGAGGCTTCGCGATTTGCATGTCTAACTAACAAGGGATGGACCTCATGGCCAATGTCATGGCTGATATTCGCAAGATCACACCGCTGCTCCTGTGTGGCATGTTCGCTTCCGCGGGCGCGCAGGCCGACGACTACCGCTTCGAGCTGGGCGCGAGTTTCGACCGTGCGCTGTTCGACGGCGATATTTCCGACGACGACGCCGACATCTTCAGCGTTGGCGGGGCCTTCTATCTCAAGCCCGTGCCCACCGATGGAGTGCCGCTCGCGGAAGCCGCGTTCCTGCATCGCTCGAGCTTCGTGGCTGCGCAGATTGCGCGGGTCGACGTCGGCGGCGAGAATTTCGACCTGCTCGGCGCGAGTTTCGGCTACTACATCCCGAATACCATCTTCTACGGCCGCATCGGCGTGACCAAGGCAGACATCGGCGAAGATGATGACACCAATGTCAACGGCACGTTCGGTGTGACGCCGATCGACGGGTTGCTGGTCACCACCGATTTCGACGAAGACGGCTGGGATCCGAATGCCACGGCGCGTTACGTCGGCAAGCTCGGCAACGACCACTATTACGCTTCCAGCATCAGCGTGGTCGATCCCGACGAAGGCGACCTCGACATCGGCCTGAGCTTTGACTACTTCCTGGACCACACCTTCAGCATTGGCGGTGGCTACGGTTCGGGTTCCGATACGTTCAGCGTTCGCGCCGAGAAGTTCTTCATGCCGAATTTCGCCGTCGGCGGTCGGATCTACACCGAAGACAACGGTGACGGGCTCGGCGCCTTCATCAAGTGGCGTTTCTGATAGTGCTTGACTTGAGGGTTTTCCTGCCTACAATGCGCGCCCCTATGCATTCTAACTACCTTATAACGCTCGTGAGCCTCGCCGCCGCGTTGCCGCAATCGCCGATTCTGTCGAATCGGCCCGGCGTGCCCGCGTGCGCGTCGCGAGACGAACGTTTTGAAGTGAGTTAGCTCTTCGCGCAAACGGAGAGCGGCATCAGGCAGCTCTCCGCAAGGCACTCCAAACGAGGCCCCGGTTGGCTGTAGCTGACCGGGGCCTTCAGCTTTTCAGGCCCCATGAATTCGATGCATTGCGAGTGATGCGTCGTCAGGAGGTCTTTGTCCGCGTTTTTCGCAGCGGTCCGGTTTCGAATGGCCGGCTGGCGCGCTTTCACCTCGCAGGAGTCGTGAGTGCGTGTACCGCGAGAGGACGGGGCGATAACCGCAACAGGCTAGCTCAGTTGGGTAGAGCAACGGCCTCACACGCCGTGTGTCGTGGGTTCGAATCCCGCGCTTGTATCAGCTCCATGCTGACTTGTTGGAAATGCAGATGAGGGGCTTCGGCCCCGACGAGGTGACCCGGTGATGCGGCCGCGAAGGCCGGGGCGCAAGCCCGCGATTGCGAGTCGCACATCACGGCGCGCCCGGGGCCATGAGCCGCCGTGCGCGCGGTGCCAGAGCCATCCGCCGGCCGGCGGCGCACACGCGTGTGGTCGTCACACGTGCCGCCGGCCGCAGGACGGGGATGGCGCCGCGCAATCGGTGGACCGCGCCGGGGGTGTGGGTATCACCTCGACCTATTCGGCGAATCGCCGTCGGCAATGGGGCCGGCGGAGATCCGGATCGTGATGCGGGATCGATCGACTCGCATCACGAGGTTGGGAAGGAAAGGAACGAAGGAGAACGAAAATGTTGGGTTTGAAGCGTATGAACGTGGCGCAGTATGAGCGCGCACTGTTGTTCCGCGAGCGCAGCCTGGAACGTGTGCTCACGCCGGGCGTGTACTGGCTGTGGGATCCGCTGGCGCGTCTGAATGTGCAGACTTATGACGTGTCGGTGCCGGAGCTCAATCTTCCGCGTGCCGACGTGCTGCTCAGCGAATCGCGTGCCTTGCTCGAGCCGGCCCTGGAAATTGTCGAGCTCGGTGATCGCCAGGTGGGCCTGGTCTACAAGAACGAGCGCCTGGCGGGCGTACTGGCGCCGGGTGCGCGCCAGCTCTACTGGCGTGGTCCGGTGAAGGTGCGCGTCGAAGTGCGTGACATCAGCGAGGAATACACGCTGGACGCGCGTACCGCGCATGTGCTGCTGGGCGCGAAGGGCGCGAGCGGCGTGGATGCCGCGATCAGCGTGGTCGAAGTCCCGGATACGGCCATCGGTCTGCTGATCGTCGACGGCGAGCTGCGTGCGGTGCTGAAGCCGGGTCTCACGGCCTACTGGAAGTACCAGCGCGTGCTGCGCGTCGAGCAGGTGGATCTGCGTCTGCAGGCCATGGAAGTGGCAGGTCAGGAAATCCTGACGCGCGACAAAGTGAGCCTGCGCGTGAACCTGACCGCCTTGTGGCAGGTGACGGACGCGGTGAAGGCACGTGCGACGGTGAGCAACTTCGTGGACTACGTCTACAAGGAGCTGCAGTTCGCGCTGCGTGAAGCGGTGGGTACGCGCACGCTGGATGAACTGCTGACCGACAAGGGTGCCATCGACCGCGGGGTCGCGGCGTCCGCGGCCAAGCTCGAGGCCAGTGGTCTCGCGGTGCGTTCGGTGGGCGTCAAGGACGTGATTCTGCCGGGCGAGATGAAGACCATCCTCAACCAGGTGGTCGAGGCGGAGAAGGTGGCGCAGGCCAACCTGATCCGTCGCCGCGAGGAAACGGCCGCGACCCGTTCGCTGCTGAACACCGCGCGTCTCATGGAAGAGAACCCGACGCTGCTGCGTCTGAAGGAGAGACGCTGGAGAAGGTGACGGAGAAGGTCGGTTCGCTGACCGTCTACGGCGGCCTGGAAGGCGTGTTGACGAACATGGTGCCCGGCTTGACGCGGGCACCGTAGGAAAACCGGCGGGTTGGCCCTTCTTCCAAAGTTGGAACTGGCTCGCCGGCGAGTACTCTTGAAGTATTGGTGAGCAAGATGAACGAGAAAAACTACGAAGTATTGAATGTCGAGGGCGGTCGCCACGTGAAGATGTGGACGCAGGGCGTGCCGGTGGACGAGCAGGCGAAGCAGCAGCTCGCGAACATCGCGCGTATGCCCTTCGTGCACTCGCACCTGGCCGTGATGCCGGACGTGCACGTCGGCAAGGGTGCGACCGTGGGCTCGGTGATCGCGACCAAGGGCGCGATCATCCCGGCGGCGGTGGGCGTGGACATTGGCTGCGGCATGATGGCCGTACAGACCACGCTCAGGGCGCGCGATCTGCCGGATTCGCTGGCCGAGTTGCGCGCGCGTATCGAGCGCGCCGTACCTCATGGATCAGTGACCGTTCGCGGCCGTGCGCACAAGGGTTCCTGGGGCAACACCCCGGATTCGGTGCGTACGCGCTGGGGCTCGCTCGCGGAGCGTCACGAAACGATCGTTGCGAAGTACCCGCGCCTGAAAAACAAGGAGCCGCACAAGCAGCTCGGAACTCTGGGCGGCGGCAACCACTTCATCGAAGTCTGTCTCGACACCGAGCAGACCGTGTGGGTGATGCTGCACTCGGGTTCGCGCGGTATCGGCAACATGATCGGCCAGCTCTTCATCGAGCTGGCACGGAAGGACATGAAGAAGCACTTCATCAACCTGCCGGATCGGGATCTTGCGTACCTGGTCGAGGGAACCGATCACTTCGACGACTACGTCGAGGCGATGACCTGGGCCCAGGACTACGCGGCCGAGAACCGTCGTTCGATGATGGACGCGGTGCTGCGCGTGATGCGGGAAGAGCTGCGTGCGTTCCAGCTGGGTGAGGTGGCGGTGAACTGCCACCACAACTACTGCACGCACGAGACACACTTCGGCGAGGATCTCATCCTGACCCGCAAGGGCGCGGTGAGCGCGAAGAAGGGCGAGCTCGGAATCATCCCGGGATCGATGGGTGCGCGTTCCTTCATTGTTCGCGGTCTGGGAAATCCCGAGAGCTTCGAGAGCTGCTCGCACGGCGCGGGTCGCGTGATGTCGCGTACCGCGGCGCAGAAGCGCTTCACCGTCGCCGACCACGTGGCGGCGACCGAAGGCGTCGAGTGCCGCAAGGACAAGGACGTCATCGACGAAACGCCGGCCGCGTACAAGGACATCGACGCGGTGATGGCGGCGCAGCGCGATCTCGTCGAGATCGCGTACACCCTCAAGCAGGTGCTCTGCGTGAAGGGTTGAGTTGTATTGTTGATGTTCCGGGGGCGGGTCGCGCAAGCGGTCCGCCCTTTTTCATTTCCGTGATCGAAAGAAGAAGTCGACCAGTGACTCCTCGGCACCGTATGGAATGTCGGGAGTCAGAAACGCGGGTTGCCTGGCGCCAGACGGTCGAGTCAGCACGAAACGTGGCGTGACGACGATCAGCCCGGAATTGGTGAGAGTCGTGCGACGCGTGCCGCCACTCGAATTGGCGCGCACGCTGCCATTTGGGCCGATCACGTGTCCGAACCCGAAGTCCTGGATTACGGTGCTCATGACCACCGCTGACGAATACGTGCCCGGGCCGACGGCGACGTACACATCGCCGCTGAAGTGCAAGGGATTGGCGGGCTGAGCGGGATACCAGGTCTCGATCTCACCATCGACCACGGCGCCCGCGACTTCGCCCCTGGCCGGATCCGCTGTGACCACGCGCTTGCGGTAGGTAGATGCCGTGCGCCAGCGCCTGGTCGCAATGTAGGGCATCACACCTTCGATCCACTGATCGTCATTGCCGCCGCCGTTGTCGCGCAGGTCGATGATGAGATTCCTGATGTGCCAGCGTTGCAGCGATTCGAACGCCGTACGGGTGAATTCGAGGACCTGGTCCTTGTCGCGCCAGGCGAACGAGCCCAGCTTGAGAATGGCCGTGCTCGTCGTCGACCCCGATTTGTCGTCGGCCACGTATTCCAGTTCGAACTGCCGATCGAATTTCTCCTCGACCGTGAGCAGCTCTGGCAACCCGGAGCTGCCTTTGAAGCGCTGTGTTCCTCCGGGGGCGAGCGTGACGCTGTAAGAGCCCGGCGCGCCGAACATTTTCCAGTAGTAGAACCAGAAGCGGCGCGTGAGCAGATCCGCACGGAACACCCGTGTGTCGCCATGCGCGCGCGCCATCATCTGTTCGCAGATCTCATGGGCCGGCACGCCATCTATCTTGCGAATGAGCGCACCGTACTGAGGCAGCGCCAACGCGCTCCACGGCGTGTCGTTGCGCACACTGAGCTCGCACTCCGGTGTCACGCGGACCGCGAAGGGGAAAAGAGTGCCGCCGCTTGCAAGATGCGCGCGCGTGTCACCGCGCCAGTCGACGAAACCGACGAACAGATGACCGTCGGCGAGAATCGGATTGAGCGTGGCGAACAGCCGCCAGGCCGCGTCACGCTCCAGCGGCGCGGAGCGTTCGAGCTTGTCGTCGATGTCGCGGATGGCGCCCTCGAGTGCCGCGAGGTCGGCCGAATGAGAAAGATCCGCCGGCATGTCGCGGAGCGCGCGCTCGATTTCGCGCAGGTCGGCGCGCAGCTGGGTCGCGGTGAAAGTCGGCGCAGGTACCGGCGCGGCGGCTGGGCTCGGCGCGGGCAGGCCGATGAACAGAAGGACCGCCAGGCGCGTGGCGCCGTGTGAAAAGATCATCGCGCTATTTCAGCACATGGCTCGCGGTTGCACGCGCCAGCAGAGCATCGCGGGCCGCGAGCAAGCTGGCGCGGCGCTCCGGCCGATCCCAATGAGGCCTGAAGCCGAGTATCACCAGCAATGCGAGTTCCTTTTCGGTGAGCCGTGTCAGCGGCCGCTGAAAGTACCGCTGCGCTCCGGCCTCGAATCCATAGGCGCGCCTGCCCAGGAAAGTTTTACTGCAGGTGATGGCGAGTTGCTCCTCCGTTGAGAGATGCAGCCGCACATACAGCCACCAGCGGAAGCTGGTTGCATGCCAGGCACCCATCCCGCGCCTGGTGGCCGGCTCATCGAGTTCGAACACCAGTATCCGCGCCGTATCGATCGACAGGCCGCGTCCACCGTCGATCAGCATGAACTTTCGCAGTGCCCCTGGCGGCAAGCGCTCGGACCGGTGCGCGTCCGCGATCAGCTTCGCGATGTCATCCCTGCGTGACTGGAACTCGGTCACGTCGTAGTACAGAAATACCAGCAGCAGTGCGAGCACGATGCCGGCCACACCCCAGGCGAGCACTCTGAGCGCGCGAATCAGCAAGCGGATCACGCCGCGAGTTTTTCGGCCGGATCGCGCGTCTTCGGCCGCCAGGTGCGGCTGTGCATCACCATGCGGTAGATGGCCTCGCAATCGCGGCGGAAAGTGCGCGGTGAATAACCCACGTGTCGCAGCACGCGCCGATGGTCGTGAAACACCACGCGCGCCGACACCGACAGCAGCGTGCGATGCAGCCATTCGACCAGGCGCCGCGCCAGCGGTCCGCGTTCGCCGCGCAATGTCATCAAGAGTTGTGTCTCGTAGCGCAGGTGTATGGCCTCGTCGGCGCACATCTCGCGGCAGATGGTCTTGAGGCAGGGTGAGCCGGTGGCGCGCGCCAGCGCGCGGTAATAGACGAAGCCGATCATCTCGGCGGTCACGAGAATGGTGACGGCGGCTTCGTATCCCGCCAGCTTGCGAATACGACGGAAGATCGAATCCGTCCAGTTGCGCCGCTTGAGAGCAATGCCATTCGCGCGCATGAACTCCGCGAGCTGCGCAGCGTGGTGCTGTTCCTCCTTGATGAACAGGGCAGTCACGGCTGGTAATGCCGGGATGCCGCGTCGAGCGGCGAAAGTTTCCGCGAAGGCCTGCAGCGTACGACCTTCGGATTGCTCGCCGAGCTGGAAAGTGCCGAGCGAATCGCCGATGCGCGTGCGTTCGGTATCGGTGAGGCGGTCATCCGGCGGCGGCCGGCGGATCATGAGAGCGCGGGCGCGCGCTTCGAACAGTTCCTGCCAATAGCTCCAGTCGAACATGTGCACACCTCGACCTGCGGATTTGCAGCGAGTCTAGGAGCGCGGTTGCGGCAAATGGAGATTTATGATGGCGAAAATATGGCGAATCATGGCCGCGCGCGCGGCTAACTACAGATCAGCCGAAAACGGCCTTCGCGTCGAACACCGGCCCGTCGACGCATACCCGTTTCATCGCGGGACCATCGGGCGTCATCACCTTCACCGTGCAGCCGGCGCAACCGCCCACCGCGCAGGCCATGAATTCTTCCAGCGACACCTGGCAGGGCACGCCGTGCTTCGCCGCGACCTTCGCCAAGGCTTCGAGCATGGGTGTCGGACCGCAGCCGAAGACTTCGACCTCGGCCTTCGCCGCGGCGTCGAGCGAGCCTAACCACTCATCCGAGAGCTGCGTGACGAAGCCGTCGTAGCAACCGGGGAATCCAGCCCTGGATGCCAGGCGGCTGGGCACGCTCCAACCGTCGAGCAGCGGCATGGCGGCAATGCTGCCCGCCGGAATGCCAGGCACGAGAATGGTTGAGGGCCGTGCCTTGAATGGAAACGGAATCTCCGAGCCCATGAGTACCAGCGGCTTCCAAGGTTTGCCAGCCTGCTCGATCATCCACTCGGAGAGAAACACCATGGGCGGAATGCCGACGCCACCGCCAACGAGCAATGCACGCGGACGTTTCGGGTCCGGTCGGAATGGCTGACCGATCGGCCCCAGCACGCTGATCGCATCCCCCGCGCGGCGGCGGCTCAGGGCGCGCAGGCCCGGCCCGACGATCTTGTAGAGGATCTCGATCCAGCCTTCTTTGCTGTTGGCTCGCTGAATCGAAAGGGGCCGGCGCATGGGGACGTCGGGATCGCAGGTCAGGTGCACGAAGCTGCCCGGCAGGGCGCGCGCCGCACACTTGGGCGCGACGATGCGCAATACGAACTGTTCGCCGGGCCAGGTTTCCTGCGAAACGATCTGACCGTCTTCGAGAAAAATGCTGCCGCGGTGCGCGGGATGTACGCCGTGGCTGCGACCGGGTTCTTCGTGGGGCAGGGCCTGCGTCACTGGCGGCCCTCGATCACCGCTTCGAGCACCGCCATGCGCACCGCGACGCCGTTACGCACCTGGTCGCGGATCACGGATTGCGGTCCGTCGGCGACATCGGAGGCGATCTCGATGCCGCGATTCATGGGCTGCGGATGCATGACGATGGCGTCGGGTTTGGCCTTGGCCAGCCTCTCGGCCGAGAGACCATACTTCGCAAAGTAGCGGTCGGCATCCGGAATCTGCGCGGTCGCCATGCGTTCCTTCTGGATACGCAACATCATGATCACGTCGACGCCCGTGATGCCGCCGTCGATCGCCGTGAAGCGTTCGCAGCCCACGAATTCGCCGGCCTCCGGCATCAACGCTCGCGGCGCGACGATGCGAATCTCGCCGACCCCGAGTGTGCCGAGCACCTGCCACACCGAACGCGCGACACGCGAATGCCTGACGTCGCCCACGATCGCCACCTTGAGGCCCTCGAACTTCTTCTTGGCCTGCAGGATGGTGAGTGCGTCGAGTAATCCCTGCGTGGGATGCGACAGGTGTGCTTCGCCTGCCGACAGCACGCTCACGTGCGGCTGCACGTGGGAAGCGACCAGGCCGGGCACGCCCGCTTCCGCGTCGCGAATCACGAAGACGTCGACGTGGCAGGCTTCGAGCGTGTAGATGGTGTCGAGCATGCTCTCGCCCTTGACGCGCGAGGACAGCTGCACTTCGAGGTTCACGACGTCGGCGCCGAGGCGCTTGGCGGCGAGCTCGAACGACACGCGCGTGCGGGTCGAAGGTTCCGTGAACATGTTGGCCACGGTGATGCCGTCGAGACTGCGGGTCTGCACCGGCAGTTCACCCACCGGCTTCACGAATTTCTGCGCCCGCGTCAGCAGTGCTTCGAGCTGCGTCCTGGAGAGCCCTTCGAGGGTGAGCAGGTGGCGCAGCGAACCGTTGGCGCGAGTTTGTTCTGTCATTGTGTCGTGTGTTTTGTTTCGAACCAGCGTTCCAGGATCACCGCGGCCGCCGTGGCATCGACATCCGCCGCCGTCACCCTGCGACCTCGCTGGCCGCTGGCGCGCGCCGCCCGCAACCGTTCCTCCGCATCCTGCGAGGACCAGCGTTCGTCGACCAGGTCGACGGGCAACGAGCAGCGTTGTGTGAGTTCGGCGGCGAAGCGACGTGCGACCGCGGTGAGCGGGCTTTCGCTTCCGTCCGCATTATAGGGCTCGCCGAGCGCCAGGCGGGCGGGACGCAGGTCGTCGATGACCTTTTGCAGGGCAGGCCAGTCAGGACCCTGGGGGCCGTTACCGATGGCGCCGATGGGGTGGGCGCTGCGCGTCAGCGTATCGCCGCTGGCGATGCCAATTCTCTTGAGCCCGAAGTCGAGTGCGAGAACGATAGTGACGTCAGGAACGGCCGACCGGTCAGGCATGACCGGAGAAGGGTGTGAGCTGGCCGGCCTCAACACCGAGCAGCCGGAGCGAAGCTAGCCAACGCTCCTCGTAAGGCAGGTCGAAGATCACGCTTTCGTCGGCGGGCACCGAAAGCCAGGAGTTGTCCAGCATCTCGCGCTCGAGCTGGCCGGCTTCCCAACCTGCATATCCCAGTGCGATGAACGCCTTCTCGGGACCCGTGCCGGTGGCCATGGCCGCGAGCACGTCACGCGAGGTGGTGACCTGGATGCAGTCGGAGATCCGGTGCGTCGAATCCCATTCGCCGCCCGGACGATGGAGCACAAAGCCCCGATCCTGGTGCACGGGTCCGCCCCGCAGTACGGGCAGGTCGGCGGCTCGGCGATCAGTGGGTTCGATCTTCATCTGCTCGAACACTTCACTGAGCGTCATGGACAGCGGACGGTTGAGCACGATGCCCAACGCGCCCTTCTCACCGTGTTCGCAGATCAGCGAAACGGTCTGTGAGAAATTCGGATCGGTTAGCTGGGGCATCGCGATCAGAATGTGATTTGAGAGACTCGTGATGCCTGCCATATGGGGGCAGATATTACTGTGAATCCGCCGGTGCGGTCACCGTGCCGCCTTGTACGCGTCCGCCGTCAAACTGCCAGCCGTATGTGAAACGCAACAGGCGGTAACGATCGGAGAGTTCCTTGGGGAACGGATCGAACGGACTGGCGATTTTCAGGATGTCCACGGCGGCCTGGTCGAGTTTTGCCGAGCCGCTCGAATGCACGATGGTGGCGGATTCCAGCGTGCCGTTGGCCAGGATGATGACCTCGACATCGGGATTGCGCGTTCCCGGTGCGCGCCAGGCGGCCTGGGGAAAGTGCATGGTGCCAAGCTGCTCGATTTTGTTGCGCCAGGAGACCAGGTAGGGCGCCACCAGCGCCTCACGTGTGTCGGGCGTGATCCACAACTCGTCGCGTTTCGGACCACGGAGCTTCTGCTCCTCGTCCTCGTCCACACCGGCGCGGTCACGGTCGCTGGTGCCCTCGGCGTGCACCGGGACCTCGGTGGTCTCCGTGAGGCTGGCCGGCGGCGCGAAATAAAGGATTTCCGGCGTGGGTGTGCTGGTAGTTAGCACCTGCGCGTCGGCGGTGGCGAGCAGTGCTCCCGCATCGTCCATCAGGCGTGTACCGTCGGTGCGCCCCTGGTTGGCGGCCAGCTCGGCCGCGGCGCGCGGGCTGGAGGCTTCGGCAGGGTCCAGCGTGGCGCCCGAGCCGAGCTGCGTACGCTGGGCGAGGTAGGTGGCGGTGTCGTTGCGGCGCGCTTCGGGCACGTCGTTGGACACGATGAGGACCTCGAGTCCCGGAGCTCCGGCCTTGTGCTGGCCCGCCGAGCCGAAGGTGACGCCCACGATGATGACGCCATGCACCAGCGCCGCCATGAAGACCGTGGTGGTCAGGCGGTCGCGGGTGGGTGCAATACCTTCACGTAGTTGAAGTGCGCGGCTCATTTCCTTGCGGCACTAATGCGGCGCTCGAACGCTTCGATCACCATGGAGCCGATATTGAGCCCAAATTCCCGGTCGATTTCACGTATTCCTGTCGGACTCGTGACGTTGATCTCGGTCACGTAGTCACCGATCACGTCGAGACCGACGAAAACCATTCCCTTCTGCGCGAGCACCGGTCCGATTTCGGCCGCCAGCCAGCGATCGCGATCCGTCAGCTTGCGGCCCTGGCCCTTCGCGCCGGCGGCCAGGTTGCCGCGGTTGTCTGTGGGCAACGGTATCCGGGCAAGCGCGTAGGGGACTGGCTCGCCGTCGATGATCAGCACACGCGAGTCGCCGGTGGTGGCGATTTCCGGCAGGTAGCGCTGCGCAATCGCGAAGCGCTGCCCAAAGTCGGTCAACGTTTCAATGATAACGGGCAGGTTCTTGTCACCCTTTTCCGTGACGAAGATGGATTTGCCGCCCATGCCGTCGAGCGGCTTGATGACGATCTTGCCGTGCTCGGTGGCGAAGGCCGTGATGTCAGCGGCCGAGCGAGTGATCAGGGTCGGCGCACAGCAATGGGGGAACCAGGCGGTGAACACCTTCTCGTTCATGTCGCGCAGACCCTGGGGCTTGTTTGCGACGAACGCTCCCTGCACCTCGGCGCGTTCCAGGATGTACGTGCTGTAGATGTACTCGGCGTCGAACGGCGGATCCTTGCGCATGAAGACGCAATCGAACTCACCAAGCTTGTACACGCTGGCAGGGCCGAGATCGAACCACTTCTGGGAATCGTCGTGCACCTGGAGTGGTCGACCATGGCCGAGGGCGACTCCGTCTCGCAGGAACAGGTCCGACTGCTCGAAATAGGTGAGTTTCCAGCCACGAGCGGACGCCGCAAGCAACATCGCAAGTGTGGAGTCCTTCGCAAATTTGATCTTCGCGATCGGGTCCATCACCACCGCAAGACTTAGGGCTTTTGGCATCACCAACTCCGACCTCAAAAACGTGACGTGACCGGCATAGCCGGGGGTATGCCTATATGTTAAAACGCCCACAGCTTGCCGTTCCGGGCCGCATTTTAATAGCGGCCGGTGTGTGGCCTATTGTTTGTCCAGGCGAGGATTGCGTGTGAATGACACCAGCTCCCATTTCAAGGGTCTGAAGGTACTCGTCATAGACGACTCCAAGACCATCCGTAAGACGGCCGAAACCCTGCTGGCGAAGGAGGGTTGTGAGGTCTATACGGCGGTCGACGGATTCGATGCGCTTGCGAAGGTCGCCGACTACACACCCGACATCGTGTTCGTCGACATCATGATGCCGCGGCTCGACGGTTATCAGACCTGCTCGCTCATCAAGCACAACAAAGTGTTCAAGTCGATTCCGGTGATCATGTTGTCGTCGAAGGACGGCCTGTTCGATCGTGCGCGTGGACGCATCGTGGGATCGGAGTACTACCTCACGAAGCCCTTCACGAAAGACGAACTGCTGTCGGCCATCGAGACACACGTCGGCGCGAGGTAGGTAGATATGGCACTCATTTTGATCGTGGACGACTCCCCGACCGAAGTGCACGTCATGAAGAAGGCGCTCGAGAAGTCGGGCTATCAGACCGCGACCGCCGCCGACGGCGCCGAAGGCGTGCGCATGGCGCGCGAGATGACTCCTGACCTGATCTTCATGGATGTCGTGATGCCCGGCATCAATGGTTACCAGGCCACCCGCACGCTCGCGAACGATCCGAAGACCAAGACGATTCCGATCATCATGGTGACGTCCAAAGGTCAGGAGACGGACAAGATCTGGGGTCTGCGCCAGGGCGCCGTCGACTACATGGTGAAGCCGGTTTCGCCCGATCAGCTCGTCGCGAAAGCTCAGGCCACTCTCGCGGCCTGATGCAACCTTTGTCATGAACGAAAACGTTTCGCTCAA
>Ga0190270_10000577_pt1 | contig 16113 bp, 11 predicted proteins | sample Popmic320T_FD_133748 | JGI IMG/M metagenome (GOLD analysis project Ga0190270, IMG submission 133748) | Populus adjacent soil microbial communities from riparian zone of Weber River, Utah, USA - 320 T | ecosystem: Environmental > Terrestrial > Soil > Riparian zone | place: USA: Utah | collected...
CCGTTAGGGACGGCGCGGATGGGTCAAGACGACGCCCTCGCTAACCGTCCCACCCCAGCCGGGCTGCCCGGCCGGGGACCCCGGGTCGGGCTACTGCCCCGTAAAGCGAAGTTCGTCAATCGCTAAATCATGAAACCGCTAAAAATCGGGATCACAGGTGTGCGCGGTATTGTCGGCGAGACGTTCACGCCGGAAGTGGCAGTTGGGTTCTCTCAGGCGTTCGGCACGTATCTCGATGGCGGCCGGATTCTCGTTTGCCGCGATACACGCGCCTCCGGGCCGATGGTCCGTGCTGCAGTCATCTCCGGTCTGCTTGCTGCAGGTTCCGAAGTAATCGATCTCGGAATCTCACCTACACCCAGCCTGCAACTGGCTGTTAAATCACTCAAAGCTGATGGAGGCATCGCCATCACTGCCGGTCACAATCCGTCTCAGTGGAACGCGCTCAAGTTTGTGCGCGGCGATGGACTCTATTTAAATCCAACGCAAGCCGAAGAACTCCTGGACATATTCCACCAGGGGGAATTCGCCAAGGCGACCTGGGACCAGATCAAGCCTGCGATACAACATCACGATCCCATCGCTCACCATATTGAACGGCTCAAGAGCGTTTTTGATATTGAGGCTATCAGACATCGCCGGTTAAAGGTTGCGGTTGATTGCTGCAACGGAGCGTGTTCGCGTCTGATTCCGCTTTGGCTGAAAGAACTCGGTTGCGAAGTTCTTGCGATCAACGATGATCCCACGGCAGCGTTCCCTCATGCTCCGGAACCAAAGCCGGAGACCATGGCCCAACTCAGCGCGGTTGTTAAAGCCGGAAATGCCGATATCGGTTTCGCACACGACGCGGACGGCGAGCGACTGGGAATTGTTACTGAGTTGGGCCAGCCACTTTCAGAAGAGTTGACGTTTGCACTAGCGACCTGGATACGTCTCGAACAGAAGACCGGCACGGTGGTGACTAATGTTTCAACTACCGGCGCGATCGAGCAAATTGCCGCAGTCTATGGTGGCAATGTTGTACGCACCCAGGTTGGGCAAACTTACATCTCGGAGAGCATGATCGAACTTAACGGCGTACTCGGCGGCGAGGGGAGCGGTGGCGTGACTGTTCCTGAGATACATTCGACTCATGATAGCGCCGCGGCTGTGGGCCTGATTCTCGAAGGTCTTGCTCGCAGCGGCAAACCGGTTTCGAGATTCGTTCATGACTTGCCTCGGTTGACGATGCTAAAGCACAACCTGCCTGTCGAACCCAATCGGCTCTATTCGGTGCTGCAGAATTTTCGCGTAGCCATTGAGCGGGAGCAGCTAAGTTATGATTTGACGGACGGGATTAGAGTAGTGTTACCACAGGGCTGGATACACGTGCGGGCCTCGAATACAGAATCAATGATTCGCATTATTGTGGAAGCCGAGCAAGCCAAAAGCGCGCAAAACCTGCTCGACTGGGTGCGCGATCGATTGAACAAGTGAGCCCAGCGGCTTCGTTTAGAGTGGGCACTTGTGCCCTCGCGGCGGCGGACAAGTCCGCGTTCTAAACGAAAGTTCTTGCCATAGCGAAGACGTAAACTCATGCGAGCCATACCAACACTGAAGATCAGCATTTCCGGTGTGCGCGGCGTAATCGGCGAATCACTGACGCCGGCGCTGTTGACTCGTTTTGCCCAGGCCTTTGGCACCTACGTCGGCGCCGCCACGATTGTCATTGGCAAAGATCCTCGCACTTCAGGCGAGATGGTCAAGCAAGCCGTGATCGCAGGACTCTTGTCCAGCGGATGTCGCGTCATCGATATCGGGATGTGCCCGGTGCCTACGGTCCAGTTACTCGTGCGCCATCATGGCGCGCAGGGCGGCATCGCGATTACCGCCAGTCATAACCCGGCTGAGTGGAACGCTCTGAAGTTCATCAACGCTGACGGACTCTTTCTAAACAGCGGGCAAGCCCGCGAGATGCTCGACATTTATCACCAGGGCGAGTACACGAAAGTTGCCGGTGCGGAGATGAGAGAAGTTGAAGAGTTTTCCGAGGCGACTGATCTGCATATCCAAAAAATACTTGAGGAACTTGGACCACTGCCGCAACGCGAAAAGCGCTTACGTGTTGTGCTTGATGCGTGTAACGGCGCGGGTTCACTGGTTGGGCCAAAGCTACTCGAGGCCTTGGGTGTCGAAGTCGTTCCGATCAACGTCACTCCAAACGGACTATTCCCGCGTCAGGCAGAGCCTGTAGCAGAAAATCTGGGTGCCCTCTCGGCCGCCGTCAAAGAACACCGCGCTGATATTGGTTTTGCTCAGGACATGGACGCGGACCGCCTGGCAATCGTCTCGGAGCAGGGAATACCTATCGGTGAGGATTACACGCTCCTCCTGGCAACGTTGTATGTTCTGGGCAAGGAGTTGGGGCCAGTAGTTGCGAATCTATCGTCGACGTCAGTGCTTCATGAGATAGCGAAGCGGTTTAGTTGTCCAGTCTTCCTCACCCGAATAGGCGAGGTTAACGTCACTGAAGAAATGCAGAAGCAAGATGCCGTCATTGGCGGCGAGGGTAACGGCGGCGTTATCTATCCCCGGATCAATTTTGCCCGCGATAGTTTGACGGGCATGGCGTTGATCCTGCACCTCGTGGCTGAGACGGGTCAGACGATCACTGAGTTGGTAAATAGCCTTCCAAGCTTCAGCATGGTGAAAGAGAAACTCGCGTGTCCCTCGGACAAGATCGCGGCCGTACTGAGAATGCTGCGTCAGGAGTATTCGAGCTCTCCGCTGGATCTGCGAGATGGTGTGAAAGTAACCCTGCCGGCGGGTTGGTTTCTCGTGAGAGGATCAAATACCGAACCGATCATTCGCGTGATTGCTGAAGCCGATAACGAAACCACGGCGAGAGAGATCGTTGCAGGAGTCTACAAGAAGGTGCAGGCGTGTATTGGTTCGTGAACTGGTCTCAGTAGGACTCAGCTTCTCCAACCCGCGACAGCGGGTGACAGCGTAAAGCCTGGGGTGGAACGCAGCGGAACCCCAGGACGATGTCAGATAAGAAGATCCAGCCCACGAAGTGGGCGGCAGACGCCTGATGGCTGAGCGGGTTGCTGTATGCCTGAGTTGTTTTTATGGTTCAGAAATAAGCTACGTCGTCCTAAGGCTATTACAAACTCTTACCAGGAGAACAATCTAAAAACGTGGACCACGAAACAGTGATTGACGATCTCGCACGGCGTGACTTTTTGAAAATTGCGGGCTTAGGAACTTTGGCCCTTGCGCTTCCGGCACCCGCTAGGGTGTTTGGCGCTAAGCGGAACGGTGAACTGCTGGTCTATGTGGGTACCTATACCTCGGGCAAGAGCGAGGGAATTTACCTTTATAGCTTGAACCCTTCGTCGGGTGAGCTAAAGCACGTCGCTACGACCAAAGGTGTGAAGGACCCATCGTACCTTGCGCTCGCCCCCAACCGTCGTTATTTGTACGCAGTCAACGAAGTCGAAGAGTTTGCGGGTAAGAAGAGTGGCGCCGTCAGCGCCTTTGCGGTTGATCGAAGGACGGGTGAACTGAGGTTCCTGAACCAAGAGCCGTCTTTGGGTGGTTCACCGTGTTACGTGGTTGTGGATCGAACCGGTAGATTTGTTTTGGTGGCCAATTATTCGGGAGGCAACGTTGCGGTTCTTCCGGTCCGTAGCGACGGCAGTTTGGGTGAGGCTACTGACATGAAGCAGGATCAGGGTTCAAGCATTAATGCTGAGCGGCAGAAAGGACCACACGCTCATTGCGTTGTGTTGGATCCCGACAACCGCTTCGCTTACACATGTGATCTGGGCACGGACAAGATCATGATCTACCGTTTTGACAAGAGGAAAGGAAAACTGATCCCCAACGAAAATCCGTGGGTTGAGGCAAAGCCCGGCGCCGGACCGCGTCATTTAACTTTTCATCCTAACGGCAGATACGCCTACGTCACAAATGAACTGCACGCGACGGTGACGGCTTTCGCCGTCGATCCCAAGAAGGGCAATTTGTCAGAGGTGCAAACCGTGCCCACCTTGCCGATGGAACCTACGTCTGCAGACTCAGGTGCGGATATCCACGTTTCTCCCGACGGCCGGTTTCTCTACTGTTCCAACCGCGGTCACGACAGTATCGCCGCATTCCAGATCGATCGGCGAACGGGCAGGTTAACTTTCATCGCTCATGAATCAACTGGAGGCAAGACTCCGCGCAATTTTGCGATTGATCCAACAGGAGCTTTTCTGTTGGTGGCGAATCAACGCTCGGACAACATCGTCACTTTCCGCCGCGACAGGAAAACAGGTCGACTCGGTGCCACCGCTCACGTTGCTGAAGTGCCGTCACCTGTTTGTCTGAAGTTTGCAACTGGGCCTCGGAGTTAGGATCACGGGGCGGTAGCCCGACCGTTAGGGAGGGCGTGAATGTTTGGGACGATGCGCCCTCCCTAATGGTCGGGCTACTGCCCCGAATCAAATCACGCCATAAAGCAAGCGAAACATGCACCGCGCAAAACTATTCTCGGCAACCCTGGCCTTGATCGCTTTCACCGGCTATGCCTCTCAGTCCCAAACAAGCCTCCGACTGAAGGGAACTTCGAAGGTCAAGATACCTGTCGTGACTGGTTGGCAATTTCGCGAGGTTGGTAAAGACACCTGGCACTCGGCGACTGTGCCAGGTTGCGTCCACACAGATCTTCTAAACAACAAACTGATTGACGATCCTTTCTATCGTGACAACGAAAAGAAGCTGCAATGGATTAGCAAGACCGACTGGGAATATCACACGACCTTCAACGTCGCTTCAGAAATTCTCGCACGCGACAACCTCGACCTCATCTTCGAAGGACTCGACACTTATGCCAACGTTTTTCTCAACGATAAGCCTCTGCTGGACGCTGACAACATGTTTCGCACCTGGCGCACTGACAGTAAGCGTTTGCTCAGAGCGGGCACTAACACGTTACGCATTCGCTTTCGCTCACCCATTAATGAAGTCCTGCCGATCATGGCAAAAATGAATTACCAGTTGCCCGCCGGCAACGATCAGGGAGAGAAGACGAGTCCGCACACGCGCAAGGCGCCCTATCAGTTTGGTTGGGATTGGGGGCCGCGGTTTGTTACAAGCGGTATTTGGCGTCCGGTTTATTTAGAGGCTTGGAACAATGCGCGTCTGGAAGATTTGCACATTCTGCAAAGCCACGTAACAGCCGATGCGGCAAGGTTGACGGCGGAGATTGAAATTGTTGCCAACATTAACGCGAGCGCGACGATCGTGGTTGATAACATAACCAGCAAGAGCGTGGCGGCGAAGCGCACGGTCACCCTGGCGCCTGGCGTCAATCGCGTTTCGCTAGACTTCGTTATTCCTCGCCCGGCGCTTTGGTGGCCCAATGGACTCGGCGCTCAGCCACTTTACTCTTTCAAAGCACGACTGCTGATCGATGGCAAGTCGATCGATTCTAAGACAACACGCACGGGCGTTCGTTCAGTGGAACTAAGACAGAAGCAAGATGAGTCAGGCAAGAGTTTCACTTTCGTGATCAATGGCGTGCCCATATTTGCCAAAGGCGCCAACTGGATTCCCGCCGACAGTTTTCCAACGCGCATCACCCAAGCCCGATACCGCCAGTTGTTGGAGTCAGTGCGCGACACAAACATGAACATGGTGCGTGTTTGGGGCGGTGGCATTTATGAGCACGATGATTTCTACGAACTGAGCGATGAAATGGGAATTCTCGTTTGGCAGGATTTCATGTTCGGCTGCAGTCTGTATCCCGGCGATCAACCTTTCCTTGATAACGTGAGGCAGGAAGCTATCGATAACGTAAAGCGTTTGCGCAATCATCCCAGCATCGTAATTTGGGTGGGCAATAATGAAATCGAGTCTGGTTGGTTTCACTGGGGATGGAAGGACCAGTTTCCGGCCAAGCTCTGGGACGATTATCTGAAATTGTTCTACGGTGTGTTGCCGGAGGTTTGTGCCTCGCTTGATCCATCGCGACCTTATTGGCCCGCTTCTCCCAGTTCCAACCTGGAAGCCGATCCAGACTCTCAGAAGATGGGAGATTCTCACTACTGGCAGGTCTGGCACGCGTCGCTGCCGTTTAGCGAATACACAAAACAACGACCACGTTTCATGAGCGAATACGGCTTTCAGTCGTTACCACAGCTCGAAACCGTCAACTCCTACACCGTTCCCGCGGACCACGATATCGAATCACCGGTGATGATGGCCCACCAGAGGCATCCGCGTGGCAATCCATTGATACGCGAGTACATGTTGCGTGAATACTCTGCGTCCAAGGATTTCGAATCGTTTCTCTATGTCAGTCAGGTACTACAAGCTGAGGGAATTAAGATCGGAGCCGAACACTTGCGGCGCATCATGCCGCATAACATGGGTTCACTTTACTGGCAGCTTAACGACACCTGGCCCGCTGCCTCGTGGTCAAGTATCGACTACACGGGACGATGGAAAGCGCTGCAATACTACGCGCGCCGTTTTTACAACCAGATTCTGGTCAGCCCGCGGGAGGAGAACGGCAACCTCGACGTGTTCGTCGTCTCTGATCGCTTACAGCCAGCCTCGGCGCAGTTGAATGTGAGCCTGCTCGACTTCGAAGGGAATACGCTGTGGGCCCGGCGGCAGGACATCGAGATTGCGCCGCTTAGCAGTAGATCTTATTCGACCATCCCACTGAAGACTGTGCTGGCAGGGAGGAATGCCAAAGAGGTGTTTCTGCTCACGGAAGTATTGGTGGACGGGAAGCCGGTGTCGAGCAATAAACACTTCTTCGGAGCCTACAAGGAACTCTCTATGCCCCGGCCGCAGATCAATTTTGAGGTGATACCTGTGCGCGATGGATTTAAAGTTACCTTGTCTGCCGACAAGTTTGCGCGGGCGGTTTACTTGTCAGCGCCAAATCACAAAGGCTTCTTTACAGATAATTACTTCGATTTGATTCCGGGACAGAAAGTCGAAGCACAGTTCCGAACTAGTGCCGCAGTTCGGCTAAGTGACTTTCGTAGTCAACTGAAGGTTCGCAGTTTGGCGGATGCGTTCTAGGAACCAGCGAAGAGACCCATAGCGGATGCGGCCGCAAACAACGTCGCAAAATAACATAACCACCACGCGGAGCGATCTCATGAGCACCGCGGCTTTAGCCCGGTGGAGAAGAAACGGTTCAAAAATCAATTTGGACGTACTTGCCCACCGGGCCAAAGCCACGGTGCTAATAAGATTGCTCTGCGATTAGTGTCAGCGTGCTGTGGATTTAGCTGTGAGCAACGTATCAATCGATGAAACCTCGTTCATGACTAACCGCGTATTGTATTTCTCGATGTATGCGCGCCGGGCGGCCGTCATGGGATAGGTTTCAGGATCTGGATAGGGATATTTAGACATGCCATGAAACGGCAGTGGCCAGACCTGATCCGGACTGGCGGAGTTAATGTCCATCTCTTTGCTGTAACCGTCTGCGTAGAGCAGGAACGTGCGAGTCCACCCGGCCCGCAGCGGCGGCAATTTCCGCGCGTCAAACGACAGGCTGATTTCATCACCCGGTCGCGAGATGACGAACATGTCATCGGATTTGAGGAGTAACTCACGCACGTCGCCTTCGCGCGTATATCGACCCGGCATAACCTTCCAGGGCGACCTAAAAGAGATCTGCTCGTAGTCGTAACCAAACGGCTCACGCCCGTCGGGCGTTACTTCCTCGGAGAAACCACGCCAGCGTAAGTTCGCGCCAAGCGGATCGAGCCGCACCATTGGGAGTCGAGTCTGCTCTCCAGACGGGTCGACCAGAATCTGATCCCAAAGAATTCGCATGTTGGTGACGATACGCACTTCACGGCTCGCGCTGAGAAACTTGCCGGTGAGATCAACAGTCACTGTTTGCGGGCGCCCAACGGGGATGCCGATGTCTTCTATCACCGTGCGCCACTCACCGTGTGCATCCTTGACCTGAAGCGCCGGTAGCATCATCGCTTTGCCTGCTTGTGTGGCCGCAAGGTTATCACTGGACCAGGCGTAATCGGTCCATCCGGTCAACAAGAGCAGCATGCGCTGGTTTGCTGAATGCCTTTCTGACAGTTTCATCGTCAGCGTGTGTTTATCCGCATATCCGCGGATGCGATCGCGACGAAAATCGTCCGGATACTGCCGGTCCATACGCGTGACCCGCGAGAGCACATCGTTTCCGTGATCGTCCACGGCGGTGAGCGGAGGCTGCGCGCCGCGCGTCGCATAAAGTTTGAATGGACGCGGCGGATCAGTCAGGCCTTCGTTTGGGTAAACTTCCACACCTTCGGGATGGTCCACAGCAATCAGTTGAAACTGGTCGGCAAACACCGCCTCTTCCAGTTCGTTGGTCACGCGCAGTTCGTAACGGCCGTTGCGTTCTTTTAACTGGTCACCGCGAATCCTCACGTACTCATCCGGGTCAGGTTTGTTGAAACGGCCCGGTTCCTCGAGATGGCCCATCTCGCCGCCTCCCATGAAATCCGTGATGAACTCAAAGCGTTCACCATTCCACGCGTATAGATAAGGACACGACGAAGGCTTGCGATCGAGTTCGGTTACATCGAGCGTCACCAGAGTGGCCTTCGCAGTCGTTGTGTTAGCTGCTCGGCCAATCTCCGTCTCGGCCTGCACGATTCCGGCGGGCCAAATTACGCGCACAGCATCTGCCGTCGTGCGCTTACCAAGACCAAACAAAACATTCGCCGGAGCGGTTGCGGGACTAGCCGACGACGTCTCAACCTTCTGCAGCAAGCTCCCAGCGCGAACTTCGATCTTCGTGCCCACGCTGCTGCGATTACTCACTTTCCCGGTCAACTTAACGCGCAATGAATGATTAGTATTCCCGCCATCGTTCCGCGCGATCTGGAAAACTCCGGAGTTGGAGGGCAAAAGGATGTCTGTGTCGCCATCGTTATCGATATCACCCGCTCCAAACGCGCGCCCGAATGCGGCTGCACCAACCATGTTAGCGGCCACGGCGCGTTCGCTGGTATCCATCCAGCCGTTCCCCACGTTGCGCCACACACGCAGGCCTTTCTCCGTGATCATGACGCAATCGAGTAATCCATCGTTGTCGTAGTCGAATAACTGAATTGCTCGTGCAGCTTCGGAGCCGGAGGGCAGGGGAGTGGTCTTGAATTTTTCTTTGCCGTCGCTGGTAACAAAGAGCGCTGGTCCGTCGGCTCGTCCGAGAACGAAATCTGTGAAGCCGTCCTTGTTCACGTCGCCCGCAGTCGCGGCGCTCCAGTTACCCGCGATATCAAGGCCGACATCCTTCGAGACATTGCTAAACGTCCCATCGCGCTGGTTGCTGTAGAGTTCGAGGGCCTTACCGTAACTGACGACGAGCAGATCCATGTCGCGGCGGTTGTTAAAGTCTGTCGGTATTAGCGCAACGGAGTGGCCCACAGAATTTAACTTTGCCGTGGTTGTGACATCGGTGAATTTCCCGTTGCCGTCGTTCCGCAACAACAGATTGGGAGCGCCGGCGAAGTCTCCAGGGAAAACACCCGCGGCCTTCGGCGCCTGGGAAAGATCGGCCAGTCCGGTGACGAAGAGGTCCAGGTCACCGTCATGGTCCACATCCACGAAAGCCACCGATGATGGCAGAAAAGGATAGGCGGGAATGGCCGCTGTTCCGGTTACATCCGAAAACTTTCCGGCGCCGTCGTTGTGATAAAGCGACAAGCTGCCATCTCGGATCACGAACAAATCTGGTTTGTTGTCGTTGTCATAATCTCCGGCGACAGCGCCAATTGGCGTGCCAGTAAACTTCGACGCCAAGCCGCCGGACTGTTGGGTAACATCAATGAATTTACCTGCCGCGCCGCGAAACAAGTATTGCCCGGTAGGAGTCACTCGAAACAGGTCGAGATTTCCGTCAGCGTCCATATCGAAGAGCGTAATGTTGCCGCCCAAAACGGCTGCGACATCACGTCGGAGCGGCTCATTCCAATTGCTTGTATTGAACTGCCGGCCAAACAGCGATGAAGCAGAATCGGAAATGGAACCACGCGCGGGATCGGACGATCCAGGAAGCATTACAGCAGTGGCATCGGAAAAAGTAACGGCCGGGACGGTTCGATCAACCAAATCAGGTTCGGCGCCGGTAGAAGCAATCGCTTCGGCGTAACGACCTTGCTCAAGATAATTCTGTCCTATGGTTGTCGCGCTGCCACGTTGCCGTAATTCTGTAAAGCGCGCTGTTGCCTTCTGTCCCTCTTCACGCTGACCGGAGCGCATAAGCGCCTGTCCGAGATTGTAAAGTGCCGTCGCGTTGTACGGTTCGGCGGCAAGAGCCAACCGAAAGGCGGCAATTGCTTCGGGGTATTTGCGCTGTTGTGAGTAAAGCTGACCTACGTTGATATTTGCCCCGACATCATTCGGATCAATCTTCAGGACGCGCTGAAAGGCGGCGAGGGCTTCGTCGGGCTTACTCTGAACTTTTGCAATCAGACCGAGTATGTAATGAGGCTGCGGAATTTCGGGCGCAAGTGCTGCGGCGTTTTGCGCTTCGCGATGTGCCGCCGCCAGATCCGGGACATTGAAGAGCGCAATGCTGAGATTGACGCGTGCCAGGTTTAGCTTGGGATCGATCTTCAGGGCATTCTTGAATGACTCGGCTGCTTCTTTATGTTTGAACTGCTCGAGCAGCGCCACTCCGATGTTATTGGCGCGATAGGCGTCTTCGCGAGAAGCTTGGGCAGTCTGCGTTTGGCGATGAGCCAGCGATCCGCCGGTTAGAAACAGGGCGGATACAAAAACGGTAGATATGAGTAGATAGAAAAGATAACTGCAGAAACTTTTCATGGATAACCCAATTACGGCTCTGTTTTTTCCTGCCTCGTTCGCGGCTTAGCCGCCTTCCGTGCGGTAAGCTCTGCCTTACCGACCAAGCTCATATTATTTATGAGGCTGCGCCTCCGAGGCGTAGCCTCGAAATCAAAACCCACGTTCCGGAAAGGCAGAGCCTTTCCGCACGGACGGCGGCAAAGCCGCGCAGACAACGCGAGGTGGTACTGACTTCATGTCGCTGCACCCCTGAATGTCGCAAGCCTTTTCTATTCTCCTGCGTCAATGTTCGCCGGCTTAATGTCGAGCGGAATAAACTGGCGATCAATCAAATCCTTCATGGCGATTGGCGCTTGCAGAATTCCCGCCTTGACCGCCATATCATGGATGCGCTGCAAGTCTTCATCAGTTGGCGTCAGCATTCGATAACTCACACGATTCGGCGGTTGGGTCAACACATAGCCGATGACTTTCTCGTCCTGCCGAAAATACGGCGCCACTACTTTTGCCGCCTCCAGCCGATGGCCCTCGGCCCATTCACCGCTCTCGGCGATGCCGCGGACCAGATCCCGAACCACTTCGGGTCGTTCGCGAATCAACTTCTCAGTCACGACCAACACACACGAAATGAACTGTGGCCAGATATCCTTTGCGTGATAGAGAACGCGGCCGCTACCGTCGAGTTCTGCTTTAGCGGCATGTGGCTCGCCCACGAAGTAAGCGTCGATGGCCTTAGCTGCCAAAGCACCAGGCATGTCAGGCGGCGGCAACTCGACGAATCGAATTTCATCCTGCTTCACACCTTGATCTTCCATCAGCTTCCGAAGCACCAGGTACTGGTTGCTGTATTTACTGGGGATGGCGAAGGTCTTGCCCCGAAGGTCGGCCAGACTCCGGGCAGGGAGGTCCTTGCGCACGATAACCGTCGAGCCATCACGATGGCCCAGATAAACGATCTTGACAGGAACTCCCTGCTCGCGAAGCTTCATCGCCAGCGGGGCAATCATGAAGGTTGCGTCGAGGCGTCCACCTTTGACTGACTCCACGACCGTGGGAAAGTCGGTGAAGCGCTGTGACTCAAACCGATTGGCAGTGCTCGTTCGCGTGGCGAAATCGGTGACGGGACAAGTTAAGTGGCACGTCACAGGCAAGAAGCCGACTTTCAGTTCCTGTCGCGCAGCGATTGATTGGCCGCTGTCTCTATTTGAGCCGGCCTGCCACGGCTTGAATCTAAGCACGCCAAGCACGGCGATGAAGGCGACAATTCCAATGAGCCAGCGTGTAATGGGCGAGCGAAGCATAAGAGGTTTCTCCAGAGACTATTAGAACAATTGTTGTAGCGCAAATCGCGAGCTCAGGTCTCAAATCTCGGTCAGCAACAAGAGTCCTTTTAGCGCAGTTTCGTGTGATTCGTGGATCGTGTCGTGCCGAGCGGAACGTGACTATCCACGAATCACACGAAATAGCACTAAACAAACCTGAAAACAAAAACAATCAACGAATACCTGAAAGCAGAGTCCCCAATTCAAATAACCGCGGGTCAATTCTGTTCAAGCCCGAATTCCGCCAGGATTGCATGCACGGTTTCTACAACCGTCGGATGTGTCAGTTCGCGCGGGCGGGGAATAGATACTGACAACTCCCGGCAGATGCGAGCAGGTCGCTCGGAAAGCACCACAATTCGATCCGCGAGTTGGGCCGCCTCCTCGATATCATGCGTTACGAGCACCACCGTGCGCGGCAACTCCTCCAGCATACGCGCCAACTCTCGCCGCAAGCGAAGTCGCGTCAGATAGTCGAGCGATGAAAAAGGTTCGTCAAGAAGGAGGATGTCCGTTGCACCGGCGAGCGCCCTGGCTAGTTCGACACGCTGACGCATGCCGCCGGAGAGTTGATGCGGATAGTGCTCGGCAAACTCTTCCAGATTGATCAGGCGCAGCATCTCCTGGAGTTGCCTTGCGCTTTCAGCGTCGCTGCTCAGATCGCGCAACCCCATGGCAATGTTTTGCGCCGCCGTTTGCCAGGGAAACAAGCTATCGTGCTGGTAGACGGTTCGCACGCGTCCCGAGCAGACTACGTTCCCCTTTGTTGGTTTTAAGAAGCCTGAGAACAGATTGAGCAGGGTTGTCTTGCCACAACCGGATGGACCAACCACCGCCAGGAATTCCCCACGTGCGATTTCCAATGAGAGATTACGGAACACCTCGACTGAGCCGAAGCTTACCGAGCAGTCTTCGATGCGCAGCGGCTTATCGTTCATAGCCCCATCTGACGCTGCGAATTTTCGTGAGCCGCATTAAGACGCGGTCGATGACCATGCCGATAACGCCGATGACGATCATGCCGGCCACCAGGAGATCCATGCGCAAGCCATTGCGCGCATCCCAGATGGCGAAGCCCAGGCCGTCGCGCCCCGCGATCATCTCGGCCGCTACCACCACCAGCCACGCGAGGCCCGCCGTGACCCGCAGCGAAGTGATCACCTCCGGCGCGATGGCCGGCAAGGTTACTTTTGTTAAGAGTTCCAGCCCACTAAACCGGTAATCGCCGGCCACCCGAAAATAAACGGACGGTATGCTTGCCACAGCCGACAATGTCGCCACGACAACTGGAAAGAAACAGGCCATGAAGATGAGGAAGATTGCGGGCAGGTCGCCAATTCCAAACCAAAGAATTGCGAAGGGTATCCAGGCAAGCGGCGAGAGGCTGCGAAAGAAATTGATCGCCGGAAGGAACGCCAAACGTGAACGAACATGATTACCAAGCCACAAGCCTACGGGGATGCCGAGCAGGACCGCGAGCATAAAACCGGTCGTAACGCGGAAGAGCGAGGCCACAAGATCGGCTGGCAGACGACCTGTGCGGAGTTCTTCACCTAGTCCCTTCGCCACTGCCCAGGGAGAAGGAAAAACTGATGGAGGGAAGACTTGCAACAGCCAAAGCGCCGACCAGATTGCGACGGCCGCGACGAGCACGATTACGGGAAGTAGGACGGACCCGGAAGAAAGGCGTTTTTCAGTCATAGGAAACGGCCGAATGAGATCGTCCAGGACCCAGGGTTTTTAGGCCCGAAGGGCCGGCATTCAAGAGCCACGTCCGTAAGGGCGTGGAAAACGTTGAGCAACCGCTCTAGGCCCGAAAGGCCGACACTCATCTCCTTCAACGATTGTGCCGCGCCTTCAGCGCTCACCGCATTTTAGAAACCGTGATCCACGCCCTTACGGGCGTGGCTACTAGATGTCGGCCCTTCGGGCCTGAGAGCATGCTGTTCGTTCCACGCCCTTACATACGTTTGCTCGATGGAGAGAGTCTGCCGAATCCGTTTAGAATGCGGACTTGTCCGCTGACGGCGTGCACAAGTGCACCATCTAAACGGGTCCGGTGTAAACGGAACCTGCCTGTTACTTGCCGAGTATCCGCTCCTGGTTGGCTAAGATTTGCTCCTGGTTCGCGATCACAGTATCCAGCTTTTCTTGATTGGAAATAATAGTTTGCTGGTTAGAGATTATTGTTCCCTGGTTTGACAGGGCCTCATCCAGTTTTGCCTGGTTGGCTTTGATCTGTGCCTGGTTTTCGAGGATCGTCTTTTGGTTCGCGATAATCGTCTGCTGGTTAGTTAGCACTTCGTCACTCGACATTTGGTTCTCCAGGTTTCAGCGCCAAAGGCGCGAAATGTAATAGCCTGGGGCAACGCCCCAGGTGAAGATTCATGAATACTTGAAGCGCTGAAGGCGCGAAATACCTCTTTCATAGAAACGCCAACAACATTTCGCGCCTTCAGTGCTAGGAGGTTTCAACTCCGTGCCACCTGGGCCGTTGGCCCAGGCTTTCACATTTCGCGCCGTTGGCGCTGAGCTGCGCAGCGAAACCCACGTGTATCCCGACGCGTCGGGATACTTACTTCATGGCATGGTACGCGCCATCGTAAAGCCTCACGGCAATCCGTGAGTCATACTTTAGTTGGAGACGTCCATCCGCCAAAGGGTGCAGAGCCTATCAAGTAGCGATGTGCTATCTTGACGTTCCAAATCAGACTGTTCGCTAAGTAAGACAGACATTCCTGTCTGTCATAGACTGGTCAGACAAATGTTTAATCGCACTTTTAGCCAACGTTAGACAGACAGGAATGTCTGTCCTACCTCCCTGCATCTTCGCGTAGTCCTTCTGTTGTGAGAATCAGACATCCGCATCATCGTCAAACGGCAGCCGCGTTGCTCAGCGCATTCATGTTGCTGGCTGCGGCTTGCCGGCCTGCCGATAACTTACCGGCGAAATCTTCCAAAGAGTACAACGAGGTGGTCCGGGCATTTTACATAGGCTTGGCCGCGCTGCAAGTTGGCGACGACGTACGCGCGGATAGCAAACTCGCGCAGATGACTCAATTAGTGCCGGCCGAACCGGCTGGATGGGCCAACTGGGGATTGCTGGCGCTACGCCAACGGAATTTTGACCCAGCGGCAGAGAGGTTAGAACGCGCCCGCTCGCTGGCTCCGGAGAACGATCAGATTTTTTATCTTCTGGGTTTGCTGGAAAGCAGCCGCGGGCGCTCGACTGAAGCGGTAACAGCGTTGCGCAAGGCAATCGAGATCAATCCTAAGAATCTCGTGGCTACGTACAAGCTTGCCGAAGAGGTCGAACGCCAGGGCGACGAGAATAGCGAAGCGGAATACCAGCGCCTGATCCAGAAGATGCTGGAGATCCAGCCTGACAATCTGGCGGTGTTGCTGGAGCTCGGGCGCATCGCGGCCAAGCGCGGCGATGCTGATACTTTGCGCGGCGTCGTCAGCAAAATCTCCCAGCGCGGTTCGGCCTGGCCGGCGGAAGTCCAACAACAACTCACTGCCGTGCAGACGGCGGCAACTGGACCAGACGTACGCCAGGCGGCAACACGCATCACGTTTCTGCGCAATGTGCTGGTCCGCGTCCTTGAGTATCGCAACGATCTATCGAATATCAAGCCACCGCCGGGTGAAGAGGCGCAACCGTTTACTCACTTCTTGAAGATGGAGACGCCAACCTTCTCACCGGCGACTGCAGATACCGCGATCAGCTTCTCGTCTGACCCAGTGCCAAACGCGCCCGCCGGCAAGTGGAGTTGGATTGGTGCGATTTCGTTGAATGGCGAAGGCGCACCGGCAGTTGTGCTGGCTAACGAAATAGAAGTGCGCATTGGCGCTGCGAGCTATCCCTTCCCTGGAGGTGCACCAGCGGTTCCGCCGGGACCGGAAGCCGTTGTCGGGCTCGATTTTGATTACGACTTCAAAACTGATCTGGTCCTGGTAGGAGCCGGCGGCGTTC